>ERZ808246.2923-NODE-2923-length-10104-cov-2.699572_pt1 | contig 10104 bp, 13 predicted proteins | sample MGYA00521083_ERZ808246 | MGnify/ENA primary metagenome ERZ808246 (study PRJEB31516, sample SAMN03275577) | gut metagenome | biome: mammalia-associated habitat; material: feces | host: Papio cynocephalus | place: Kenya | collected 2012-07-07 ... | reverse complement strand
TACGGTTGCGCCCTTGCTCTTGCCTATCCAGTTTGCCTGCATGGTCTTAACCTTGTCGGGCCAGCCTTTGAGTTTGTCGATGTCGGCAAGGAGTCTGTCGGCATAGTCGGTAATCTTAAAGAACCACTGCTCAAGATCTTTCTTGCCCACGGGCGACTTGCAGCGTTCGCACTTGCCGTTGACAACCTGTTCGTTCGCAAGCACGGTCTGACAGGACGGACACCAGTTTACATACTGTTTTTTCTTGTATGCGAGGTTGTGTTTGTACAGCTGAAGGAACATCCACTGCGTCCACTTGTAGTAATCGGGCATACAGGTTTTGACCTCTCTGTCCCAATCGTAGCTTATACCCATGGATTTAAGCTGAGCCGTCATGTTCTCTATGTTGGAGAGAGTCCATTTTTTCGGAGCGACGCCGTGCTTGATTGCCGCATTCTCCGCCGGGAGACCAAAAGAATCGTAACCCATGGGGTGCAGCACATTGTAGCCGTTCATGGTCTTGAACCTTGCCACAACATCGCCTATGGAATAGTTGCGCACATGACCCATGTGCAGATTGCCCGACGGATAGGGGAACATCTCAAGCGCATAGTATTTCGGCTTGGTGCTGTCCTCGGTCACTTTGAAAGCGCCGTCCTCCTCCCATTTTTTCTGCCATTTCTTTTCTATTTGTGCAAAATTATAATTCATGCCAAATCGCTCCAATCAGTCTTGTTTTATAGTCAAAAAGTCTTGGGTCTCTATGCGTTTTGCATCTGCCCACAGTTTTTCTATGTTGAAAAATTCTCTTGAATCCGGTGTAAATATATGCACCACCACATCGGAATAGTCAAGCAACACCCAGTCCGCATTGGAAAATCCCTCTTTTCCGTAAGGCTCTATGCCCTGCTCGGAGAGTTTCTCCTCAATCTCATCTGCAATTGCCTTGACCTGAGTTGACGAGCCGCCGCTGCATATCACAAAGTAATCCGCAATGGTGGTGAGCCCGCCAAGTGACAGCACGGTGATGTCTCTCGCCTTTTTGTTGTCGGCAAATTGCACCGCTTTTTTCATCAATTCCATTGAATCCATCATTCCATATCCTTTCCGAGGATAACCGTGACTTGCGTTCCGTTGGACTTGCCCGTGTTCAGGATGAACTCGCTCATGCCGAACATCTGCGCAATTTTGTCGCCGGTTCCGTTATCTTTTTTTACAACTATCTGAGTTTTGTCATTCACCACGGACGCGATATCGGTGATGCCCGTCACGCGGTAGCCGTAGTATTCCAGAGTTTCGCGGACATTTTCCGCGTCGGCTTTGCCGCCGGACGCGTCCACTATGTCAACTTTTATCATCTTGTTGAGAAGGTTCTTGCGCGGTTCTTTCGTCTCGTCTATCTCAACCTGTTCGGTGTCCGTGCCGATAACCTGCTCGACAAGTTTCATCTCGTCCTCGTTCATCTCGTCATTATCGGGCACGAAGTATGTGTTTATGAGAGTTTTGTTTTTCTCCTTGTCCGCTATGAAGTATGAGATTTTGTTCCGATACTCCGGCACACCCTCAAGTGTCATTATGTTTATGCTGTCGTGATCAACCTTGAATATATACGGTGCGTATGAAATCATCTCTGAATTGGACATATTCGTCTGAATCATAGATGAGAACATCGAGATAATCTTTGGCATCTTAAGTGCATTTGTCACGGAGAAAAGCTGCTTTATAGCCGCCTTGATAAAGCCCTGCTGTGCGCCGAGACGCTCCACATCGCCCATGGCATACCCCGTGCCGTTGTTGTTCTTACGGAATCGCACAAACTGCTCCGCCTTGTCACCGTCAAGCTTTTGCAGACCTTTTTCCAGGTGAATGTGCAAATCCTGAACCGGATCGTCATAGTTCATATTGATGGGAACATCAAACTCCACTCCGCCTATGGCGTCGATTATGTTGCGGAATTGAGATGTGTCCACCAGCACATACTTGTCCACCTCAACTCCCGTCACCTTGTACACCTCGGAGAAAACGGTTTTCTCTTTGTTGTAACCCCAGCCGGAGTTTATCTTGCGGTCGCTCCTGCCGTTATCCGCCACATAGGTGTCACGCGGTATCTGCAGCATATTAATGCTGTTGTTTATCATATCCAGGTGCGCCAGAATCATAACATCCGTGCGCGAGCCGCCCTTGTCAACGCCAAGCAACATGACATTCACATATGATTTTTTGCTGCCGCCGCCCACATCGTAACCCAGGAATTTGCCGTCCGCCATGTTAATGACAACCGCAAACACCGTAAAGGCTATTATGGCAAATATGAGTGTATAGGTCAGGGTCAGCCTGACATAAGCTTTCATTTTTCTGTTCTTCATACGGTTCACCTTATTTTTTCTAAATAGTAGTTTCGGGTATCCACAGTGTTGGTATGCAAAAGTCCGCCCTTTGAGAGCACAGACTTTATGGTGTAGTCTATCTGCAGCACCAGGGCGCGGTCAAGACTTTCATCAACCAGGTGCCTTATCATATCCACCCCGTCATAGTGGCGCAGCGGCTCTATGCCGTCCGCAATGTAGATAATCTCTGTGAGCAAACTCATGTTCGGCTTGCCTACGGTGTGGTAGTAGATTGCATCATATATCTCATCATCATCCACGCCGTACTCACGCTTTGCCACCTCGGCGCCGAGCAGACCGTGAATGAGTCCCGTTGCCTTGCGCATGACATCATCAAGCTCTATCCCGTACTCTCGGCACAGGGTAAACATCTCCTCGGCGGAGTAGTTTTTTGCGCAGTCGTGGAGCAATCCGGCAATTGCCGCCTTGTGCTCGTCCGCGCCGTATTTGCGTGCCATTGCGACAGCGGTGTTCATCACGCCGATTGAATGGTTAAATCTCTTTTCAAGGAGGTTTTCTTTAAGCTTTGCCGTCATTTGTTCAATTGTCATCGGTTCTCTCCCATGTAAAGTTTATTTTGTTTTATATACCCGGCAACAGATGCGCCTGTGAGATATCGCACATCGCGCCCCTCCACCGCCGCACGGCGCACAAGGGTCGACGAAATGTCTATCATGGGCATCTTTGCCTCTATGACTCTGCCGCCCATATTTTCAAGTTCGGCAATGTTTTTCTGCAAACTGTAGCCGCTGCGGAAATTTCTGTTCACAGCTATGAACACATTCTCGCGGATAAGTTCGTCCGCCCTCATCCATGTGTTCACATAGTCCAGAGAATCGGCACCGAGGATAAAGAAAAACTCATCATCGGGGCTCTCCGCGCGGAAATGGCGCATGGTGTCGACGGTGTAGTGATATTCCCCCGCCGTGCACTCATAATCCGACACGAAAAAATGCGGATTGTCCGCCGTGGCGGCGGCAAGCATTTGAAAACGGTGTTCAAAGTCTGCGCAGTCGCCGTTTTTGTGCGGCGGATTGCCGTTCGGCACAAATATCACACTGTCAAGCTTCGCCTGTTCCAGTGCGCACTGCGCCATGTTGAGATGTCCCAGGTGCACCGGGTCGAACAGTCCGCCGAAAATACCTGTCTTTTTCATAATCATCTGTCCCGCGCGGTCTTGCGCACTCCGCGTTTAGCCGAATTGCCCCACGCTCCGAAACGCTCTTTGCCGCGTCCGTATGCTGTGCCCCTGCCCTTGCCGCGGACATTTGCTTTTTCCGAATATGACCTTGCGGTTTTTCCGGGTGCGGTGGGTTTCTTTTTGACCTCTTTCTTTTTCGGCTCAATGATACGCAGATTTGCAAGATCTATCGTCCTGTGCTCCTTTGAACGCTTATATATAACGAATTTTCTGCCTATGGCGCAAACCGGCTCACAGCCGTTTATGCTCTCCGCCACCGCCTCGCACATGGTGCGTGCGTCGACAAGGGCGTTCTCGAGCACATGAATTTTCACCAACTCGTGTTTTTCAAGCAGTCTGTCTATCTCCTCAATCTGATTGTCGGACAGTCCGCCTTTTCCTATCTGAAATACGCTGTCTCTGCCGGCGGCAAGGCTCCGCAGAAAAGCGCGCTGTTTACTTGTAAGCATAATTTATTCCTTTCGATAATGGCTGTGCAAATTTTATTATGTGCACACACATATAATTATATAAAATTAACCGCCGTTTGTCAATGAAAACGGCGGTTAATCTGTCGTATTTTGTATAAATTAATGAAATATCCACAAATATTAAATATCCTATTTTACAAAGTCAAATTCCACATCGTACATTTTTACCGTGTTGCCCTCGGCAATGCCGCGTTTTTCGAGCGCTTTTATCACACCTTTGCGGCGCAGCGCATTCTGAAAATACTGCAATGATTCGCTGTCCTCAAAGTTGGTCGAACCGACAAGGCGCTTTACCCACGGACCTTCCACGATATATGCACCGCTGTCGTCACGGCTTATCTCATAAGGAGCCTCGTCCTCATAGGTGATGACGGTCTCCTCATCGCCGCCGTCGATCTCTATGACCGGCACGGGGATGGTATCGAGTATGCCCGACACATATTTCATAAGTTCCGACACGCCGCTGTTTGTGGCGGCAGAGATGCGGAACACCTTGTAGCCGCGGCGCTCCATCTCGTCGCAGAATCCGTCGTACACTGTCATGTCGTACGCCACATCTTTCTTGTTGGCAACCACAATCTGCTGTTTCTCGGCGAGCGCGGGGTTGTATGTGGTTATCTCGTTATTGATAAGGTCAAAATCCTCTATGGGGTTTCTGCCCTCTATGCCCGACGCATCCACAACATGGAGCAGCAAACGGGTACGCTCGACATGGCGCAGAAATTCGTGCCCGAGACCTATGCCCTCGCTTGCGCCCTCTATAAGACCCGGTATGTCGGCAATGACAAAGCTGTTGCCGGCGCCCAGGTCAACCACGCCGAGATTGGGTTCGAGCGTGGTGAAATGATAATTTGCAATCTTCGGTCTGGCGTCGCTCACAACGGAGAGCAGAGTGGATTTTCCTACATTCGGGAATCCGACAAGTCCCACATCGGCAAGGAGTTTGAGTTCCAAGCTTATCTCCCTCTTTTCGCCGTCAGTTCCGCTCTTGGCAAAGCGCGGAATTTGGCGCGTCGCCGTGGCAAAATGGCAATTGCCCCAACCGCCGCTGCCGCCTTTAGCCGCAACAAAGACTTGTCCGTCCGTCCTCATGTCGGCAATGAATTTGCCGCTGCCCAGATCCTTTATGACGGTGCCGACCGGCACTTTGACGGTGAGGTCGGCGCCGTTTTTTCCGTTGCACCTTGCCGCCCTGCCGTCCTCGCCGTTAGGTGCTTTGTACACACGGCGATAACGAAAATCCGCCAGGGTGCTCAGCTTGCCGTCGGCGACAAAAACCACACTGCCGCCGTTGCCGCCGTCACCGCCGTCGGGTCCGCCCGCCGCAACATATTTTTCTCTGTGGAACGACACAAGTCCGTTACCTCCGTTGCCCGCCTCAACGGTTATGGATGCGGTATCCGCTAACATAAATTAAAACCTCCCGTCACATAAAAAACTTTCATCAAAGAAAAAAGGGATGTCATTTGCGTGACAACCCTTTTCAATAGTTTGTGTTACTGAGCAATCTCGTATACACTGACCTGTTTCTTGGTCTTTCCGAGTCTCTCGAATTTTACCTTGCCGTCTGCAACCGCAAAGAGTGTATCGTCTCCGCCCTTTTTAACATTGACACCGGGGTGGATTTTTGTGCCGCGCTGTCTAACAAGGATGTTGCCGGAAGTAACAAACTGTCCGTCAGCCCTCTTGACGCCGAGTCTCTTGGACTCACTGTCACGGCCGTTCTTGGTGCTGCCCATACCTTTTTTATGAGCGAAAAGCTGTATGTCCAACTTAAACATATCTTACACCTCCAATTCAGAAATCTTGACATTGCCCGGATAGCTGTCCCTCAAATCACAGAAGAACAGATACATGGTATCGAGCAATATGTTTATGTTTTCTCTGTCTTTAAGTTCAATATCATCGGGCAAAACGAAAAACAGATATCCGTCGCCCTGTTCATATCCGAAGTCGATTTTGAGCACTTTTTCGATTCCGCAAAGAACCGCATATGCCACCGACGAAACGGATGCGCACACAATATCGGAGCCGTGCTCGGCATAATCCGTGTGCCCGTCGCACACAAATTTTACGATATTGGAGTGCCTGTCACGATAAATCTCAATGTCAACCATGATTATGCATTGATCTTTTCGATAACAACCTTTGTGTAAGGCTGTCTGTGACCCTGTTTTTTCTTATAACCCTTTTTAGGCTTATATTTGAAAACAATGACCTTTTTGTTCTTGCCGTTTGCCAGAACCTTGGCATCAACGCTTGCGCCCTCAACAACGGGTGTACCGAAAACGGTCTGCTCGCCGCCTACCGCAAGAACCTTGTCAAACTTAACTGCGTCGCCTTCAGCCGCACCGAGTTTCTCAACAAAGAGAACATCTCCCTCGGAAACTTTGTACTGCTTTCCGCCTGTTTCAATTACTGCATACATTGTAAAAGCACCTCCCTCATCCAATCTCGCCCGGGCATGGTATATGCTGCGTTTGCGGCATAGTTTGCGACCAATCCGGTGCGGTTACCGTACAATTATATCACAAAGAAATCAATAATGCAAGGGTTTTTGATAACTTTACAGAAATTACATTCGTATTGCCGTACAAAGGCTCTGATCTGTCAGCCTTCGTAAAGATTCTTGCTGTACACTCCGTCGGCAATCAGTTTTGCAAAAGCGTCCTCAACGCTCTGCCTGTCCTCTTTGTAGGTCACGCCGAACCACTTGTCGCGCGTCTCGAGCACCTTGACGCTTGCCTTACCGCTCTTTACAAGCTTGTCTATAACATCCGGCAGAAGATACTCGCTCTTTAAGTTATCTATGCCGCCGTCTTTAAGAAAATCCGAAAATCCGCTCTCGAGAACCGGGAAAAGTTCGGGAGTCACGCCCCACATATTCATGGAGACATGAGACATCTCGTCGATTTTTTCAAAACTGCCATCATCCGCCGCAACATAAGCGCCGCCGTCTTTTTTTACTATATTGTATGTCTCGGTGACATCGACAAGATTCTCGTTTTCGTCCACGGTGCACACGCCCCGCGTAACTCCGCCGTTGTCCGAAAGGGTGTTCTTGAGGATGAACCCTGCCATGCAAAAATCAAGCTTGTCGCCGCCGTGCGGTTCAACCAAAAAGTCATGCACCAGCTTGAAAGCCTCTTTGCCGTAGTAATCGTCTGCGTTGATTATGGCAAAAGGCTCTTTCACAATATCCTTGCACGCAAGTATAGCCTGACCCGTGCCCCAGGGTTTCTTCCTGTCCTCGGGTTTTGTGAATCCGCTCGGCAAATCGTCCGATTCCTGGTAGGCATACTCAACCTCGCACACCTTTTTTATCCTCTTGCCTATGATTTCTTCAAAGTCATCTGCAATGTCATGCCTGATGATGAATACGATCTTGTCAAAGCCTGCCTTGAGTGCATCGTGGATTGAATAATCCATGATTATCTCTCCGCTCGGACCCACGGGAGCAAGCTGTTTTATGCCGCCTCCGAATCTCGAACCGATACCTGCCGCCATTATCACCAATGTGGTTTTCATTTCATTTCCTCCAAAGTAATTTTATATATTTACTGCATATATACCAAAGCAGCAGCACAAGCAAAATGCCTGCGCCGTAGCCTATGGAATCAAACCCGATGTCGCGCCACTCGCACGAACGCCCCTCCACAAACCGCTGATGGAACTCATCGCTCGCCGCATATGCAAAGCAGACGAGCAGCGCTGTGGGGATTTTAACATAAATTTTTGTGCGCAGTGTGAGCGCCGCCGTCGCCGCGCACACGCCCAGGAGCGCATAGAGATACATATGCGCATACTTGCGGAAAGGCACGCTGAACTTGCCTACCTTCGGCGGAGTCATCACCTTGAGCGGACTGTCCTGTACGGCGTCGCTCACCTTGGTGCTGACCGAGTCTGAGAGTTCTTGCGGCTGAGACGAAAATATGAATATCGCAACGGCGGTGCACACAAAAAGCACGATTGCCGCGATTCTTACAATAATCCTCTTTTCTATAACTCTCACCGCCTCCGCAAAATCATATACTTATTTTAACACCGTTTTTGCAAATAGTCAACAACAAAAGCGATAAAAAAGACTTGCGGAATACTTGAAAAAGCCGCGGAAAATCATGCTATGTAATAAATGAATAACCGGAGAATATTTATGCGGGGCGATGTCATCATCGCCCCGCATAAAAAATGAGCAAATATTACAGGTCAGTAAACCCGTTAATTCCGTTCCCTTATTTTAAGGATTCTTGTAACTGCCGGAGAGAGCACCACATTCACGCCCATCTCCACAAGGAAATTTACCCCGACAAGCGAAACTATCATATATTTTGCCGAATCCGCACCGAAACCTGCGGTCTGTGCCCACTCGCGCACCGCGCTCATGAAGAACAGCTTGCAGCCGATGAGGAACACACCCGTGTTCACAATCGGGCAGACTATTGCCGCGGCGACAACCGCCGCATACACATTAACCGATTTGAGCGAGCGGTAAACAAGCCCCGCCGCCAGTCCGCACAATGCACCCTTTGCAAGCACCGTGACAACAGTGCCGAGCGGATTTATACCCAGGAACAGACCCGCATCGCCCGATGCAAGCACAATTGCGCCGAACACAAACCCGAGCCACGCGCCGCAGCCGACGCCGCAGAGCGCCGCGCCCACAACTATCGGTATGAGCACAAGCGAGATTGAGAACGGACCAAACTTGATAAAAGCCCCCATGAACTGGAGCACCACGACAACCGCCGTGAGCACCGCAGCCGTAACCAGCTGCCTTGTTGAAACATTGCTGTTTCCTTTCATAAACAAATTCCTCCTTGCTGTCGTCCGCGCATGGCGGTACAACGCATTTTTTTATTAATCATCACCGATTGCCCGTTCAGGTCGGAGCAAAATATAAATCCCGTCTCCGCCCGTCGGCACGGTGTTGATTTTATTATTTGTTCTTTTTGTACAAAATATTTAATCCCTTGAGCACAAGGTCTCTGTCTGTGATGATGTCATGTCTGCACAGCGGTATGATTGTGTCCGCCAGTCCGCCGGTTGCGATGATTCTGAGTTCTTCGCCCGATTCCTCCGCGTAGCGGTCTATCATGCCGTCTATCATTGCCGCGTTGCCGAACACCACGCCCGAGAGCATACAGTCAACGGTGTTTTTGCCGATGACGGATTTCGGCGGTTCAAGGCTTATCTGCGGCAGCTGAGCCGTTCCACTCGCCAATGCGCGCAGAGCGATGTTGACGCCCGGAATTATGGACGCGCCGTAAAAAGCCCCGTCGCGGTTTGTAATCATGATTTTGGTTGCCGTACCCATGTCTATGACGAGCGCCGGGCTGCCGTATATATAATGCGCGGCGACACAGCCGCAGATGAGATCCGCACCAACGGTGGACGGGTCGTCACACAAAAGGTTTATGCCCGTTTTTATCCCCGGTCCGACGGTGAGCGGCTCAATGCCGTATACCTGGTGAACAGCCTGTTTCACCGCAGTGTTGAGCGGCGGCACAACGGACGCTATGATTGCCCCGTCAATCTCGGTTTTCTCCACATTGTAGAGTGCAAGCACGCTGAGCAGCTTTGCGGCGTATTCATCCTTTGTCTTGACGGCGTCGGTGGATATGCGCGCCTCAAAGCAGAGCCTGTCTCCCGAAAATCCGCCGATTACGGTATTTGTGTTGCCGATATCTATTGCAAGTATCATGAGTATCCCCCGTTTCCAAGTGATATTCTATCAAAAAGAGACGCCCGTGTCAATCTTTCGGGCACAAAAGCAGAAAATATTTTTTCCCTGCCGAAAAAAATGCCGTATCAAAACGGTGCAGAACGGGCAAACTGAGCAAAAACAAGGCTTTGGTGCAGCCGGTTCATAAATTGTTTCAATGTCTGCGCAAATCCTTTGCAATCGCAACAAGGTGTCCCATTTGCTCGCCGTTCAGACCTTTTGCGGCGCCGAGCAGTTCGGAAGCCTTGTGAGGGTCGTGCAGATCGACATCAAAAAATTCCGAAGGTGTGACACCGAGGTAATCGCAAATATAAAAAAACAGTGTCATGGACGGATAACTTGTCC
>ERZ808246.2921-NODE-2921-length-10109-cov-3.168689_pt1 | contig 10109 bp, 9 predicted proteins | sample MGYA00521083_ERZ808246 | MGnify/ENA primary metagenome ERZ808246 (study PRJEB31516, sample SAMN03275577) | gut metagenome | biome: mammalia-associated habitat; material: feces | host: Papio cynocephalus | place: Kenya | collected 2012-07-07 ... | reverse complement strand
CTCGGCGTAGAGTGCACCATTCTTGGCATCATTCACGGGATAGTACGGCTCATCGCCGGGTTTCCACTCGGAGGAATACTCGCGGCTGATGATGGTCTTGGGCAGGTCGTTGCCGTTCTCATCCTTTCCGAACTCGAACCACTTATGCTCAATAATGCGCGTCCACGGGGTCTCTCGGTCAGTGTAGTTGACAGCAGCGTTCCCCTGAAAATTGGACTTGTCCAACAGCTCGTTTTCAAAGCGAACAGAACGGTATTCTAGTGTTCCTAGCTTGTAGTTAAAATAAGCATCGATTGGGCCTGTGTAGACAATCTTGTCTGCCAAAGTATCCAGTTCAGCTTTGTTTTTCAAGTAATCGGTATTCAAACGAACCTCAATGTCCCCCAGCATATTGGCGATCATCTTGGTGTAGCCACCGATTGGAATGCCCTGATACATGGCATTGAAATAGTTGTTGTCAAACGTTAGGCGCACAGGCAAACGTTTGATGATGAAGGCAGGCAAGTCTTTGCAGTCACGCCCCCACTGTTTCTCGGTGTAGCCCTTGATGAGTTTTTCGTAGATGTCACGACCAACGAGGGAGATAGCCTGTTCTTCCAGATTCTGCGGCTCGTGGGTGATTTCCTTGCGCTGCTCCTCAATTTTGGCGGCGGCTTCTTCCGGCGTTACAACGCCCCACATCTTGTTAAAGGTGTACATGTTAAAGGGCAATGAGTAGATTTCACCCTTGTAGTTGGCAACTGGCGAGTTCGTAAAGCGGTTAAACTCAGCAAATTGTGTGATGTAATTCCAGACTTCTTTATTATTAGTGTGAAAAATATGTGCGCCATACTTGTGGACGTTGATACCTTCAATCTTCTCGGTGTAGATATTACCGGCAATGTTGGAGCGCTTGTCCACAACCAACACAGACTTTCCATGAGTCTTGGCTTCATGGGCAAAGACTGCGCCATATAAACCAGAACCTACTACTAAATAATCATATTTCATTTGCATTTAAGCCTCTCTATTTTCCATATCTTTCTGCTCTTTTCTTGAAGTGTTTTCTATTATCTATCGACTCTTAACATCATAAATCACTTTTTCATATTTCCCCATGTAAACATCATCATCCAATTCAAGCACTTCTTTGACACAGCATTATATTTCAAAATATCTTTAATATTTGATCTCAGACCATCACTTTTTTCTGTTTCGTCTACAAACATATATTTGATTTTCAATTTATTATGCTGAACCCAAACATTTAGCAATCTCTCGCTTAAAAAGCCATATATGCGTGCCTGTAATGGAGTGTAATCCGATAAATCAATTTGTTTTTCTAATTGAAACAGTATTGAAAACAACCATTCACAATATTTGTCCATAAGTCTTTTAGACATAACAAACATATTAAAATATGAAGCCATATATCCATTCATAACTTCATCATAGTCATACAAGTAATCTGGATATAAGTCAGCTATGCACAACCTTAATTTCTCTAATGCTTCTTCCTTACCATCTGTGCATAAAAACCATTCTTTTACAGTTGTATCAAACCATCCCTTTGGATATGGCAAAATAGCATCATATTCAGTCAATAAAGAAACTGCTTTTTCGCTTGAAAGTATGTGATTTTCCGTACTATTCACCCATGATGTTGTAAAAAATCTTCGATAATGGGATAGTCCAATGTACTCGACATCTTTTAAATTCTTCCATGCCCAATACAGTGCCGTAAGTTCACAATAATTTGCATTCTTATCAGATATGTTATCTCCAATATTATCTCTATACATATCATCATAAAAAACATGCCCATTGCCAACAACAATTGGCTGATAATCTTTAATTGTAGGAATCGCAACTTGCTTATGCGTTACAACAAGCATCGTTAATTGTTTCATACTATATTATTCACCCTTATTTGCCTGCTTCAAATAAATCAACCTTAAATTTGATTGTCAAGAATAACAAGAATTCCATAAATAACACCCAATCAAATTGAATATTGTAAGTTATCCCCGCCAAAATAATGCTTATCATTAAAATAAAATATTTACGATTTAATTTATATCCTTTAATTGCTATATATAGCAAGAAACTATAATATAGAATAAAACCTATGATTCCATTTGAATAAATTTGGTTCATCACATCTGTTTCAACAACCCAACTTTTCAAGTCCGCATATTGACCATACAATTTACTCATTGTGTATCCAGAATTTCCCGTTCCATATCCAAACAAGAACTGTATTATGCTACTATTTTTCACCACATTTGGATACGCAGTAAAATAACGAATGTGCGCATTTGCACTTCCGCCATCATATACGGCACCTGTTGCGCGTCCGTAAATATCCACAATTTTATCACATACAACAGGTACGATATCCGTGCAAAAGAGTATTGGTATAATAGCAACAACTATCAAAGAGATAGCAATGAATGTACGTTTTCTCACAGTCTTGCTCGCCCTTTTCAAAAAGTCAACAATTGAAAACATACCCGTTAAACCCAGACATACACCAATACCAATCATTGCCGTTGCATTGTTACATATAACGGCATCTACAACGGCTAAAGTTTTAACAAAATAACTATCGCACACAACAAACGCAATAATTACTATAGGGGCCATAAACGCAGAATGCCAGCACATTCCCGATGGATGAAATACTCCCAATTTATACTGTGAAGGATTTTCGACCATATGAAGAATATCTCTAAACACAAGTTGGTTCAAATCAATATGCGCACCGTTATACAAAATGAATTGAGTAATACATACTATAACCTGTACCGTGCATGTCAATGCTAGTGCTTTTTTTATATACGTCACAAATCTTTCGGATCGTATATATCCCTCATAAAAAGATACCGTAAAAAAAGTTGGCACTAAGAAAACAATCGCAATAATTGAATTCTTTTTATACGACAGTGGAATATCACTCACAAAGCAAAGAAGTGTTGAAAGTACCCAAATGCAGTACAGCGATATAATTGTTCTATCTCTTGTTATTCGAAGTTTTCTTGTTACAATGGTGTGTGCCAGAAAGAAGACAACCTGCAAGCACCAAAAGAGATCAAATATGCCAAATTGCACTAACATGAATGTCGAAAAGAAAACGATTATAAAGATGCTTTTTTCATAACGTGTGCTTTTTGATATTATAGCTTTCAATCTACTTTCTCCTTCTCCTTAACCACCGGAGACAACATTCTTAATTATAGAAATCAAATAAGGAATCCTCAAATAATATAAAACCATGTAGTAGTTTTTGTGCGGCACAATTATTTCTTCGCTTAACTGTCTAAAAAATCTTGCCATATATGGCTCCCTGGATGGCTTTTTCCTTGGCATTTCCAGCCTATGCTTCTTCTTTTCAAAGCCAACTGCGTTATTCCCGTGCAATCTGTATCTAATCAGTGGCTTATTTAAGTACTTTACTTTTCCCATTGCTGCCGAAATTAACATCAATTGATAATCATGAATAACCTCTTTATTGTGTACTCTTAAATACACATCTATAGCATCACGCCTTACGCAATATGTACATCCTTGCACAACATTACCAAATGCCAACCTTTTCAAGGTTAACTCTTCAACATCTTTATGCTTTTGAAGCACAAAATCATTTACTTGATAATGATCCATATCCGTAATCGGATTCTCATTTTGATCAATCAACGAAAATCCCGTACATACGGCCATATTTCTGTCCGATTTTTGAAGCTCCGCAAGTGTCAGCTTTACCTTTTCTTTTTCCCATATGTCATCTTGATCTGCCAAAAAAACATATTTTCCATGTGTTAACGATATTGCCCTGTAAAAATTTTCTATGTATCCAAAATTCTTGTCATTTTTAAATATGTATATTTGTGGACAATTTAACTCTTCAATAATTTCTATTGTTCTATCATTTGAATTATCATCTACAACTATAATCTCATCAACAACCATCGACTGATTTAGTATAGACATTAATTGCCGCCTTATATACTTTTCGCCATTATATGTGGCCATGGCCACAGAAATATTTATACTACTCATTTTTATTTTTTCCTGTATTTATAAAAGGAAGTATATTTTTCTCCCCTTTTATTTATTAGTGTCCGAATAACAATCCAGCAGAATGTGTTTCTTTCCAAATTCCGTTTGATTTTTTTCAACACATTTTTTGATGTGTTTTGTTCTCTCCAGGAATTATAGTTTGTATGTCTACAGTAGTACGATCCAGTCAAGCTTCCCAATTCAAAATATTGTTTTGGATATACCGTTACATTCACAAGTCTTTGCATTTTATTATTTAATACAAAATTCGGATATGTACATATTGTATACCACGTCCAATATTCATTTGATGGAGCCCATTTTCCATCACAATATTCTGCTTGCGTTTTTCCATTTTTAAATGATGCTTCCGTATAAAATTTTCCAGTGTCATACATTTCTAAGATACCTTTAATGAAGGCAGAACCTTTTTGTGCTCCTACAACTGCAGTACAGAGCGCACAATCACATGAAAATCCTATAAAGGCTTCTTGATTTAAAAGTTCATCGAACGGTTTCTGTATAATAACATCGGTGTCTAGGTACACCCCCCCTATTTCGTATAATGCTTTTGCTCTATAGTAGTCTCCTATGTATCCCCATTTTTTTTCGGCAAAGCATTTTCTAACGAAATCATTCTCGTCAAATGAGCAGTTTGACTCATCCCATCGTTTAATTTCGTATCCTGCTTGTTTTAATATTTCCCACGACTTCATGCATTCTTTCAAGGTTTTTGGCATTTCGCCTTTTCCAAACCAGCAGTAGTGAATTATTTTAGGAATTTTATTCATAGTTTTGCATTTACTCCTTACTACTTTTTAAATAATCGAGTAGCATCTTTCTTGCTTTGACATGATGATCTAGCATAAAACCAATCTTTTCCAACTTGTTCTTTTTCATATTAGAAAAAGATGCAGCCTCTTCATGGCGGATTGCTATAGAAGGGTCATAAACCATTCTATAGCCTTTCTTTTTGCATCTATAGAATAGAAACACTTCTTCTTCATACAAAAATGGTTCTGGATCAAAAGCCTTGTTTTCATTACAAATAAAGTCTTTTGACACAATTAAACACGCACCCTGTAACCCGACATCAATATATCTTTTCCTATAATCCAAAATATCTTTTCCTCGTATTTTTGAATACAGATGGTTAATTCCTTTTGATTTCGAGCACAGCATGTTTTTAAAGGCATGTAATTTCAACCGTCTTGAAAATTTGGTAGGATTCTCCTGATAATATTGATACTCTTTAAGTTCATTTTCAAGTTGAGATATACTAATAGGTTTTTTGAACATTGGACTTTGATGGTCCCCATGCCTTGGAACATAAATATCTGGGCCCAATATATCAAAATGTGTTTCCTTATAAATCCGCATTATTTTTCTTTCAAAATCTTTTTGAAAGAAAACGACATCATTGTTTGTTATCACAATATAATCTGGATTAAATTTCTGTTTGGCATATTGATAGCCCTCATTATTTCCCTTTGAAAATCCCAGATTTTCAGGCAAGAGGAGAACGCTACACTGTGCATCGTTTCTGTATAATTGTTTTAATTTTTCTCCACTCCCATCGCCCGATCCATTATCAACAATTATATATCGGCTACTATAATCGGCAGTATTTTTCAAAGACTCAACGCATTTAATCGTATCTCCTATATTTTTATAGTGTAGAATAATATAACATATCATTCTTGCATCACCCTTTCCTCAATCGTTCCTTTATTTTCCTGACTGTTCCATTTACCCCATTGCGACCAATATACTTTTTAATTCGTACTATCATTCCCGGAACCACAAGCAGATCTGAATAGAAACATTTAATCAGTCCCAATTTTTTTCTGTACTCGCTAACTGATATGACTCTGTCAGTTGAAAAACCACCATTATGCAGTTTCATTCTCACATCTTCAACATCACATGTACTAGGAACCACAATAAACTGATGTGGTATAAATTTCACTTGTTCCGGATTCACAAGTAATCGATAATTACATTTTAAAAATTTAATTTCTTCTTGCATAGTCAAGTATGCGCGAACATTATATTTTGCTACCAAAAAAGTACTCTCATTCGATGGATCTGGTAAAAAGACATCTGTTTTTCTAACACCATCCAACCACAAGACGATTGGTTCAAGCCACATATACTCTTTTAATTTTCGCTCCAAATTATACGACCGTATAGCCATTTCTTGACCCGTTCGCATAATTCGCTCTGCAATGCTTTCACTTGATAAATCCGAATATTTAATCGTTAAGGAGTCAGGTTCGCAGAATGATAAATCAATCTGATTTTCCTTAATTTCCTTAGGATATCCCGCATAAGATGCTTCTATTGCCGCATCGTGCATACTTATCCCACTTTCAATTTTTGCCAACTGATTTGTTCGCTGAGCTGTTTCAATGTTGTTTCCCATTGTTGCAATGTCACGCATTGTGTAGCAACAGGTTTTATAAACAAGTTGTTCCTCACTGATTGCTCTATAGTGTGCAAGTTTAATGTTATTTATTTCTTCGATTGCTATGCTCTTATCCCCATACACTGTGTGGTGTCCCATAGACATGGTTAATTTTTTTTCTTTAAAATATCGCGCTGGCAAAATAACTTTCGTCACAGGCGTTCCATCTGAATAGTTCCACACTGTTCTTTTTAAGCAATATTTCAGTCTTCGTGGTATAAATGTTTCTTTGACATCATCCTTTTCTGTCATTACATACCATTGCCAATTAACATAATAGATTTTATCTAAGGATAACTTTTCCATTTCCTTTCTTGGATCTTTATGATCAGAAATAATGAATTCATCCGCATCGAGTGGAATAATAAGATCAGGATTGCTTTCCTTTATTATTTTATTAAGGTATTTGTTATCCAATCTAAATTGATCATACGCTTCCAGTGACTCATCATAAATAACAATTTTATATCCATCATTTATTAAATTATGCAGTATTTTAATCGTGTTATCCGTACATCCATTATCTATAATGTACATTTCATCCAAAAAGTTATAATTGTATCGAATGAACGACTCAATTATTTCGCTTTCATTATTTACCATTGTAAATGATACTATTTTCATACTCGAATTATCCTTAACTATCTATATCTTATGCTCTTTTATCAACAACAATACTACCAGCCGGGATGTCTTTGGTCACCAGTGTTCCTGCACCTATAACAGAACCCTTTCCAATTGTTACACCGTCCAGGATTGTTACATTGCTTCCAATCCAGCAGTCGTCCTCAATAGTAATTCCTTTTTGCTGGACTCCCTGACTTTTGATGCTGCACTCTGTGTCCGAGAACACATGATTTTCTGCAAACAAGCTGCATTTAGGGCCAAACATCACATTTTTGCCGATTGTGATTTTTCCAGAACATCCCACATACCCGTATGGTCCAATAGAACTGTGTTCTCCCATCGTCAGGCCTATTCCGTAATCGCCGCCATAATAACTAGACGGACGGATCATAACGCCTCGGCTTATAGTTACATAATCTCCGAAATTCAAGCCATCAGAACACAATCCATGAATCTCAGAGAAATCTTCAAACTTAACATTTCTCCCACAGCGAATGTGTTTTCCATGAGTAATCTGTACGTTCTTTCCTATAAGAAGCATTCCATGTGATTCTTTAAGGAAGATTCTGCGTACCCCCCCCCCTCAAAAATTTGATTCCTGTACGATATAAAATAGCAATTTTGTCAATCGCGCCGATTCTTGAATCCATATTTATCTCTCCATTGTTTTTTTATAAATGTCCATCAGCTGCTCATAATTGTCTTCCGGCTTATATTTCTGTTCATAATCCAGTCGTGCGTTTCGTCCAATTTCAGAAGCCAATTCTGGCTTGCTCCAAAGTTCCTCAATACACTTTTGGAAGCCTTTGATATCTCCCAGTTTTACCTTGTAGCCATTTTTCCCATCTTCGATTGCTTCTGTTGAAAAGCCAAGATTCGTTGCTACCAATCCTTTTCCAAGGCTTTCCGTTTCGATTTCGACCATAGAGCAACCCTCATACCAAATGGATGGAAAAACCACAAATTCTCCACCCTTCACAATTGATAGACATTTATCGTGCTGCGTATATCCAAGAAAATGCACATTGTCGTATCCGTCTGCCCACTGCCTAAATTCTTCCTCAAGTGGGCCCCCTCCCATCACGACCAATGGAATATCCTGCAGCCCATCCCAAATTTTCATCAGGATTCTAATACCTTTTTCCTCGCCAATACGACCATAGAAAACAACATATCGTTCCGGCAAACCATCTACTTTCACTGTCTTAAGATTCGCTTCTGCATCCGGTACAAAATTGTATTTCTTGGTGATTTTATCCTTATCGAATCCGATATTAGTAAGAAGTTTAATTTGGTTTTCATTCAGACAAATATATCGGTCAATTTGCTGATAAAAACTTTTTCTTATCCGATGATATGTAAAAATTCCTGCCACGATAAAACTCTGTAGTCTGGAGTTTTTAAAGCATCCATATTTGCACATACGGAAATACTTTCCATCACCACATTCATTGCAAAGTTCTGTTCCTCGCAAGGATGTTGAGCACGGGCAAACAAAACGAGTGTCGTGTAGTGTCGCTACAACTTTGGCACCACTCCGTTTTGCGGCATACAGGATTGACGGCGAAAGTAAAGGGAAAAAAGTATGGATATGTACGATATCCGGCTTTTCCTTTTGGATTAACTGCTGTACAGCTTTATAATTCTTTGAGCTCCACAGCATTCCAAACGTTGCAGATAGTTTACCAATAACTCCAGCATTATCGAATTCGTCATTTGAAACTGTATATCGAATCACTTGATTTCCATGACTTTCCAGCAATGCAGTTTCACTCTTAAAAACTTGGTCATCTCCACTTGCCGAACCTTTTCTATGGAAATTATGTATTGCCAATATTTTCATAGTTAGTTCTCCCGGTTTGCAAACACATCTTCATACTGTTTGCAAATCTTATCCCATGTGTACTCTTCCGCTACACGTTTCTTTGCTCTCCGGCCCATCTCTGCAATTTCATCTGCACTCATTTGGTCTGCCTTATCAATTAGCTTTGCAAGGCTACCCGGTTTACGGCTCCAATACAAAGCGCAATCCTCTGCCACTTCCTTGTTAAAGCCTACATCAACCAGTAAGTTCAAATCGGTACTTCCAAGGGCTTCAATCAGCGAGGGGTTTGTGCCGCCAACCGTGTGACCGTGGAAATACGCATAGGCATTTTCTCGAATCTTCTTCAATAGTTCCTGATCGTAAACAGTGCCAACAAACTTAATTCTCTTATCGCTCTTGAAATGCAGTTTTTTCTCCAATTCACTCAGAAACTTATCATTCACATTGGTGATGATGGCAAAGTCTTTCTTGCTCTTGCTCTTCATAAACTCCCGAATCATAACTTCAAACGAGTTTTCCGGCACAAAGCGACCAACAACAAGGTAATAGCCTTTCTTAGTCAATCCTTTTTCCTTATACCAATTCACCAGTTTCTCATCATTGTCAGACAGTTTGCTAAGGGTCAAATCCGCACCATAAGCAATAAAAGTTGTTTTGGGGTTACTACCGTTGATTCCTTTACCGTCATAGCACTCGTGGATATATTTTTCGATATTTACAGAATCACAGATTGCTAAGTCACAATATTTGACCATCATCTGCTCAGAAATCTTCCAATACTTGCGAATCGGTGCAGACCATTTAGCTCGCATCCATTCGTGTCCATCTGGATTCAGGTATACCGTGCCGCCTAGTTTATGAATTTCTTTGTAGAAATGCGCCGCAAAAGGTCCGATACGACATGCCATTATGTAGACAATAGGGTGAGGAATATGATTTTTCTTGATATGTTCGCAGCAAGCTCTTAGTGCAGCAACATCATAATAAATTGCCTGTGCAGGGCCAATCTGAGGAACATCAATTTTGAAGCAATGAGCATTGTGGAGTTCAAACTCATGGTCATTGATTTTTGTCACGCCCTCAAACTTGCTCTCATCCATACAGCCATCACCATTGGCTTTACAGGCAACATGATATTTGATGTTCTTTTTA
>ERZ808246.2919-NODE-2919-length-10124-cov-4.202105_pt1 | contig 10124 bp, 8 predicted proteins | sample MGYA00521083_ERZ808246 | MGnify/ENA primary metagenome ERZ808246 (study PRJEB31516, sample SAMN03275577) | gut metagenome | biome: mammalia-associated habitat; material: feces | host: Papio cynocephalus | place: Kenya | collected 2012-07-07 ... | reverse complement strand
CTTTTAAATAAGTTTAATAAATTTAATTGATTTATTAAGGCAACGTTTTCTTTTTTCTTTGGTATATAAAATAAATCTGGATCAATTATAATAATTCCTTCTTTTCCAATTATTGTATTTGCTCTTTTCACATCCATTGTACAAATATTATTTTCTGTTAATATATTAAATAGTTTTTGCAATTCAAATAAGTTTTCTAAGAGATATTCCTTTGGTTCATTTAGAGCGTTTACACTATTATCACTATAATATTTTGCCGTATAACAATCTATTTCAAATTGATATTGCAATAATTTTTCAAAAAATATTTTTATTTTAGCTTTTGCAGTATAAATGTCATATAATTTAATTAAATGTTTATCATCAATACTTTTTAATGTATCAAATACATTGGTTTTTATTCTATAGCTATTATGGGTAAAATCAAAATATTCTTTTAATATTATTTCATCATTATGTGATACTTTTCCACAATCACCTTGATTTAGATATTCCATATTTTGTAATTCTAATTTTTGAAAATTTCTATTATAGTAAACCATATTTATCTCCTTTCCTTAATTAAAACTTGTTATATATAATAACAGAAAAAGAGAAAATTTTCTACTTAATAATCTTAATTAACTTCTTGCTAGACCATCTACTGATAAGATAACTCCTGTTATATAACTTGCAAGAGGACTTGCTAGGAATAAGAAGGCATTTGCTATATCTTCTGGTTCTCCTATTCTTCCTAATGGAATTGATTTTATTAATGGTTCTATAACGTTTTCTGGTAAATTTTTAACCATGTCAGTGTTTGTTATACCTGGTGCTACGGCATTTACTCTTATTCCGTATTTTGCAACTTCTCTTGCAAGGGACTTTGTCATACCATTAACTGCAAATTTACTTGTTGGGTACATTACACCACTTGGTTGACCATAAATACTAACCATTGAACTTGTATTTAAAATTACTCCTTTGGTTTCTTTTAAATATGGTAAAACTTCTTTTGAACATACAAATACTGATTTTATATTTAAATTTTCTACTCTTTCATACTCATCCATTGTATAGCCCTCTATTGGCATAGATGATGATACTCCAGCATTATTTACTAAAATATCAATGTGGTTATACTTTTCTTTTACTTTTTCAAATGTTTCTCTAACTTCATTTTCATTTGTTAAATCTGGGTAGTATCCATCTACTTCATAATTTTCATTTTCTTCTTTTAAACTTTCTAATGCTTTATTTACTGTTTCTTTTCTAGAACCTAGTATTACTACTTTAGCATTATTTTCTAAAAACTTTTTAGCTATCGCAAAACCTATACCTCTTGTACCTCCTGTTATAATTGCTACTTTATCATTTAACATATTATTCCTCCTCTATATATTATTATAATACCACATATAGCTTAAATATATAAAAATAAAAATACTATTAAAAGTAATAGTATTATAGTTTTATTCTTATTTTTAAATATTTATATGGCCCTTGATATGCTTCTTCTTGTGTTGTTTTATATGTCTTTAATAAATAATTAATAATTTCTTCGTTTTCTACTGGTTGAATCGTCATTATCTCATCAAAATCTTTTTTTAATTCTTCTAATATAATGTCAAATAATTCTTTATTTTGAATTATTCTACTTCTTGTTGTTATCCACTTCATTTCTTTATAAACAGCAAAGTCTGCAACTATTTTGCCATTTTCTTCAATATAGTAATAGTTTGCATTATTTGCCTTTATTTCTAGGGCTAATGCGCAGTTTTGGTTTAGGCTTCCGTTTAATTCTTTCCATTTATTAATATCAGATTTTACTATTTTATATGTTTTTTCTTGTTGTTTTTCCATAAACTCTTTTAGTAATCTTATCTTTTCTTCATACTTATCTAGACTTTTTTCTAATAATTTATTATCATTAGTTTTTAGATATTCTTTTATTTCATCTAATGATAAGCCTAATTTTTTTAATTCAACTATTAGATTTGCTTTATATAATTGTTTGTCCTCGTAATATCTATATCCTGTATTTATGTCTATTGAGCTTGGATATAGTAAATCAATTTCATCATAGTATCTAAGTGTTGCTACTGGTATATTTGTAATTTCTGAAAACTCTTTTATTTTATACATAAAAATGTCTCCTTTCGTTTTAATAATAACATTAAAGTTAACTTGAGAGTCAATAATTTATTATATTTTTTCTATATTTTTTAAATTTCTTTCTATATCAAAAGTTAATTTAAATGTTTCACAATAATTTATAGCTCCTTTTAATATTTCTTTATTATTATATTTATAACTTAGCATATTATCTTCTATTTCTATATTACACCATTTATTTAATAAATATGATATGGCTGTTGCATGAGAGACTATTGCGATTGTTTTGTTTTGGTTTTCTTTTAATATTTTTAAGATGCATTCATACATTCTCTCTTCTACTTCTTTTTTACTTTCTCCATCGCCAATTTTATAGTTTTCATCTAAAAATTGTCTTCTTTCAAAGTCTTTTGGTTTTTCATTCCATGAATTTATACCAAATTTTCTTTCTCCTAATTCATCTAAAATATTGATTTTTATATTATTATTTTCTGAAATATATTTTGCAGTTTCTATAGTTCTTACATAATTAGAAGCAAATATAACTTCTATATTATTAAAAAGCGAATTATTAAATTTATTTTTTGCTAAGTTTTCTCCTTCTTGAGATAGAACTTTCTTTTCATTTTGAATTTGTAATGCATCTGTCGATAAATCATTATTTACATCTAATGTTTTTGAATGTCTTATTAAGTATACTGTTGTCATATCTACTCCTTATATAAAAATAAAAAGCAACTTGATAGTTGCTTTAAATTACAAATGGTGCGAGTAACAGGAGTTGAACCTGCACGTCTATGACACTAGATCCTAAGTCTAGCGCGTCTGCCAATTCCGCCATACTCGCATTGAATGGTGGACCCTACAGGACTCGAACCTGTGACCGCCCGGTTATGAGCCGGATGCTCTAACCAACTGAGCTAAGGGTCCAATTCACATTGCTATTTAATGATAGCATGAATTTTTTAGGAATGCAATAGAAAAATTAAAAAAAATAGAGTTTTTTCTCTATTTTCCAAGCATATTTAGTAAATTGATTTTAAACATATCCTTTTCTGGATTAGTTTTTGAAATCATTACACCTTTGTATGTTGATAATTCCGCTCTATGTCCTTCATCTAAAATTCCTTCTGGTGTAATATTTGTTAAAAGAATAATACTCTTTTCTGTATATACAGTATAGTGTAAAATTATTGGACCATGAACTTTTTTAAATAATTCATCTGTTGGTAATTGTAATTCATAACTTACTGTATGTGCTTTCTCATCTCTATTTACTTCTTTACCTAAGAATGTGCCTTTTCTTAATTCTGGATAATAAGTAAATGTTAATTTCTTATAAGCAAGCATATTATACTTTCTAACTGATCTTTCTTTTTTTCTAAAATCATTTTCATCTAAATATTCAAATATATAACTATTTTTCATATATTCAACCCCCACTCTTTGAAGACCCTCTGTACCTTCAATGTATTCATATTATACCACATGTGTTGTTCATTGTCAAATATTTTCTTTAATTTCAACAAAATTTCATATTTTTATTTAAAAAATAAATAAATGCTCAAATGAGCATTTATTTTATAGTTTTATTTGAAATATACATAGTCTGATTCATATGAAGAGTCTTGGTTTGCAAGAGACTCAACATATTCATTTACTAAGTCTGCATTAGAAGGTGATGCCTCTTCTGCTGGAACTTCGTATTCATAAACTCCATCATTTGAAACATCTCCACCATCTGTACTTGTAGATGGAACACTCTCTTCTGGTGTTGAAGATGAACCACTATCTGATGATGAACTACTATCAGATGATGTGTTGCTATTATCTTGTTGTGCATCAAACTTAGCACCAGTTTCATTAGGATCTGGTAAGTCTTGACCTGTTTGGTCATCACTTGGACTAGTTGTAATATTTTCTACTGAATCATCTAAGTTTCCATTACTATCTGAATGATCATCATCAAAATCTACTGTTCCGTGGAAATCATCCTCGTTTACTTGTTGATCATTTGATGTATCTTGATCACTATTATTTGAATCAATTGTGTCATTTGCTTTATCAATATCATCTTGTAATTGTTGATCATCTTGTTTTACTTCTTCTTCTATTTTATCAGCGTTTTGGTCTTCTTCTTCTTGCATTTCTTGTCTGTTTTCTTCAGCTTTTTCTTCTGCATCTGATTTTGCTTGTTCATTTTCACTATCTATTTCTGAATTGATTTCATTTTCTAATCTTTCTCTTTCATCAGCAGGTACTTCGTCGGCACTTACGCTTTCTCTTGATTCATCTTCACTATAAGTAGTTGTTGAATCTGAATAAGATGAAACTGTTTGATAAGAATCAGTTGAGTAAGATGTTTCTTCAGAATACTCAAGACTTCCGTCTTCTTTAAAATGCCAGTTAACTGCATCTTGGAATGCTTGTAATTTAGTTAAATCTCTGTGTTCATCATCAATAACAGCGATTCCTTTTTCTGTTAACATTTTTTCAACTGCATTTTTATATTGTTCATATAATGGATTTGCATTATCTTCAGTTCCACTTAATGCTATTGTTTCAATTCTTTCAAATGTTTTTTCTGCATAATTACAAAGACCTATATCATTTAAGAAATCTATAGATGTATCATCAAGAGTTAAATCTTGGTCTAAGTTTTGCCACATCATTTCTCCTGCTGCAATCATTGGAGCAACAGATAATTTATATGATGTAATTGATGAATAACTGTCAGAATGTGAAATACCTTCTGTTCTTACATCTTCTGTTATAGGGAAATCTTTTTTAACTGCATCGTAGAAAGTTTTAATCTTATTTAACTTATCTTGCTTTTCTGTTGCATTCTTAGCTTCTAAGAACATTGTATGATATCTGTTATAAAATTCTTTTCCTTCATCTGTAGTTATTAGACTTGACATATCTACTTTACTTTCATTTGTTTCAATTACATATGCTCCCATCAATTGTAATGATGCTGATTTATATGCTCTTGTTAAATCTGCAGATCTTATATCAGCTCCATTAAAGTATGCTTGTAAATCTTTCTTTGAATAATCATTATATGCTTGTTGTAATGCTACCATTTCATCATAAGTTAATGCTGTTTTAATATCTTTTCCACTTTCAACATGAGCACTTGCAAAGTCACCGTTATATGTAGTTACTACGCTTCCTAATTTTTCCATTGCATTCTTTTGTGGTTTGCTATCAGTTACTTGAAGTAATTGGTCATATGAGTAATTATCATAGTAACTATTATCTCCTTGAACTAATACTCCAGAATCATCAACTTTATTTTCATCATCGTTTGTTGATTCTGTTGCAATATTACTATTTAACATTTGACCATCTTTAGTGTTATGAGCTGCACAAGAGAATATTCCTGCTGCTGTTGCTAAAGCAATAACTCCTATAGTAATTCTTTTTACAATTTTGTTCTTTTTAAATTTATCAATTAATTTTTTGAAGAATCCCTTTTTTTCTTCTTCCTCATCATCTCCAATGTTTTCTCCAAGCTCATCTTCTAAATCATCATTTGATGATGGAGTAGCATTGTCATTATCATTTTCTGCATCGTTTTCATTTTCTGTATCATTATCATCTGCATCAGCATCATTATCATCTACATCAGCATTATCTTCATGTGATTCAGCATCATTTGTACCTGTTGGTACTGGTTGTTCTGTACTTTGTGTTTCTGGTTGTTCTTCACGTGTCTCTTCTTGATGTGCAGGTGTTATTGGAGGAACATTTCTTGTTTCTCTGTTATCTCTATTATTTTCTACTTCCTCATCACTTATAAAATCATCTGGTAACTCATCATCTGATTGTGTTTGAACATTATCAGTTTCATCAATATGTGGTGTTTCAGTTTCTCCATATGCATATTCATCTGTATCGTAATTATCAGGTGTTACAATTGGCATTTCTTGTCCTTGTCTGTTTGGTACTATGATTGGATCATTACTATCATTCTTATCTTCTTCTTGACTTTCGATAACTGGTGTTTGTTTTTTCTTTTGATAAACAACAGGTGTTTGCTTATTTTCTAAAGAATCTTCAGAACTTTTAGCGAAAAATTCACTAAATCTTCTTTCAAATTCTTTTCCACTCATAACATGAACCATATCTTTGTTAATCATTTCTTTAAATGCATCTTTTGATGTAATGTTTTTTTCTGCAACTATTTCTTCACAAGCATCTATACCTTCTTCATATGATACTTGTGCAACTGTTCCATCATCATAAAATATGCAAGCTTGTTTTTGTTTTCCTTCTTCATTAAAATATTTATAAAATACTATATTAACTATTTTTTTCATTTTAAAATCCCCCTATTTTAATTTTTTTCTTCCAGTATATGTCCAACCTGCATTTAATAGTGTTTTATCATCGTATGAACTCCACTTAGTTTGTGTTGAAGAACTACTTGTTAATTTTCTTGTTTTTGTACTCTTGTAACATACTGTTCCATATAATTTTTCTGTTCTTGTTGCTTTTTCTGTTACTGTTACTGTTCCATATATTGGTATTGTCTTATAACTATATCCTCCACAACTTGCTTCATAACTTGTTGATGTTGATGATGATGTTGAACTTGATGAAGATGATGAAGTAGTTCCTGGTGTTGTTGAACTTGATACACTTGATAAGCCACCAGTATATGTATATTTATCATAATAATAATTAGGTAGTGTTGTACATGTTTCTGCACAGTAACTATAGTCTGCACCTACAAATTTATAGCTTGTTCCAGCACTATCTCTTGGTGGATTGCTATAACTTCCACGTCCTACATATTTCCAACTTCCTACTGTATGAGCAGTTGTATTAGTAATTGTGTTTACTGTTGTATATGTTGTTGTAGTTGTTGTTGCGTATAAAGTATGATTTACTTTTACATAATTAAAGTTATTACATGACTTTTCAGTATAAGAACCTGTTTGTCTTACTTCTTCTCTTTGTTTTGCATAAGTTTTTTGATATGTTCCAATTTGTTCTTTTCTCTTGTACATTTGTAGTTTATATAAACAATTTTCGCTGCTATCACTACAATTTACTTCTTGAGTAGCACAACTTGTTTTTGACCAACTTGACCAACTTGTCCATGCTGAGAACTTAGCAGATGTTGTTTTTTTGTACTCATAAATATATTTAGGTTGATATGATGGTGATGGAGATGGAGTATCATCGTCATCACATTCTTTTCCTGTACATGGTTTATCGCTTGGTTTTGGAGTATTGCAATTGTCTCCTTTACAATCATCATCTGATGGTTTATTGCAATTATCTCCTTTGCAATCATCATCTGATGGTTTGTTACAGTTATCACCTTTGCAACTATCATCTGATGGTTTATTGCAATTATCTCCTTTACAAGTTGTATCATTTGATGGCTTACTACTTGCTGGCGGGTAGTATACTCCGTCTTTAATACTTCCTTTTATTGGAACGGTTGGATTTACTTTTCCACCTTTTATTGGTACTGATGTAGATGTATCTGTAGTCTTTTTTTCACATACATATGAATCACAGTATGTATAGCATCCTAAGTGTACTAATATATAATCTTCTTTTTCACTATCTTTTAGATTAACCTTTAATAGATATTCGTCATCTAACTTTGTTATTTTTACATAGCTGCCTTCTACATCACAGGCTTTATTATTTTTATCAATCAAAGCAACTATTATTTTTTTACCAATCATATCACTTAAAGTCATTGTCTCAGATTGTCCAACTTCTTTTGGCAATCTTTCATCTGTGTAATATGAAATAGCTGCATCTTTCATTTTTTCTAAGTTATCAGAAAAAATTTGAGATGTAAGTGCCTCAATTCCTGATGTATCGCATGTTCCTGTTGTTGAACATTCTCTCGTTTCAATTGTTGGTGATGTAAACTTTGGTAATAGCCATATTAGTAAGAAAACAAATATAACTACTAAAATAAGTTTTATTGCAAAACTTCTAATTGGAAAGCCTTTGCTTTCATATTCTTCCGTATACATTATAGATTCCCCCTGTCACGTTATTGCATATAATAACACAAAATCCCTTATTTGTCAACGAATTTTTTTAGTCTGACCACTGTTGCTCCAGCATTAAAATTGTCTATTTTAAATTCTTCAACAAACTTATTCTTTCTTAATGTATCTTGAGTTGTTTTTCTTATTATTCCAGTACCATTTCCATGAACTATTACCACTACCTCATCTCTCATCTTATAGTGATCTGCTATAAAATCATTTATAAGAATTCTTGCATAGTCTCTATCAATTCCATGTAAGTCAAGTTCTGGTCTATTACTATATAAGCTCATCATAGTTTAACACTTCTTCCAAATCAGGTATTGAATATCTAGAACCTATCCTAGTTACTGATATTGCACTTGTTATTGATGAGTATTTTATTGATTTTTCAAGGTCATACCCTATTCCTAAGAAATAAGTGATTGCTCCATGAAAAATATCTCCTGCACCAGTTGAGTCTTTAGCAACTACTTTAATACTTGGAATAATTTTATATTTACCATTTATTTCAGTGAAACTTCCTGCTGCTTCTAATGTAATTATTACTGTATTTTTGAAATATGACTTTAATTCTTCATATATTTCAATTAATAAATCAATGTTATTTGCATCAATTGTTTTACCACTAAATTTTTCTGCAAATTCTTTTGAACATACTAAGTATTTTACTTTTTTTCCTAGTCTTTTTGTATCTTCATTAAGTCTTCCTGCATCAATTATACTTATAGCATCTTTATTGTTATCTAATACTTCATCTGCTGTTTCTGGGTGTTCTCCATCTACTAATATTAAGTCTGCTTTTTCTGTTACACTTTGATTTAGTTTTCTTATTGGATCTTTTTTTGATGTAATTATAGTACGTGAACCGTTACTCATATTAGCAATTATAAAACTACTTGAAGTTTGATGGTTGTCTTTTACTTCTAAATATTTTGTATTTGCTCCAATTTTTTCAAAGTCTTCAATAATCTTAGTTCCATAATAATCATCTCCTATTACAGAACAAATTGTTGTATCAATTCCCCACTTTGCTAATAAATATGCTCCGTTTGATGCTGGTCCACCACCACACTCTATATGGTTTTCTATTCTATACTTTATATTTTCTGTTGGGTACTCATTCATTGGTAGTGTTGTATCATATGTTGAATGCCCTACACATATTGCTTTCATTAACTCACATCCTCTTTCTATATATAATTATAGCAGATTAATAAAAAAAAAGATATTTTAAACAAATACCTTTTAAAATATCCAACTAGAAAATAATCTCAAATTATTTATATAATCAATTGATACTTCAGTTCCAGATACTACTGGATAATATATTATGAAAAATAATATTACAAAAATAATATATGTTGGAATTAAATAATTAATTTTATATTTTTCTTCTATATCACTAAATAATTTTACAATACTTAGCATCATAAATGGTAATACTGGGAAGAAATGATATAGAAACATTACTCTTCCAATAAACGCATATGGTAACCATAAAGACATTATTGTTATTAATAATAGTATTGATGTTTTATTTCTTTTTATAAATGCATTAATTAATACATATAACATTCCAATTACTCCTACCCACCATATAACAATATTACCAATACCTGTTATAGTTTCTTTAGTTGCATTGTCATACTTTTCTTGATGATACCAAACAGGTTTATAAGATATTGGCCAAGAATACCATTTTGATGAAAATGGATGAGTTGCCTCTAATTTTGAATGATAATTGTACATGTCTTGTTGTTGTTTTACAATGTTTTCTAAGTTATTTGTGTAATTTAGCTTATTATTTGGAAATAGTAAATATAGACTACAATAAATTATTAATGGAATTATTACGAAAAATGAAGTTCCTTGAATTATTGTTTTGAAATTCATTTTTTTCTTTTTAAATAAATTAATAAAGAAAATTATTGCTAGTGCAAGTCCTCCATAAAATCCTGTCCATTTTACAGAAATTGATAGTCCAAAAAATATTCCTGA
>ERZ808246.2918-NODE-2918-length-10130-cov-10.100050_pt1 | contig 10130 bp, 12 predicted proteins | sample MGYA00521083_ERZ808246 | MGnify/ENA primary metagenome ERZ808246 (study PRJEB31516, sample SAMN03275577) | gut metagenome | biome: mammalia-associated habitat; material: feces | host: Papio cynocephalus | place: Kenya | collected 2012-07-07 ... | reverse complement strand
GCAGCTGGTAGCGCATCTGCTTTGCAAGCAGAGGGTCGCCGGTTCGAACCCGGCATGCTCCACAATAAGCCCTCGGAACCGAATGGTTTCGAGGGCTTTTTCAATATCCTCCATTACCCCTATGCCTGCGGTACAAAACCGACAGGAGCCGCCGGCGATCTCCGTCGATCCCCAGCAGCTCCCTTTCGGCGGTAGCGGCAATACCCAAGGCTTACGGCCTTACGGCCTCACGGCATCATTCCCGTTTCCCGCCGTTTTCAGCCTGCTTTGCGTCGGCGGCGCTGTCGGGCTGCCCCGCGCCACCGGCCTTGCACACCTCGATCATGGCGATGCGCCGGCCGTCGACCTGCGTGACCGTCATGTCGTACCCTTCGTCGGAATGCAGCACATCGCCCACAGCGCCCATCTTGCCGGTGTGCGCGAGGAAGTAACCGGCCACGGTCTCGTACGGCCCGTCCTCCAATTCGATGCCGGTCAGATCCTCGAAATCCTCCAGCGTGGTGCCGCCCTCGATGGCCGCCACACCGTTCACGAACACGCTGCGGCTGGTCCGCTCACCGCCCTTTTCGGTCGGCAGATCGTATTCGTCGCGAATGTCGCCGACCAGCTCCTCGGTCATATCCTCCAGCGTGACGATGCCGTCGGTGCCGCCGTACTCGTCGATCACCACCGCCAGGTGGATGCCGCGTTTGCGCAGCAGCTCAAGGCTGGGCAGCAGTTTGGAGGTGCCGGGCAGCGAAATGCCCTCGCGCACCACGTCCGCCACGGTCTTCGCGTTCGGGTCGCGTACATCCAGCAGATCGCGCACATGCACGAAGCCGAGCACATCGTCGAAGTCCTTGCCGGTGACCGGGTAGCGCGAATACGGCTGGTCACGCACGAAGGCGGCCGCCTCCTCCAGGCTCATCGAACCATCGATGAACACCACGTCGGCACGCGGGCGCATCACCTCGGCCACGATCGTTTCGGACGCATCGAACACGTCGTCGAGGATCGTGCGCTCGTCCTTGCTCAGGTTGGTGTTGGAGTTGACGAGCACGCGCAGCTCGTCGTCGGAAACCTCGGTTTCCGTCTCGTTCGGGTCGAAGCCAAGCAGACGCACCAGACCGTTGGTGTTCTTGCCGATAAGCCAGATCAGCGGACGGCACACTTTGGAGAACACGTCGATGGCCGGCACGACCGCGCGCGCGATGGCCTCGTTGCGCTGCATGGCGATGCGCTTGGGCACCAGTTCGGAGATCACGATCGAGCAGTAGGAGATGATGAGGGTCAGGCCGATGGTGGTCAGCGGCGCGGCGATATGATGCGGAACGCCCCAGCCTTCTACGACGGGCACGACGAACGGTGCGATGGACGATTCGCCGAACGAGGCGGACAGGAAGCCGGACAAGGTGACGCCGATCTGCACGCTGGAGAGGAACGTGTTGGGGTCGCGGGCGATTTTCGCCACGCGTGCGCCGCGCGCATCCTGCAGTTCCATCTGGTCGATCTGGGAGCCGCGCAGGCTCACCAATGCGAGTTCGGTGCCGGCGAATACCGATCCGAGCAGCAGAAAGATGAAGATGAGCAGGATATTCAAACCAAGTGACATGCCGCCAGTCTATCTTTTCGGCTTGTCAAGGCCGGTTGGTTGTTGGCGGCGGGGCCCACAATGGGATGCGTGATTGTCGACGGCCTTGACGTGCAGGTGGTGCGTAAACCCATCAAGAACATGTATCTGCGTATCCAACCGCCGGACGGGAGGGTGGTGGTTTCGGCGCCGCAACGTGTGGGCGAAGCCACTATCGCCTCGTTCGTGCGGGGACGTCGTGCATGGATCGACGCCAATCGGAATGCCATGCGCCGGCAGGCGCGGCAAGCCGAGCAGGCGGGCGTGCTGGAATGGAACGACGGGCTTCGCCGCAAGGCCGCCGCTTCGATCAACGAGATCCTTCCTGCGCTGCTCGCCCGCTGGGAGCCTATCATCGGCAAATCCCCCACTCATATCACGCTGCGCGCCATGACATCGCGCTGGGGGTCATGCACGCCGAAAACGGGGCGTATACGCCTGAATCTGCAGTTGGGGCTGATGGACCAGCGGTTCCTGGAATACGTGCTGGTGCATGAGATGACGCACCTGTGGGAGCATGGGCATGGGCCCGGCTTCCAGCGGCGTATGAGCGCGTATCTGCCGGATTGGCGGCAGCGCAGGCGCGACATCAACCGTCATATCGTGCTGCGGTAGCGGGGGCACTGCGGTCATCCCACGAACCGTGGGGTCTATGGCGGCGCCCGCTCAGAGCATCGGGGTGTCGCGCAGCGCCTCGTCCACTTCGTCCACGATCTCGCGCATCGCCTCGTAGGCGGCGTCCGCGTCGCCGTTCAGGATCGCCTCGCCGACCGCGACGTGGGCGCGCAGCGCCTCGGGCGCTGGCTGCTGCGGGTACATGTTGATCTCCACACGGCCGCGCAGCACGGTGGCTACGGTGCCGGCGAAGGCGGCGAACAGTTCGTTGCCGCTGCATTGGAGCACCTGGCGGTGGAATTCGATGTCGAGCTTGTGGAATTCGGTGAGGTTGCCCTGTTCGCCCAATTGCTTCATCTGCAGGGCCATGACCGGCAGTTTGGCCTTGTCTTCCAGCGAGGCGCGCATGGCCGCGTATCTTGCCGCGGCGGGTTCGATGCTCAATCGCAGTTCTGTCAGGGCGAGAAGTTCCTGTTTGCGCTGCGACGAGTGAAGTTTCCATGCGATGACCTGCGGATTGAGCGCCTGCCAATGTTCGGGGTCCTGCGCCACGAGTCCCACACGTCTGCGGATGGTGATGGCACCGGCCGCTTCCAGGTGGCGTGACGCCTCCCTTGCCACCGTGCGGGAGATGCCGAATCTGGACTGTATGTCTTCCAGCGTCATGGCGCTGCCGGCCGCCCACTTGCCGTCGATGATGTCCGCGGCGAGCTGATTGGCGACGGGGATGTGCATGTGTTCGGTATCGTTCGTCTCCGTCATGTCTGCCTCTCATCTCGCTTGCCTTGCGGCATGTCTCCCGTTCGTTCTGGACGATTCCAGCGTACCTTCCGCACAAAACACACGTTTTCCCAAAAAGGTACTCTTTTTAAATTGACAAGTACTCTTTTTAAGAGGTATCCTGTTCATCAGGAATCAACCGGAGATCCCGAACAGCAATGAAGCACTTCGTAACTTCGCACAACCCAAAAGCAAGGAGTACACCATGAGCATCCACGTAGTCGTCATGGGCGTCGCCGGCTGCGGCAAATCCACCGTAACGGAAGCCATCCGCGACCGCCTCTCCTACGAAATGGCCGAAGGCGACGCGTTCCACCCGCAGGCGAACATCGACAAGATGAGCGCTGGCATCCCCCTCACCGACGAGGACCGCTGGCCCTGGCTGCGCGTCATCAACTCGTGGATGGCGGCCAAGGAAGCCATCAACGCGAACACCGTCGTCTCCAGCTCCGCGCTCAAGCGCGCATACCGCGACGTGCTGCGCGAAAACGTCCCCGTGTTCTTCGTGCACCTCACCGGCAGCCACGAACTCATCAAGGAACGCCTCGCCGCACGCAAGGGGCACTTCATGCCGCCCGCACTGCTCCCAAGCCAGTTCGCCATCCTGGAACCGCTCGAACCCGACGAGCCCGGCATCGAGGTCTCCATCGAAGGTTCCGTCGAGGAAATGGTGGACCGCGCCGTGCAGGCCGTCGTAGAGCATGCGGCCAAGGAGGAACGAGCACTCACGCCGGTAAGTGCCTGAGGCACCGGGCCAACCGCCGATTCACCGCCGATTAGGCCATCAAGTCAGGCCGCTCACACGCCGTCACGCGAGAACCCACCTTCCGCTCTCGCCCCACAGTTCCCACCCCGCTCACCTCTCCCACGCACACACAACGGTTCGCATCCCAGTTCAGCATTCAAAGGAGAATCTGACATGCAACTCATCACCGCCGCAATAGCCGGCATCCTCACCATCGTGCTGCTCATCGCAGTCGTCAAACTCCACCCGTTCATCTCGCTCATGGTCGGCTCGTTCATCATGGCCATATGCGCCGGCGTACCCTACGACAAGGCCTTCAGCAGCTTCACCACAGGCGCCGGCTCCACCTTCTCCGGCGTCGGCCTGCTCGTCGCATTCGGCGCCATCATCGGCACCATCCTGTTCGCCTCGGGCGGCGCGGACGTCATCGTCGACACCATCATGAGCAAGACCCCCATGAAACTGCTCCCCTGGGCCATGGCGCTCATCGCCTTCACCGTAGGCATCCCCATGTTCTTCGAAGTCGGCGTGGTCATCCTCATCCCGGTCGTGCTTTTCGCCGCACGCCGCGCCAAGATGCCCGTCATGCTCATCGCCATCCCGGCGCTTGCCGGTCTGTCCACCCTGCACGCCTTCATCCCGCCGCACCCCGGCCCGCTCGCCGCCATCGACTCGATCCACGCGAACCTCGGCCTCACACTGGGGCTGGGCCTGCTTGTCGCCATCCCCACCGTCATCATCTCCGGCCCGCTGCTGGGCAAGGTCATGGCACGCTGGGTGCCGATCATGGCCTCCGAGCAGAGCGCCGCCGAAACCGCCGAGCAGTCCCCCGAACATCGCCCCACCTTCGTCCAAGCCATCACCGTCATCCTCTGCCCGGTGGTGCTGATGCTCGCTGCCTCCGTGGTGGACCTGACCGGCCAGAGCAAGACCGCATGGGGCCGTGTGCTCGCCTTCATCGGCACGCCGCTCACCGCGCTGTTCATCACCAGCGTGCTGGCCATGGTGCTGCTCGGCTTCATGCAGCATTCCACGCGCGACGCCGTAAACGGCATGGTAGGCAAATCCTTCGGCACAGTGGCCGGAATCGTCTTCATCGTGGCCGCAGGCGGCGGTTTCAAGCAGACCCTAGTCGACTCCGGAATCAGCGACGTGATCGCCAACAGCATCACCGAATCCGCCATGAACCCGCTGATCGCAGGCTGGATCGTCGCCGTGCTCATCCGTCTCGCCACCGGGTCCGCCACGGTCGCCACCGTCACCGCAGCCGGCATCATGGCACCGCTCGCCGCCAACCTGAGCCCGGTGCAACTCGCCCTGCTCGTGCTCGCCATCGGCGCCGGCTCCGTGTTCTTCTCGCACCTCAACGACGCCGGATTCTGGCTGGTCAAGGAATACTTCGGCATGACGGTCGGCCAGACGCTGAAGACCTGGTCGCTCATGGAAACGGTGCTGTCCGTGGTCGGTCTTGGCTGCGTCATGCTGCTCTCGCTCATCTTGTAGCGGTCGCGGCCAGAACAAACCGCGAAAACCGCGAAAACATCACGAACCGCAAACCCTTAAATCGCATTACACAAGAATCAACAAACGCATAGCAAAGGAGCTCATCATGCAAATGGGAATGATCGGACTTGGCCGCATGGGCGGCAACATGGTTCGCCGTCTGCGCGAAGGCGGCCACGAGATCGTGGGATTCGATATGAATCCCGATTCGGGCCGGAACGTTGCCTCGATCGAAGAGCTGGTCGCCGCACTGCAGCCGCCACGTACGGTGTGGGTGATGGTTCCTTCCGGGGAACCGACCGATTCCGTGATCGCGCAGTTGGGCCGGCTGCTCGACGCCGGCGACATCGTGGTGGACGGCGGCAATTCGCACTACACCGATGACACCCGCCATGCCGACGAGCTCAAGCGCAACGGCATCGAGTTCCTGGACGCCGGCGTATCCGGCGGCGTGTGGGGCGCGGAACGCGGCTACGCGCTGATGGTCGGCGGCGATGAGCAGATATACCGCAGGGTGCTGCCGATCTTCGAGACGCTCAAGCCGCAGGGAGACCATGGTCTGGTGCTTGCCGGGCCGGTCGGCGGCGGGCATTTCGCGAAGATGGTGCACAACGGCATCGAATACGGCATGATGCAGGCGTTCGGCGAGGGATTCGCCACCATGATGCGCAGCGAATACATCACCGACCCGGCGGCAACGATGACGTCCTGGCGCGACGGATCGGTGGTGGCCAGCTGGCTGCTCGACCTGTTCGAGAACGCGACGGAGCACGACCATACGTTGGCCGGCATGCCTCCTGTGGCGAACGAATCGGGCGAGGCCCGTTGGATGGTCGAGGCCGCGTTGGAGCTTGGCGTGCCCACGCCGGCCACTGCGGCGGCGCTCTGGCAGCGCCAGACCTCCCGTGGCGGCGCGGATGACATTCTGCGTGTGGTGACGGCGCTGCGCGCGCAGTTCGGCGGACACGTCACCAAGGTGGATGAGATCGCCACGCATTAGGCGCCATGGGGGCATCGGGCACATGCCGGCGCGCAGGTTCCGTACGATTTGGCGGTTGCACTCCGGCATGTTCCCGATCCCCTGCATCTCCTCTACGCTTTCCCTCTATTTCCTTCCCTGTATTTCCTTCTCTGCCAGGCGGGAGGCATCGCCGATTCTTGTCTCCCGCCTTTCCCGCCGCCATTCCACTACCCGTTCCGCCGGTTCATACGGTGTTCACCATGATTCAACACACGTACACCGCCACGTCGTTTTGCATTTAGGCGGAGGTCGTATTACAGTTAGGTGAGTTGTCCTGCGGAGCAGTACAACATCCAAGGGGCTGTAGCTCAGTTGGTAGAGCGCTTCGTTCGCATCGAAGAGGTCGTGGTTTCGACTACCATCAGCTCCACGAAAGCCTTCCGGAATTCCACCTCCGGGAGGCTTTTTTCTTTGCCTGCCGCCTGGTCCATCGGCTGCCTGTGGAATCGGCGCAGCTCATCCATTCTGGCGGAATTCACCAGGATGCGGGAAAGACGGAAGGCACCTCGAACAACTCGGTCTTACTTCAGGGATTCCAACAGTTCACGCGCCTCCGCCAAGTATTCCCTCACATCTCGTTTTCCAATCCTGTTCGAGAACAACGTGTCATGCGATGCGAGACGTACCGCCACCACTGCCACGGAATCGCTGTCTGCCATGTAGACAAGAAGCACGTCCGCGCTCACGTGAAGCTCGCGGAATCCCCGCCATTGGCCGACGAGGGCGTGATCACGGTATGTTGTAGCCAAGGTGTCCCCGTCCGCGTCGGAAAGCGCTTCGAGGGCACTTCTCACAAGTGCGGGATCGAAATGCTTTTTCAGCAGACTCCGGTAGTCCTTGGCGAAGCGTTTGGTGACATGAATCGTTCTTTTCCCGCTATTCGCCATTGTTCAGGTACTCCATAACGTCGTCCACGGAGTCGGAGCTGAAGACGTATTCGCCTGCCGTGGCCTCGCGCCGAGCCTCCTCGTTGATGAGTTCCTCCACCAGCATGCCGAGTTCCTCGACGCGGCGGTCGGCTTCCTGCTGCCGTTCGTAGTCGGCAGGGCTGATGACGAAGTAGGCTGGCCGGTTGTTCTTCAGCACAGTCACGGGTGTGTTGTCCTTGACTTTGGCGAATGTGGCGGATGCCTTGCCGTGGTTGAAATCGCTGATTGATACCAGAGTGTCCAGCGGCGCTGTTGCAGTCATGGCTTCTCCTTGTTTCACGAACAGATGGTATTACAATTATAATCCTTTTGCCTTGCGAGATGAACCCCATCAAGAGGAACAAGACCCCACGCTCGCAGACACATGTATCGCCAAGCGCTACTCATATTCCACTCATCCAGCCCAATACCCACCCATACCCGACCTGCATCCGGCCTGTATCCGCCCCAAAGCCGGTTGTGCGGGGCGTGGGCGATACTGGAAGGCATGACTGATGAAGAGCAAGGCACGCATGTGGATGCGAATGTGATGGTTCCCAAGGGCACGGTGGTGCTGGCCGCGACCCCGATCGGCAATACGGGAGACGCCTCCGACCGTCTCAAGGCGCTGCTGGAGCACGCCGACATCGTGGCGGCGGAGGACACCCGGCGTCTGTACGATCTGGCGAACCGTCTCGGCGTACATGTGAACGGCCGCGTGGTCGCCTACCATGACCACAACGAGCGAGAAAAGGCCGACGGTCTGCTCGACAACGTGGAGACGGGTTCGACCGTGCTGGTGGTTTCGGATGCGGGCATGCCCACCATCAACGACCCCGGTCTGGCCATCGTGCGCCGGGCCATCGAACGCGACCTGCCCGTCACCTGCGCCCCCGGCCCCAGTGCCGTGCTCGACGCGCTGTGCCTGTCCGGTCTGCCCACCGACCGCTTCTGCTACGAGGGTTTCCTGCCGCGCAAGCATTCCGAACGCATGCAGCATCTGCGCATGCTCAAATCCGAGCCCCGCACCATCGTGTTCTACGAGACGCTGCACCGCATCGCCGATTCCATGGACGACCTGCTGGAATCCTTCGGTCCGGACCGCCGCATGGCGTTGTGCCGCGAGCTCACCAAGGATTACGAGCAGATTCGCCGCGGCACCATCGCCGAGATCCACGACAGCGTGGTGAACGATCCGCCGCGCGGCGAAATGGTGCTGGTCGTGGCCGGCGCCTCCGAAGAGGAGATCAACGCGAACGCGCCCAGTGCACTCAACACCGAGGATCTGGCCCAGCTGGCTATTAACAAGGCGCAGAGCGAAGGCCTGCGCATCAAGGAGGCCATCACCCAGGTGGTCGCCGAGCACCCGCTGCCGGACGGCTCCCTGCCGAACCGCAAGCAGGTGTACGCGGCCGCCTTGGAAATCAAGGGGCGGTAGCGGCGGCAAGACCGGCAAGGACGGCAGGGCGGCAGAGCCGGTGGCGGCCGTCTAGCCGTATTCCGATTCCAGCGCGTCCAGGGAATCGAACAGTACGCCCAATGCCCTTCGCACACCGGGCCCGCCGGCTTGGGACACGTATTCCAAAAGCCGTGCATCCGCATTGGGATTAATCACCAGCCATTGCCGCAGTTCCGGTTCCTCACGGGCGATACGCCACAGTATCTCCCCCTCCGTTTCCGGATCGGCGGCGAGCGCCGGTGTCAGCACCAACGGTGGTGCCGGCGGTTCCAGCACGCCTGTCCGTGTCGAGGGATCGGGACGTTCCGCGTCCAATTGTTCCAGTCTGCGCACCTGCTGCAGGGAACGCAGGCGCCTCTTGCCTCGTCGCGATGTTCCCGTTCTCATGATTCCCCTCCATGGAATCCCCTGTTCCGCGGTTTCCCGCCCTGCGGCTTTGCGCCCCACTGTTCCCCAACCTGCAACTCCCCATCACATGGTTCCTCGCCGCATGATTCTTCGTCGCATGGTTCCCCAACCTGCAACTCCCCGCCAGGCAACGCCCCTGCTCCGTAATGCGCCGACGACCCGATCCGATGCCGCATCGCACCCGCACCGGCACCGGCACCGTCGCCGATACCGGCATCAACCGTCCTCCCCCGCACCCGGGCATGGCTGCGTTCCTCGTAGTACATGCGGGCGGTGTTGAGGAAGGCCTTGGCGTGCGGCATCGTGCCGATGCATGGATTCATGTCGAGGATATCGTTGCACTCCTCCGGTGTGAAGCAGTAGGCGTGCATGAGGTCGGCCACGCGATCCGCGAAGATCGCGGTTCCCGGCCGCCTGTTGGCCATGGTCGCGATATCGCATGCGGTTCGCGACGGGCTGGTGATGTTGAGTTCGCCGAGCTTCATCACGTGCTCCCGTTCGACGCGTCGTGCGAAGGCGCATATGGGTCTGCTGTGCCGTGTGGTCCGGTAATGGGATCCGGACAGCACGTCCACGGTTTCGGGGAACATGCCGCCCATCCACACCCAGAGCGCGGTGCGCATGCATGCCACGGTGGAGGACGGGATGATGTTGTGGACGATGAGCGCCCTGCCGTACAGCGAGTCCGCATGTTCGGACCAGTACCCGCTGTGGGCGTCCAGGGAGCAGACCGTACCGACCCGCGAAAGCCTGTTCAGGCTCATGGGGCCGGGAAGCTCGTGCGTGTGCAGCAACGGCGGGACTATGGGTCTCGCCCGCGGCCTGTGGTCGCGTTGACGTGAAGTGAAACTGTTCATGCGCAGACCGTAGAACGAGCCGACGGGCGGCCGCAACGGCTTGTGCCCGACCGGTGGATATGTGGATACCTCCGCCCATACGACCGGCGAAATGTGCGCGCGGATGTGGATAATTCCGCGTTGTCCACATTCACGTTCCGGTGTCCCAGCCGCGCCGGATAATCGGGCATTATGAGTCATATTTTGGTGAATGTTGCATGGCCGTACGCGAACGGCCCGCGTCAC
>ERZ808246.2917-NODE-2917-length-10140-cov-4.296579_pt1 | contig 10140 bp, 11 predicted proteins | sample MGYA00521083_ERZ808246 | MGnify/ENA primary metagenome ERZ808246 (study PRJEB31516, sample SAMN03275577) | gut metagenome | biome: mammalia-associated habitat; material: feces | host: Papio cynocephalus | place: Kenya | collected 2012-07-07 ... | reverse complement strand
CTCGGCCAAGATGGTGACTCGATTTTTTAAACGACGCGCGGCCGAAAGACCCCGCGCCAAGTCTTTTCTCCCCCCAGAACCGTGCAAAAAAGCGCGAAAACGTTGGAAAACCAAGGAAAAACAAACATGAACCAAGGAACTCTGGAAGGTTTCGAGGAATACCAGAACCCCTACGGCATCGCCGGCCTCCAGGAGCAGGCGACCATGAACCTCATCAAGAGCTTCGTGGACGGGAAGACGCTGACGCCCGAAGCGACCTACATCTGCAAGTCGATGCTGTCGATCGCGCGGAACATCGACATCCAAAACAGCAGGGGACGCGAGATAAGCCGCAACATGACCTCGCTGCTCACATGGTTCCAGGAACTCAAGGCCATGTACCCCGCACAGCCGCAGCTCGACCCGACGCTGACCGACTTCATCGCCGACGCGAAGGCCGGACTGTGACCGTACTCATGCGCGGCGGCACAAAACGCGACGAGACACGGCCGACGGACGGCGCGATCGTCGCGCGCACGGCCGAAATGCTCGGCAAGCCGTTGCTGCCATGGCAACGATACGTGGCCGACGTGGCCGGCGAAATCGACCCGGCCACCGGCACATACTATTACGATCGCGTGGTGTTGAGCACGCCGCGCCAATGCGGCAAGAGCACGCTCATCGACACCGAGGACACGCGCAACGCGCTGCTCGGCCCCGACCGGAAGATCTACTACCTCGCGCAGACCGGCAAGGACGCCGAGAAGCATTTCAAGGACTTCGTGCAACAGCTCTCGAAATCGAAGCTCGCGCCGTTCGCGCTCAGACCACGCCTGTCGAACGGCGGCATGGAGCAGCGTTTTAGGAACGGCAGCTTCATCTGCCCACTGGCCGTGACCAAGGTGGCCGGCCACGGCACGCAGATGGACAAGTTCACCATCGACGAGGCGTTCAGCCTGGACGACGAGACCGGCAAGCTGATCCTCGACGGCATGGCACCGACCATGAACACGCGACTGCACTTCACCGGCATCCAGCCGCAGATCTGGATCACCTCGACCGAAGGCACCAGCGATTCCACGTTCCTCAACGGCCTGCTCGACTCGTTCCGAGCCGGTAACGTGCCAAGCCGCACCTGCTGGTTCGATTTCGGCATCCCCGACGACGCCGACCCGGAGGACTTCGACGCGATCCTGAAATGGCACCCGGCCGCCGGACTGCTCTGGGACGTCCGGCAGCTGCGCGACTTCCGCGAGCAGTTCGCCGGCAACGAGGCCGGCTGGGCTCGCGCCTTCGGCAACAGGCGGGACAACGGCGTGGCCGAACGCGTCATCCCCGACACGCTCTGGCAGGCGACCATGGCCACGCCAATACCGCCGGACCGCATCGACGGCCGGCCCGTCGTGATCGCCGCGGCCGTGGACGTGGACGCCACGAACACGTCCATCTCCGCCGCGATCGCCGACCAGGACGGCACCGTGACCGTGCAACTGCTCGAAGTCCTGGACGGCACCGGCATGGCACCCGCCGAGATCATGCGGATCTGCGAAACCTATCACGCTCCCCTGGTCATGGACGGCAAGGGCCCCAACGCCGACCTGCACGACCGGCTCGCATCCATGACCGACGCGGCCGGCGACCCGCTGCTCGACTTCATCCCCATGCAATCCTCCGACTACCTCGCGGTCGGCCAGGCATTCGTCAGCGGCATGCAGAACGGGCTGGTCCGCCACGCCGCCGACGCCGAGCTCGACGCAAGCGCGGCCAACTGCGCAAGGACGTGGAGCGGCGACGCGTGGCGCGTCACACGCCGCGGCAGCACCGGCCTGACCTCGCCCATCGAATCATGCATGCTGGCCGCATGGGGCGCTCACCACATGCCCTCGGATGGGACTCTGCAAATCTTCTGAACGTGTCACCGTTTGTCACCGTTTGTCACCGTTTGTCACCGTTTGTCACCGTTTGTCACCGTTTTTTTGGCCGCGCCGACGGCGGACGCATAAGGTCGGGCGTCATGAACCTTTGGAAACGAATGAAGCTCGCCGGCCGCGTGCTCACGCGCGGCACTGAAGGCACGGACATGCCGGACGGTGTCAAACCACCATCACGGCTCACGGCCGCCGACCCGCTTCAGATGTCCACCGTGTTCCGCGGCGTCCAGGTCTTGCAGACCGCCATCACGGGGCTCCCGATCGTGGAGCAACGCGGAGGCCGTGATCTGCCGGACGTGAGCCCATTGGTGTTGCAGCCGGACGTTTCACGCAGCCGCCGCGACTTCATCGCCGACATCGTGGCGTCCCTCGTGCTCGACGGCAACGCCTTCACCCGCATCGTGCGCGACTGGCAGGGCCAGATCGTGACCTGCGAGGTGCTGCCCCCGCAGCACGTGACCGTCACCGACGAAAGCGACGACCCCGCACGCCCAGACCTGCGCTTCTCCTACCTCGGCCGCACCTACACGTGCGACGACATCGTGCACAGCAAGTTCCTCAACATCCCCGGCCGCCTGCGCGGGCTCGGCCCCATCTCGGCCGCACGCGAGGAGATCGAGGGCGCGCAGCTCGCCCGCGACTACAAGACCCGGTTCTTCACCGACGGCTCGAACCTCAAGGGCTACCTGCGCACCAGCGAGAACATCACCCAGGAGACCGCGCAGCAGGCGAAGGCATCCTGGAAGGCGTCCGGCGAGGCCGGCGACATCAAGGTGGTCGGCAAGAACCTCGAATACGTGCCTCTCGACATGAAGCCCGCCGACCTGCAATTCCTCGAAACGCAGAAGTTCGACACCACGCAGATCGCCCGCCTGCTCGGCATCCCCGCGAGCATCATGCTCGCCGCGGTGGACGGCTCGAGCCTCACCTACAGCAACATCGAACAGTCCTGGATAGAGTTCGCCGACTACACGCTAGCCGCCTACACCGGCGAGATCGAGGAGATATTCAACCGGCTGCTGCCACGCGGCCGCACCGCGAAGTTCGACTGGGACAGCTCGCAGCGCGCGAACATGAGCGACCGGTACACGGCGTACAAGACCGCCATCGAGTCCGGTTTCCTCACCATCGACGACGTGCGCCGCAAGGAAGGACTGCCGGCGCTCGGAAAGGAAGAAGACCAATGAACATTGAGAAACGCACCATCGCATGGAAGGGCCTGACCCTCCGCTCGGCCGACGACTCCGACGCCGGCACCGTCGAGGGCGTGGCCGTGCCGTTCGGCGACATCATCGACACATGGGACGGACCCGAGACCTTTGACCGCAAGTGCGAGTTCGAGGGACTGGACGAGGCGAAACTGTGCTTCGAGCACGGCGAGACCATCGGCCGCATCACCCACGCCGAAAGCACGGAAGACGGCCTGCACATCACCGCTCGCATCAGCGACACCGCACGCGGCCGCGACGCCATGACCCTGATCCGGGACGGCGTGCTTGACAGCTTCTCGGTCGGCTTCATCCCGATCGACTCGCAGAAGGACCGCGACGGCATCACCCACCGCCGCAAGGTCCGCCTGCTTGAGACCAGCATCGTGAGCTGGCCCGCATACCAGAACGCGAAAATGACCAAATCGGCCGAACCGGCCATCGAACAAAGAAAGGAAGACACCATGGAGGACGAAGCGATCAAGGACAGCCTGACCGCATTGCAGGAGGAACAGCGGGGCATCAAGGCCGCGCTGGCCAACCTGAACCAGCACCCCGCGCCGGCCACGCACGGAGCCGAATGGCACAGCCAGGGCGAATACCTGCGCGCGCTGTTCCAGGGCGACGAACGCGCCATCGCCTTCCAGAAGGAATCGCGCGACCTCATCACCACCGGCGACACCGGCAACACCGCCACATGGATACGCGACGACCTGCGCCTGATCGAACAGCGCCGCAAGGTCATGAACATCCTCTCACACGAGGCCCTGCCCGAGACCGGCATGACCATGGAATACAACGTCGTGACCGAGGACACCATGAACGCCGGCAAGCAGACCTCGGAAGGCGCGGCACTCCCAGTCGGAAAGCTCACGTTCGGCACCAAGAGCGTCAACATCGACACGTACGGCGGCTACACGTCCCTGAGCCGCCAGACCATCGAACGCAGCAGCACCCCGATGCTCAACACCGCGCTGCGCGCCCTGAACAACGCCTACGCCCGCCACACCGAACAGGCCGCCCGCGACGCGCTCTACAACCTCATCCAGACCGAACGCGACAAGAGCTCTGACGCGAACAAGATCGACGCGCCCAAGGCCCTCTCGGCCATGACCCCGAACATGTGGGCCGGGCTGATCCTCGACGCCGCCGAGGTCATGGACGAACGCAACGCCGACATGGCACGCCTGTGCGTCTCGAAGGACGTGGCCCTGGCCCTGATCTCGCTGACCGACTCCGGCAGCCGGTTCATGGACATCAGCGGCAAGGGCAGCGACACCATCGGCAGCTTCGACCTGACCGGCGTGGTCGGCGACCTCATGCGCGTCCCCGTCTACATGCTCCCCAAGGCACCGACCGGCACCGCCGCTTTCCTCGACCCCGCGACCATCACCTGCTGGGAGTCCGGCGGCCCCACACAGCTCACGGACGGCGACATCACCAAGCTCACCGCCGACTATTCGGTCTACGGGTACATGGCCATCGGCACGACCTTCTCGGAGGGAGTGCTGCCGATCCTGTTCCCAAAAGCCTGAACCTGCTGGCCTACGGACCGGCCGCCTTCAACAACCTTGAGGCGACAGTCACCGACTACGGGGGCCTCCGACTCACCTCGAAGAGCCTTCGCGCCGGTTTCGGCATCAAATGGCAGCTCGGCACCCTGCCCGCGGGAACCTACCGGTTCGACGCGTTCGGCACGTTCACGAAGACCAACGTCTACCTCGCCGTCGCCGGCACCGGCGACCAACAGCTGGCACTCCTGGACTGCGACCATCCATCGTGCACGTTCACGCTCGCCGAACCGACCGCCTGCGTACTCAAGGCCCTGGGAAAAATCGACTCGAACGGCTGTCCGATGAATGAGGTGTACATGCCGATGCTCACACGCGTCGATTCCGGCGCGATCGTCTGGCAGCCACCGGGAAACCTGAACGCAACAGGGGGGGGGAGCAAAACATGAGAAACCTGGTCTCTAACCCAGGATTCGAGGAGGGGTTCGCCCACTGGACCATGACCGCCGCTGACTCCTATGTGTGCGCGGCCGACCCGCACGGGGCCAACATCAGACCCCACGGCGGGAAGAAAATGCTTTATTCGACCGCGAGATCGGAGTCGTTCGAGGTCCACGCCGGCCGCACCCTGCGCGTGGCCGTCTGGTACACGAACGGCGCATCCGGCCGCGCCCTGCGCGTTTCCGTGGCTTTCGATGGCGGAACTCCGCAGAACGTCATCGACCTGCACCCCTCCGACCCCGCGGCCGTATGGAAACGATATGAGTCAACTATCGAAGTGCCGCCGAACACAACGAAGGCGCAGCTGGTCATCTCTTCGGAGTGTGGCCGCATCGACGACATCGAAGTAATCGAGGTGATCTGATGGATGACAAGACACTGCTCGCAAGACTCCGCGACGAGGTAGGCGTGCCCGCCGGCGAGAACGAACGGCTCGCGGCGAAACTCGCCACGGCACGCCGATACATCGCCCACGCCGTCGGCACCGCAAGCGTGGACGACGATCTGCTGGCCGACTGCATCGTTTCCTGCGCCGCCGACCTGTTCAACATGCGTGACGCGCGCCTCGGCGTCATGGACGTGGGCGACTCGACAGTGGAGCCGTTCAGGATCTCCACCGACCCGCTCCGCTCGGTCTGGCCGAAACTCCGCGCCGCCGGCGTGCTCACCGGGGGAATGGTGATCGCATGAACATCCAGGAACAACGCGCCGCGCTCATGGGCACGCTCACCGACATGCTCGACGGACTCGTTAGCAGCGTCAGCTTCGACGCCCAACTGGTCCGCCCAACAGCCGGCAAGGTGGCCGTGTTCATCGAACCCCCGACGGTCGAATGGCCGTCATGGGGGCCGCCCGAACCGGTCTGGACATTGGACGTCATCGCCGGCACGCCAGCCACGCAGCCATCCGCCATCGATGACATCCTCGCCGCTCTCGACCGGCTCGCCGACAAGGGACTGAACCTCCAGAAGGCCACGCCCGCGAGCTGGAACCTCGCCGGAGCCGGCACGCTCGCCGCCTACCAAGTCACGTTGAACGCTTTGGAAACCGAATAAAAGAAAGGAACACAAACAATGGCTGGAAAGATCCGCACGCTCGGCCCAGGCATCTTCAAGATCACCGACACGAGCAACGGGAGGGACTTCAGCGCCGACCTGACCAAGGCGCAGCTGAACCCGTCGAACAGCAGCGACGACCCCACCACCTACCTCGACGGCAGCGAGGAGACGAACACCACGACCACGTGGACGTTCGAGGGCACCGTGGGCGACGACTTCAGCGAGGACGGGCTGGCCGTCTGGCTGTTCGACCACCAGGGCCAGACGCTGCCCGCCCAGTTCGTGCCGAACAAGAACGGCAAGATCCAGTGGACCTTCAACGTCACCATCGCGCCCATCGCCATCGGCGGCGACGTGAAATCGAAGAACACGAACGATCTGAGTTTCGCCGTCACGAGCGTCGCCCACACCGCGTACGCGGGCGAGTGATGGAATGGCTGACAAGGCGCTGATGGTCGTCGGCCAGAGACGCTTCGTGCAGACGATGCGCAAGGCCGGCGCCGACATGGACGATCTGAAGGAAGTGAACCGCGAGGCCGCCGAGATCGCGCTGCCCGCGGTCCGCAACCTCGCCCCACGCGGCAAGACCGGCCGGCTCGCCGGCAGCCTCCGCGTCGGCGCGACGAAACGCGCCGGCGTCATCCGAGCCGGCCGCAAGGCCGTGCCCTACGCCGGCCCCATCAACTACGGCTGGCCGGCACGCCGCATCAAGCCAAGGCTCTTCGTGAACACTGGCGTCGCCTCCACCGAGAGCCAGTGGCAAAAGGTCTACAAGGACTTCATAGACAAGACCATGAGCCAAGTGAAAGGAAAATGACATGGCAACCACACGAATCACCTACACCGACGGCAACAGCGAGCTCGTGCCGATCACCATGCGCGCGACCTGCAAGGCCGAGGCTCACGCCATCGAGTCCGGCTGGGGGCCCATCACCCAGTCACCGGTGCGCTCCGGCGCGTACGCGGCCTACGCGGCCCTGCGCATGGCCGGCCGCACCCTGCCGGACTTCGAGCATTGGCTGGACACCGTGGCGTCCTTCGACCTCGCCGCCGCTAAGGAGGAGCAGACGGAGGAAAACCCTACGGTCTAGCCGCGTGGCCCCGCCCGTCGCTCGGCCATCTTTCGTTCCTCCTGGCAAGCCGTTTCGGCGGCACGCCTTGGCAGTGGAGGACCGAGGCCGACGAACGCGACTGGGGCACCGGACTGGCCGAACTGCTCGACGAATCGAAGGAACGTGAAGAGAAGGAACGTGAAGAGAAGGAGTGAACCGTGGCGCACAGCGCGATCATGAGCGTGCGCATCACCGGCAACGCCGATGATGCCGTCAAGGCGTTCGAGAAGACCACCACGAAGGCCGCCGCGTTCGGCAGCGCCATCGGTGGATTGGCCGTCAAGGGCGTGACCGCGCTGTGGGACACGGTGAAGGGCTTCGCCAGCGATGTGGTGAACATGTCGGACTCCACCGACAAGTTCATGAACACCATGAGCTTCGCCGGCATCGACACGAAGGCCGTGCAGGCCGCCGCCAAAGAGACCAGGAAATACGCGGACAACACCGTGTACGGGCTCGACGACATCCAGAACACCACCGCCCAGCTGGCCGCCAACGGCATCGGCAACTACATGGAACTGACCGAGGCGGCCGGCAACCTGAACGCCGTCGCCGGCGGCAACGCCGACACGTTCAAATCGGTGGCCATGATGCTCACACAGACCGCGGGTGCCGGCAAGCTCACCACCGAGAACTGGAACCAGCTGACCGACGCCATCCCCGGCGCGTCCGGAAAACTCCAGGAAGCATTGCTGAAGAACGGCGCGTACACGGGCAACTTCCGCGACGCCATGGCGAAAGGCGAAATCACGGCCGACGAGTTCAATCAGGCATTGATGGACATCGGCATGACCGACGTCGCGAAACAGGCCGCGACCTCCACAAGCACCATCGAAGGCGCGATGGGCAACCTCGAAGCCGCCGTGACCGGCGGACTGACAGACGCCTTCAACCTCTTCAAACCAGCCGTGACCGGCGGCATCAACGCCGCCGCGACCGCCGTCACCAACCTCGCCACGACCGGCGTGCAGGGGTTGCAGACCTTCTTCACACAGGTCAAGGACACCGGAGCCTTCACCTCGCTCCAGAACGCCGCGCAAACCGTCGGCACCGGACTCCAATCATTGTGGGACGGCATCATGAACGTCGTGAACGCCATGACCGGAGGACAATCCGCCGGCGTGACCTTCGGCAACGTGCTCAACACCGTCTCTCAAGCCGCGCAAACCGTCGGCGGATGGCTCAAAACGGCCGGCGACTGGATCAGTCAGAACACCGACCTCGTCACACCGCTCGTCGCGGCCGTCGGCGCGGCCGTCGGCGTCGTGACCGCAGTCACCACCGCGATGCAACTCGCCGCCACCGCGCAGGCATTGCTCAACGCCGTCATGAACGCGAACCCGATCATGATCGTCATCACCCTCATCGCCGCGCTGGTGGCCGGCCTCACATACTTCTTCACCTGCACCAACACCGGCAAGGCCGTCTGGTCGAGCTTCACCAGTTTCCTCTCCGGATGCGTGCAAAACGTCTCCGGCTTCTTCTCCGGCCTCGGCCGCTCCATCACAGGCGTCTTCAACAACGCGGCGAACGGCGCGCGCAACGCCTGGAACGGCGTCGTCTCATGGTTTCGAGGCATCCCAGGCACGATAAGCGGCTTCTTCGCCGGGGCTGGCAACCTGCTCTACAACGCCGGTTCAAGCATCATCAGCGGATTTCTCAACGGCCTCAAATCGATGTGGAGCAACGTGACCGGCTGGATCAGCGGCATCACGGACTGGATCAGCGCGCACAAAGGCCCGATCAACTACGACCGTCGTCTCCTGATCCCGCACGGCAAAGCCATCATGACCGGCTTCGCGCAAGGCCTGACCACCGGTTTCGACGACAACGTCGAGACCGCCATCAATCGCGCGAACCGTCGACTCGCGACCATGCCGCTCAACGTCGCGGCCGCCACGGCCGGCGACCGGCCGGCCGTCACGAACACCTGGAATGTGGAAATCACCGGCGAGGTCATCGACAAGGACGGCACCGCCAAGGCCATCAAAAGGCTCCTGACCGATTATGACGCAAGGAGGTCATGATGCAGCAATGCTTCATGTTCATCGACACCGGCACCGGCTGGACACCCGTGAACGATTCCGCCAAGGACATCGCCGCGCTCGACTCCTTCAAAATCGAATGGGGCAGCGACAGCATCGACGAACAGCCGGAACCGGCAGTGATGACGTTCACCCTCCGCGACCGCACCGGCCGACTCGCCGGCCAGGCATTGACATTGGCCGGCATGAAGGTGATCGTCCAATTCTCCGACCAACCGCGCTGGATGGACCTGACCCCGGCGATGGGCCGATGGGCCGACCTGCGCATCACGCTCGACTCACTGCACAAAACGTATTCCCCGGACTCCCCGGACTCGCCGGACTCGCCCGCCATCACGATGTTCGCCGGCACGGTCTCCACCGGCGGCAGCGTCGAACCGACCGGCAGCGACGGCTGGCTGCTCAAACTCTCCGCCACATCGAAGATGGCCATCTGGAAACGTCTGCAATCACAAGGCCCGACCGACTCGGCTGCGAAATGGGACGGCGCGCATTGGATCGGCACGCCGGCGGCACGCCTCGCGGAGCTGAACCGCAGAGCATCGGCGCAGGGCGCGCCGGAAGCCCAACTGGACGGCCTCACACTGCCATCAAGCGTCGCCCCATACACGCCGTCCGACCACCCATCGCAACTCGACCTGCTCCACAGGCTCACCACCGGCCCGCGACTCCCGCAATGGCATGAAACATACGACGGTGCCGCATCGGCTCTGCACCCGCTGTTCCTCGCCGACCCGATAGCCGTGCGCCTGTCCACGGACGGCACCCTCACGATCCTCACCGACGGCGAGACCC
>ERZ808246.2916-NODE-2916-length-10142-cov-13.811044_pt1 | contig 10142 bp, 7 predicted proteins | sample MGYA00521083_ERZ808246 | MGnify/ENA primary metagenome ERZ808246 (study PRJEB31516, sample SAMN03275577) | gut metagenome | biome: mammalia-associated habitat; material: feces | host: Papio cynocephalus | place: Kenya | collected 2012-07-07 ... | reverse complement strand
ACGGCGCCGGCGCCTCCTCGATGAGCTTCTGGTTGCGCCGCTGCAGCGAGCAGTCGCGCGTGCCGACGGCCACGACGTCCCCCGTGCCGTCGCCGAGCACCTGCACCTCGACGTGACGCGGACGGGCGAGGAACCGTTCGATGAAGCAATCGCCATTGCCGAACGCCAGTTCGGCCTCGTGCGTGGCGGAGACGAAGGCTTCGCGCACATCCTCCAGCCTGCGTACCACTTTCAGACCGCGGCCGCCACCCCCGTACACGGCTTTGATGGCCAATGGCAGGCCGTGTTCCTTGGCGAATGCGACGACTTCGGCGGGATCGTGCACCGGTTCCGTCGTGCCGGGAGCCATGGGGGCGCCCACTTCGGCGGCGATGCGACGCGCCTCGACCTTCGAGCCGAGCGCGCGGATGGTGGCGGGTTTCGGGCCGATCCACGTCATGCCGGCATCGATGACCGCCTGCGCGAAATCCGCGTTTTCGGCAAGGAACCCGTAGCCGGGGTGCACGGCATCGGCATGCGCCTTGCGCGCGGTTTCGACGATGGTTCCGATGTTGAGGTACGTGCTTTTCGCGTCGGCTCCGCCCAGCGCATAGGCTTCGTCGGCGGCATGTACGAACAGCGCGTCGGCATCGGGGTCGGCATAGGCCGCGATGGCGACGCGGCCGGTGTCATGGCAGGCGTGGATGACGCGCATGGCGATTTCGCCGCGGTTGGCGATGAGGATGCGCCGCATTCCCCCAACCGGGCGCGTTGATGAGACGGACGGCATTATCGGACCTCCTTGGTGGGGCATGCACGGCGCGAAGGCCGTGCGGAACGTGGGGAGACGATGCGGAAGCGGACCTGCGCGCCGGGCGGCAGCTGGCCAGCCATGTCGAGCGACTCCGGCTCCAGAACCGCGATGACGGGATATCCGCCGGTCACCGGCTGGTCTCGCAGGAAGACCACCGGCTGACCGCTCGTCGGCACCTCGATCGCACCCGGCGGCGTGGCCTCGCTGGCCAGCTCGCGTGCGTCGGCGCGCTCCAAGGGGAGATTCCCCGAGAGCCGCAGGCCGACACGGTTGGATTGCATGGTGACCGTCCATGTCTGCGTCAGGAATGTGGACAGTCCGTCCGTGGTGAACCAGTCGTCGCGCGGCCCCAACCGCACGGCCAGCTCCGTGATGTCGCCGGAGCACGGTAGGTCGGTCGGCCACGGCTGCGGCAGGCCGACGCCGCGATCGCCGACCGTGCGCGGATCGCATATGGCGAGCCGCCGCCCGGCCGACAGCGGACGCGGGCCGATGCCGCTCATCGTGTCCGTCGCGGCCGAACCGAGGGTGGTCTCGACGTCGAAACCGCCGCGGACGGCCAGGTAGTCACGCAATCCGCTCGCAGGCGGGGCGATCGACAGGGTTTCGCCGTCGCGCAGCAGCATCGGCTGCTGCATGGTGACGACGGTACGTTCGGAAGCCGTGGAGCCGATGCGGCCGTTGGCTCCACTCGGGTCGGCTTCGTCTTTCCCCGATTGCCGCGTCCCCTCGATCACCACGTCCGTCGGCGCGCCGGCCACCGCCACGACGACCTCGCCGTGGGCGCGCATGCGGACGCCGCCGCCGGCGATCTCCAACGCCGGCGTGTTCGACGGGTTGCCGACCAACGCGTTGGCCAGATGGAAGGATGCGCGATCGGCTGCGCCGGAGCCGGTCACGCCCATGTTCGCGGCGGCGCGGCCGTCATCCTGGAACACGGTGAGCAGACCAGGGCGCAGGACGTCAAGGGCGGCGGACGAAGGGGACGGCGCCGGGCATGCGCGCGACGGATCAGGCGCGGAACCTGCATCCCGCGCGTCCGGTCCGTCGGCCGCGGACGGCTGCGGAACGTCGACGACGGCGGCACGATGCCGCACGGGGGCGAATCGCACGGTGTCGCCCGGCTGCAGCAGCGCCGGCGGATCGGCATGCTCGTCCCACATCGGCGTCTCCGTATGCCCCAGCAACTGCCATCCGCCCGAGCTGGCGCGCGGATAGACGCCGGAAAACGTGCCGGCGAGACCCACCGCCCCGGCGGGCACGCTCAGGCGCGGAACCTTGCGGCGCGGCACGTCGAATATCGGATCCCCGCCGGTCAGGTACGCGAAACCGGGCGCGAAACCGACGAACGCCACCGACCATGCGGAACCGCAGTGCCGCCGCACGACCTCGTCGGCGGAAATGCCCAGCACATCAGCCACATCGGCCACATCCTCGCCATCGTAAACCACTGGAATATCAACGATCTTGGAATGCCGACCCACTTCGTCGGCGGCGTCCAACGCCCGGATGGCAGACTCCATCCCATCGCGCGAGACCATGAGCGGATCGAAGGAGACGTAGATGGTGCGCGCGGCGGGAATGAGTTGCCTCACACCGGCATACGCCGGTTTCACAATATGTTTCACGGCATCCTGCAGTGCGGCGAACACCCGTAGAGTCTCGTCCAAATCGGCAAGCTCCACCAGCATGCCGCCAGCGCCGCAGGTCAGGAATCGCATGTCCGCGCCGCCCTAATCCCGCGCGCCCGCTTCGAAGACGCCGGACGTGCGGGGCCCGCCCGGAACCGCGGGACCCGCAAACGCCCGAACCGCAACGCTTTCCGCCTCGAGCCGGGCGCGGACGGCGCGGGCCATCGCGACGGCGGAGGGAGAATCGCCGTGCACGCAGACGGAATCGGCGTCGATCGGCACCACGGAACCATCGATCGCCACCACCTCACGCTCCCGCACCATGCGCAGCACGCGCGAAGCCACCTCGGCCGGATCGGTGATCACGGCGCCCGGCAGCCGGCGCGACACCAGCGTGCCGTCCGCGTTGTACGCGCGGTCGGCGAACGCCTCACGGAACACCCGCAGCCCGGCCTGCCGTGCCAACCGGCCGACCGCGGCACCCGGCTGCGTCAGCACCGCCAACGAATTGTCCACGCTCCGGATCGCGTCGACCACGGCCGCGGCCTGCGATTCGTCCCGCACGATCCGGTTGTACAGCGCGCCGTGCGGCTTCACATACCGCACGTCGGCGCCAACGGCGCGCGCAAGCCCCTCCAACGCCGCGATCTGATACATGACGTCCGCCTTGAGCTCGTCGGGAGCCACGTCCACATAGCGTCTGCCGAAGCCGGCGAGGTCGCGGTAGGCCACGTGCGCGCCCACCGACACCCCGCGCGAAGCGGCGCATGCCAGCGTGCGCAGCATGACGGACGGGTCGCCCGCATGGAAGCCGCATGCCACGTTCGCGCTGGAGACCACGTCGAGCAGCGCCTCGTCGTCGCCGAGCGTCCAACGGCCGAAGCTTTCGCCCATGTCGCTGTTCAGATCGATGCGCATGCCGGCCGTCCTCCCGTCGGCTTCCGTGCCATCCATCGGCTTCATCATGGTTTTCGCCTCCATCATCGTTCCCACCGGACCTCACACCATGTATTCCAGATCACGCTTGCTGGTGATGAACATGTGCCCCGGCGCGTGCGTGATCGCGAACTCCGGCTTGGACGCCATCACCGCGGCCTGCGGGGTCACGCCGCACGCCCAGAACACCGGCACGTCCCCGGGTTCGAGCACGGGGGCATCGCCGTAGTCGGGGTGCATGATGTCGCCGATGCCGATCGCGGACGGGTCACCGACGCATACGGGGGCGCCATGCACGGATGGGTAGTATCCGGAGATCCGGCATGCGTCGGCCACCTGCGTCGAGGGGATGCCCCGCATCGACACCACCATCGTGGAATGGAACGCGCCGGCCGACCGGCACGCGATCGACGTGTCGTACATCGGCACGTTGCGACCCGCCGTGATATGCCGCACCGGCACGCCCGCCTCCATCAACGGGAATTCGAAGGTGAAGCTGCAGCCGATCACGAACGTGACCAGGTCCGACCGCCAGTAATCGTTGATGTCAGGCACTTCCGCCACCAATTCGCCACGCTTCCACACGCGGTACAACGGAACGTCGGTGCGGATGTCGGCGCCAGACGCGGTGGCCGGGGCGACGACGCCCGGCTCCATCACCTCCAGCAGCGGACAGGGCTTGGGGTTGCGCTGCGCGAACAGCAGGAAATCGAACGCCTGCTCCTTGGGAAGTATCATCAGATTCGCCTGCGCATACCCCCGCGCGATGCCACAGGTCGGCCGCACCAATCCGGCGCGGAACGCGGCGCGGGCCTGCTCGGGAGTGCTCGCCGCGTCGAGCCCGTCATCGGAGCCATCAGGCATCGCATGCATCATCTTGTCCGCCTTTCCTCATCGGGCATCGGCATACGCCAGCCGGCATCCCGAAAAGGAACCTGGGATGCCCTTGGACGTCCGACGCCACGGTTTTCCGCCCGTGCTCCACTTTGACCGGCGCACATTACGGCGATCGCACGATTCGTGACGCGCATGTTTCCGCATTGCAAATTGGCGGCGCCGTCAGGAAACAAACCGCGGTTAGGTTGGGCACCGAAGACGCATGCAGGCGCCGCGGCACAACACATGCAAACGGAACGCAGGCGGACACGCAGCACGGAAAAGAGGTTTCCATGAATTCGATTGTTCTGGCGGTCGGCAATGGCAAGACGCTATTCGGCGGAGCGTCCGTCGCCTCCGATGCCGATCTGGTCCGCTTCGTCGATCCGGAAAGCGCCATCATCAACGCGTTCGATCTGTGCGCGCTGCGCGGCGACGGCATCTTCGAAGCGACCACGGTATGGAAGGGCTTCCCAGTCTCGCTGGAGAACCATCTGAAGCGTCTCGCGAATTCCGCACGCCTGGTGGACATGCCGGAGCCGAACATCCCCGCGCTCACCCGCGCCGTCCAACTGGTGATCGACCAATATGACGATCCGGAACCCGGCCCGATGCTACGCATCATCGTCTCCCGCGGCCTCGATCCGGACACCGGCATGGGCAAGGCCGCCGACCGCACCCCCACCATCTACATCTTCCTCGACGCGAAGGGCACGCTGCATTCGCTGGAGCCGATCACCATGGCCTCGATGACGCGCGGCTACCCGTCCGACATCACCGCCCGCGCCCCATGGCTGCTCAACGGTGCAAAGACGTTGAGTTACGCGTTCAACTGCGCCGTGCACCGCGAATGCGCCCGCCGCGGCGTCGGCGACGCGATCCTGTTCACGGAGGACGGCTACACGATGGAGTGCCCGAATTCGTCGATCGTGGCCCGCTACGGCGATACGTTCGTCACGCCCGATCCACGCATCGGCATCCTCAACGGCACCTCACAGCGCGAGATGTTCGCCTGGGCGCTGCAGGAAGGCAAGAAGACGGAGTACCGCAAACTCCCGATCGCCGAACTCCGCGAAGCGGACAGCCTGTATATGACGCACGGCGGCTGGGCCATTCCGATCAGCGCGATCGACGGGCGCGCGCTCGCCGTGGACACGGCGCAGATCCAGGCGATCAACGAAGCCATTCACACCGGCCGCACGCATACGGACGCACTGGGAATCGGACCGACCGGCGACTACGAGTAGAGCGGCCTCAGACGGCCCGCAGGCAGGCACGCGCGCCACCTGCCGTGATGCGTCCTGCCCACCGGCCCGTTTCAACGGGTGGTATCAGCCGGCTCGAGGCTCACCGGAATGAGCACGTTCGGCTCGAACGGCTTGCCCTTCACGATATGCGCGCGCCCAGCCGGCGAGTCATCATCGTCGGCGATCGCCTGGACGATGTAGTTCGCCGCGGTCTGCGCAATTTTGGAGAAGTCCTGTCTCACCGCGGTCAATCGCATGCCGGCCAGCTCGGTCAGATACGTGCCGTCATAGGCGACCACCTGCAGATCGTCGGGGATCGCGATACCCCGCCGCAACGCCTCGCGCACGCAATAGGCGGCGCCGATATCGGAACTGACCACGGCATCGACGCCATCGGACGCCATCCGGTCGAGCGTGGCGCATACCGCATGGCGATACCCCGCGAAATCCATCACCTCACCGGCCTCAACGTATTCGTATCTCACACCCGCGGCCGCCAGCTCACGCTCCAGCGCGAGATAGTAGCGAACCGTGGGGAACGTCGTCCGACGCAGATCGAAGGCATCCGCCTCCGCATCACCGCGCGCCGCCAAATCGAAGAACTGGTCTCGCGGCCCACCGATCATCACCACATGGCGTGCGCCGCTGCCGATCAGCATCCGCGCCACCAAACGGCCGCCCTGCTCATGGTCGGAGCCAATCGACGCGATGCCGTCGCCCAGCACACGGTCGAACGCGACGATGGGACGATGGATGGACGTCCAGTAATCGCCCGGATGCGCGGTGTGCGAACACATGATGATGCCGTCCATCATGCGTCGACGCAGCATGTCGACATATTCGGCCTCGCCGTTTTCCACGTCGCTTGTGGAGCACAGCATGGTGCGCAGCCCATGCGCGGCGAGCTCATGCTGCAGTTGCGCGGTGAGGGTGGCGAAGAACGGATGACGGATGGTCGGCACGATCACACCGACCAGATTCGTGCGATTGCGGTACAGGTTGCGCGCCAGCTCGTTGGGCACGTACTTGAGCGCCTTCATGGCCTCGGTGACGCGCTCGCGCATGTCATCGGACACATAGCCCGTGTTGTTGACCACCAACGACACAGTGCTGAGGGAAACTCCGGCCTTCTTGGCCACATCACGCATGCCGACCATCATTCCTCCCGCCATATCTCGATATCATCGGTTCATCATGGCCATTGTACCCGCGCTCGAACCGGTTCACTATCGAGTGTGGCCCGCAGCGTCTGCGTCCCGTCGGCATGCGCAAGCATAAAAAAGGGGTGGTGTGACGCTTGCGATTGCCGCTTGCGTCGCACCACCCCTGCCGCATCGCGCAGGGCGCCGCGTCAGCCCATGTCACTCGGTCGGCACGTCGCCGGACTGGGTGTGGTCGAACACTGGCTTGTTGTCCTTGTCGAAGGCGTAGATGCCGATGTTGGCGGAGCTTGGATCGTTGTTCTTGTTGAACGGTCCGATACCGGTCTGGCCCTGGTACTGGATGTCCTTGCCGTCCTTCAGCAGGGCGAGGCAGGCTTTGTAGGAGTCGCACTTCTCGCCGCCGTCGGCGCCGGAGACCGCCGCCATGTTGGCTTGGATGGTCTTGCCGTCGGCGCTGCCGCCCTTCTGCGCGGCGAGCGCGGCGAGGATGATGCCGTCATAGGTCTCGGCTGCGTATGTGGTGGTGTTCTTCAGGTCCACGCCGGTGGATTCGAGGCGCTTGACGAACTCGTCGGATGGGTTGACGCCCGGAATGGTGCCCTTGGATCCCTTGAGCAGGCCGGCATCGAAATCGGAGGAGTAGTCGGAGGTGTTGCCGTCGACGAAGTACAGCTTGTGCATGTCCACTCCGGCCGAGGCGAGCGCCTTCAGCAGCGGCTCGGTCTGGTCGAAGGCGATGACGAGCGTCGCGTCCGGATTGGACGCCTTGATGGCGGTGGCGATCGAGGAGAAGTTCGTTTCGGTCGGATCGAAGGTGTCCTTTTCGCCGTAGACGATGTCGACGCCCGCCGCGGAAGCGGTTTTGACGACCGTGTCGCGCAGGCCGGTGCCGTACTCGTCGTTGAAGACCGCGATGGCGAGCTTCTGCACGCCATCCTGGGCGATCAGGTTGCCCATGACCGCGCCCTGCACGGTATCGGGGGCGACGGTACGGAAGAAGTAGTCGTTGAGGCCGGAGAAGCTGGCCGAGGTGGCGCCCATCGACAGCATCGGAATGTTCTGCGAAGTGATGGATTTGTAGGTGTTCTTGACCACGGAGCTGGAGGCCGGGCCGATGATGAACGACGGGTTCTTGCTCAGCACGGACTGGGCCGCGGACGTGTTCTGGTCGGCGTGGTCCGCGTCGGACGTATCGGCGTCGACGGTGGTGATCTTGTTGTCGAGCACGCCGCCGGCGTCGTTGATGTCCTTGACCGCCAGCTTCTCGGCGGCCAGTTCAGGCGGTGCCAGATAGGCCAGGGAGCCGGTTTCCGGCCACAGGCCGCCGAGCACGAACTTGGTGGTCTTGGCGCCGGAACCGGAGCCGGATGCGGATGAGTCCGAGCCGCCGGAGCTGGACGATCCGCAGCCGGCGAGCGCCATGACCGCGGCGGCCACCACCGCGGTGGCGGTGATGGACAGTTTCCTCATGCCCTTCATGGTTGTCTTGTTCATATGAATCACCGTTTCCTCTCTTGGCTCCGCTGATTGCCGAACCCTTGGTGACGATTGCCGAGATGGATTGCTCGGGCATCTTGAGATGCACTATAAACGGTGAGGAAACCGAATGTGTATGCGTGAAGTTAACCGAAGATGAAGTCCGAAAACTGTTGGAAACACAAGGATTTGCGCCTATTTTCAGGTGATTTCCGGGCATGGTCGAGCCGCCGGCGGAGATACCCCCGTCGGCGGCGTCCGGGAATCGGCGCGCCTACCTGCCTTCCTCCTGCACTTCCTCTTCCAAATTGCCCAGGTACAGGGAGACCACTTTCGGATCGTTCATCAAATCGCGTCCCTTGCCGGAGTATGCGTTGCGGCCTTGGTCGAGGACGTAGCCGCGATCGCAGATCTGCAGGCAGCGGCGGGCGTTCTGCTCGACGATGACCACGGAGACGCCCGCCTTGTTGACTTGGCGCACGCGGATGAAGGTCTCGTCCTGAAGCATCGGGGACAGGCCGGCGGACGGCTCATCCAGCAGCAGAACGGATGGTTTCATCATGAGCGCGCGGGCCATGGCCACCATCTGGCGTTCGCCGCCGGACAGCTGGCCGGCGAGCTGGTTCCTGCGCTGGCCGAGTTTCGGAAAGATGGAACATACGTAGTCGAACCGCTCATTGAACAGTTTCGGCGCCTGGAACGCGCCCATGTGCATGTTTTCCGCGATGGTCAGGCTGGGGAAGACGTTTTCGGTCTGCGGAACGAAGCCGACTCCGCGCGAGACGAGCTTGTCGGCGCGCAGGTTGGTGATGTCTTCGCCTTTGAGCAGAAGCTTGCCGGAATGGATGTGCACCAGGCCGAACAACGATTTGAGCAGCGTCGACTTGCCGGCGCCGTTCGGTCCGATGATGCCGACGATCTCACCCTCATGCAGGGTCAAGGAGGCGCCGTTGAGGATGTTGACGCCCGGAATGTATCCGGCCACCAGATCCACCGCGTCGAGCAGCGGCTCGCCGTCCGGCTCGCCCACATGGATCTGCGCGCGCGTCAACGCCCCATCCCCCCTGTCTCGAGTGTCCGATTCGGCGGAATCGGACAAACCTGCTGGGCCGGGCATACCAGCCACATCGGCCACGCTTGCCTTGTCACCCATCTCACGCCTCCTTCACATCGTCCAGCACGGAATCGTCACCCAGATCCACGTTCGCGTGGGCGCCCAGGTATGCGTCGATCACGGCCGGATCGTTCATCACGCTCTTCGGCTGGCCCTCGGCCACGATCTTGCCTTCCGCCATCACGGTGACCCAATCGGCGATATGCCGCACCATGTTGATGTCGTGTTCCACGAACAGCACCGTGGTGCCTTCCTCGCGCAACGCCATGATGTGGTCGAGCAGCGACTGTTTCAGCGCGGGGTTCACGCCGGCCATCGGTTCGTCCAGCATGACCAGTTGCGGATCGGACATCAGCGCGCGTGCCATCTCCAGCAGTTTGCGCTGGCCGCCGGAAAGCGATCCGGCGTAATCGTCCTTCTTCTTGATCAGCAGGAACCGTTCCAGCAGCGCCTCAGCCTTTTCGACGTTCGCCTGCTCCTGCTTCTTCCACATGCCGGGGAACAGCGCGCGGAACATGCCTTCGCCCGGCTGCACGGGGGCGCCGAGCAGCATGTTGTCGAGCACGGTCAGACGGCTCATTACCTTGGTCAGCTGGAAGGTGCGTACCATGCCCATGCGCGCCACCTTCTCCGGCTGCACATGGGCCATGTCGTTGCCGTCGAACTGCCAGGTGCCGGTGTTCGGCGTATCGAAGCCGGTCATCAGGTTGAAGAACGTGGTTTTGCCGGCGCCGTTCGGACCGATCAGCGCGGTGATGCCGTGGCGTTCGATTTCGAAATGGCCCACGTCCACGGCGGTCATGCCGCCGAATTTGCGGGTCACGTTATCGGCGATCAGGATCGGGTCGGGCTTGTGCACGCCCGGCTTGTTCTCCACGAATTTCAGATCGTCGGTGACTTTGTCCC
>ERZ808246.2914-NODE-2914-length-10146-cov-22.355267_pt1 | contig 10146 bp, 9 predicted proteins | sample MGYA00521083_ERZ808246 | MGnify/ENA primary metagenome ERZ808246 (study PRJEB31516, sample SAMN03275577) | gut metagenome | biome: mammalia-associated habitat; material: feces | host: Papio cynocephalus | place: Kenya | collected 2012-07-07 ... | reverse complement strand
TCTTCCCGTCGAGCCCGTTTTCCAGCCGGAAGGCGGACAGCTTCTCTGGCGTCCACGCCGCGATCGCGTCCTTTATCGGCTGCGCGTCGATCGTGTTGCCGGTAAAAAAGACGTGGTCCGCCGCAAATCCGTGCGACACCATCCACCGCGCGCCCTCCGACGTATAGCAGAGGACATCCTGCGCCAGGAGCCGCGTCAAAAAGAGGCGGACGGCGATGCGCCAGGGTTTGGAAGTCGCGGTTTTGTGGTGGCCCCACCACAGGACACCGAGGCCGCGCAGGCGCGCCCGCGCCGCAAGCCCCATCAAGGTCAGATTGCGCGGCTCGCCGCAAATGACGACGACATCCCCCTTCTGCAACCCTGCGAGGCTCAGGCCCTTCTGCAGACGGATGCCGCCAATGTCGCGGATGGGGTGCGCATAATCCGTCCGCACGCCGCGCAAGGGACAGCTCGGCACGCCCTTGTCGAAGAACGGACCGGCCACGACCGCCAGCCGCGTGCCGTAGAGCCGCCCCAGCCCCTCGAACAGCCCCACACGATAGGCCGGCACGCACGGCTGGAAAATCGTTATCTTGAAGTCGGACATCCTGCCTCCTTATTCCGGGATGAGCGGGACGACGGACCGCCCCACGAGCGTCCGGCGCCGGTAGAACCGCACAAAAAGGGATCCGTCCAGCAACCGCCACAGCATCCACAGGTCGTACCAGGGATTCTTGATCGCATGCTCGAACGTATAGCCGTTTTTCCGGCATTCATAAGAGGCCTCTTGCGCCTTCCGGGCCAGCGTTTTCTCCGTCTGCTTGCCGAACGTCTTGGACTCGTCATGCTCGCGGAATAACCAGCAGAAATAATTGAAACGCACAGGCTTGTAGCCCGCCATCGTCAGACGCTGCCAGTATTCCGTATCCATGCCATAGTTGATCTTCTCGTCGATCGGTCCGATTTTGTCGTACAGGGACCGCCGCCAGAAGGCGCTGGAGCCAAACGCCACATACGAACAATGGTTGCGCGTCAAGAAGGGAATTGAGCGATGGGGCCCCCAGGTAAGAGATATGATTTTCTTCGTGGCGTCGTCGAAATGCATGTCGTTGGCCGTGATCCATTCCGCCTTCGGCTTGCGGGCGACGAGGTTCGCCCAGGCGAGGAGCATGCCCCTCGCGTACATCTCGTCCGCGTTCAGCCAGGTCAGCCACTCGCCGCGGGCGTGGGCGAAGCCCTTGTTGAACGCCGCGCTCTGGCCGCCGTCCGGCTCGCTGCACCACCACGAAAGATACTTCTCATAGCGGCGGATGACCGCCACGGATTCGTCCTTGGACGCCGCGTCGCAGATGATGAGTTCCACTGCGTCCTGCGGACGGCCCTTGATCGGCAACGCGGGGCGTCCCTCCACCAGCACCGGCGCCTCGCACTGCTTCACGACGGACTCCAGCGCGTCCGCCAGAAAGCGTCCGTAATTGTAGTTCGCGACGACGATCGAAAGCTGTATTTTCATTTATTCCCTTTCACATTTCATTATTTTCCCCCGGCGTCGGACCGCAAGGGACTGCGGTCCCTACCGTGAGAGGGGGAATCCGGGCGGGCGACAGGGACGGAGGCCCCTACCGTAGGGCGAGGCGCAGACCCGCAGGGGACTGTGGGGCCGCTCTTCCGGATCTGGGCAGACAATTTCTCCGCTATCTTCTTTACCGTCAGGCGTTTCAGGAAATACCGCCAATGGATGCGCGGACGGTCCAGCCACGCGATTTCGCCCCATGTCAAGTCGTGTCCGTCATACGCGATTATCTTGTTCGGGACGATGAGATAGGCCTGGCCATTCTCGAACGCCGCCACGCGCGGGGACATATCACGGCGGAAGAAGTGGATGTAGACGCATTCCACCTTCTTCACCGACCTGTCCGGCAGCGCGAACCACCCGTGCAGATGGCCGTCCCGCCAGGTGAAGACGCACGGCACCGGCGCCGGACGGGCGCCTTCCGTCAGCCCCAGCCGTTTGTAGAGCGCTTCCGCCGCATGAATGCGAAAGTGCCCGTAGCGGCAGTAGAAGTGCGCGAACGGAATGTCGTTCTGCTGCCGCGCCGACAGCGACGGCAGAATCTTCGACGGGAACTCGATTTCGTCAAAACAGCCAGACCCCTTCTCGGGGTTTTCCTGGGAAAGGATGGGGCGCGTGAGCGGGTGTGCGAGGATGCCCGTGGTCAGGCGCGCGTCGTTGCGCACGAGCGACAAGTGCCCCAGCGGGAGAATCTTGTCGTAGCCCGCTTCGCAGGCCCGCAGCACAGGCGTCAGATCGCCGTACAGAACGTCGAAATCGGTCCATCCCCAGTAGTCCGCGTCTTTCAAGTCGTCCTCGAAGATCTTGCCGAAAGCCACGCGAAACTTGCACAGCCCCCAAGGGGTCGTCAAATCCGGCGCGTACCCGAGTTTGTCCTGTACGCGTTCCTTGATCTGCGCGAACGAACAGGGAATGACCCGCAAATTCTCCGGGCAGGTGTACGCGGCGAGGTCCGCGTCCGTGTACAGCAGCCACGTAAACGCCGGATTGCGTCCGACCGTATCCAGCCAAAGCTGGAAGTAGGACGGCAACGTCCCGAAATAGACGCCAATGATCTTGATCTTCATGAAACCCCCAGTAAATTCGTCTGCCGGAGGGGAACCTCCTGCTTTCTATCGGACCACAGCATACCAAGCGCCAAGAACATGGGGGCGTCGGGGAAGATGTGACTTCCTGCAAACCCAAAAGGAATAAAACAGAAGCGAACGAGCTGAACTATGACATAACATTTGCAAGCAAGCATCAATCCGTCCGCGTCATACAAATCCGTTCGTCTCATCAAGAATCCTCGTACAAATAGAAGAATCATATAGACAAAGAACCCGATGCCGCCATAAAGCAACGCAATAAATATGCCTAGGTGGATAGTCTGCCACTCATATCCTTTAGGTCCGAACATCTCACTTGCGTCGTAAGTGGCCCCAAAGCCCGAGCCCAGTACAAGTTTCCAGGTCGGAACATTCTCCAGCATCAACGAGAGTTCGAGTCCGCGTTCGCTTTGCACAAAAGTAACCGCCGAATACGCCTGCTCCCGTCTGGCTCTGTCTTCTATGCGGCGGCGCATCTCGTAACTGTAATCGCTTTGCCAGAACCACCCCGCAATCAAACACGCGGCTACGACTATGAGCAGCGCGACGAATTTGCCCTTCTTCAACGAATAGAAAAGCGCCAGCGCAAAACAGAGTAGCAAAAGGGCAATGGCGTTGCGGAACAGGTTGCGTACGACCAAGAAATAGACAAACGGCACCAGGGCTCCCAGAGAGAAAATGCGCTCCAGTTTGCCGATGCCGGTCTTGGCGAAAACGCCGCGGAAAAAGAAAAACGGGGCTAGATAAAGGAAATAATTATAACGCACGGCCAATGTATCCGTATTGCGCATTTCATCGATACTCTGAATCTCGCCCGTCATGAAATCGACGGTCGCGAGATGGATGTCCTTGGTCAAGAACATGAAAATTATCACCAAATAGAAGACAACTAGAAAGAACCTCAACAAACTCGGCAGGACGGCGCGAATACCGCCAAAATAAATCAACAGGAGAGCGGAAAGGAAAAAAGAGGCTTGCGCAATCACCGAGCCGAATCTCTCATGATTGAACACCGTGCCCTCGCACAGACAATACAGAAGCCAAAACAAGCCTACAACAAATGTAATCTTGAACCTGGCATGGTATCTATATCTGAAACACGGTGCCTTGTTGACGGCGAGCGCAAAACACAGCAAAGACAAAAAAGAAAGCCCACGGGTGAATACGTAAACTAGTTTGAACAACAAACTTTGGCCGACAATCGGAACAACCGCGATAAACAAATGGCAAAGCAAGAAGACAACCAGATACTTGTACGCCCGTTGATCGCGGGAATCAAGAAATTCCAAATTAAACAATTTTTTGAACATAGCCGTCTCTATTCTATCCTCGAATCTCGTTCATCCCTAGAAACCATACGATGCCCTCTTGCCCCCCGACAGACACCCTTTGTCGTGTCCGTTCCATCAGGCCACGCGGACCTTTCCCCCGTCCTGATACACGGCGATGACGTCTTTCACGAGCCGGACCGGGTCCATCAGCTGCGCGGTCCGCTGGGCGATTTCATGCCGCCAGGCCGTCCCGTCCGTTGTCTGGTAGTGTCCGTAGACCCACGCGAGCCCCTGCGCGTAGCTCGCGACATCCCCGTCCGGCGCGATCCAGCCCGTGACCCGGTGCGCAATGCCTTCGGCGCAGGCGGTCCGGTCGAACGCGACGACGGGACAGCCGCAGAGCAGCGCCTCGATTTTGGTCATGCCTTGCGTCTCTTCCCGCGAAGGGAAGGCAAAAACGTCCGCCTGCCGGTAGATCGCCGCCATCTGCCGCGGATCGCGCACTGTGCCGAAGAACCGCACGGGGAAGCCGTCCACTTGCGTTTCGGCGGAATCCTCCCCGAAGATCTGCAGTTCAATCCGCGCCTTCAGGTCGTCCGGCAGCCGCCCCAGGGCCTGGCGCAACTCGGCGAAGCCCTTGAAGGCGTTCGCCCGGCCGCCTTGGGCGCCGTAGAGGACCTTGAACGTCGGCGCGGCGGCCGGCGCGCCCGCCCAATTGAATAGTTGCGTGTCGATGATGTTGGGGACGACGAAAACGGGGCGTCCGCGCCCGATCACGGACCGGCGGCAGCACGCGGCCACCCATTCCGAGGGCGCGATAAAGGCCGGCGCGAGCCGTTCGACCAGACGCCGCTTGCGCGCGAAAAGCCAGCGCTCCAACCGCCCGGCGTTCGCCCGCGTGAAGCCCGCCACATAGCGGGCATCCTGGCAGGGATAGGGTTCGATGGCGTTAATCATGAAAAGATCGTGCAGATTGACGACGAACCGGCACGTGGGGAATCGTCGCTTCAGCGCCCCGAGCTGCTCGTAGCTGGCGAAATCCATATTTATCCAATGGATGTGGACGACATCGGGCTTGAGCGTCCCCAACAGCCTCGCCAATCCCGGCAAAGGCAAAGCATTCAAGGAAACGGACTTGCGCACGGGCGTAAATCGCCAAATATCGCGCAAAACCTTGGCCAGGAGACGGTAAGCCAAATGGAGGAGGCCGCCGCGCGGCAGAATGTGCACATTCGGACCGGGTTCGCCTGGCCGGATGCAGACGAAATGGGAATCCACGCCCGTCTTGAGAAGTGCGAGATGAAGCCGGGTCGCGGCAATCGCCGCCCCACCCGTGCCGTTCAGCCCGTAAATGCGCGCTAGATGAACGACCGTCATCTCAGCCCTCCCAATATTTTCATCAGCCACTCGCGCGAGTGCGCAATCCAGTCCGCAAGCGCCCCCTTCCGCGACTGAAAATCCGTTATGCGCGTAGCCATGAACTTCTTCGCTTCCGGAATCTCCACTTTTATCTCGCGGTTGAAGAGGGTCGCGAACATCAAGGCGTGGAAAGAGTCGCTCAGGATAAAGTCCGCTGTCGAGAGATCCTGCAACCATTCGCGGGCGTCGGCGCCGATATGCAGTTCCAAGCCGGGCGAACAGGCGAGACGCACGCGCGCGGCGAGATGCTTGGCCCACCGCAGAGGATTCGACACCACGCGGAAAGCCAGCACGTCGACTAAAGATTTACGCATGTCATCGCCTTTTTGCACACCCATCATCTTCCGTGCAAACAAAGTTAGGCAACGGCCCTCCGATTGCGAACGCCTTCATATCATTTTCCCCAGCCAAGCCCGAGACTCGTTCAAACGCGCCCGAAAGGCTTGTTCGTTCAACCGCGACAAATCATACTCGCGAATTCCACGACCATGGATTGCCGGAGCCTGTCCGGCGAACTCGTCCAAAACAGTAAAACGTGCATCCGAGCCACCTCTGCCCGATTCTTCAGGCAGGACCAATCTCTTATTGAATATCAGCGAGAAAACAGTAGCGTGAAACGACGTTGTAAATACGCATTCCGCATGATGTATCGCCCACACAAACTCTCGGGGGCCTAGATGATAGGTATGAGCATCCGGATAACGCGTCTGCGCGGGTATCAATGGACGGACAATTCGAATCTTGTTTCTTTGCGCATAGTCCAGCAAGGCAGCCTTCAACACAGGATTGCTGTTGAGATTGTAATCGAAAACAAAGGGACCTTCCAGCTCGATCGGTACCTCCAAATTCGCCCAATATTCCGCATCATGAAGAAAAACAGGATCCAATACACAGGCGACCTCGCGCTGCGCTATCCGTGACAAATATTGTGCACCTTGTTTTTCGCGCATCGTAATAATCCGGAAGGATTCCCACGCCTTTTTGAATTCAGGCACTAGATCCTCTGGAGCAATACCGCTCCGGCCCAGGCTCGACGCGTAAGCGAATTTCCCAGCTGCCTCAGGCACGAAACCAAGCAGAAAAGCACGATCGAAATTTTGCGGGCACTCGGCTGAAATCGCCGGATTCCACACTTGGTCGCTGCCGACAATGACAGACTTGAAGACGTCCACGGCCTTTGACAAATCTTCCGCATGCCAAACAGTCGCGGTTTTAGGCATCAAACCGCGAAATGCCTCGAACTTGGCGCGCACCGTCCTTTCACAGAAAGCGTAGAACGCCAAATGGGCGAGGGCTCCTATTGGACTGCGTCGCCTACGCCACGCCGTATGATAATTCCATTCAAAGAAAGGATTTCTCCAATCCAGGACATAGCCCTCGGCGCCCATCTCGCAAACGGCTTTCACGAGCGAGTAGGCCTGCAAGACGGCGCCGAAGTTGTTGGCGCGATGTGTGGTGAGAATCGCAACTTTGTCTTTATTCATGGACAAACACCTCCTCCAACGATTTGCGGGGGGAATCGGCGACATCGAATTCCTCCGGAGCCTCGCCGCACGAGAGCAAGGCGATCAGGGTTTCTTCCTTCCCCAGGGCGGGACCTATGATTTCCCTCGCCGCCGCATCCTTCGCGAGCGGTTGCGCCCAGGTCAAGATGCAATGTGCGATTTTGTGATAATGCAGCGCATAGCAAAGGTTCATCAGGAACATGCCGCCGTTCACGAAGATGTCGTTGCGTTCCTCCGGGGAAGCGATGCCTTCCAGCGAGGACGTTACGACGAGAACCTTGTCCGCCAAATGTCCAAACCCGCGGTTGCCGCCTTGGAGTTCCAACAGTTTTTTCTTACGTTCACCCGACAGGCAGTGAACCTTGCAGTACTGCCGATTGCACGCGCTGGGCGTGGTCAGCGCCAACGAAACCGCCGCCTCCAGGCGCGGCATCGGGATTTCATTTTGCGTGTAGTTCCGCACGCTGTGGCGCGATTTCGCGAAGTCGGGGAACGGACCCTCGTTCGCGGCGTAGAATCCGTCAAAGGTCACGTGATGCTGGTGCGCAGCGCCAATATCCGCATAGGCATCCAGGAAGTGCGACAGGTCTTGCCAATAGGTGGGGTCGGAACTGAAATCAAAACCCTGCGACCTGTGCAGTTCGCGATACTCTTTCAACACTCCGACGGCGTGTCTGACTTGGGCATCCTCCACTCCGAAACGCGCCGAAAACTCCCGGATCAACTTTATCAAGTTCGCGACAATGCCCTTGCCGAACGCGAGATGGCGGTTGGGCATGGTGAGCCCTTTTTCGATCACGTGGTAGTGCATGATTATCTTGGCCTGAAGCGTCCCGCGCGTAATGCGACCGCCCACGCCGGAACAAGCCAGAAACCGTGCGCAATCGTGCCTGTAGAAAACCATGGCCCTTCTTTTGTCTATCTGCAAAATCCGCCGCAAAAGTTTCTTTACCGAAGCAATCATTTCATAGGTCCTTCATGAGCAGGTTTACCAAACGCTTTAATTTATAGCAAATGAAATTCTTTTCCTGTCCATCGAGCACACATCCCCAGGCGAGCGCACCGAGTGCCGTTTCGCAGGCGAGGGTCGTCGCGCCGAGGCGGAGCCAGCCCGCGGGGAGCGCCAGGCGCGGCAGGGCGCCCAGGGCGAGCGTGCAGCCCATGACGGCCGCGAGCGGCAGAAAGATCTTCTTCAGCCAATGCCAGGCGGACAGTCCGGCGATCGTGCGGGCGAACCAGACGCGTCCCCATGCGCAGAGCATCATGGTGAGGATCATCGCCCAGCCGGTCGCGTAGATTCCCCAGTGAAGGCGCACGAAGAGCCAGGCCAGGGGCAAGGTCAGGATGAGCGAACCGCCGAGGAAGGCCTGGTACGCGGCGATTTTGCCGGTCGCCGCGACGGCAAGCATGTGGCCGACGGCCGTCCGGTCGACAAGATGGGCAGCGAGAATGCACCAGCACAAGCCCGCGGCGTATTCCGGCGGCTCTTTGAGCCAGATCCCGAGCACGGCCGGTAGTTCCAGCGCGAGCGGCAGAACGAAAACCGCCGAGAGGAGCGTCCCGAATTTGCACGCACGGAAGGCGAGCGACCGCATCCGGTCATAGTCCTTTGCGCCGTAGGCGTTCGCGATCGCGGGCTGGAACGCCCCCACCATGGCGCCCGAGAGGGTGTCCGTCTGGGCGGCGACCTGATTGGCGACAGTCATGGAGGAATTGCGCGCCGAGCCGAATTCGGTGTGGCGATTGAGAAGAATCGCCATGCCTTGAGAACGTATCACGCACCCGAGGCCGCCGAACGCCTGCCAGCCGGCAAATGCCGTGAGTTGGCGAATGCGCGATCCATTCCACATCTCGTCCACGATCAAACGGCATTCGGGGAAGACGGAACAGGCCCTGAGGGCAATAATCACCGCCGGCAGAATCAGCATCGCCGCCGTCCACGCGCCGTATTTCGCGAGCCACACCCCCGGATGCGTCACCATATAGTAGAAGAAGCCCAGGTTCAGAAGGCTCGTCGCGAATCCGTAGACAGTAAGTTCCGCAATGTATTGCTTCGCGGTATAAAGCGACTGGAACGGCACCCCCACCATGGACACGAAACTCGCCAGGCACGCGAAGCGGAACACCCACAGGCATTCCGCGAGACGATTGGGAGGCACGACGATCCACCCCGCCCGGATGGCGTATTCGCCCAGCGGCTCGCCTATAAGCATAAGGACGAGCGGGACGACCGTATGGACCAGTACGGCCGTCGAGAACCAAGCGCGGCATTCGTAGAGCGCGGCGTCCTTGTCCGCGGCGACGTGCGCCGCGCCCACGCTCACGGCGTAGAAGCGTCCGACCGCGCAGCCCAGAAGCGAATTGACGATGCCGATGAAAGCGACAAGACCGCCCACGACGCCGTAGAGGCCGAAATCCTCCTGCCCGAGCGCTTCCAGCACCCAGCGGGCGGAGAAAAGTCCGCACGCGAGCGCAAAGAGGGACCGTCCGTAGGTGGCCACGATGTTCAAGAATATGCGCTTGTTGGGGGACATGGAATCCGAGGGTGTCCTTTCTCTACATCTCTACACGACCGAATTCCAGCACGGGCGACAGGGGACTGCCGCCCCTACCATAGGGGGCTCTGCACGGCCGGATTCGTGCGGGCGGCAAGGGACTACCGCCCCTACCGCCGAAGGGGAAACTTTTCTCCACATTCTCCCGATCTCCACGGCCATATTCGCCTGGCTCTCCATTCTGCACCTCTACAACTCTACACGGCCAATATTAGAGAGGTTCCCCTCTCTTACATTTTCTACATGGTTGACAACCGCCCGGCTCTCCCATCCTGCAAATCCTTCCTGAAACGCACAAACTTCCATCTTCTCTGTGCCTCCGTGCCTTTGCGACTCTGTGTTAAAACCCCGCGCCCTGACCTCCCGATCTCCACGGCCAAATCCCCCTTCCACTTCCTCACCGGGCAACGAGGCGGGCTTCGAAGTCCATGCCGACGGCGTGGGCGAGTTTCGCCGCGGTGCCGAAGGAAATGTTGATGTTCCCGGAAAGCACCTTCGAGACGTACGGCGCGGAGACGTCCATGCGGTCCGCGAGCGAGGTGCGCGTCAGGTGGAGCTCCTCCATGCGAGAAAGAATGCGCGCGAGGAAAGCCATGCCGATGCCGCCATCCACGGACATGGACCGTCCGCGCGTGCGGGTCACGGGGCGTCCGACCCCGCGTTTTTTAACCTTTTTCATCCTTTTCTCCAATCTCCCATTATCTCTGTCTTTCAGAGCAATAATCGCATGCAGAGATGCAGGAAAACTGGAGAATT
>ERZ808246.2913-NODE-2913-length-10150-cov-3.546409_pt1 | contig 10150 bp, 15 predicted proteins | sample MGYA00521083_ERZ808246 | MGnify/ENA primary metagenome ERZ808246 (study PRJEB31516, sample SAMN03275577) | gut metagenome | biome: mammalia-associated habitat; material: feces | host: Papio cynocephalus | place: Kenya | collected 2012-07-07 ... | reverse complement strand
TCCCGCCTCTGACTTTCCGATGGCGTGGGGAATCGTGAGCAGAGATACAAACCGCAATTGATGACAATAAATCTATAGATGCACACTATGAAATTTAATAGCGGCTCATAAATTTACTAATATCTGTAAAGGCAGAAGCAGATTCGTTAACATGACAGCATCGAACGGATTTTCCGGAAAGAATGGAGGCAAAGCAATGTTGAATGAATCTGTAGTCAGATTACTGAAGAACGGAATGTGGGATCTTGCGACATGTGCAGACGGAGAGCCGAATGTTGTGCCGGTTGCTTTTAAAGATGTCACGGAGGATGGGAAATTAGTTGTAGGAGATGTTTTTCTCGATACTACATTGAACAATCTTCGTGAGAATCATGGCAGGATCGCGGTTTCCGTATATGATGCACAGAATCTTGAAGGATATCAGATCAAGGGAACTGCCGAGTACCTGACCGAGGGTGCGCTGGTCGACACCTTCAAGGCGATGGTTGAGAAAATGTTCAATGGCGCTGCTACTGCAAAGGGTGCGCTGGTCATTACTCCGGACAGGGTCATTGTCACAACGCCGGGCGCGGATAACAAGAAGGAGATCTGATTGGAGAGCACCTTCCGTCCGGGTGTTCAGTCATTGGTGAGAACCGCTTATAAATTTCATAGCAGCTACAAAAAGAATCACCTTCCGGCTATAATCAGTTCTGAAATATCCGGAGGGTATTTTTATGGCAAAATATCAGAAAAAACTGGAAGACGATATCCGGTGTCCTTTGGAATACGGTCTGACAATTTTCGGAGGAAAGTGGAAGTCCCGCATCATTTGCGTGCTGTCTGCCAATGAAAAGCTGCGTTACAGTGAACTGCGCCGGGAAATGTACAATATCACGGACGCGGTGCTGGCGGCAACGCTGAAGGAACTGATGGAGGATGGAATCATCAATCGGAAATCCTATGATGAAATTCCGCCCCGCGTGGAGTATTCCCTGACAGCAAAGGGACTTTCCATCGTTCCCATTCTGCAGAGCATCTGCCAGTGGTCTGACATTTTTTACAAAGAAGACAGCGAGAACCGGATGGCACAGTGTCAGAAATGCGATCACCGCAGATAGGAGAAAAGAATGCTTCGATATACAGAAGAAAAAATTTTTACGCAGGATCAGGTAGAAGAGCTATTCCTGTCTGTTCACTGGATTTCCGGAAAATATCCGGAACGGCTGTATAAGGCCCTTATGAATTCATCCACAGTCCTTACCGTGTGGGATGGTCAGAGACTGGTGGGTCTCACCAGAGTTTTGGATGATACGCAAATGCTGGCGCAGGTACATTATGTACTGGTGCACCCGGAATATCAGGGACACGGAATTGCAGGCAGCATGATCGAATACATAAAAGAGAAGTATAAAAACTTTTTATACATCGAAGGAATGCCGGAGGATAAGAATAATGTCCCATTTTATCAAAAGCATGGCTTTTCTGTTATGGAAAACGGGACAGCAATTCAGATCTGTCATTTGCCGCGGGAATAAAAGTGTTCCCTCCAGGGGGCAGGTGCTTGCTGGGCGTCAATTGCTGTGGAACAAAGATAAGACTTTGCCAGCCGTGTGATTTGGCGGAGAAGCTGGAACAGTGTACAATACCGAAGAAAATATATCATTTCATCACAGACAGAAAGGTAATGAATCAATGAATTGTATGAAAAAGAACGGAATCGGCATCCTGGTCTGCCTTGCGATCGCCGTTCCCTCGTGGCTGATCGGAAAAAGATTTCCTGTCATCGGAGGAGCTGTGATCGCAATCATTGCAGGAATGATTGCTACGATGTTTTGGACGGATAAGGGAAAGGCAGAGGCCGGAATCAAGTGGACGTCGAAGGTGATTCTTCAGACAGCGGTCGTTCTGCTCGGCTTCGGGATGAATCTCGGCGTCATTTTCCAGACGGGAAAACAGTCCCTGCCGATCATTCTTTGTACTATTACGACGTCTCTTCTCATTGCATGGATTCTGAAGAAGGCTCTGAAGGTCCCCTCGAATACGGCCATCCTTGTGGGTGTCGGATCCTCCATCTGCGGCGGCTCCGCGATTGCGGCGACCGCGCCGGTGATTGGTGCTGATGATGACGAAATTGCACAGTCCATCGCAGTGATTTTCTTTTTCAATGTGATCGCAGCCATTTTCTTCCCAGTGCTCGGCAAAGCACTCGGCTTTGATACCCTGCACGGGGATGCCTTCGGCATTTTTGCGGGAACGGCAATCAATGATACTTCATCGGTGACAGCTGCCGCATCCACCTGGGACAGCATGTGGAATCTCGGAAGCGAAACCCTGAATAAGGCAGTCACGGTCAAGCTCACGAGAACGCTTGCCATCATTCCGATTACGCTCGGCCTGTCGTTTATACGGACGAAGAAAAACGCGGCAGAAAATGCAAAGTCTGCGAAATTCAGCTTCAAACGTGCATTCCCGATGTTCATTCTTTACTTTGTGATTGCGGCTGTCATTACAACGGTGTGTGTGCATGCAGGAGTCAGCGCGGATGTCTTTTCGCCTCTCAAGGAGCTGTCGAAGTTCCTGATTATCATGGCAATGGCTGCAATCGGGTTGAACAGCAACGTGATCCGCCTGATCCGGACGGGTGGAAAGCCCATCGCTGTGGGGGCCTCCTGCTGGTGCGGAATCACACTGGTCAGCCTTCTGATGCAGCATGTCATGGGAATCTGGTGATTTAAGAATTATGATTCAAAATGAATCATAATTCTTGTGAAGCTGCTGAGCGTAAGGTATAATGTGCTCGCGGTTAGAAAACTCTAACCACAAGCAATCCTCTGACGCGGCTGCTGCAGTTGCCTGCCGATACGGTGCTGCTGCGAAACGAGAGGCAAAGCGGAGTTGTTGAAGCTCCATCGGAGAAAGCCCTTTCAGGCATTTCCGACAAAAATCCCCTCCGGCTCTTTCTGACAGAGCAGCCGGAAGGGGATTTTTCACAGGGTGCGCCCTGCGGCGCATGATCCTGACTGGTGCAGGGGCCTGCGGTTATGCCAGCGGTTTTCCGCTGAACACAGGGAACCCGCTGAACTCGCCGTAGTCAGCGATGCGCTGCATATGTTTGAGTGTCTCCATGTCTTCTCCGGAGATGGTAAAGTCAACGTCTGCGTTGTCTGCCATGTGGTCCGGGTTGGCCGTCTTGGGAAGTGCAACGGCTCCGAGCTGAAGAACGTAGCGGATGCAGAGCCGGGCGGCGGATACGCCGTACTTTTCCGCCATCTGCGCGATCGCCGGATTTTTCAGTGCCTCGCCGTGGGCGATGGGAGAATAAGCCTCCACCTGAATGCCCTGTGCCTGGCAGAACTCCACGAGCTCCAGATCCGTATTGCTGATGTGCAGCAGAATCTGGTTCACCATGGGCTTTACACGGCAGGAGGCGAGCAGGTTTTCCAGATCATCCTTCAGAAAGTTGGAAACGCCGATGACCTTCACCTTGCCGGCTGCCTGTGCATCCTCAAGCGCACGCCAGACCTCCCTGTTTTCCTCAAAATACCGCTTCTCCACGCGGAACTCGTTCCATGGCTGGGGAGAGTGAATGATCATCTGATCGAGGTAGTCCAGCCCTGTTTTTTCCAGCATTTCGTCGATGGATTTCGCTGCAGCTTCGCGGGTTTTCAGCTCCGCCGCAACCTTCAACTCCTTCAGGAACATTTCGGCGGCCCTTGACAAAAAGGCAGTCCTTTTCCAAATGAGTGCATAATGAATTTCGAGGGGCGGAAGCAGATCCTCTGTTGTCAGATAATAGTCCAATCCGCTTTGAATGAACTTTGCCGGGGAACCATTGATCACGTTGTAGGTGGCGGCAATGTTGAAATATCTATGAGGGAGAGACCATGCCCGTGGCAGAATCATCCTGTGTCCGTCTGTGTTTCCGCGGCAGCCACACAGAGGCTCCCGGGCAGTATAAGAAATTATTGGATTATATAAAAACACCGGATGAAGATTGCCGGATTTTCACGTGAGATTACGCTCATTGATTACGGCATCACCAATGACCCGGGAGAATTTGTGACGGAAATCTGTATTCCGGTAAAATGATTCTGGAAATTGCGAAAAATCTATTGACAGGATTTTGGACAATCTGTAAGATATACGAGTATGCAGCATGGTGAGGCAGTATGTGATGCTCTGTAGGTACTGCAGAGTCATACAAGAAGCGGACAGGTGACTGTCCCGCCGTAGTCAGCGAGTCTTAGAAGAAGGAGGTACCGAAATGTACGCAATTATCGCAACTGGTGGAAAGCAGTATAAGGTTTCCGAGGGCGACGTCCTTGAAGTAGAGAAGCTGGACGCAGCTGTAGGTGACAAGGTTACATTTGACCAGGTTCTGGCAATCAGCGGAGATTCTCTCAAGGTTGCAGGTGATGTAGCAGGTGCTAAGGTTGAGGCAACTGTTATGGATCAGGGCCGCGGCAAGAAGGTTGTTGTTTATCACTTCAAGCCGAAGACCGGATATCACAAGAAGAACGGTCACAGACAGGCTTACACGCGTGTCAAGATCGACAGCATTGTTGGCTGATCCGGAATTGACCAGACGGTGAGAGACACATGACGAAGGTTCAGATTTTTCGGACGGCGGACGGACATACCCGTTCTTTTTCCTGCATCGGGCACACGGATTATTGTCGTAGCGGCGATGATATCGTCTGTGCTGGGACATCCGCGATTGTGATCAATACCGTGAACTGTCTCGAGGATCTTCTCCATGAGGACATGGAGGTGGATTACGATGCGGCAAGCGGCGGAGATCTGATCTGCAATTTCCGGTCGGATCCCGGCGAGAAGGCCGAGTTCCTGATCGACTGCATGATTCACGGACTGGAATGGATTGAACAGCAGTACGGAAAGAAATATCTGAATCACAGAATTGAGGAGGTATCACAATGTTAAACTTAAGCCTTCAGTTCTTCGCACATCATAAAGGAATGGGCTCGACCAAGAACGGTCGTGATTCCAACTCCAAGAGACTTGGTGCCAAGAGAGCAGACGGACAGTTTGTTAAGGCCGGCAACATCCTCTACAGACAGCGCGGGACCAGAATTCATCCCGGTCTGAACGTAGGAATCGGCGGAGATGACACTCTGTACGCTCTGAAAGATGGAATCTTAAGATACGAGAGAGTGGGCAAGGACGGCAAGAGAGCTTCTGTTCACCCTGTTGAAGCTGCAAACGAGCAGTAATCTGTAAGAATGCGATGGACTCCGGATAGGCATATTTTGTCTGTCCGGAGTTTTTTGTTAATGTGCGGGCAGCGCAGCTGACTGCACAGGCGAAAGTGCAAGAGGTTAGTATGTTTGTAGATAAAGCGACCATTACGATTGTCAGCGGCAAGGGCGGCGACGGCCATGTTTCCTTCCGCCGTGAGAAGTTCGTCCCGGCAGGCGGACCAGACGGCGGTGACGGCGGTAACGGCGGCAGCGTCATTTTCCGTGTTGATCTTGGAATGAATACACTGGGGGATTACCGCTACCGCGGCAAGTACGCGGCAGAGAATGGTGAGGACGGCAAGAAAAAGAAAATGGCCGGCAGGAACGGAGAAGACCTGATCCTCAAGGTTCCGGAAGGAACCGTTATCAAGGATGCACAGACCGGGAAGATCATCATTGACATGAGCGGTGACACGAAGGAATACATGATCCTGAAGGGAGGACGCGGCGGTAACGGAAACCAGCATTTTGCAACCTCCACCATGCAGGCACCGAAGTACGCGCAGCCAGGCCAGCCGTCGAGGTCTCTTATGATCACGCTGGAGCTGAAGGTCATTGCGGATGTCGGATTGGTGGGATTCCCGAATGTGGGGAAATCGACGCTTCTTTCCATGGTCAGCAATGCAAAACCGAAGATTGCCAATTATCACTTTACGACGCTTTCTCCGATCCTGGGTGTGGTGGATCTGGACGGCGCGGACGGCTTCGTGATGGCAGATATCCCGGGACTGATCGAGGGAGCCGCAGACGGCGCGGGACTCGGACATGAGTTCCTTGCGCATATCGAGCGCTGCAAGCTTCTCATCCATGTGGTCGATGTCTCCGGCTCGGAAGGAAGGGATCCTCTGGAGGATCTGACGGCGATCAATCGTGAGCTGGACCGCTATAACATTGATCTTTCGCAGAAGGAGCAGGTAATCGCTGCCAACAAGGTGGACCTGATTGATCCAGAGCACGCGGATGAGAAGGATCCTGAGAACCCGGTGAACCGGATCCGGGCGGAGTATGAACCAAAGGGTGTGAGGGTTTTCCCGATCTCGGCAGCGACTAATCAGGGAATCCGTGACCTCCTGTACTATGTCAGCGGCGAGCTCTCGAAGATGCCGGAAAAGACGAAGGTTTACGAGCAGGAATACAACCCGGATGCAGAGCTTCTGAGAGCAGAGGAGCCCTACGATGTGTGGTATGATGAGAAGGAAAAGCTCTATCGTGTGGAAGGCCCGAGAATCGAACGGATGCTGGGCTACACGAATCTGGAAACCGAGAAGGGCTTTGCATTCTTCCAGAAGTTCCTGCAGGAGAACGGCATCAACGACAGACTGAGAGAAATGGGCGTGCAGGAAGGTGATACCGTGCGGTTGTATGGACATTCCTTTGAATGGTATGATTGAGATACTCGAAAATGCCCGATGGCATTTTCTCCTATCAGGAGTTGGAAACTTCGTTTCCAACTCCCGTAGCGGAGAGTTCGCCTGCGCGAAGTTCTCCTCACGAAGGAAATTTGATCAATAACGAATTAAGGAGCAGAAATGTTAAGCAGTAAACAGAGAGCATATCTGATGAGTCTTGCAAATGACGAGACTGCCGTTCTGCAGATCGGAAAGGGCGGCGTGACACCGGAGACGGTTGCCTCCGCAGAGGAGGTGTTCAACCGGCGTGAGCTGTTCAAGGGAAGCGTTCTGAAGACCTGCCCGGATCTTCCAGAGGTTGCGGCGGATAAGCTGGCAGCCAGGACCCATGCGGAGCTGGTGAAGGTGATTGGGCGCAAATTTATTCTGTACCGTCAGGATCGTGATGATCCGAAGATCGAGCTGCCGCGATGAGCAGAGTGGGAATCCTGGGCGGAACGTTTGATCCGATCCATCTGGGACATCTGATCACGGCGGAAAACGCGTTTGATGCCGCCGGTCTGGATGAGATTCTGCTGATTCCGACCGGATGCTCTTATTTCAAGGAGGATCAGAAGGTCACGCCGGCTCTGCAGCGCTACGAGATGACCCGTCTTGCTGCAGAGGGAAATTCGCACCTGCATGTGACAGATCTGGAGACGAAACGTCCGGGCAACAGCTATACCGCGGTCACTTTGCAGGAGCTGCATCAACTCCGTCCGCAGGATGAGCTTTTTTACATTGTCGGCGCAGATACGCTGGTGATGATGAGCATGTGGAAGGATCCACAGACCATTTTTGAAGCCTGTACGCTTCTTGTGGAAACGAGGCAGGATGAGGTCACGGATGCCAGTCTGGAGGATGAGGCCGAAAAGCTTCGTGCCGCCTATGGCGCAAGGATTGTGTTCCTTCCGGCCCGCAGCATTGAAATTTCTTCCACGGAAATCCGTGCAAGGGTCCGTGAGGGCAGATCCATCCATTATCTGGTGCCGGACTGCGTGGAGCAGTACATCCGGGAGCACAGACTGTATACGTGACATCGTGGAACTGACGGGAAGGTAACATGGCAAAGACGGAGAAAGACCGCCTGGAAATGATCCGGGCAGTGCAGAAGGAACTGAAATACGCAAGATTTATTCATACTCTGGGAGTTGCGGAGACCGCGGCGGCACTGGCGGTTCGGCATGGGTGTGACATACACAAGGCGGAGACCGCGGGAATTCTTCACGACTGCGCCAAGTATATGGATGTCAGCAAGATGGAGAGCCTCTGCAGAAAGGAAGGCTTGGAGATTTCGCCCTTGGAAAGGGGAAATCCTGCACTCCTTCATTCCAAGGCAGGAAGCATTCTTGCAAGGACGAAGTATGGTGTGGAGGATCCGGACATTCTGGAGGCAATCCGCTATCATACGACAGGAAAACCGGACATGTCGATGCTGGAGAAGATTGTTTTCATCGCGGACTATATTGAGCCTGGACGGGATCAGGCTCCGCATCTGGATGAGATCCGGAAGGCTGCATTTGAGGACCTGGACAAGGCGTTGTGTATGATTTTAAAGGACACATTGTCGTATTTGAGAGAAAACGAACGGGAAATTGATTTCCTGACGCAAAAGACATACGATTATTACGAGGATAGAATCCGGACATTGAATTGACGGGCCGGAAGGGTCTGTCGCGGAAGGAGGGTTACCATGGAACAGAAGATATCTGCCGGGATGGCAAAGCTCGCACTCGACGCGCTGGAAGAGAAGAAGGCAGAAGACATCCGCATCATTGATATCAGCTCCGTTTCCGTTCTTGCGGATTATTTCATCATCGCAAACGGAACGAATCGGAGCCAGATTCAGGCACTGGCGGACAACGTGCAGGAGAAGCTCGGAAGAGCCGGCTATATCTGCAAACAGGTAGAAGGGTATCAGACTGCCAACTGGGTCCTTCTGGATTTCGGCGATGTGATCGTTCATATCTTCGACGCGAAGAACCGTCTCCTGTATGATCTGGAGCGCATCTGGCGCGACGGGAAGCAGATTGATCCCACAGAGCTGGAAGCATAGAAGGTGGGAAAAGCAGACTTTCTTAGTTGAAAATGGAATGCATGCTTTTCGAAAAGAGCAAAAAGGCGGAGCAAGAACATCTGTTCTTGCTCCGCCTTTTACGTGGCGCGCCCAGTGGCGCATGTTTCTTAATCAAATTCTCATTTCATCACGCGGTATACGCCAAACACCTTTCCAAGAATCTGGCAGCTGTCTACAATGATCGGCTCCATCTCGTCGTTCTCCGGCTGCAGACGGATATGGTCCTTCTCCTTATAGAAGCGCTTTACCGTAGCAGAGTCATCAATCAGGGCGACAACGATCTCACCGTTCTCTGCGGTATTGCAGCTGTTCACGAAAATAAAATCACCATCCATAATGCCGACGTTGATCATCGAAGTGCCATGAACCTTCAGAATGAAGGACTCTCCGCGCGGAACGTACTCAGCGGGAATCGGGAAGTAGCTCTCAATATTCTGTTCTGCGAGAATCGGCTCGCCTGCGGCAACTCTTCCGACAACCGGAAGAGAGGCGGTCTCAGTGCGAAGCATCTGGAAGTTGTCATCGCAGATTTCAATGGCGCGTGGCTTTGTGGGATCCCTGCGTATGTAGCCGCGCCTCTCCAGCGTCTCCAGGTGGGAGTGAACGGAGGAAGTGGATTTCAGATGCACGGCATCGCAGATTTCACGGACAGCCGGAGGATATCCCTTCTCCATGATCTGATCCTTGATGTATTCGAGAATCTGCTGCTGCTTGTCTGAGATGGGGCCCTTTGCCATACATGTGTCCTGCCTTTCATAATCGAAATGAAATCGTTACATTCATTATAAAAGCGCACGGGGGAAATGGCAAATAATTTTCGAAAATATGTTCGCTTTCCTGTTGACACGCGAATATATGTTCGATATAATGCAAAATATAAAGAACGAACAAATGTTCGCATTTAATTTTTTATTGATCGTTCTTTGTGGAGGGGAACACAATGAGAACTGCAAGAGTACGTGCGCTGCGGGCGAGAAAGGCCAGATTGATTTACACTGTTTTGGGAGTCTGTGTGGCTGCGGCCATTCTTTTGACCAGTATCCTGATTTTCGGAATGACTTCTCATGCGGATGAGAAAGGCACGCAGGAGCATAAGTATTATACGAGTGTTCTGGTAACGGGAGCGGATACTCTGGAAGAGGTGGCAGAGCGCTATGCGGATCCGTCTCATTACCGGAACACAGCAGCCTATTACCGCGAGGTATGTGAGATCAATCACCTTTTTTCGAATGGAGACGATGCACCGCGAGTTTCTCCCGGAAACTATGTGGTTGTTCCGTACTATTCCGCAGATCTTCTGTGAGCGGCGTTTTTTGATCCGCCGAAGAGCTGCTGCAATGACATCGAGTACTTCCTTCTGTTTCCCAATGCCCAGATAGGAGATACTATATAAATTCATACCAGGAAAGCCCCGGAGTGCCTTGTACTCCGGGGCTTTCCCGTTG
>ERZ808246.2912-NODE-2912-length-10150-cov-3.796335_pt1 | contig 10150 bp, 13 predicted proteins | sample MGYA00521083_ERZ808246 | MGnify/ENA primary metagenome ERZ808246 (study PRJEB31516, sample SAMN03275577) | gut metagenome | biome: mammalia-associated habitat; material: feces | host: Papio cynocephalus | place: Kenya | collected 2012-07-07 ... | reverse complement strand
GGACTTTTCAAAGGAAAGCACCTGCACAAAACTCTGTTTGTTTTTGTTCAATTGCTATTGAGCAGCTGTAACAGAGCTTCCGTCAACGGTTTGAGCCGTGCGTCTACCTCTCTCATGCGTCTTACACGTTCCTGCAACATTTTCATTTCCTCGTGCTTATCATTGACCTGTGCCTGGAGCCGGTTCCAGTCCGTGATGATCTGATCCCGGCGCTCCTCGTGATCTAATACGTAGTTGCGGAGCTTGTCCGAAAAATTGTCGCCCCGGTAGGCCTCGATATAATTGATGACCTGTTTATCCATCCGCACCGTCTTTTGTGTCGTTATTGCCATGCGTTGCCTCCATTCTGAGCTGACGGAGCAGCTCCTCGTGTTTCTTGGAAAGCCGTGCCTTTGAAATGACTTCCAGCGGCGGCCCGCCGCCCCCGCCGTGGGCGTCCACGTAGGCCTTGAGTGCCCCGGCGCATTGACGGACCACGAAACTTTCCAAATTGAAGTAATTATATTCCAGGCCGCCGACCTTGATATTTTTAATCTTCTCGGCAGTCCCGACAAATTTAGACCACCAGCCCACCGTGTTGAGCCGGTCATAATTATTCTGACAATCCGCAGGAGCTTTCACGGTATACCGAAGATAATTCAGCAGCACACCGCCGTAGGTCTCCCCGATCTGCCCATCCCTCGCCAGCAGATTTGCAAGGAAGCTGTCTGCCGCTTCGTCCCGGAGCTGAAACTCTACACGGACCCAAGGGCCAGGCACTCCCCTTTCCAGCGCCTTGTTATAAATCCGCAAGCGGGTGGAGCTGCTGGAAGCGCCGAAAATTACCTCTTCTTCATCACCGGACATCCAGACACAGCGGCGGGCCTTTGAAATATATTTCCGCTGCCGTGTCTGCTGGGTGATCTTATCCAGATTCAGACCGCCGCTTTTATCGTCCCCGGCAACGTCCAGACGGGAAATATTCATCTCCTCGCCCTGCTCCCGGATGTAGCGGAACAGGCCCACCCAATCAAAGGAATTGCCGTTGCAGGTTTCCAGCATCCGGCACCCAGCGCCGGACAGCTCCACACCGGCGTCATCCCGTCCGCCGTGGTACATATGGATACCGCCGAAGAACTCATGATAGAGCCAGCCGTCACGGGCTTTTCCCTGTTCCCATTCCACTTTTTGCAGTCCTAGCATTTCCGCTAAATCTGCCCAATTATGTATTTTTGAGGTAAATCGGAGATAGTCAATCAGAATCTCTATAAAATCACCCTCAAACCGTTGCTATGAAAGGCTTTGCCCCACCCTGCCATGACTAATAGTACCCCCGTGCTACCCGCCGGGGGTCAAGTGCGGTTTCCCGCACTTTTTCGGCGTCTTACACTCCCGCCGAAGATCAATCCGCTGCGCCCTGGCTTTGCATGACAGTCAGCACAGCGGCGAGCCGGCAGATCAATCGCTTTTTCGCCTGCTGGTCACGCGCAGTGGGGACGCCGTTCCCCGGGGCCCCACCGCTTACGCGGTTCCCCCCGGCACAGACGTCCCCGCCTGCGCTGACCATATCACTGAATAGCTTGTAGCTGTCGTAGATTTTGCTGTACTTCTTCCTGTAGGCAAAAAGCTCCTTACCCAGCATGAGCTTGTTGCCGCCATACCAGTATTCGATCGCCACAAACCAGGTCATCCCGGTCAGGGAGATCAACAGACCACCGAAGCCGTAGTTATTCAGCTTCCGGTGTCTGACCTCCGTTTCCACCAGCGCCCTGATCTGCTTGTCCAGCATCCTGTCATTCTGGGTAATCAGGATGAAATTGAAGCCCAGCTTCCGGTGCTGGCTGAACAGCGTCACCCAGGCCCCACGGTCCTTCCGCCCGAAGTCCCGGCAGTTGAAGATGATCTGACACTCGTCTATGATCACCATCGTCTGACCCTCCACGCCCATCTTGTGATGCTCCAGCGCATATTCGACCAGCCGCTTCGCGGTCAGCTCGGAGTTGTCCCAGTAGACGGCGTGAGACTTCCGCTTCTTCTCCGGGACGAAATCCTCGTTGATCGGGAAGTTGGCGATGATCCCACCGGGCCGTTTCAGGCGGCTGACAATATCCTTGGCGGCGTGGAAGCTCTTCCCGCTGCCGGGCGTCCCCGTATATAACCAGATACTCACCCGATCACCTGCCCGCAGCGGGCGCAGAAGGATGTATCGTGATCGAGACAGTTTCTGCAGGAAGCGGCAGCATGCTCCGGACAGTCCGGGCAGATATGTATGACCAGCTCCGCCCGATTATCGACGGAAGCAAGCGAGGGGCAATCTGGACAGACGGAGCCGACCCAGCAGTTTTTTATATCCATCATTCAATCACCTTGATCCACCGAAGGACGATCTGATAAATGTAATAGACGCCGATAGCCACCAGCCAGGCTTCTAAGATCGTCACAAAGCTATTGATAGGAATGAACCAGTTCAGATATTTCAACCAGGTATAAAAGTCTGAATTGCTCATTTCATCCAGAACTACAAAGGGACTTTCCGGAAACAGCTCCACCACGGAAACGGCGAAGCTCACCAGCGCCCCGGTCAATGCGCTCCACATATCATCACCTGTCTTACGTTAGATCTCCAGCTGCGGCGCCGGATCTGAAAAATTGTCTTACGCCGTCCAAATCAGCTTTTTTGTGCCGGAGGCCAGGATCAAGCAGAAGCCGATCATGGACGTCCAGCGGCACACCTGTCCGATGATGGGATACTCCCCCATGTCTATTACGATCTTGGTATCCCCTTTCCAGCCGCCGACACGTCCGGCGATGGGGGCCAGGAAGTCCACTTCCCAGCGGGGGGCCTCTGCCGGAGCCGCTACCAGCTTAATGCCCTTTACCACATCCCAGGGAATGGAGAATGGGAAGCGAGTAACCAGAGCGGCGCCCAGGGCCGGGAGGCCGAGGCCCTCCAGGTCCGGCGTTTCCTCGTCCGGCTCCTCCGGGTCCGGCTGTGTCGCTGCCGCGGCAGTAGCCGCCAGCTCATTCGCCGCCAGCTTGTCCAGTATCTGCTGGAGAAGATCGTTAATACCGGCGATCTCGGTATCCAGGCCGGGGATAGTGATGATCGTAGACCGTTCGCCGGTATCATCCACCGGAACATCAATAGCTCCGGGAACGGCAGCGGTGCCAGTAGACGCAACAGAACCACTTTTATTCAAAGCGAAATCCCAAAAGTAAACAGCCGAAGAAAATTCATCACCAGCACCAACCTTTATTTCAAACCGATATTTTTCACCCTTTACAAAATTCAGTTCTACGCTAGAAGAACACGGGCCGGGAACAGCGATTTCATAACCATGGTTGTAACTATGATCGTCATATAAATAGCCCCAATAAGAAAAAGAATCAGAATCAGCAGTTTTAGTCTTATAAACAGCGACACTAAAAAAACCAAGCTTGCACCACGGCGAACTATCAAAATAATTTTCAGACGTGCTGCCAACAAAAGAAAGCGTATATTTGCCAGAATCAGGAGCAACAAACGTAGGCGTATAGAATCGGCAATAAGTATAAAGATAAGACCCCGAAGAAGATTTATTAACTATAGACAAACTATTGTTACCAAAAGTATAGTTATAAGTCTTACTAAAATAATGGTCATCGTTAATTTCATAGCCGTTAGAACCGCTTAAATGAGAAGCTCCATCATAAAAAGGCTTACTATCTCCGCCGGAAATAACGCCAATCTTATCAACAAACCAGTTCGTAAACTCCGCCAGCTTCTTGGCGATAGCAGGCGGAACGTAAATCTTAGAGACGGTGTTCTCATGTGTCCACTTCAAGCCCTGGATGAATCCGGCAGCGTCATCATAGCCGAGCCACTTCCAGAAAGATTCCATTGTAGAATCCTTCCATTCCACGAAATCCTTCAGATACGGCTCCATGGCTTCCGCCCAGGCGGAGCTGGACATATTACTGCTGTTGAAGGTGATCCCGGCGCTCTGCATGAAGGACCAGATCACGCTGGTAGCCAAAGACGCTTCCGCAATAACAGCCTTCGCCTTTGGCGGCTGAATCACCAGGCTCACCATCATGGACACCGAAACCAGAAAACAGCCGATCCGCATGACAATGTTATTGCGCTGCCATGCTGATCCGCGCCGAAACAGATCCATTTTGTAAGACACCCCACTTTCCAAAAAAGGCCCGGAACCGCTCCGGGCCTCTTTTGCATGACTCACTTTGCCAGGGACTTGAACCAGCCGATTGCCTTCCGGCTCAGGAACACCACACCGGCAACACCCAGGGCGATGGGCACGATCACAGAGATCATCTTCAACGCATCGCTCGCCATGGACTGGAAACCAGTCTGAAATGCCGTGATGACGGTATCAGAGGTCGTTGCCGGTTCCTCGGCGCTGGCAAACCCGGTCAGGGCAACAGCAACCACGGAGGCAGCACACGCACACTTCATCTCGGCAGACTTGACAAAGCTCTTGATTTTCTCCTTCATTTGTCTTTCCTCCTTCCCTACTTAATTCCACAGATGGACGAGCTTCCAGGCGATCCCGATCAGGACCACCGGAACCCCTATTGTCAGGGATGTTTCAAATCCGAGAAGCAGGAAACTCAACAAAACCTCTTCCGTCATTTGAACATCACCGCCAATACTACAATTACCATGACGCCCAGCACCACACCGGCCAGAACCAGCTGACCAGCCGCTACGGTTTCCAGCTGCTCCCGCAGCTGCTCCATCGCTTCCAGCACCGGCGTCAGGTCCACGGAGGATTCCAGATATGTGATCCCTTCCTCCATGTTCAGCCCTCTACCGGGATCAGCCCGGAGAGCCGGGCCATGGTCTGACCCCGCATCTTGTAGATTTCGTATTCCAGCTCATAGAGCTGTCCGATCTCCAGGCTGTCAGGGTTCACCTTCCGAGGACAGGAAGTTTCCTCGACCTTACTCCCCATCACATCGTCCACGCTGTCCGGCAGATACTCTAAATGCAGTCCGCAGAACTGCTTCTTCTCTCCGTCCTTCTCATACTGCCGCAGCTCCATTCCTACCAGTCTCGCTACGTTCGCCATTTCTCTTGTCCTCCTTTCTTCTGAATCGGTGCTGGAAAGCCTTTTCGGTGCATTGACTACATTCTACCGGAGAGTTTACGGCTGTGACGGTCCCGGCTGTCCCCGCACGTTTGTGGCTTTTTGATGTGTCTTAAACCAGCTTCTTAAAAAATTATTTTGCAGTATTAAATACTACAAACTAATACTACAGCAAACTTCAAAATAACACAAGTGCAATTTGCAAAATACAAAAAAATACTCCATACTACAAATGTACATAGTGTACACTATGTACATATTGGATAAACGGAGGAATTACAATGTCCAAGATGTTGCAAGACACTATTGTAAAAAGCATTCGCTTAGATGTCGATCTATGCGAGAAGATACAAAAGATGGCCGATGAAAATCAGCGTGATTTTACAAAGCAAGTCAGATTTATGCTAAAAGAATATATAGCCTTGAAAGATAGAAAGTAATGCACCGTGCGGCACTGCCTCGACGGGCTTAATTTTAGCGAGGACTAACAAAATGGGCCGCGGACACCCATTTTGCAAGTCCTCGCAGAAAATTAAGCTCCGTCCGCTCGCGTTGCAGCCAGCATCTGACCTGCACCTCCCCGCCGTTGGCGGAGCCGGTGGCCAAAGAAAAGAACCGATAGCCCCCGCTGGGAGCCATCGGCTTTTTCTTTGTATAGCGTAATCGGCAGTCCGGGAAAAAGAACTGATAGCCTTCTGTCTACCTCCCACCAGCAGTGGCAATAGAAATTTGAATACGGCCTGAAGCGATATGAGACAATCGGACTTTACGCACGCAGCAGAAACCCGCCAGAGGAGAGTTCACGTAAAACAACATGAACCGGTCTTCCGTGCAAAGGTAATCACAAAGAAAGCAGCTAGTGCCATCTGGATAACGCCCGAACGCTTCCGGGATGTGAATAGATACGTTTAACATTTGGACGACCTCCATTTTCAGTCCGGGCAAGTGAACAAAATGCCAGTTTTGTGACAAGTGCGATCATTCCCCGGAGGCCGTGGCCTCCGGGGGACTTTTCAAAGGAAAGCACCTGCACAAAACTCTGTTTGTTTTTGTTCAATTGCAGGAGCGTATAGAGTAATCATATAAAACTGGGACATCTGCTTTACCCTCTCTGTATGCCCGCTATCTACTGTTATTTTGAAGACAAGCTGGCAGCAAATCGCACGACTGCTTACAGTCATTACAATGCCAGCCGTTTTCAGGGGGCGCTTCAATTTCCAAATCGCCTCACGGAGTTGTTCGTCCAGCGGTTCATGATGCACTGCTGTGTTCATGTATTTGACTCCTTGTCAGGACCGTTTAGGTATCTCCCGCTCTCCTTTTCCAGCGCCTGCCACACCGGATACGCCGCGCCGTTTTCATCAAAGAATTTTTCCAAATCCCGGTTCAGGGCGCGCATCTCATCCACTGCGCTCATGGCGTGGTCGGAGGCGCAGATCTTCCCCAGGCCGGTGGCGCACATAAGCTTGAAGAAGCGCAGGCAGGTCCTGCGGTATGCGGCTCCCTCAAAATCCGCGTCCTCCTTCGGCAGGATCTCATGCCCGGCGTTCCGGATGGCGCGATAGCCCTCCAGATTGGCGTCGATCATCCGGTTCAGATAGGCGGTATTCCCCTTGAGCTTTTTCAGATCGCCGTCCGTCTTGTAGCAAGCGAAGGCCGCCGGCAGCATGAACGCCCCGTGGCACAGGAGGTAATCCCCCATATTTGGCTCGTATGTGACCTTATACTTGGTCCCGTCAAAGATCTCACCGATCAGTTTTTCGGCGGAGGGCGTGCCGCTGAGGGGCCCAATCGTAATTTTCCGGAGGTCCACCGAAGCCACATAGCTGCGCTCCCGGTGTCCCGCCGCGCTGGTAAAGGCGAACAGCACGGTTTTCTCCGGCAAAAGCGCCGCCGCTTCCGCGGCGCGCACGTTATTGCCTACAAAAATGATGGTTTTCGCCCGGCTCGCCCACAGCGTGTCCATCACGGATGCGATCTGCGTGTACCGCACGGCGGCGAAAATCACATCGTATGGGTCCTCCGGATTCAGCGCGGTCACCACCGGGACCCGGCTCACCGACATGCGGGGCGAAAACGTATCCTTGATCCGCAGCCCGTTTGTTTGCAGTTCCTCTGCCCAGTTTCCCCGGGCCAGCAGGGCCGCATCCTTTCCGGCGCGGAACAAATTCCTGGCCAGATTGCAGCCCAGCACACCGGCGCCGTATACTAAAAATTTCATAGTTAAACCTTCTGCATTTGAAAATTGTTGATTTCTTCTCAGGGGTCTTCCCTGTCAGGTGCCCGTGCTCATGGCTGTTTTCCCAGCACGGCGTCGATATTTTCCTCTGTAAAAGCGTACCACTTGGCCAGTGGCTTGCTCTTTTGCTTGTCCCATAGGACATCCCATTCCGCTTTGCTGATGGGTGCTCCATCGGTCCCGTGGTATTCTCCCCAATTTGACCAGGCGGATTCCTCCTTTTCCATAACGCCCTCCTGAAAGTAGGCGCGGATTATGGAGTGGCTGTCTGCTCCGCCGGAGCCGGTGAAGGTGCCGTCTGTCCGCAGATCGCAGAAGGCCCGCTCCCACTGTCCGTTGTCAAACAGCTGTCCGTTCCAGCAGTGGAAGATCTCATACATCCCTACTCCGCCGTTGCTTGTGTCCAGGATCAGCTCCCGCACGCCGTCGCCGTCCAGATCCAGAAGGGTAAAGTTATCCACCCGCCAGACCATGTTCTGCTCCCGGTCCACCTCGTAGACATCCGGCGGCTGAAAGGCGGTTTCCATATAGGAAACTTCCCTTTTGTCCGTGTCATGGTTATAGGTGGTGCAGACCACCTGGGCCGTCTGCTTCCCGGCCAGGTACTCCTGGTACAGTGCGAAGGCCTGGGCTTCTGCCTCCGTGGCGGCGGGGGCCGGAAGGCCGTTGTCCGGCGCCTGCTCCTCCCCGTTTCCAGGCGCAGTGACCGCGTTCAGGGCGATGTCCACAGCTTTCGTGGTCAGGGTTCGCCACTCTGCGTCCGGCTTTTCCAGTTCTTTCTCATAAAGGGCGGAAAATGCATCCTTGCTGATTTCTTTGGCATTGTGATAGTAAAGACCTGTATAGTCGCCATTGGCATCATTGGGTCCCGACTCTGTCCAAAGATAGACGTCCGGCGCAAATTTCTCCCCGTCAAAGGCAAGATAACTCCGGCCATAGTTGATCCCCCCAGAGGACCAGTCATAGGAGCCGTCCGTTTTGAAGCTCCCGAAGGTGCGGTAGGTCCAGCTGGCTTCTCCGTATACCGTTCCGTTGCACCAATGGAGCACCAGGAAGTAATCGCACAGGAAGCGGTCGCCGTTTACGGAAACAATAGCCTGTATCCCGCCGTCATTGCAGAAGCTGCCCAGCAGAAAATCTGCCTCACTGCTGGGCAGGGTCGCCCGCGCTTCCTCGGCCCGCTTCAAATAGGTGTCCAGCGTTATGACCTCGTCCTTGTCCACATCGTAGAAAGCCGCCTGGCTGTCCAGCACCGCCCGCATGGCCTCTGCTGGATCATCACCGGACACAAGGGGTACTTCATCCAGCGGCCGCTCCGGCTCCGCCGGTTCATTTGTGCCGCTGTCCGTGTCGGCAGGCTCCGCCGGGGGCGTTTCGCTTTGGGTGCAGGCAGTCAAAAGCAGCATCAGCGCCAGTGCGGCGCAAAGCAGACGTTTCATACGTTCTCTCCCTGATTTTATGTATAAAATGGCGTAAAGGTCAGTTCCTCAAAGGTATGCCGGGCGATCAGCGCCTGGGCCTCGCTTTCGTCAATGGGGCGGAAGCTCTTTTCAAAGTAGGTTTCTCCGTCCTCCCACCAACTCAGGTATGTCCACACAGTAGGCAGCATGCCTTCCCACACAAAGTCCTGCAGCTCCGTATCCAGATAATACCACCCGCCGTCGCCGTCAAAATAAAGCATTTCGGCCTCGGGGGACTCCATATCCTCCAGCCGGTAATACCCATAGCCCCGGGCATCACCGTCCCGCCATTCGTAGGTAAGGCAGCCGTCCGTACAGAGGCGGTACAAGCTGTGATAGTCGTTGATATCGGTCAGTTCCGAAGGGTACCGCCACCCCTCCGTCCGGGAAATCTGGTAGATCACGCTGCCGTGCCCCTCCCGGTCGGCTCCCAGCAGCAGCTCCGGGGTGCCGTCTCCGTCCAGATCCCGCAGCAGCCAGCCGGGCTTCTGGTATGCGTCACAGTCCCGCATCAGTTCGGGCCGAAACAAAAGCCCATCCCTTGCGCATTCCGCCGCGGAACAGCCGTCTTTCCGGAGATTGCAAAGCTCTGCGATCATCATGTCATAGTCGTCATACCCGGTGGCCCGGGGATAATACCACAGCACGGTGCCGGTCATGGAGTCCGCGTGTCCGCACGCCGTCAGCAGGACAGACAGGCCCGCGCCGTCAGAGGTGACCTCAGCGGCCAGCGGTTCGTCCCAATCATCCCTGCCGGAAAAGGACAGCGTGTCCGTCTCCGGGTCATAGACCCCCTCAACATTTTCCACCATGGTCAGCTTGTAAATGCTGAAATTCTCGATCAGATAGCTGCCGTCAATCCGCTTCCGGATGGTCAGATCCGAGCCCATATCATCCGTGTAGCTGCCTACCGGGTCAAAGGGGACCGTAGATTCCACTGTCAGACTGCCTGCCATGACCCGGAGCTGGTTTTCCTCCAACATGATCCGCCAGCGGCTTGCGGCACCGTCATTCCAGGAAACCTCCACCCGATAGCAGCTGGCGCTGTCGGGGATGGGATAGAGATAGACCTCCGTGTGAGCGCTCCCTTCCCGCAGGACATAGCGGCAATAGCTGAGGTTCGCTTTCGCTGCAAAGCCCGCGCTGGAAAGCGCCGCCTGCTCCGCGTCAAGGCTCTCTCGCCGCTCCACACGAAGCAGAGAGCCTGTCCCGCCGGGGGAACGCCAGCAGAAATCTCTTCCGTCCCGTTCCCATGTTCCAAACAGCTGAATGCTCCAGCCATCCGCCAGAAACCGGCCGGGGCGGGTGTTTTCCGCAATATCGACGCGTTGATCCAGATAAAGGTTCAGTTCATAGCTGCCGGACAGCAGGTGATACCGGCG
>ERZ808246.2911-NODE-2911-length-10151-cov-14.505745_pt1 | contig 10151 bp, 9 predicted proteins | sample MGYA00521083_ERZ808246 | MGnify/ENA primary metagenome ERZ808246 (study PRJEB31516, sample SAMN03275577) | gut metagenome | biome: mammalia-associated habitat; material: feces | host: Papio cynocephalus | place: Kenya | collected 2012-07-07 ... | reverse complement strand
GCGACTGATTTACAGTCAGTTCCCTTTGACCGCTTGGGAAATCCGCCGTGCTGCCTGTTTGGTTGAACCCCAACCGGCAACCCGTTTAGTATGCCACGAACCGGCCGACTTATGCAAATACGGCGTGTCGCGATTGGTTCAATCGCCAGAAAATGGCTTGATTCCAACGTTTTTGCAACTTCATGCCTTCAACAAGCAGAAAACCCCGGTTTCTGACGATGCGATCATCGCTATCGTCAGAAACCGGGGCCTTCGGAGAAACGCGTCGAATATCAGCCGAGGATGGCCAGGATATCGCGTGCGGAGACGATGAGGTAATCCTCACCCTGGTAATGCACCTCGGTGCCGCCGTACTTGGAGTACAGCACCTTGTCGCCGACCTTGACGTCAACCGGAATACGCTCGCCGGCGTCATTGCGACGGCCCGGGCCGACGGCCAGGACTTCACCCTGCTGCGGCTTCTCCTTGGCATTATCCGGGATGTACAGGCCGGAAGCGGTCTGGGTCTCGGCTTCCGCCTGCTTGACGATGATCTTGTCTTCCAACGGTGTGAGTGAGATCGACACTGTGGACCTCCTCTTTCTAAGAGAAATCGATACTTACCGCGCCGGGACCCGCTAGCAAGAGGCTGACGATCACTTACGGCGTCGTCCTTTTCGCGCTGAGACTTATCCTAGCGCGATTATTAGCACTCTGCCAACTCGAGTGCTAACGCTGTGAGTGAAATTATCAAAAAAGCCCGAAACCATGCGGTTTCAGGCTTATCGATTGTGGTCTGCAAGCGTTTCGTCAAGCAACACGGCGGGCCAGAATGGCCTCGAGCCCGGTTCCCAACGAGTCGGAGGTGGCGTCCGGGGCGTCCACGTCGGCACGCACCTCGGCGTCATGGAATCCCGGAACATCCACATTCTCGAGGTGGACGCCTTCCTCCACACGGGCCGCGGCCTCATCGGCATCCATGCTGCTCATCGCATCACTGGGGACGATCAGCGGCTCCACTTTGTCGGACGTCGCCTCGACGGGCACCGCCTTGGCCACCTGCCTGGTGGACTTGATCTCCATGCTTTCCGGGGCATCCTGAGCGGTATCGACGCCATCGCGCGGCGCGCCCAGCGAGAAGGAAATCAGATCCTGCGTTCCCCTGACCGCAACGGATCCGGCTCCATCGTCACCGTCATCACGCTCGTCATGGATGGACAGCCCCGTTTCCTTGGCGGAATCGCCGCTTACCGTCGAGGAAGATGCTTCAGTCGGCTGCAGCTGCTCCTTGGAAGTCGTCTCCTCCTTGCGCTTGAGCATCGCCGCATCACGATCCGCCTTGCCGCGCGCGATCGCCTGACGAATTTCACCGGCCGGCACGACATCGGTCCGAGCCTGATCCTCGGCCACCTTGCGCGCCTCGTCCAACTCCTGCGCATGCGCCCTGGCACGTGCCGCCTGTTCCTCCTGCGCGCGTTTGCGCTCGGCTGCGGCGCGCTTCCTCATCTTGGAACGGTACCGGGCGACCTTCCGCTCCCATGCCACGGCCTGTTTGGCCGCCCGCACCCCCAAAGCGAGCACCACGGCCAGCAACGCGGCCGGAATCAACGCGAAGAGCGGGCTGAAATGCAGCACGAACGCACATACCAGCACGACCATCGTGATCGCCAGCAACGAGACGACGATGATTCGCCTTCGACGAACCGCGGCATGACGAAGAGCGCGAACGTGCGCGATCCGCTCTTCGGACATCGCGCCCTTGTGCGTCTCTGTGGACTGCATTATTGCCCCTTTCGCTTCCGCGACGGTCTCATCGGAAAACCGGGTTCCGCTGTCGGCATCCACCAGATGCAACGACGGTGAAAAGCGGTCCTCGCGATGCTCGATCACCCTTTTCATACCTTTGACCGTCCGTCTAGGCAGCCAAACAGCCATGAGGATGACTACGATCGCAAGCACTACCACCGTGCTTAACGACTCATAACCCATATGTCACAAGAATAGGTGACATTCCGACATTCCCGGCGTCCCATCCATCGGCGTGTCGGATCAGGATGGAGAGATTGCCGACATCAGTCGCGCCGTGAAACCATTCGGGGCATCCTCGGACAGCAACGCATAGCTTTCATGATCACGCCATTGACCATTGACATACATATACGCTCGGCGCACACCCTCGAATGTCGCACCGACCTTGACCGCGACCGCACGCGACCGGCTGTTCTCCGGCAACAGATCGATTTCCATACGGTGTAGTTTCGGACCAGTTGGATCGAACATGGCCCAATCGGCCAGCAAAGCCACGGCCATCGGCGCATAACCACGGCCGGCGCATCGCTCATCCACCCAATAGCCGACCACTCCGGTGCGCATCGCCCCATAACAAATCGCACCCAGCGAAATCTGCCCGACGATCTTGTCCCGGCATGTGATGGCGAACACCGCTCCGGTGCCATTACGCTCATTGCGGCGAAGCTGCCTGATCCATTCCCGGTAGGAGATGGGGCTGCCATGCATTGGATCGCCGGATTCCCAAGGCTTCAGCCAGTCGTCGTTGCGCCAACGCACCTCATTCCATTCTTCGCAGTCGCCGGATGTCAACGGGCGCAGGCTCACTGGCACGCGCATACTGTGCGATTGGATGAATTGCGGCATGTCAAAGGCATTGGCGTTCGAACGGCGCATCGCATCACGCAAGGTTTGCAAAACAGTCACGAATCCATTGTGCCATCGGCGTGCCATCCCCATTTTCGCGCAGCCGATTCGTGATACAACAAACGGTATGTGCATGAACGCAATCCGCAACGGAACACGAAACGTGATCTCGCAACGCGAACTGAAACGGCAGTGGCGCCGATCCGCGATCGCCAGACGCAAGCGGACATCCGTAGAGCAGCGTCAGGATGCCGGCCGATTGCTCGCCATGCGCGCGCGGGAGGCCTCGCTGGTTCGTCCTCGCTCGACGATCGCGGCTTTCGTCTCCATGGGAAGCGAAATGTCGATGACTCCCCTGCTCGGCATGATGCTCGATTCCTCATGCCGCGTGTTGGTGCCTCGGCTGGGGGCCGGCATGGATATCGGCTGGAGCGCGCTGGACGCCATCGACGACCTGCGGGACCAACGTAACGCGGACGGATCACGCAACATACGCCGTCCGCAGGAACCGGACAATGACGTGGATGGTCCGGAAGCCCTCGCCGAAGCCGCGCTGATCATCGTTCCCGCGTTCGCTGTGGATGAACAAGGGTTTCGGCTGGGACGCGGCGGCGGATGGTACGATCGCGCCCTGCGATACCGCAATCCCAGCTCCCATGTCATCGCCGTCTGCTGGCCGTGGGAGCCGACCGACGAGGCTGTGCCGCACGAGCCGCATGATATTCCCGTCGACGGCGTGCTCACGCCGGAAGGGTACAGCGCGACGTCCGCGGATAGGATGGTTACCGGGCGGTCTCAGGGAACGTACTAGGATATGTCCCGTTAAGAAATTTGGGATCGTGCGTAAAGCGAGGATATCGTGCCTACTTATCATTACCGTTGTAAGAATTGCAACTACGACTTCACCGAGCAGCAGTCATTCACCGACGATCCGATCACCGTATGCCCGGAATGCGGCGAGGAACAGGTCCGCAAGATCTATTCCGCGGTTCCGATCGAGTTCAAGGGATCCGGCTTCTACCGCACCGACAAGTCGAAGTAAGTACAAACGGCGTGAAATCAGACGGCACGCCGGAGCCTGTGGATAACCCGCGTTCTCCGACCACAACCCCTGGTTCGGCTTGCGCCGGTACCCGCATTCAGGTCATCATGCACGCATGATGACCTTTTTTCATACGCTGTTGGGCAAACTGCGTCCGAATCAGAAAAACCGTCTCGTACGGATGCCCGACCATGAACGACGGCGAAACACGTGCGAAACGGCCACCACGTCGAATGCAAGGCGGCGCAACGCCCAGCTGCATCGCCTGCTTGCCGCGCTATGCACGGGTCTGGCGGTATTCGCCGCACTGCAGAGCGTGCATCTCGCCGTGGCCACGCAACCCATCGTCCTCGTTACGAAGGCCATCGCCAAAGGGAGCACGATCACCCGGCAGGCTTTGACGCTTCGCGAAATTCCTTACGACAAGGCCTTGCAGGGCGCCTTTCACACGTTGGACGACGCAACCGGCGCAATCGCACAAGTGGACATCGCGCAGGATGACATTCTCATGCCCGCCATGGCCCGCGCCTCCCCCACTGTCCCACAGGGATACACCGGCATCGAAGTACGGTTGGCGAGTGCCACCGACGACATGCTGCCAGGCGATCAGGTGACGTTGTCCAGCACCGCGACGCTTGGCTCAGGCATGCCGGACATGCCGGATGGCTCCGGTCCGCCACCGGACGATGCTGGAGTACAGCTACGTACGCTCTGTCCGCATGCGTTGATGACAGGCAAACCCACGAAGGACGCGCAGGGCAACACCGTCGTGGTGTTCGCGATGCCGCCCACTGAGGCGGCGGCCGTGTTGCAGGCTCAGGAATACAGCGCGATCATCGCCACCATCAATTGACGCCAATTGCCGATGGCCCGGTCAACGACCTCGTTCCGAGAACACCGCCCAGTGTGGGGGAAGCTCGTTCAGAATACGTCGATCGTCATCCGCCTCGCGTTGTTTGTCGGTGAGCACGTCCGAGGGCTCCAGCTTGACACCGTCGGCATCGAACAGTTCCGTGCCCTGGCGTACCACACGCTTATGAACGCGCTTGGTACGCCGCGTGGCCGAATATTCGGAAACCGCGCGTGCGGCAGCAGACGTACGGTCGCCAGCCGCAGCGGCGTCTTCGGTGCGTTGTTCGTCGCTCACTTGTCCTCCCGGTACAGGTCGCCCAGACGAGCCACGATACGGTCGACTTCCTTATCGGGGTTCACGAACGCGCCGACGCTCCACACCGTCATCACCGACCAGCCGAGCGATTCGATATCCTGCAGCAGCACACGGTGGCGTTCCCTCGTGGACTGCAGACCCATGAACTGCGCGTCATCGGTCAGCACGGCCAATGCGAACGGCTTGCCCTTGAGACCAACCACCAGTGGAAGCTTGAGACCATCGTCGAAGCCATAATCGACGGCCACATCCAGACCACGTTCGCGAATCCTCTCGGCAAGATCGTTGAAGAGCACGTTCTCACCGGATTCCCTGACCGAGGGACGGATCGGCGTGTCATCGAGATGTTCGGCCCACCGCAACACGGTTTTGAGCATCTTCGGACCGGCCTGGTGCAGACGCGTGTCATCCAAGTCGTCGGACGAGAATGCCGACACGATGTCGAGATGGCGGTCGGGCACCGCCATCGCATCGAGCAGCATGCCCCGTCCGCCATCGGATTCCAGCATGCCGAACTGCTGCAGCAGCCTGCCGTGCGAGGTCTTGGCATAGCACATCGCGAGAATCGCGTCGGTGGCGTGCGCGCCAGCCACATCGCAGATGTCCACGATGCGCACATGGCGCAGGAACATGCCCATGGCCTTGTTTTTGTTGGCAAGCGATTTGAGCTCGGCGCCCAGACGCGTACGGAACGTATGCGTCAGCGACACCACGGTCAGCAGGTACGACGCGGGAACGATGGTGAAGCCGGCCGCACGCCTGCTGATGATGTTCACCACCTCATCGATTTCCTGCTGGCTGCTTTCCACCAATCCCGAATTGATGACCGGCACGCCATTGGCATCTGGCACGAAATGGTACGACACCTCGCCTTGGGATCCCTCACGGGCCACATCGCACGGCACCGCGCCATAGCCTTCCGCCGCAAGGAATGCGTTGAGTTTCGGCGCGCGACGCGCAGGCCGGCTGGCGACCTTCACGCTCGGCAACAGGGAGATCAGACGCTGCATGCCATCGGAGGTGACGGTTTTGCGATGTGCGATCACCACAACCTGCTTCGCTCTGCTGATGATGCTGAGCAGCTCGATGGATGGAATATGCGCGGCGGCGTCGATGATGACCACGTCAGCCAAAGGAGCGGCATCGGTGATCGCGGCAAGCGTGGCCGGAGTCGCCACCAGAATAGGCTTCGCCGCGGCCAGAATCTGCGGATGCTCCCTACGCAGCCTGTTCAGCGGCACATTGCGCGATCCGGCAAGCGTGGTGTGCAGCAGATTGGCCTCCTGGGTGCGGGAGAACAGCATATCGCACAGGCGACGCACGGATTCCTGGGCGATCATCGGGCCGATGGAGCGCACATGTTCGACATCCACCTGCGTGAACCGGTCGGCCGCGTCCTGCATGGCGGAACCGTCCTGGTTGGAAATGATGGCGGAGGATTTCACGATGTCTTCGAATGCGGTGGTCCACCAGGCCAGCTGCAGCTCACCGGCCACGGCATCGTTCGGCACGCCACGGTTGTTGAGGTCGGCAACGAGCTCGTCCAGGCCGGCAGCATGGAACTCGCGTTCCAGCCGGGCGCGTTCCGGAAGGGTGTCCAACGCCTGCTTGTCGTCGTACAGGGCCTTCAACCGTTCCTCGACCTGGTTGAAATCAACGGTTTCCAGGCTTCCGCCCTGGGGTGTGGTGGCAAGCACCGCGTCCAACGCGGTCATATCGTTCGTCAACTGGTCCTGCGTGGCGATGATGTCGTCAAGCTTGGCGGGCAGCACAGGCCAACCGCCATGCGGGACGAACATATGCCATTGCTCGGCCTGCTTGGACACCACGAGCAACGCCTCATGCAGGTTCTCCACCTGAGCGCCGACGCGCAGCATCGCCTTGGCTTCCTTGATATGGCGGCGACGTTCCCAGAACCCCATGGAGCTGCCCTCGGCCTTGCGCTGGGCCTTCGGCTTGGTGGCCTCGATCATGGAGTCGATGTCGCGTTCGAAAATCTCCGGCTGGAACACGTCGAGCACTCGGCGCAGGTTCTTGAGCACCATGACCTGGCGTCCCCATTCCTGCGCGGTGGTGGGAATCGGGAATCCGCAGGTCTGCACGGTGCTGGCGACCTGCTCGCGGGTGGCCGGCAGTATCTTGCGCAGCAATTCGACCACACGCTGGTATGCGCTGACCGCCTCCTCCTCGGAATACAGGGACGCCCTGTACCAAGCGGTGTCATGCTCGCCGGTGGTGTATTCGCCGAGCTCGCCAGCACGATACAACTTGCGCGCCCACTCCTCCATCTTGTCCGCGATGGAGTGGGCGGCCTGCTTGTTCAACCGCACATGTGTGGTCGGCTGCGTGGGCAGCACCGCGATCTGCGCGAGATTCTGGATTGTCTGGTACGCGGACACGCCCCACTCCTGGCTGACCCCATGCAGATCACCCAGATACCGGGCCAAACGCGAACGCACGCCGACAAGCTCATCGGCGATCTGGTCGAAACGAGAGGAGGCGACTCCGGATTGGAAGCCGACGGCCGCGATCAGCTGACGGTCGATCGCGGCGTTGGCGCCGTCATCGGCGATATCCAGCAACTGGCCGCTCATTTCATTGGCGGCGATCGTTTGCATGAAACGTCGCTTCTGGTCGGTGACGCATGGCACATACAGGACACTGTGTCCGTTCATCACGCAACGTGAGGCGATCGCAGCCGCCTGCTCGGCGGTGTTGTTGGGCATCGCGCTGTCCACGAAAATCGAATGTCCGTCCGCGGCCAGCTGCGCCGCATATCGAACGGTGTTGTCGACATCACCGATCTCATACTCCCCGTGGGGATCGGCATCGAATGGGCTGTACTCGGGAATCTGCGGATCCTTCAACGCGTCCATCGCCGACTTGTCTCCGGCAAGCGCGTCCAGCACGGTGTTGCCGGTGGGCCCCTGGGCCAGCTGGTCGATGATCTGCTGGCTCTCCACCAGCATCTGCGAGGATGGATCCATGAAACAGCCGAGAATGATGTGACGCTCGATCTCAAAATCGGGAAACACGCTGGAAGCGCGCGCCGTGATGGATGCGAACACCGCCGACGTCTCCGGAGTGCCGCTTTCGTAATTGGATCCGTCGAACAGCTTGGCCTCATCCAACACCACGTTGTTCTCGCGCAGCACCGCGGCGAAGGCGGCATTCAGCCGCACCCGTCCGGTGAACGCGATGACGGTGCCGTGCTCGATGTTGCGGCCTTCCTTGCGCACCTCGACCGGATACATGAGCACCGGCATCTGGTTGCCCTTCCACATGGCCACGCCGACCACCAAGGAAAGCTCACCGACGCCGCTGAGACGGCTTTTGGCCTCCCGGTCGTCGAGCACGCGCTCCACCCGGCGCCCGGCGGCACGGAGCATGCCGTTGTCTCGGAACAACGACTCCAAGGTGACATGTCCGCTGGCGAACAATTGCGCGATCCCCGAGGGATGCGCGTGCGTCATGTCGAGTTGGGCCGCGAGTTGCGTCACGTCCTCAAGCGGGGATGGCGACAATCCGAGGCGATACTCCTCACGCCACCCGCGGATACGATCCAACGCAGTGGTTGTTGCTGTGCTTTCGCTCATGTGCCGACTCACTTCCCTATCGCTTTGCGGTATTCCGCATACCCCGAATTATGTGCAAGGGCCGCATCTATATCCTGGTTGCCCAACGCGCCAAGCCAAGCATACAAATCATCGTACAAAGACGGATTCATGGCAAGGAACGGCAGCAGCTCCGGATGACGCGCCATTTGGAACTGCACGGTGAAGTCATCAGTGCGCTTGGCCTCGTCGGAAGTCAGGCCATCGACCTCGATGGTCTGCTCCTGCTTGGCAAGCCCGCCTTTGGAGACACGGTCGAACACCGATCCCGGTTCGAAGATCGGCGTGAACGCAGCGGTCTCGTCCGGCGCGGTCTGCGGCTGCGAAGTCTGGGGACGGAATCGATCGTCATCGGCAACCGGCTGTTCCACCTGCTCCGGCTGATCGGCGTGCGCCGGCTCCTGCGATGGCTTGAACGGCTGTTGCACGACGTCCGGCTCCGATGCCGGCTCTTCAACGGCAGCCGGCTGTTGCGCGGGAGCACCATGGACCGGTTCCCGCGCGATGGGATGCTCGTCGTTGCCGACGGGGGAAGCGTCGGTCGTATGGGGACGCGCGCTGAACAACCTATCCACGGGAATCGTGTCATGTTCGGCAACGGTGCGGGAAAGCGCCTCGGTCGCAGCGGACGGTTCGACAGGATCAGCGATGAGCTCCTGCTCATTGGACGAATCGTCGGCGGCCGCGGCCTGCGCTTCCGCGGCGGCATCGGCGAATAGATCGCGCGGCTTGTCCTCGGCCGTGGTGTTGTTCTGGACCAGACGGACCGAATCGAAACCGTCCTCGGACTGCGATTGCGCCGCATGCTTCGGCGCGAACGATCGATGCTCCGCCTGACGCATGGCGTCGGCGCGGTCGGTGACGTTGCGGGCATGGAAGAACGCGGTCGGCTCCCCGGCACGCAGGTTGAGGATATCGTCCACGGACATGTCCGCCGCGTCCGGCTCCTGCGGCGCATCGTCCGAAACCGCGTACGCGAACAGGTTCGGCACCGCATCATGCGTATCCGGCACCGTCTCGGGAGCGGCGTCATTCTGGCCTTCGGTCTGTTCGGCCTGTTCGGCCTCGAACGAGACCCGCACATCGCCGAATTGCAAAGTCACCGACAGGGAAGGCAACGTGACGTCCTCACCGGCGGGCAGACGCATGAGCTGGCCGTTGTCGGTCACGATGAACGAGCCATTGGTGGAATGGAGATCCTTCACCAATCCATTGCCCTGATCGTCGACGGAGAACAACGCATGCCTTTTCGACATGGATTTGTTCGAATCCATGATGTCGAGACGGTCGAATCCGTCATCGGCCAATGGACGCAACGGCTTACGCCCGATTTCCACGCTTTCACCGCTGCTGAGCTTCTTCAGGTTATTCCCGTCAACCGTGACGATCCATTGCCGCGCCATTCGTCGATCCTCGCTCACCGTGTCGGCCTTCCTTTCGCACACTACACTACAGCCATTGTGTCATGAGTCATCGCGAAAGTAAGGATTATGAACTGATACATTGACAACTTTCGCCTAATTTCCCCATTGTAGGGCACTCCGGCGAAAGGATTGCCCGCACTAAGCGGAGAACCCCGCTGCCTTATGGCAAACGGGGTTCTCGCAACAGCTTGTGACATGCGGCTTCAAGCCGCGCGAATCACTTGAGCTCGACGGTAGCGCCGGCTTCTTCGAGCTGGGACTTGGCCTTC
>ERZ808246.2908-NODE-2908-length-10154-cov-10.577186_pt1 | contig 10154 bp, 6 predicted proteins | sample MGYA00521083_ERZ808246 | MGnify/ENA primary metagenome ERZ808246 (study PRJEB31516, sample SAMN03275577) | gut metagenome | biome: mammalia-associated habitat; material: feces | host: Papio cynocephalus | place: Kenya | collected 2012-07-07 ... | reverse complement strand
AGCGTATGCAGAACGGCGGTTGGTGCTACTCCATGATCCCCGCGATCAAGAAGCTCTACACCAACAAGGACGACCAGATCGCCGCCCTTAAGCGTCACCTCGAGTTCTACAACACGCACCCCTACGTGTCCTCCCCGGTCATCGGTGTTACCCTGGCCCTCGAGGAGGAGCGCGCCAACGGCGCTCCTGTCGATGACGTCGCCATCCAGGGCGTCAAGGTCGGTATGATGGGCCCGCTCGCCGGCGTCGGCGACCCGGTCTTCTGGTTCACCGTCCGCCCGATTCTCGGTGCACTCGGTGCTTCCCTGGCACTTTCCGGCTCTATCGTCGGCCCGCTGCTGTTCTTCATCGCTTGGAACCTTATCCGTATGGTCTTCGAGTGGTACACGCAGGAGTTCGGCTACAAGGTCGGCTCGTCCATCGCCAACGACCTCTCCGGCGGTCTGATGGGCAAGGTCACCGAGGGCGCTTCGATCCTGGGTATGTTCATCATCGGCGCTCTGGTCGAGCGCTGGGTGTCCATCTCCTTCACCCCGATCGTCTCCCAAATCACGCAGTCCGAGGGTGCCTACATTGATTGGGATAAGCTCCCCAGCGGTTCCGCAGGCATCAAGGAGGCTCTGACCCAGTACAACTCCATCGGCGCCACCGCCCTGGACAAGGTCAAGGTCACCACGCTTCAGGCCAACCTCGATCAGCTGATCCCCGGCCTGTGCGCTGTGCTGCTGACGCTTCTGTGCTGCCAGCTTCTTAAGAAGAAGGTCAGCCCGATCGTCATCATCCTGGCCCTCTTTGCCGTCGGTATCATCGGTCGTTTCTTCGGCTTCATGTAAGACCGCTTTGGCCTAAGACCGAACACGGGCATATCGAGCCCGTTACAACGGGTCGCACCGGGTACACTTGGTGCGACCCGTTTTTCTATCGGATACGCGTGATAAAGGTGGGCGCATATGGCGCAGTCGCTTAACAGCAAGGTCGATTTCACGGCGAAGGCGAGCTCGTTCGCCGGTCTGTCTACCTATGGAAACGTCATGGTGGGCAACAAGGCCTTTGAGTTCTATAACGAGCGCAATCCCGAGGACTTCATTCAGATTCCCTGGGAGCTTGTCGACCATGTGTCGGCCGAGGTGCTGCGTGGTTCCAAAAAGATCGTGCGCTTTGCCTTCTTTACGACCGACGGGGCCAAACTTTCGTTCTCCACGCGTGATAACAAGGCCTGTCTGCGTGCCTGCCGCACGTATCTGGGTGACGAGAAGCTCCTGCGCTCGCCCGACTTCATCGAGGTCGTTGGTCACGGTGCCAAGAGCATTCCCAGCGCCATCAAGGGCATCTTTCATAAGGGCGAGTAGAGTGGCCCGGGCAGGCGCTTTCTGCCCTAATCTGCTACACTAGTACAACATGCCTCCGTAGCTCAGGGGATAGAGCACCGCTCTCCTAAAGCGGGTGTCGTGCGTTCGAATCGCACCGGGGGCACCAGAAAACGCTACAGGCTCGGTATCGTGATGGTGCCGGGCCTTTCTGGTTTTAAGGGCTTGAGGTCTGCTTCGGCGCTGCGGGCCGGAAGCCCTTTGTCTGAAATATGAACAGATTCAGGCCTCATTCTTAATAAAACAGTGCAGATTTCAGATGATTCGGGTGGTGGACCCCAAGGTTGTCTGAGATATGCACAGATATGCCGGTCGCGTTTGGCTAATCTGTGCATAACTCAGATGGGCTTATCGGTGGGGATGCACAACTCCAACTCAACACAATAAAATGCCCGCTTGCCGGGGGAGCAAGCGGGCATTTGCGTGCGAGTATGCGTTTTGCCGGTTGCGGTTCTACCGGCGAGTCGAACTAGTTGGTAGTGTCGGTGCTGCCGGTATCCGTGCCGGTGGAGCTGCCGGAGCTGCTGGAGTTAAGCTTGACCGTCAGGGTGATATTGGCGTCGGTCGACTGCTTGCCGGTGGGGGAGACACCGGTGACGGTGGCGTCCTCGCCCGGGCTCACCGGGTTGCCGCTTTGGTCGCAGTAGCTCAGATTGTAGAATCCGGCGTTGTTGAGTGCCGCTGCTGCTGCCGAGATGCTCTTGCCGTAGAGGTTGGTGGGAACCGCGACCTTGCCGGAAGATTTGGCGATCACGACCGAGATCGTGGAGCCGGGCTTTTGCTTGCCGCTCGGGTTCCAGGAGATCACGGTGCCCTCAGTGGTGGAGTCGTCCTCCTTGTAGGTCACGTCGACGCCAAACCCGGCAGAATCAAGGGCGCTGCGGGCCTGGGACTCGGTCATGCCGGTCAGATCGGGGACAGACTTGGTGTCCGGGCCGCTCGAGACCTTGTAGGAGATGCTCGTGCCCTTTTCGACCTCGGTGCCGGTCTCGGTGCCCTGGCTGAAGACCGTGCCCTCGTCGGCGTCGTTGGCTTCCTCGGTGGCATTGCCCTTGAGGCCCACGCTGGCAAGCGCGGCCTCGGCCTGGTCCTTGGTGAGGCCGACCAAGTTGGGTACCTCGACCTTCTCGGCGGGCTTGGGGCCCTTGGAGATCACCAGGCTCACTTTGGAGCCCTTGGCCTTCTTGGTGTTGCCGTCAGGGGTCTGCTCGGCAACCTTGCCCTCGTCGACCTCGTCGTTATAGCTCTGCTCGACGGTGCCGACCTCAAGGCCGGCCTGTTTGATGAGCTGGACGGCGGTTTCCTGATCTTTGCCGAGCACGTCGGGCACCGTTACCTGGGTGCCGCCGAAGATACCGCTCGCAAAGGCGGCGATGACACCGATGACGGCGATGGCCGCAACAACGGCGGCAACGATCTTGCCTTTGCCGCCCTTCTTCTCCTCGGCTGCATACGAACCGGTGGAACCGGAGGCGGCGCTGCGCTGCGAGGTCTGACCGGAGACGCCCGAGACCGGACGCACCATCGCGCGCGTCTGATCGGAGAGCTTGCGGGTCTCGGCGTTGTCGAGCGCGGCGGCTCCGATAACGCGCGTGGGCTCGGGAACGTTCACGGTGCGGCCCGAGAGGTAGCTGTTGAGCACCTGACGGAGCTCGTCGGCCGTCTGGAAACGGTTGGCCGGGTCCTTCTCCATGCACTTGAGGATGATGCGCTCAAGATCGGCGTCGACGCCGGGGTTGAGCTCGCTGGGCGGCACGGGCAGCTCGTTGACCTGTTTGAGGGCGACCGAGATGGCATCGTCACCGTCAAAGGGCACGCGGCCGGTGGCGCACTCGTACATGACGACGCCCAGCGAATAGATATCACTGGTGGGGCCGAGCTCCTGGCCGCGCGTCTGCTCGGGGCTCACGTAGTGGGCGGTGCCCAACACATTATTGTCCTGGGTGAGATGGCTGTTCTTGGCGCGTGCGATGCCAAAGTCCATCACCTTGATGTTGCCGTCGGGCAGCACCATGATGTTCTGCGGCTTGATGTCGCGGTGGATGATCTCGTGCTTGTGGGCGACTGAGAGGGCCGAGCTGATCTGCGATCCGATCTGTGCGACCTTTTTGGGGTCGAGGGCGCCGTGGCTCTTGATGCCGCTCTTGAGGTCGGTGCCGCGCAGGTACTCCATGATGATGTAATAGGTGTCGCCGTCTTTGCCCCAGTCGTAGACGCCCACGATATAGGGGGAGGACAGGCCGGCGGCCGCCTGGGCCTCCTGCTTGAAGCGCGCGGCGAAGGTCGCGTCGCCGGCGTATTGCGGCAGCATGACCTTGACGGCGACCGTGCGGTCGAGCACCTGATCCTGTGCGCGGTACACGGTGGCCATGCCACCCGTGCCCACCTTGTCCTTAATGAGGTATCTTCCCCCGAGGACCCTCTGTTCCATTCCTAGCTCCTATCTTGCGCATACTCGCTCAAACGATGTACGTGTATTACCAAAGTGTGTGACGCGGTCTCAGGCCGTTCGACTTAGACCGGAGCGCGCCGCGGGGCCCTGCCCGCCCGGGGCCCCATTAGGCTCCCTGTGCGGCAAGCGCCGCGGTGAGTACGATACCGGCGATTTTGGCGGCTTTGACGTCGTGCTTATCGAAGTCCTCGAGCGCCACCGAGATGGCGACCGTGGGCTGATCGTAGGGCGCAAACCCGATAAACATCGAGTTGACGTTGGTTCCACCGGTCTCGGCCGAGCCCGTCTTGCCTGCCACCTTGACGCCCGAGATCTGGGCATCGGTGCCGGTGCCGGACTGCACGACGTCGAGCATAGCCTGTTTGACCTTGTCGGCGGTGTCGGCGCTGATGGCCTGTCCGAGCGAACGGCTCTGCGTGGTCTTGACCACGGTGCCGTCGGGTGCGAGCACCTGGGAGACGAAGAACGGGTCCATGACGACGCCGCTGTTGGCGATGGCCGCGGCGATTACGGCGTTTTGCATGACCGTGGTCTGGGGGCCGGGGGTGTGGTCCTGGCCGACCGGCTGGCCGGCGCCGGCCCAAGCGAGCTCCCACTCGGTCATCTGGGCGGGATCGGCCATGATGGATGCGGCGGACTTGAGGTCCTGACCGAGCTTTTGGCCATAGCCAAAGGCGTTGGCGTACTGCACGAGGGTGCTGGCGCCCACCTGGTCGGCAACCTGGCCGAAGACGACGTTGGACGACACGGCAAAGGCTTTTTGCAGCGAAATGGTGCCGTAGCTCTCCTTGTCATAGTTGGTGACCGGCGCGTTGCCGATATCCATGCTACCGGGGGCCTGATAGGTGCTCGACAGGCTGGCGGTTCCGCTTTCGAGCGCGGCCGACAGCGTCACGGCCTTAAAGGTCGAGCCGGGCGTGTAGAGCGCGTCCATGGCGCGGTCGTACATGGAGCCGTCCTCGCCACCGCCCGATTGCATGACGGCCTCGATGTTGGTGTTGTCGTAGCTCGGCGAACTCGCGCAGGCCAGCACGGCGCCCGTGCGCGGGTCGAGCACCACGACGGCGCCCTTGAAGCCCTTGAGTGCCTGCTCGGCGGCCGTCTGGATACGCGAATCGATGGTGAGCTTGACGGTGTTGCCGGGCTGGGTCTGCCCCGCCAGGCTCAGCAGAGCGTTGTTCCAGCTCGAGTAATCCTTGGAGCCGGTAAGGGTATCGTTCATGACGCTCTCGATACCCGTGGTGCCGTATTGCTGGCTCACGTAGCCCACCACGTGCGAGGCGAGGTTGCCGTTGGGGTAGGAGCGCACATAGGTGCCGTCCTCCTGCTGCAGGCTCTCGGCCAGCGTCACACCGTCGTTGGTGATGATCGAGCCGCGCTGAATGTACTTGGAGCGGGCGATCGTGTGGTTGTTGGTCGGCATGTCCTGATAGTCCTTGGCCTTGATGACCTGGACATAGGTGAGGTTGCCGATAAGGATGGCGAACAGCGCCGTAAAGGCGAACACGGCGCGCGTGAGGCGGTTGGCGAGCGCCACGCGACCGAGCACGCCCGATTCGGGCGTGTCGAGCAGGCGACGGCGCATGCGCGAGCCGGCGGAGTGCGAACCACGGCGGCCGTAGCTCGAGGTCGGGGCGAAGCGCGTTCCGGTCTGCGAGGCGGAGGGTACGACCTGGTCGTCGCTGACCGGTGCCATTGTGCCCGTTCCGGTGAGTTCGGCCTCGCGACCGGTGGCCTCGTCTCCGGCGCGCATGAGAAGCGCCACGATGACAAAGCTCGCGAGCAGCGAGGATCCGCCCTGACTCATGAAGGGGAGGGTGACGCCGGTCAGCGGGATCAGGCGGGTCACACCGCCCACGATCAAAAAGGCCTGGAAGCTGATGGCGGCTGTGAGACCCGTTGCGCTAAACGCCGCGAGGTCGGATTTGGCACGGGCGGCCGTGGTGAGGCCGCGCACGGCAAAGAGCATGAACAGGATGAGCACGGCGCCGCCGCCCAAAAGGCCCATTTCCTCGCCGATGGCCGAGAAGATGAAGTCGGACTCGACGACCGGGATGTTGTTGGCCATGCCGTTGCCGATACCCACGCCGGCAAGACCGCCGTCGGCAAGCGAGAACAGCGACTGGACGATCTGGTAGCCCTGGCCCTGCGCGTCGGCAAACGGGTCGAGCCAGACCTGAAAACGCACCTGCACGTGGCTCAGGAACTTATAGGCGGCCACGCCGCCCACGGCTAGCAGCATGAAGCCGATGATCAGGTACGACACGCGGCCGGTGGCGACGTAGAGCATGAGCAAAAAGATGGTGTAGAACAGCACGGCCGAGCCCAGGTCGCGTTCGAAGACCACGACGATCAGGCAGACGCCCCACACCGCGAATAGCGGCATGAGCAGGCGCAGGCGCGGTACCTTGATACCCAGGATGGTTCGGTTGGAGATTGAAAGCAGCTCACGGTTCTCGGCAAGATAGCCGGCCAGGAACAGCACGATGAAGATCTTGGCGAACTCGCCGGGCTGGATGGTGAAGCCGGCGATGCGGATCCACAGCTTGGAACCCGAGATGGTGGTGCCGATAAAGATCGGCAACATGAGCAAGATGATGCCGATGATGCCGAAGGTGTACTTATAGCGTTTGACCACGTCGAGGTTCTTGACCACAGCAAGGGTTCCCACCATGAGGGCAACCGAGACAAACAGGATGATGAGCTGCGAGATCGCCAGGTCGGGCGCCAGACGCGTCACGAAGGTGATGCCGATGCCGGAGAGCACGAAGACGATGGGCAGGATGGCCGGGTCGGCTCCCGGTGCCAGGATGCGCACGGCGATGTGCGCCGCGGCGAATGCGGCGAACAGGCCGATCGGTACGGCAAGTGTCTCGAAGGATACGGCGGCGCCCGTCGTGAGCACGTACATCGCATAGAGCAAGATGACGGGGAACGCCGAGGCGATGAGCAATAGCAGTTCTGTGTTGCGGCGGCTACTCATAAGCGGCACTCCCTTCCTAATCGTTTGACTGCGAGGCCTCGGCCTCTGCGGACTGTTCGGCATCTTTTTCGGTCGAGGGCGATTGGTCGGTGTTGTTGCGGATGGTTTCCGCATCGATCACCTGCTTGGTCTGCTCCTCGTCGATCTGATGCCGGTATTTGGAGACGGTATCCATGGCATCGTCGAAGTCCGATTGCGGGATGCCGGCACGCAACCGGTTTTGGGTGTCCTGCGGCAGGTCGTCGAGCTCGACGGTGGTCTGGTTCTCGAGCCAGTGCAGATCGAAGCCCATCGTCTTTCCGGGAAGACCCCGGTAGACGGCTACGCATCCTTTGTAGGTGCCCAGGTATACCGAGCCGGTGACGGAAGCGTAGGTCCAAATGCCCGCGGCGAGCACCAAGACGAGCGCGACGACGGCGCCGATCAGAGCGTTGCGGCGATGGCGGCGCTTTGCCTCGCGCACATGGCCGTCATCCACCAGGTCCACCACGATGACGGTCACGTTGTCGTGGCCGCCGGCGGCGAGGGCCGCATCGACCAGGTTGTCGACGCAGATCTGCGCGGTCGAGGACTGGGCGGCGATGTTTTCGATATCGTTGTCGGGGACCATGGACGAAAGACCGTCGGAGCACAGGATCAGACGGTCGCCTTCGCTGATGTTGAGCGTGAAGTGGTCGGCGTACATGGCCGGGTCCGAGCCCAGCGCACGGGTGATGACCGAGCGGTTGGGGTGGACGCGGGCCTCGTCGGCCGTGATCTCGCCGGCGTCCACGAGCTCCTCCACATAGGAGTGGTCGCGGGTCACGCGGATGAGCGTACCCTCGTGGAGCAGATAGGCGCGCGAGTCACCCACGTGGGCGATGGCGAGCGTATCGTTTTCGATATAGGCGCAGGTGGCTGTGCAGCCCATGCCGGGCTTGCCCAAGCCGTTCATGGCAGCTTCGATCACCGCGGCGTTGGCCGCCTCGACGGCTGCGGCAAGGCGCGCGGGATCGGCGGCCTGGGGTGCGGTCTTGGCGATGGTCTCGACGGCGATGGAGGACGCTACCTCGCCGGCGGCGTGGCCGCCCATGCCGTCGCACACGCAAAAGAGCGGCGACTGCACCAGATAGGAATCCTCGTTGTGCGGGCGCACGCAACCCACGTCGGAGCGGGCGCCCCACATGAGCTGCGTGGTGGTGCCCGCGTCGTAGGTCGAATCGGTCTCGATGCGCTCCTGCTCCTTTAGGGGCTCGAAGCTCATGGTCGAGCCGGGATCGGTCAGCTTTGCCTCGACGGCCTGGACATCGATCTCGGCGGTGTCCTCGGGGGAGGTGACATCTTCGGAAGCGGGGGCGTCGGTGGTATCGGCATCGTCGATCTGCTCGCTCGAGCCGTTTGCATGCTCGTCCTCTGAGAGGACGATGGGCTCGGGCGTGGCAAAATGCGCCGGTTCGGGCGTGCTGTCGGCACCGTCTTGGCCGTCTTCATCGATTTCGGCCGCATCGGCGTGCGCCATATGCGCGGCCTCCGTGCCGGCCGGGGCCGTTGCGGATGAAAAGTCGGGTGCCGCGGGTGCGGGCTCGGCAAAGATCTGTTCGGTTTGGGCTGCAGCTTGGGACAGGGCTTCTGCTACGGGCTCGGCAAAATGCGCCGGGGCGGGTGCGGCGGCCGTGTCGGCGTCCTGTGCCGCATGCGCGCCGATGGGCGCCTCGTCTCGGGAGCCGTCAACAGCTTCGGTCGCCTCAGCGTCGGCAGATTCGGGTGCAGCCACATGCGAGAGGGGCAGGGAGAACACGGTGTCCTCGGGCTCGATGGGCACGGTTTGGGTTGGCACGGCGTGCGCGGGCGCGACGGGCGCGCCCTGGGGCTCCGCTGAGATATCGGACTTGTTCTCGTCGTCGATCATCGACGGTTCACCTTCATGACCACGTCACCGATCTGAACTTCGTCGCCCTCGCGCAGGGTCGCGGGCTCAACGAGCTGTCGGCCATTGACCAGCGTGCCGTTAAGCGAGTTGAGGTCCTCGATGATGAGCGCCGGCCCCTGCAGCGAAAAACGCGCGTGTGAGGCCGAGACGAAGGGCTCGTTGATGCAGATGTCCGACGAGGGAGAGCGGCCCACGATGACCGGTCCCAGCATGTCCACGTGGATGCCGCGGATGCCGCGCGGGCCCTTGTCGACATCGATCGTCCAGATGGCGGAGTCGCGGCGCTGTCCGCGCACGAGACCCACGCCGGTCTTCATGACGGCAAACAAAAAGATATAGAGCAGCACCACAAGGACGATGCGGCCGGCAAAAAGGACGATATCGATGTTCATGATGGGTTAGCCCCTAAATTCGAAAGTTGAAAGACCGAACGTCAGCAGGTCGCCGTTGCGCAGCGGGCAGCGCGTGATACGACGGTTGTTGACGAGGGTTCCGTTGGTGGAATTGAGATCCTCGATCGACCAATCCGAGCCGGTAAAGGTGAGCTCGGCGTGACGGCGCGATACGTTGGGGTCGCGCAGGGCGATATCGGAGACCGCGCGCTCGCGGCCGATCACGCACTGGGCGCGGTCGATGTTGTGGCTCTCGCCGGTCACGACGTCCACGAGCTGCGCCAGCGGGCGCTGCGGGGCGCGCGGGGCAGGTGCGGCGGCATTGACGGCCGCGGCCATGCCGGCGGCGGCTCCCGTGGCGGCGGCACCGCCCATACCGGCGAGTGCATCGCGCGAAACGGTTGCCGGCACGGGGATGGCCTCGGCCACGGCGGCAGCCGGATCGGGAACGGCGGGCGCAAACGGGTCAGGGGTGCTGGCGGGCGCAGGTGCCGCGGCGCGCTGCTGGGGCATGGCCGCCGGACGCTGGGGCTGCGGGGTGGCAAACTGCTGCTGACCGGCACGCGGCGCGCTCTGGGCGCGGCTCACGGCCGAGTTGTTCTGCATGAGCCCGTTCTGATAGGCGCGCTCTTCCTCGTAGAGACGCCCAAGAGTGGGGGCGTCGACGTTCTCGGCGAAGACCGAAAACTTGCCGGCGCGCAGTTGCGGGTCGATCATGAAGCGCACGAGCGGTTCGCCCACAAAGACGTAGCGGCGCTTCTCGGCCTGGGCCTTGACGAACTCGCGCACCTCGCGCGAGAGCTCGGGATAGAACGGGGCGAGCATGGGATCGTCCTCGGCTGCGATCAGGATCGTGTAGAGGGCGGGCGCCGTGTTGACGCCGTTGATGACGAGGGTCTGATCCTCCATGTCGCGAGCGGCCTGCTTGGCAAGCTTCTTAAAGGAGAACGGGGCACGGGTGGCACCGAAGATGCCGGCCACATGGTCCTCGAAGATGTTCAGGAAGTTCACGAAAGATCACTCTCCGTCTGCGTTCTTTGGTATCCGAGCA
>ERZ808246.2907-NODE-2907-length-10156-cov-3.580537_pt1 | contig 10156 bp, 5 predicted proteins | sample MGYA00521083_ERZ808246 | MGnify/ENA primary metagenome ERZ808246 (study PRJEB31516, sample SAMN03275577) | gut metagenome | biome: mammalia-associated habitat; material: feces | host: Papio cynocephalus | place: Kenya | collected 2012-07-07 ... | reverse complement strand
CGTCTTCCTGTTGCACTATCGGTTGATCTTGATGGCGATGCGGCCGTTGGCCTTCGTCGTCAATGTCGAGTTTCCGTTGCTGTCCGACTTTGTGGTTGGCTTCAGGCTGAGCTTCGCGCCTGGGGAGGAGACCGGCTTGCCATTCACGATGAACTGGCAGACCTCCTCGTTGCTCGCGGTGCGCTCGAAGAGCTGGATCACTTCCTCCGCAGAGCTTGCCTTCTCATCGGAAACACGCTTATGAATGATATCGACGGCCTTCTGCTCGAGCTCGGTGAGCAGGAGATCATCTCGACGGGTCCCGGACTTCGCAATGTCAATGGCCGGGAAGATGCGGCGCTCCTGGAGCTCCCGGTTCAGGACAAGCTCCATGTTGCCGGTGCCCTTGAATTCCTCATAGATCACATCATCCATGCGGGAGCCGGTGTCCACCAGGGCGGTGGACAGGATGGTCAGGGAGCCTCCCTCCCGCATATTGCGGGCCGCACCGAAGAAGCGCTTCGGCATATGAAGTGCGGCCGGGTCGAGACCACCGGACAGGGTTCGTCCGGATGGCGGAATAACGAGATTATAGGCACGGGCCAGGCGGGTGATGGAGTCGAGAAGGATGGTGACATCCTCGCCCTGCTCCACAAGGCGCTTCGCGCGTTCAATGGTCATCTCGGCCACGCGCTTATGATGCTCTGGAAGCTCGTCGAAGGTCGAATAAATGACTGTCACGAGACCGCCCTCAACCTCCTCCTTCATATCCGTGACCTCCTCTGGCCGCTCATCAATGAGAAGAATGAGAAGATGCATCTTCGGTTCGTTCTTGACAATGGCCTTCGCCACCTGCTTAAGGAGCGTGGTCTTACCAGCCTTCGGCGGAGAAACGATCATGCCACGCTGGCCCTTTCCGATCGGGGCCAGCAGGTCCAGAATGCGGAGGGACGTCGGCGCCTTCTCGTCCGGCACCTCGAGGCGGATACGCTGGTTCGGGAAGATCGGTGTCAGGGATTCAAAGCTCCGCCGACGGAACATCTCGGACAGCGGCTTGCCATTCACGGTTTCAATGAAGGAAAGGGCTGCGTAGCGCTCGGTCGGATTCTTCGCTCTGGAAAGCCCCTGAATCACGTCGCCCGTCTTCAGGCGATAGCGCTTAATGATGGCAGGATTCACGTAGACATCGCTGTCACCCGGCATGAAGTTCGCAGAGCGCGTGAAGCCGAAGCCATCCGGCATGACCTCCAGGATACCTCCACACGGATTGCCACTTGGCACTCTCCGCGTTTCATTGTCGAGCTCCGCTGTCTTTTCATTGCCCTCTGTACGCACGGCAGCGCTCGACTCGGCAGACAGGATGGAGCTGCCGGATTCCGCTTTCGATGCACTGCTGTCTGCAGCGTCTGGGGCGTCCAGTGTCTCTGCTGCGCTTTTCGTCTCCGCGTCGAGGCTCATTTCACCGGACCGCAGGCGCGTGGCCTCCGGTGACGGGAGGAGAGTCGTCTCCGATGCTGCGTCTGCATTGCTCCCAACGGCTGCCTTCTCGTCGCTCAGCGCTTCAGGATGTTCCACGGCTTCCATCGTCCGCGCGCTGACTCGACGACCGCGTGGCTTATGCGCCACGATGACCCTGCCGGCTTTTTCCGTGCTTCCATTTTCCGTCTTTTCGGTATCCGCGGAGGACTCGGACTCCACCTTCCGTCTCCGTCCACGCGTCACATACGCCTTTGTCGGCTCTTCTACACTCGTATGCGCAGCGCTTGCACGTGTTCTTCTCGGCTTTCGTGTGGTTTCAGAGGTACCTTCGCCTGCATCAGCGCTCGTCGCTTCCTCCACAGCTTTTTCACTGCTCATGTGAATGGTCTCCGCAGCTGCTGCGTTTTCTGCGCCGGATGCAGCTTCCATTTCCGCTGCAACGACCGTCTTCACGCGACGGCCACGCGCTGGACGCTTCTGCTCTGTCCGCTCCTGTACCGTCTCCGCACCGATCTCATTCACCGACTCTGACTCGGTCTTCGCCTTCGTCTGCTTCGGCTTTTGCGTACGTGGCTTCCGTGCGGTTACTTTCTTCTCGACACCTGTGGTCGTTTCAGCGGCCTCGCTTTCCTCTGTAGCCTTCGGTCTGCGTCCTCGTGGCTTCCGTACCACCGAAGCTTTCTTTTCTTCTTCTGCCATACTGCCTCCATATGCTTGTCTCCACCTCTGTGCGATTCATAGAATTCTGTTCGTACCGGGGATTGAGATTCTGTATGTGCCTTCTATGGTCTGTGCGGCTCTGCTGCCTCACCTACCAGCTGCTTCCATTTCTTCCGCTTATGCGCCTGTTTTATTCTTCACTGAGTCTTCACGCTCAGGTCGTCATTTGGGGTAATGCTCCGAAAAAAGATCGTCCATCCGAAGATCATGGATGCGGGAAATCCGCTCCGGAAATCATAGATTTGAAATCCTGCTCAACGCAATAAGAAATTACTGAAATTGTAAAATAAGTATAACAACCGCGCCCTTGTAACGCAAGTTTCATTTTGTTATACTAGCGAAACAAGAAAGAAGGTAATTATGGCAAGAAACTATCGATCCAGCGGTCCGGCGCTCCGCTACGATTCCCGTGGACAGCGAATCAAGGACAAACCGAAATCCCGGGTGCTTCATTTTATACTCTGCTATCTGCTGCCGTATCTCATCATCAATGGCCTCATTCTTCTGTTCGTCATTCAGCAGCCGACGATTGAGACCACGGAACCGGATACGAAGGATTATCAGAGCGCTTCGCTGGAGATCAAGGTGGATTCCCTGATCCCGCTGAAGTCATTGACCGCCACGATGGACGGAGCCGAGCTTCCGCTGGAGAAATCGGGCTCCATCTGGACCGTGGACGTCACTAAAAACGGGACCCTGACGCTGCTTGCGAAATCCATCAATGGCATGTCGAAGACCACCTATGTGCAGATCGATCTCCTCGATGACGTCGGTCCGGCCGTAGACGAGGATTCGGTTCATCTCGGTGCAGGCTACCTTGAATTCACCGTATCGGATACTCAGTCGGGCATCGACTGGGATTCCATCTATGGTGTGGATTCTCTCGGGAACAACGTGAAGCCAACGGACATCAACAAGGCAAGCGGTCGTGTCACCTTCTCGATGGCGGGTGATGCCATCACGGTGTATATCCATGACCTTGCAAATAACGAAAGCTCTGCAAGCTTCTCGGTAAATTAAGAAAACATAGGATCCGACATAAAGTCGTCGCACGGACGGATGATACATCCGCTCATGTGACGGCTTTTTTCATTCCTTTCCATAGACGCCTGTGCGGTCAACATCGATTTGACATCCCACGAAGGGGTTCGTAAAGGAGTCTGTGATGGCGTCCCTGGCTCGTCCGTTCGCTGGCGGCTTGCTCAGCCTGTGCGCGCCGCAGTGTGAGGGCATCTCCCTCTTTGCAAAACCAGAGGCGCATTGTGTATAATGAGGCCAGAAATCATTTCTGGTGGAGGTGTAGATATGATCTATGGTGCATTAGAGGCCGGTGGCACGAAGATGGTATGCGCAATCGGCGATGAAACAGGAAGAATTCTGGAGCAGATTTCGATTCCGACGACACGGCCGGAGGAAACCCTGCCTGCCATCGTGGACTGGTTTTCCGGGCGAGGCATGACAGCGCTTGGCGTCGCCTGCTTCGGACCGATCGATCTTCGCCGGAGCTCACCGACCTATGGCTACATTACCACCACGCCGAAGCCAGGCTGGGCAGATTTCGACATCGTGGGTACACTGCAGAAGGCCCTGGCTGTTCCCGTCGGCTTCGATACGGACGTGAACGGTTCGCTTCTCGGCGAGGTCAGCTATGGACAGGCGCAGGGGCTCACCGATGCGGTGTATATCACGATCGGAACCGGCATCGGTGCCGGCATTCTGTCGGGCGGAAGGCTCGTGCATGGCATGCTGCATCCGGAATTCGGGCATATCCCAATGGTACGACACCCGGAGGACCACTACCAGGGGCACTGTCCCTATCATGGCAGCTGCTTCGAGGGCATGGCCTCAGGTCCCGCCATCGAAGCCCGCTGGGGTCAGAAAGCCATCGCTCTGAAGAATGAGCCGAAGGTCTGGGAGCTGGAAGCCTACTACATCGCGCAGGCCTGCACGACGCTCATCCTGACCCTGAGCCCGGAAATCATCATCCTGGGAGGTGGCGTCATGCATCAGACGCAGCTCTTCCCGCTCATTCGAGAGAAGGTGTGCGAAATGCTGCATGGCTACATTGTCACCGAGGAAATGAACAATCTCGAGCACTACATCGTCCCGGCCTCTCTCCACGATGACCAGGGCATCCTGGGCGCGCTTCAGCTCGCCATAAACGCAAATAAAGAATGAGGACTGCCATACGAAACTGTGGCAGTCCTGGCTTTACTCTATCCTTTATTGCGTAGGCTTCAATGAATCTGCCCTTCGTTGTCTGCTTTCGCATCGGCTGGATCGGTCGCTTCCGTCTTCACCTCTTCCACCGGCTTCGGCCGGGCCTCCTGATAGCGATCGTAGGTGTGAAGAATGCCGCTCATCACCTGCTTTTCATGCTCACTGAAGGCATCCTTCGTCATGCGCCACTGCCAGTTCTTTCCGGCCGTGCCTGGCTGATTGATGCGGGCCTCGCCCTCGAGGCCGAGGTAATCCGCGGCCGGTACGATGACCGTGTCCGCGATGGACGCCATTGCACGCTTGATGAGAAGCTCCGGCATCGCATTCCAGTCATTGCCGGAGCGGCTCATGTACTGGTACATGTAGTTCCGCTGCCAGTCCGGGATGGTCTCAAACCAGTGGCGAAGGGTGTCATTGTCATGCGTGCCGGTATAGCAGACACAGTTTGGCGTCGTGTAGTTATGTGGTAAATAGACATTGGACGGACCGGAATCCCAGGCAAACTGAAGGACCTTCATACCCGGGAAGCCAGTGTCCGTCATCAGCTTCCGCACGGCATCCGTAATGACCCCGAGGTCTTCGGCGATGATCGGAAGCTCCTTCGTCCCGAAGTGCTGATACAGAGCACGGAAAAGACTCATCCCCGGCCCCTTGACCCAGGCACCATTTTCGGCGGTTTCATCACCGTACGGTACCGCATAGTAGGCCTCGAAGCCACGGAAATGATCGACACGGAGGCAGTCATACATGGAAAGACAGTACTCCATGCGTGCACACCACCAGGCATAGCCCGTTTTCTTATGTATCGCCCAGTCGTACAGCGGATTGCCCCAGAGCTGTCCTGTCGCGGAAAAGGCATCAGGCGGTACTCCGGCCACCTTGGATGGATGGCCTTCCCTCGTGTACTGGAAGAGCTCACGATGGGCCCAGGTATCGGCAGAATCCGGTGCACAGTAGATCGGGATGTCTCCGAGAATTTCAATGCCTCGGGCCGTCGCATAGGCGCGAAGCGCAGCCCACTGCTGCTGGAAGGTATACTGCACGAAGACATAGAAGCCGATCTCGTCGGCATGGGTCGCACGGAAATCAGCGACAGCCTTCTCCTCCTTGTCCCGAAGCGCTTCTGGCCATACATCCCAGCTTGCACCGGCATGTGCATCCTTGATGGCCATAAAGACGCAGTACTCGAGCGTTTCCGGGCGAAGCGTCTCCGCCAGTGCCTTCACATCGCCGCCCTGCGCCAGAAACCGGGTATAGGCGAGCTTCAGCGCCTTCGTTTTACTCGTATAGAGCTTTCCGTAGTCGATGCGTTCTGGATCATCTCCGAAATCAAATTCCTCCGGATCATCGAGCTCCTCTTCGGTCAGAAGCCCCTCCTCGATGAGGGTCTCGAGATCCACAAAATATGGATTACCCGCAAAGGCTGAAAACGCCTGGTATGGCGAATCGCCGAAGCCCGTCGGCCCCATGGGAAGGATCTGCCAGATCTTCTGGCCCGTTTCACATAATAAATCAACGAAGCGATATGCTTCCTTTCCCAGTGTTCCGATGCCATACTTTCCTGGCAAGGAGAACACGGGCATTAAAATTCCCGCTTTTTTCATACTGTACCCCTTTGGATTGTTTGATGGGCGTTTCCCATTCTGTACACTTCAGGCTCAGCCCTTCCGACGCTTCGTCAGCTTCTGATCCAGTGCGGCCTTCTCTATATTTTTCTTCGGTTCTTTCTTTGGTGCTTCCTTCGCGATCGCCTTCTTCACGATTCGCTTCGTCCGCTGCTTCTTCGCAGCTTCCTTCTCCGCTGTCTTCTTCACAGCACTCTTCTTCGCGGCCGGTGCCTTCGATGTCGGCTCCGCGCATGGTGTGAGCTGATAGATCGTCGTCGACATCGCCGGAATGTCGACGTCCACCGCGTACTTCCGCTCATCCCAGTCGGCCCTCACGGCCTTATGTGCCGTGTGCTTCACCGCGCCCGTTCCGCCATACCTCGCGTCATCGCTGGAGATCAATGCCTTCGCCGTGCACATAAATGGCACGCCGACACGGAACTTCGGATGCGCGACATTGTCGAAATTCGACACGATGAGGAGCGTTTCCTCCGGCTTTTCCGTCTTTCGAAGGAACATCACCATGGACTCCTCATGATAGGAGCAGTTGATCCACTCGAAGCCTTCGGGTACATAGTCCTCCTGCCAGAGCGCCGGATGTGTCCGGTAGACTGCATTGAGATCCCGTACGAAATCCTGCACGCCCTTATGCACAGGGTACTCCAGCAGGTTCCACTCGAGCTCCTGACTCTCGGACCACTCATCGTACTGCGCGAAATCCTGTCCCATGAAGAGCAGCTTCTTGCCTGGATGTGTCCAGAAGTAGCCATACGCTGCCCGCAGATTCTGGGCCTTCTCCTCGAAGGTCTCGCCTGGCATCTTGCCAAGCATCGAACCCTTGCCATGCACGACCTCGTCATGAGAAAGCACGAGCATGAAGTCCTCGGAATAGTTGTAGATCATGGAGAACGTCAGCTGATTGTAGCTTCCCTTCCGGAAGAACGGATCCGTCTCCATATAACTCAGGAAGTCGTTCATGAAGCCCATGTTCCACTTGAGGTCGAAGCCGAGTCCGCCCTCCTCGACATCTCCTGTGATGTTCGGCCATGCCGTAGACTCCTCGGCAATCAGCAGCGTTCCCGGGAAGCGCTTATGGAACTGGGAGTTCAGGTGCTTCAGGAATTCGACCGCATCGAGGTTCTCATTGCCGCCATAGATGTTTCGTGGTGCATCCTCGCCCTGTCGACCATAATCGAGGTAGAGCATGGAGGCAACGGCGTCCATACGGATGCCATCGGCATGGTAGCGATCGGCCCAGAACATGGCGCTGCCGATCAGGAAATTCGATACCTCGTTCTTTCGATAATTAAAGGTGAGTGTGCCCCAGTGCGGATGGCTCGCGAGACGCGGATCCGGATTCTCATACAGACCGCTGCCATCAAACTGTGCGAGTCCCCAGCTGTCGCGTGGGAAGTGGGCCGGTACCCAGTCGAGGATGACGCCAATGCCTTCTTCATGCATATAGTTCATAAAGTACATGAAGTCCTCCGGTGTACCATAGCGGCTCGTCGGAGCGTAGTAGCCCGTCACCTGGTAGCCCCAGCTCTCATCGAGCGGATGCTCCATGATCGGCATCAGCTCAACGTGCGTATAGCCCTCCTTCTTTACATACTCGGCGAGCTTCGGTGCCAGCTCCCGATAGTTGTAGAACTCGGAGCCGGCCTGTGCGACACCTGCTTCATCAATGGTCTGCTGCTTCCGTGCGAAGGAGCCGAGATGGAGCTCATAGACCGACATGGCTTCCTTCTTGATCTCGTTCACACCACGTTCCGCCTTCTGCTGCTGCCAGGCCGCATCCGTCCACGAAAACGTCGTGAGCTCCTCCACGATGGAGGCATTGCCCGGACGGAGCTCGAAGCCGAAGGCATATGGATCGGCCTTCAGGAACGGCTCCTGATGATGGCACTTGATCTCATATTTATAGAGACTGCCCGGTGTGAGATGCGGGATAAACAGCTCGAAAACGCCGGAATCCCCGAGACGCTGCATCATATGGCGACGGCCATCCCAGAGGTTGAAATCGCCGACGACGGATACGCGCTCCGCATGCGGTGCCCAGACCGAAAAGGCCACGCCATCCACACCATTCAGACGAATCGGATGTGCGCCCATCTTTTCATAAATGTCATACCAGATGCCGCCCTGATACTTTTTGATATCTCGATCGGTATAGATGGATGGGAAGGCATACGGGTCCTCTGTTTCAGCGTCCGTGTCATTGTCGTAGGTGATGTGGTAACGGTAGCTCGGAAGCTCCTCGTTCCATGCCTCCTGCATCGAAAGAAGCACCGCAAAAAATCCTGCTTCGTCCACAAGCTCCATCGGATGACGTTCTCCGTCCAGCAGCAGCTCCATGCGCTTTGCGGTCGGCACAAAGGCCTGCACGAGAAGTCCCTCTGGAAGGATATGTGCACCGAGCGTCTTCTTCGGATCCGCTGTTTCTGCATAGGTGATGTCTTCCACCGCCGCCCAGTTCATGATTTCTTCTAATTGTTCATTCATGCTTTATTCTCCTTCCGCGTAGTGCGTAATATGGATCGATTGCTTTTCCCTGGCAGCGCGACTGTCTGCCTCCGTTTTTTCATCACCCGCAGCCTGTATTCCAGCCTGAGACACAGCTGCTCCAGTACTGCTTCTTTTTTTTCGTCTGGAATGTACGGTCTTCGGCTTAAACGCCGGGTCCTTCACGGCCTTCAGCACGACGATGGAGCGAGGCTCGACCGTATAGCGATCTTCCGGAAGTGGTACCTCCCGAGATGCAATCCCATTCGTTTCTTCTCGTGCGGTGTCAATCACCATGGCCCACTTCATTCCCTGAGCAGGATGCGCAAGAAGGAAGGTATGCTTCTCCCAGTGCAGGTTGTACAGCACGAGAAAGGTCTCATCCTCCGCATAGGCTCCGGCATACAGGACGCCGAGCTGTCGCCGGAAGTTTTCGGTCTCCGGCCGCCAGGCGTTTTCACCATGGAAGCTGATGTCCGGGATGCCGACGGAGCGATAATCCATCTGACGAAGCGGGGTTCCCTGGTGAAACACCGGATGCTGCTTTCGGAAGTGGATGGCGAAGCGTGCGAACTCATAGAGCTCCTGGTTCTGCTGAAGCAGCCGCCAGTCGAGCCAGTTCAGTGCATTGTCCTGACAGTACGGGTTGTTGTTCCCGAGGTGGGTCTGCCCGAACTCGTCGCCTGCGTTGATGAGCGGCGTTCCCTGACTCAGCATCAGAAGAAGCCAGGCATTGCGCCACATCCTTTTCCGCAGAAGCTTAATGGATTTCTTTCGGGTCGGTCCCTCCTCCCCACAGTTCCAGCTGTAATTCTGGTCCGTGCCGTCGCGGTTCTCCTCGTGGTTCGCTTCGTTATGCTTTCGATCATAGCGCAGCACATCCATAAGACTCATGCCCGAGACATTGGCCATGTACTGAATGCTCGCGCGATTCGACGGATTTTCGCGCACGCGCTGCATAAGGGTCGGCAGCATGCTCTCGTCGCCCTTCAGGATGCGACGCATATCATTCTGGAAGCCATCATTGTAATCGGCAAGGTAGCGGCCCGGCCGTGTCGCAGAAGCGCTTCCATGCGCCGGTGCCTCCTCGATCTGCCCCTGCCAGCTGTCTGCCCAGATCTTGAAGCGGCTCAGCCACGGGTCGCGGGCAATGACGCCATAGGGCGCGGCGCCGATCAGGTGAATGCCATCGACATGATAGTGAATGCGCCAGTAGCGCATGACATTCACGATGTAATCCGGAAGTGTTTCGTTTGTAAAATAGAGATCCACCACCAGCTCCATTCCGTGCGCATGCAGGGTCTGTACAAGCTTTCGAAACTCATTCCGCGGGTTTTTATGATCCGAGGTGAAGCTCGACTTCGGCGCAAGCTGCAGCGCATCCTGCGTGAAGCCCCAGTAATTGATGCGTCCCGTCGGGCGAAGCTCGACCTCATAAGGATGGTCATGTCCATAGTCTGGAAGCATCACCTCATTGAACTCATAGGGTGGCATGAGCTCGAGCGTCGTCACGCCAAGTGCCTCGAGGTACGGGATTTTTTCAATGATGCCCTGAAAGCTGCCCCTCGTGTCGTGATCGAGTCCAGAGGAGCTGTGCTCGGTGAATCCACGGACATGCAGACGGTAAATAATGCTGTCCTCGTAGGGAA
>ERZ808246.2904-NODE-2904-length-10164-cov-2.989020_pt1 | contig 10164 bp, 10 predicted proteins | sample MGYA00521083_ERZ808246 | MGnify/ENA primary metagenome ERZ808246 (study PRJEB31516, sample SAMN03275577) | gut metagenome | biome: mammalia-associated habitat; material: feces | host: Papio cynocephalus | place: Kenya | collected 2012-07-07 ... | reverse complement strand
TGGCTAAAGGGAAAGGTTATCGGGAATGACGGCATTGATGACAACCGTGTGCTGGTGGTCAGGACGTCAGGCAAGAACAACAGGAAAGCCGTGGTGAACTTCATAAAACTTAATTCCGGCAATTCTTCCGCTTTCACCAAGGACTGCATCGCCTATGCCGGCTCTGTGCCGATAGAGTCTTTGGCAGAAAACCGCAAGGCTATGGTTAAAATAGTGGAAAAGGACGACGGCAAGGGTGGCACCTCAGATGCAAACAACAGGGAGTACGGCGGTTCGATACAGGACGGCAAGGTGAAGGAGGCTACGCCGGGCAAGGTGAGAAAACTGGGGGAACCTGATGCGCATATGCGTCTTCCTGGCGGTTACTCCACATTCCACAGCCATCCGAGCGGGAGACCAGGGGGAGAAGTTGTGTCGGCAAATACGGTTAATTTTGGAGAAACAGGAGGTGAGGTCTTGAAACAGTCACCTTCTCAACCAGATATGGATGTGGCAGGCAATAATATACATTATGTGTTTGGACGGAAAGACGGATATGTATATGTTTATGACAAGAATGGTATAATCACGAGTTTTCCTACGGAGTATTTTGTAACCCCCAAAATCGAGAAAAAATGAAGAAGGTTATAATGTCGCTGTTTGCCGTTTGTTTTGCGGGTAGTGCTGTCGGTGGGTGGAATCGGGATGCTTACAGCAAATTGAATTCGTTGATAGTGTCAAGCATAAGGCATTATGAGCAGAATTGCAGGTATTCGGAAAGCAAGACGGACAGCTCCAAGGTTTACATTTGCGTTGACGGATTGCAGTATCCGTTCCCTTATGACAGCATAAGCAATGCATATTTCTTCTCTTTGAAAAACAGACCGTCCAAGAGAGTCCGCCATCGGCTTAAAAAGAAATTTGAGGCGTATTTCGTTAGGACGTGGCTTGAGGGGGACAGATTTGTTGTCGGGCTGTTTTTGAAAAGTGGCAGGATTGACGACCGCGAAGATTTGTGGACGGAAGCGGACAGGATGGCGTATGTTTACGGGTATTGTGAGGAGGATGGCAAATGGAGGCAATGGGTGTTGAATGAGACGAAAAGAGAATTTGACATACCAAAAGAAAACCCGCTGAACTTTATGGTCGTGTCATGCATAAAGGAATACACAGAGCATTATAAGGAAGGTATAATGCACAGTGTTGAGCGGATGGGTAATACCGAAATGGCTAAAAAGACATACGTATGCGAGGACGCGCTTCAAGAACCGTTCCCTTATGACTGCATTGAAAATGTGTTCCATTTCAGCCGTTACAACAAAAAAACAGGCAAATTGGGAAAGCTGTTGAAAAAATGTGTAAAAAAGAGGTATTTGGGAAGCGGCCTGCCAACCTTCTTTGTGAATATGGGTTTTGAAGAAAAAGATATAGTTGTTTTTTTAAGTAATGGCGATGTAAAAACGAAAACTAAGTGCAATGGCCTTAAAAAAGAAACTGTAGTACTTATAGGAGAATGTGGTTGGTGCGATTACACTTTCAGATACTCAGAAGTGTCCGGCAAGTGGGAATTGGTCAAGTCAGAGTATTTCGTAATGTAGTCTTAAAACCAAGAAGAAATGAAGAAAATTATTATGTTGCTGTTTGCCGTCGCGCTAACATATAGCGTTTCATCAGCCCAAGAGGCGTATAATAAATTTTATCTTTATAACTCAAGTGATGTAGGACCGCTCTGTTCCATGATTGAGGAGAGCCTAAAATCCTATATTTATGAGGCTAATAGGGTCTTGGCTAATGATAAGCGACTAAAAAAACAATATATACTATTTGAAGGACTTCCGTACAATTTTGTTCTTCATGATAATGACACTTTGCGTGGCATCAAGCTTATTAGTCTTACCGCTTATAGCGATGTAGTGCCTCTTAAAGAAAGAAAGTATTTTAAGAAAGGCACTCCGTATGTCTATTTTGTAAGACTTCATCTTATAGAGGATATGGTATGTATAATGGTAGTGTCAAGTGTTGCCAGACAAAAGAGAGGAAAAACCAGGTTGTCTATAGACAACTGCTGGGGTAAGTATTATTACAAATATTCTGAAAAATCAAGAAAATGGGAATTGGTCAAGTCAAAAATCGAAGGTGGTTGAAACTTCATAAAATGCTTTGTGTCCGATTTCGGTTATTGCATAAAAAATGGCGTTGACAAGGCGTTCGGTTTGCGGTATGATATAATTTCTCAAACCTGTAGATTTATTTGGTGCGTGTCTGGCTGTATTCATTTCATTTATATTAACTTTGGCGCAAATATCAGGAAAATGGTCGAATTGATGGCAATAAAAAATCTTGCAGACGGAAAAGTGGCGGCGAACATAAAAAGATTGCTGCTTCTGCTTATTGCCTGTTTGGTATGTAACGGCGGAATTTACGCCCAAAGCAGGGCTTCGCAAACGGATGACTCGGATGAAACAACTGAAACGCCGTATGACGAAAAATTACTCCGCACCATAACCCCGGTTGCGCCTACAGCCGCGTCCCTCGGACGGTATGGCGACCATCCTGTGGATATGTCAATGGGGCTTGTGCCGATAGAGATACCGCTTTACGAGATAGTTTCCGGCGACTTACGCGTGCCGATAAAACTGAAATACCATAGCGGAGGAATAAAGGTTAAGCAAGAGGCCTCGTGGGTTGGACTTGGTTGGGATTTGGACTTTGGCGGTTCGATTACGAGAACTCTGAACGGCTTTGCCGACGAAATGGAAACTTCCGAAACACCAGATGTGATAGAGTTGTTTGACAAGCTGGATTCGTGCAACAGTAATCCTTCAAAATATTCGGAAACGATGCGAGACTGTTATAATTGGGCAAGATCCAACAGACCATGGAACTCATTCCGCCCGGATATATTCAATTACAGCATAGGAGAGTATTCCGGCAATTTCTTTTTGAATGGCGACACGGTTGTGCCAATATCTTACAGCCCAATAAAAGGTTTTCTTGATTTGGGAGTAGGGGAAAAGAGGGAACTGATTTCTCCCGAAGGAGTCAAATATTTGTTTGACAATTCCGAGACGACAATGTTGACAAGTGCGTATATAAAGCAGCCAGAGTATGTTTCCACCTTTTACGTGAAAGAGATAGTTTCCGCCAATAATACAGACACCATCAGTTATACGTATCAGGATAGCGGACGTTTCAGATCTTCTTCGGGGAGTGCTTATGCAGGTGTGTCCGTTACCACAGAAAGAACAGACCTGTCAATGTTGGGTGGTGGGGATAGTGATGGTACTCCGCCGGTTTTAGGTTCTCCAGTCCTTATTCAACATGACGGCAGTCCAATTTATGTGGCAGATGTAAAAACCGTAAAACCTCAGTATGTGTATTTCCGAGGAGGCAGACTTGTGTTCAATCTGTCGGGTCGTCTGGACATTTCTCCGCCCGACATATATACCACGATAAAAAAGCTGGATAACATTGTTGTGGAAAAAAAGGAAAACGGACAATACAAGGTGCTGAAAAAGTTTCTCTTTCATTATTCCTATTTCAATGATAATGATAGTGTGGCTGGGAATAAAGCCGCAGAATTGTATCGTCTTTGTTTGGATTCCGTAACGGAGCAGGGATTTGCCAATCAGGAAGGCTTGGTTGAATTGAGACTGGTCGCCAAATTTGAATATTACGGTAAAAACGATTTGCCTGGGAAGAAAAGCTACAAAATGGACTTTTGGGGATATTATAATGGAGCACCGAACGGCGATCTCATTCCTCGGACAGATATGTCTTCATACGGTAAGAAAAACTATATAGTGGGTAGTGCAGACAGGACACCCAAAGAGGAATTCCTAAAGTGCGGTTCACTGAAAAACATAACCTATCCAACCAAAGGCAAGACGGAATTTGAGTGGGAGATAAACCGCATAAACAGGGAGAAATCCCTTTTTGAGGGTTATAAAATAAGACAAGACCAACAGTTATTGCATATAGTGGCAACGCCGCCGGATTCTTTGAAATGTAACAGTAGGGGAGAATTGTTGCCGCCGATTGAAACATACGGTTTGAGGTGGAGTACTATTCTTACGTACTCGGAAACTTTCACTTCGCACATATCCCAAAAAGCGTCTTTGGAATATACGGTAAGAAGAAAGGTGGATACGAATATGTCCCACAACAAATACGACACCTGCATGATATACCTTAATGACAGGCAGGTGTTTTTTGATCCACACGTGAAAAGGGAATTTACGGAAGCTCAAAACGTGGACTTGGAGGCGGGCAAAGTTTACAATCTTAGTGTAATGGTAAATTGCGGCAACTATGAGGAGGTGCGCTGCACTTTGACTTACGATGCGTATAACCCCGATGAAGATCAAGACAAATATAACCGGCCTTTCACAGGCTTGAGGATAAAAAGACTTGTACAGACAGACAAGGACGGAAAGACTATAAGCACAAGAGAATACGAATACACCGATTCATTAGGACGTTCAAGCGGATTTTTGACAACGACAGACGATCTTTCAAGCATAAAAAAATCCGGGATATGTACGACTGCGAGATATGGCAATATATCATACAGGGAAAAGATAGCCACCTATGTCGCAAGTTCTGAACTTGACAGAGGCCCGAGTGAGAATGAATATTCCTATAAGACTGTTAGAGAAAAGGTTTACGGCAAAAACAACAATTTGGAGGCATACACTGCTTATGATTTTTCAGACCCCAGAGATTTGTATGCGGCATATAATGTCCCTGTGGTAAGCCAATCACATCTTCGCGGCAAACTTATTAGGAAGCGTGAGTTTGACTGCGCATCCGCCGCGCCACGGTTGGTGAGGGATACGCGCAACTTTTATAGTGTGGACGGAAGGATTTCATACAGCAAGAAAGGATTTGTCATGAACTATATGTATGAATTTTCTGATATTTCACTTTTGTATGATTACATGGCTGACAAAGGACGCTACGAAAACATACGCGATTTGTTCATCCCCTCGAATTACACCTACACCTCCGACTGGCAGCACCTTGACAGTACCGTTGTTGCAGAATACGGAGTGGGGAACGAGAGGATGCGTTCAAAGACATTTTATACCTACGGCAGCGCGGTGCATCTGCAACCCACGGAGACGGTGGCGGCGGTTGGGGACTGCCGGACGATAACGCGGAACGCCTATGCCCCGGACTTAAACGACAGTGTGTCGCAGCGCATGAAATCGGCGAATATGCTCCTTTACCCTGTGCATGAAAAGATGTACACCAAGGACGGCAGTTCGGGCGAAGTCCTTTCCGGCGGCGTGCAGAACAAATATGCCGTGGACGGCAACGGCAACATTGTACTGTCGGAGGTTTCGGAGTTTTTGAAAGACGGAAGTTTGTGCCGCCTGTACTCGTACAAATACAACAGTGGCGGCAGGATTGTTGAGGAAACAGGGCGCGACAACATCCCTACCGCCGTGCATTGGGACACCGACCTCATGCAGCCGCTCGTGGTGGCGCGTGGCATGACGAGCGTGAACCTTGAGAAAGCCGTTGCGGGCGGCTATTCCCCGCTCACCCTCTACAAAAAGCCGCAGTGCACCAATGCGGAAATAACCGCCTTCACCCATTCGCCGCTTGTGGGCGTAACGTCGGTTACACGCCCCGACGGCTACACCCTGCGCTACACATACGACGGCCTGGGGCGGTTAATAAGAACTTATGACGGCAACGGACACACAATTAACGAATACCGCTACAACTATGGCAAGGAGACAAAATAAGGAAAGCGCGGTGCGCCGCATTGCCGGCGCGGCGGTTTTTGCGGCGGTGCTGCTGCCGTTGCCGGTGCCGGCACAGAACACGCTCACCGCGCCGCTGAACATGATGCGCGGCGGCGACATTCTGCACAAACGCCAGATTGCAGCCCCCGACCCGGGATTTGACGGCAACAACGCCGTGTGGGACTTCCGCAACGTGGAGACGGTGAGGAAGGACTACCGCGTGGAGCACCGCCTTGCCCCCGACTCCTCGCTCTACTGCCTTGAACCGCCGTTCACGTGCAGGTACAGGCTTGAGGGAGGCTCGCTGCTGCTCACGAACTATCAGACAACCGTAAGCAACATAAACTTTGCGGAGCCTGTTCTCGAAATGAAATCCCCTATGAAGTACGGCGATGCAAGTTCGTCATCCTACAGCGGCGCGGGCAAGTACGCGAACAGGAACGCCGTGGAGGCATACGGCACGGTGAGCATCACGGCAGACGGGCAGGGCATTCTGATATGTCCTGACGGGGACACCCTGAAGAACGTGCTGCGTGTACACACCGTGAGAACCGCCTCGCTTGGCATGGACAGGGACACGGTTATGGGCAGTGGGGCGGAAAGGCTCGTCGAGATAGAGGAGTTTTACAGATGGTACGCGCGCGGCTGCCGCTATCCCGTGTTAGAGACCCGCTCCGCGAGCTATTACCACAACACCGACTTCGTGAAAAGCGTCCGCACCGCGTTCATGTGCCTCCCCGACAGCCAGCGAACACTTTCCGACAGTGCCAACCTTGCGGTGGCAAGGGCAGACTCCGCCGCTGCGGGCAATGCTGCGGGAGACATTATAGAGTACAGCGTGGAGAACAGCGGCAACGTGGTGACATTGCGCTACAGTTTGAGTGGGAAAGCCCGCGTGCAGGCATTGGTTTGCGGCATAATGGGCGAAGTTTGGCGCAAGGCGGGGCGCACCGACGAGGCAGGTGGGGATTACACGTTGGTTCTCGACTGCAACGGCTTGCGCCGGGGCGATTACATATTGTACATCAATGTGAACGGCAAGGCTTACAGCAGCAAGGTGGCGGTGAGTTGAGAAGCGCAAGCCGTTTGAGGGGTTGTGGCGTGTGTATATGTTTTACGCAGGTGTGCGTTGCGGCTCATGCGGCACAATTCAGGGCGTATGCCATACGCCCCTACAATTATTGCAAAACCAATACCGCCAAAACAACATCGGATGTAGGAAAAACTACATAGGACGCAGGAAAAATTATGTCTGATATAATTAAAACTACATCGGACCTTTTTTCTCTTGTTGCAAATCTCTGAAAAACAAAAAGTTACTCGTGATATATTTTGTATGGGTATGTCTTTGCCGCTCAATGAGTTACGCTGTTTGGGCGGCTTTTGCAATGCCGTTAAAGATTTGGTGGGGATTTGAAGTGGAACGGAGGGCGGTCGGGTGGAGGGTGGTTGCTGCCTCTTCAAGAACAAGTTGGCGGGATATATGCCGTGGAACGCGCATAGCTGCCCTGTGTTTTCCCGAATTGGGGAAATAGGGAGAATGTGCGGAGAGTGGACGGCATTTTTTATGGAAACCGTGAAACGATATGTATATATGGCGGTTGCGGAGCGGCGGAAATGCGTGATTTTGCAGGGTTGGGCTTCGCTGGGCTTCAGACGGCTTGCGAACGGACGTATCTTTGCACCGTCAACGTTGATACACGAGCCGCATGACGCTGCAAGGCCCCTCACGGTGAGTGAAACCAAAAACTAACCAACCAAAACAAATTACCATGATTTATTACAACGTAATCAAGCGCAAGAACCCCAAGGACGGAACTGAGAAATTCTATGCGCAGGTCAAGAACAGCTCATATCTGACCCTTGAGCAGATAGCCGCAAACATCAGCCGCGAGTGCACCGTAACCGTGCACGACGTGAAAGCGGTGCTCTCCTCGCTTCAGGAACAGATAATCCTTTCGCTCCAGGACGGCAAGAGCGTCAGGTTCGGCGACCTAGGGTCTTTCCGCGCAACCCTGAAGTCGAAGGGCGCGGAGAACAAGGGCGACTTCCAAAAGAGCAACATTTCCCAAGTCAGGGTGCGCTTCACCAAGAGCGCCGCGATGCGTTCCGCATTCGCGATAACCAACAAGGACGTGAAGCTCGTGAGCCTGGAGGAGGCAGGCGAAAGCGACAGCGGCAACGGCGGGAGCCAGGTTGACCCCAACGCCTGAAACTTTAAGTGAAATGGAATCCGCCTTGCCATGAGGCAGGGCGGATTTCTTTAAAGCAATGAAAAAACAAAACAGAAAAATTATGACAGAACAAGGCAAAAAAGTGATAGAGATAGTAATCAGAGTGTTGAAAGCGGTGCTTGCCGCATTGTCCGGCGCGTTCGGCAGCAACTCCAAATAGCCTGCCGGGCGTATGAGAGCGGAAGGGACCTGAATATGGATTTCGGGTCCCTTCTTTTTTGTGAACAGACAGCCTGACGGCGGGGAAGTTGCAAGAAAATAAGAGGAAGCGTTAAAAAAGTGGCACTAAATTTTTGCATATCACAAAAGTATGACTAATTTTGCAGCCGTGAAATTTGGCATGGAGGCTTTGGATGCCTTGGATATGCCATTGGCGAAGAAATATAATAAACTAATAATAAATAAAGAACATGATTGTAGTACCCGTAAAAGAAGGCGAAAACATCGAAAGGGCTTTGAAGAAATTCAAGCGTAAATTTGAAAAGACAGGCGTGGTGAAGGAGTTGCGCAGCCGCCAGCAGTTTAACAAACCTTCTGTAGTTCGCCGTTTGAAAAAAGAGCACGCTGTTTATATCCAAAGGCTCAATAGCGAAAAAGAGGATTAATCCCGCGCTTTCTTATACATATAATATAAGAGGAAAATAAATTCCCGGAGATGCTTGCGTCTTCGGGAATTTTTGTCTAAATTCGTTGCGTGAACCAATTGCGTGGCGAATTTATGTATATAGAGGAATTTTGCGATTATCTGAGGTATGAACGTAACTATTCCGCGCTTACGGTTGATAGCTACGAAAGGGATTTGCGGCACTTTGAGGAATTTGTTCGCACGGTGTGCGGTGCGGGCGGCGGTGAAGTCTCCCTGCATACAGACGCAGCCGAAAAGCAAATACGCCGCTGGATGGCATCGATGCTTGAGGCTGGAAATTCTGCGGTTTCGGTGAACAGGCGTTTGAGTGCGCTGCGCAGCTATTTCAAGTTCGCCCTTGCAAAAAAACTGTGTGGGGCAGATCCCACGGTTCGCATAGTCGGGCCTAAAAAGTCAAAGGCGTTGCCATATTTCGTGAAAGAAAAAGATATGGAACGGCTGCTTGACGACATAAGTTTTCCCGACACTTTCGAGGGGGTCAGAAACCATCTGATTTTGGAAATGTTCTACGGCACGGGCATGCGCCTCTCGGAACTGACATCGCTCGATTGCCCCGACGTAGACAGGAGCGGGAAATGCGTGAAGGTTACGGGAAAAAGGGACAAGCAGCGCATAATCCCGCTTGCGCCGCAGTTGCTCGCGCTTGTGGAGGCTTATCTGCAAAAACGCGCAGTGGCGGTGGGGTGCAGTGGCGGCGCATTGTATGTTGACGCAAAAGGAAAGCGTCTTTCCAATTCGCGGGTGAGGAAAGTCGTGAACGAGGAACTGTCGCTTGTAACAACGATGAAAAAGCGTTCGCCCCACGTGCTGCGCCACTCCTTTGCGACGGCGATGCTTAACCATGGCGCGGACATAGAGGCGGTGAGGAGGCTGCTCGGGCATGAGAGCCTTGCCACGACGGAGATATACACCCACACCTCTATGGAGGAGCTGAAGAAGAATTATCAACTTGCCCATCCAAGGGCTTAAAAAGATATGATTATGGAGATAAAGGTGAAATCAATCCATTTTGATGCAAACGAAAAGCTGCATGAGTTCATTGAGAGGAAAGTCTCAAAGTTGTCAAAGGCAAGCGGTCCCGAGGGGGCTGCCGAGGTGGTGCTGAAAGTGGTGAAGCCCGAAACAGCCAAAAACAAGTCCGCAGGGGTGCGCCTGTTCATGCCGAACGGCGAACTGTTTGCCGAAAAAACGTGCGACACTTTTGAGGAGGGGGTTGACCTTTGTGTCGATGCTTTGCAGCGCCAATTGGCAAAGTACAAGGAAAAACAGCGCGGATATTAAAAAAAACGCCCCAAAAATTTTGCAGTTAGAATTTAATAAGTAACTTTGCAGCCGTTTCGGGAACAGTTCGATTGCCGGGACGGCTGCAATTTGCAGTCAGATTTTATTAAAAGGGCAAGTTCCAGAGTGGCCAAATGGGGCAGACTGTAAATCTGCTGGCTTACGCCTTCGGTGGTTCGAATCCGTCCTTGCCCACACAGAACGAAAATGTAATTGCGGAAATAGCTCAGTTGATAGAGCACTAGCCTTCCAAGCTGGGGGTCGCGGG
>ERZ808246.2903-NODE-2903-length-10164-cov-3.703136_pt1 | contig 10164 bp, 8 predicted proteins | sample MGYA00521083_ERZ808246 | MGnify/ENA primary metagenome ERZ808246 (study PRJEB31516, sample SAMN03275577) | gut metagenome | biome: mammalia-associated habitat; material: feces | host: Papio cynocephalus | place: Kenya | collected 2012-07-07 ... | reverse complement strand
TGTGCAAGGATTTTCAAGTGCAGAATGACGTGCATTTTGCCGGAGGGCCAGCCATAGGCTGCCTTCCGGCTCTTTCATTATCAGGAAAACTATGAAATTCAGCAGAATCAATGAAACAACAATAGGATGCTATCTTTCGCAGGAGGATCTGGCGAGCAGCGGAATCAACCTGGATGATATTATGGAGCGCAAGGCAAATGCGATGGAATATCTGCGCCGCGTGATTCTGGAGGCTGCGAAGGCGGAGAATTTCCGACTGGATGGAGGCGTGACGACGATGCAGATCCGTGCCATGATGGATGGATCACTGTCGCTGACGCTCTCCTGCACGGAGCCGGGAGGAGACACGCCCGCGGGGGCGAAAGGAACCGGACTTTTTGAACTTCCGGAAGAAAACGGACAGGGCACAAACCGGAAAAATGCGCAGGATCCGGTCTCTGTGGAAGGCGGCCAGGAGAAGAACGGGCAGAGCCTCCCGGGGCTGGATGCGGTTCTTGCAGCAGCGCAGGGCCATGCGGAGGAGAATGCGACCGGAATGAACCGGAAGGTCGCAGAGGCACTGAATCCGCCCCACCCGGGAAAGCGGAATATTTTCTGTTATATTTTCCGCTCCCTTGCGGATGCCATCGAATGCTGCAGAAGGATTCCGGATACGGCGAAGCTGAAGTCTTCGCTGTGGCAGGACCGGGGAGACGGAGCATATTATCTGTTCCTGTCCTCTGATGGGGATGAGGTCCTGTTCGAGAAAACCATCCTCGCAATGAACGAGTTCGGAACCTTTTCCGACGCACCGGCCGAGACGGTCGCATATATCATGGAGCATGAGAGATGTATTCTGAAAGAAAACGCAGCGGCGCAGCTGGTAAACCTGTGAGAAAAAAAGGCCAGGACGGCCTGATTCGCCTGAACAAGTTCATTGCCTCCTCCGGTCTGTATTCGAGAAGAGAAGCCGACCGTCTGATGGAAATGGGGGAAGTGACTGTAAACGACGAGACCGCGCAGCCCGGGACCATGGTGACGGGCACGGAGAAAATCAAGGTTCGGGATCAGATTATCCGCGCCCAGGACCGCAAGGTGGTTGTGGCCTATTACAAGCCGGTCGGCGTGACAGTGACGAAATCGGATCCGCATGCGAAGGTGACGTTGGAAGAGGTGTTCCGTTATCCGATTCACCTGACCTATGCGGGGAGGCTGGACCGCGATTCGGAGGGACTTCTTCTGATGACGAATGACGGAGCACTGATCGATGCGATGATGCGCTCTGCCAACGAACATGAGAAGGAATACATCGTCCGCACGCGGGGCAAGATCAGCGATGAGGATCTGCACCAGATGTCCAAGGGAATCTGGCTGAAGGACCTCGAGGTAAAAACAAAGCCATGCCGCATCGAAAGGCTGGGAGATTATACCTTCCGCATTGTGCTGACGCAGGGGCTGAACCGACAGATCCGCCGGATGTGCAAGGCCAGAGGCCATGAGGTGAAGTCGCTGAAGCGTGTGCGCATCCTGAACATCACTGCAAAGGGACTTCAGCCCGGCATGCAGCGTGAACTGACGCAGGATGAGAAAATGAAGCTTTACGAGTCGGTGGGACTTCCGCTGAGCGACTGAAGGTGAAGAAAACGATATGACACGGGAAGAATACGAGGCACTGAAGAAAACCGTCGATTACCACATGAAGCGGTACTATGACGAAGACGCACCGGAAATCAGTGATTATGAATACGATCAGCTGATGCTGCACCTGAAGGCCGCGGAGAAAGAGCACCCGGACTGGATTCTTCCGGATTCGCCTACACAGAAGATTGGCGGAACGGCTCTTGGAGGAAAAGCGGGAAAGCGGGAAGCCGGAGTAAAGGTCACGCACGATGTCCCGATGCTGTCCATTGAGGATGTTTTTACCAAAGAGGATGTTGCGGCATGGGTGAACAAGGTGCAGGAGAAGCATCCGCACTGCCTTTTTTCTGTAGAGGTGAAGGTGGATGGCCTGTCGATGTCCGTCCGCTATGAGAAAGGGAAGGATGGAAAGCTCCATCTTGCTCTGGCGGAGACGCGCGGAGACGGACTGGTCGGAGAGGACGTGACGGCCAATGCACTGGCGATTCCGGATGTGCAGCAGGTCATTGACCTTCCGTATGAGAGCCTTGAGCTTCGCGGAGAGGTCTACATGGCCCATGAGGATTTCGAGCGCTTCAACGAAGAGATGGAACGCCTGGAGAAAAAGCCTGCAGCCAATCCTAGGAACCTTGCGGCGGGGACTCTTCGCCAGCTGGATCCTGCCATCACAAAAAAGCGGGGGCTGCGCATGTTTGTTTTTAACGTGCAGAGAGGCCCTGCGGAGCTGATGGAAAGTCATACGAAGGCACTGGATCTTCTGGAAGAAAAGGGCGTCCGCGTGGTGTATCACCGAAAATGCGAAACGGTGGAAGAGATCCTTAAAGCCGTCGATGCCATCGGCGAAATGCGGGAGAGTCTGCACTTTGATCTTGACGGCGCTGTGGTGAAAATCGACCACATCGCATACCGCGAGGAATTTCCTGCAGGAACCAAGTATTCAAGCGGCCATATTGCCTACAAGTATCCGCCGGAAGAGCGGATTGTCACGATGGACCGGATTCTCGTCGATGTCGGGCGGACCGGGAAGCTGACATTTACCGGAGAGTTTCATGACAGGGAGACCGGGAAACCGGCACGCCTGTGCGGGACGAGCGTGTCCCGCGCAACGCTCCACAATCAGGATTACATCAGTCAGATGAAAATCGGCGTGGGCGGGGAATACCGCCTCTTCAAGAGCGGCGAGATCATTCCGAAGCTGAACGGGTGCGTGAAGGAGCCGGAAGAGGTTTTTCGGGCGCCGAAGGTGTGCCCTGTCTGCGGTCAGCCTCTCGTTCGGGAGACGGACACTGCGGACATCCGCTGCATCAATCCGGCCTGTCCGGCACAGGTGGTGAATGCGATCGCGTATTTTGCCTCGCGCAGCTGCATGAATATCATGGGGCTTGGCGATACCCTGGTGGAGGCGCTGGTACAGAAGGGGTATCTTCACAGCTATGCGGATATTTACCGACTGAAGGAACACCGTCAGGAGCTCATTGACGAGGGAATCATCGGCAAGGAGAAGAACACGGACAAGGTGCTTGCAGCAATTGAAGCGTCGAAGGCAAACTCTCCGGTACTGCTTCTTACAGGTCTTGGAATCCGCAACTGCGGAAGGGCGGCGGCAAGGGAAATCCTCTCACACTATGACAGTATTGACGCGCTTGCTGCAGCCGGCGTGGAAGAGCTGACACAGATTCCGGATGTCGGAGAGACCACGGCCTCCTGCATCCATGACTTTTTTGCTGCCAAGGAAAGTCGCAAGATCCTGCAGGAGCTTCGCGATGCAGGTGTCAACATGAGGATGGAGAAGACCGAACCCGCTTCACAGAGTCTGGCAGGACTTACTATCGTTGTGACGGGAACACTTCCTACGCTTGGAAGAAAGGAAGCGGAAGAGCTTATCCTGGCAAACGGAGGAAAGGCCTCTGGAAGTGTCTCGAAGAAGACAAGCTACGTGCTCGCGGGAGAAGCGGCAGGATCGAAGCTTGCAAAGGCGCAGCAGCTCGGAATTCCGGTGATTACGGAGGAAGAGTTCCGGGCAATGCTGTGATTCTGCAGGAAGCAGTCGGGATACAGATTCCGGAAAGTGACGGTGTCACATCAGGGCAGCTGTCGTTATAATATTTGCAGCTTAATCCGTAATGATTCCACACCAGTTGATTTCGACAGAGAAATACAAGATGTGTGGAATCGTTACACAAATATGCAGAAACGAAGAGGAATCTGGAATGCCGATTCGAATTCAGAATGACCTTCCCGTGAAGGAAGAGCTGGAAAAAGAAAATCTCTTTATTGTAGATGAGAGCCGGGCTGCCCACCAGGACATCCGGCCGCTGGAAATCTGTATCCTGAACCTGATGCCGAAGAAGGAGGACACGGAGCTGGATATCCTGCGGATGCTGAGCAACACGCCGCTGCAGCTCAATATTACCTTCATGCGGATGAGCTCGCACCTTTCGAAGAATACCTCGTATTCGCACCTGCATCAGTTCTATGCCTGCTTCGATGATCTGAAGGATCGTCGTTTTGATGGAATGATCATTACGGGCGCCCCAGTGGAGAAGCTGGAATATGAGGAAGTGGATTACTGGAACGAGCTCTGCCGTGTTTTTGCCTGGAGCGTCACGAATGTGACCTCGACTCTGCATATCTGCTGGGGAGCGCAGGCGGGACTGTACTACCATTACGGCCTTCCGAAGAAGATGCTGAAGGAGAAGCTCTCCGGAGTCTACTATCACAAGGTTATGCACCGCAAGGATCCTCTGATGCGCGGTATGGACGATTATTTCATGATCCCGCACAGCCGCTACACAGAGGTGCCAGCAGACGCCATTCACGCGTGCAAAGAGCTGAAGGTCCTCGCGGAGTCGAAGGAGGCGGGGGTTCTTCTGTGCACCGCCAAGGGCGGAAGGCAGGTGTTCATCTTCGGACACGGCGAATACGACCGCTACACGCTGCGTGATGAGTATGAACGTGATGTGAAGAAGGGCATCCATCCGAGAATTCCGGCGAACTACTTTCCGGAGAATGATCCGCAGCAGAAGCCTCTTCTCCAGTGGCGCAGTGCGAGCCAGGCGATGTACAGCAACTGGATCAACTATTATGTATATCAGGCAACCCCTTATGATCTGAATGAGATCCGGTAGGCGGCAGGTATAATCACACTACCGCGATGCTGGGAATATCCGGTGAGAATGATTGCCCCCCTGTCAGGATTATCCTGTCGGGGGGATTTTTACGTCTGGGACATGGGCTGTTGCAATTGCCATATCTGGCGGAATGAGATTCCGATTTTTTTATTGTGTGCATTTGAACAGGAAAATGTTCGGATTTTGCCACTCCCTGCTTGGCAAATAGATTGGTTAGGATCAAAAATACGGGAACCAGGAGGATGCGAAGAGCTGGAATATGGGAAAGGCCAGACCTGAAAATAACGAAAATGGCGAAAAAGAAGATATGAATAGAAAAATAATGCACATTATGCATATAAACCGAAACGAAATCTTAGAGAATTGTCATAAATATATAAAAGAATTGACGTCTAATGACATAAAACTATTGCAAAATTTTACGGGGGGGGGGTATTCTATGACTGTCCCAAACGTAAAGAGTACGTAAAGCAGGAGTCGAAACGTATCTACTGCGGAGAGGGCAGAACCGAATAATGTGAATTGCCTTAGAGATGATGAGAGCGGCAAAAGTGATGGAGATTGCTTTTGCATGCCCTTTTTATTTTTGACTAAAAATCCGGATAAATCCTTAAGAAAACGAATGCAAAATGCACAACAAATGATTTAAAAAAGTTTAATAAATTGATTGACACACAGGAAAGAGTAGTATAATATCAACAAAACAAGCGAGAATATAAAACACGAAAATGTATATATTTACAATATCGAAAGAAGGGAGATACAAGGAATTGAAAAAAGATACACAACATCAGACTTGTCTGAAAAAAGACTACAAAAGAACGACCGTGCTGATGTCCATACCGGGGGCGGCACTGTACACGTTCTTCTTCACCGTTCCGGTTTGTCTCGGCGTGTACTACAGCTTCACGGACTGGAACAGCATTGCAAGGAGCAACAACTTCGTGGGACTGCAGAATTACATCAACGCGCTGACAGACAAACGGTTCCTGAAGGCCTTTCTTTTCAACTTCCGCTATACGATTTTCTATGTTGCAGGAATCCTGATTCTTGCCACTGTCATCGCGATGCTTCTGAATCAGCGGGTGAAGGGAAGCACAACCTTTCGGGCTCTGTATTTCCTTCCGGCACTGTTCAGCAGCGTGACCGTATCCATGATTTTCAATCAGATTTTCTTCCGTGTGATTCCGGCATTTGGAGACGCAATGGGAATTGCAGCACTGCACAAGAGTCTCCTCTCCAGCAAGGACACCGCGATCTTCGGCATTCTGTTCGTAGCGCTTTGGGGGGCGCTACCGATGCAGTCGATCCTGATTCTCGCAGGACTTCAGACTATTCCGCATGAGCTTTTGGAGGCAGCGAGAATTGACGGGGCGAACCGCTGGAAGGTATTCCGCTATATCACCATCCCGCACCTGATTCCGACACTTTCCGTTGTCCTGGTACTGGCGGTCAAGGGCGGTCTGATGGTCTTCGATCAGATCAAAATCCTGACCGATGGCGGTCCGAACAACGCAACGCGTTCGCTGTCCATTCTGATTTACAACGATGCATTCAAGAACAATCGGTTTGCATCCGCGATGGCAGAGGCCATTATCGTCGGTGTTGTGGTGGCTGTGATTTCCTACATTCAGCTCCAGATCAGCAACAAGAAATCTGTAAACGCATAAGAGGGGTGGGGTAAGCAAATGAGCAAAAAGAAATTACATAAAATCCTGGTCTATGCGCTTCTTGTGATCGGGCTTTTGACCATTATTCTTCCACTGTACATTACATTCATCACAAGCTTCAAAAGCACCTCGGAGACGATCACCAATTATCTGTCTCTTCCGAAGAAATGGTATACAGGAAACTTTACCTACATTCTCTCGAAGAAGGGCTTCTGGAGAGCTCTGCTGAACACGGCGGTGATCACGGCGGTTGTCGCGGCGGGCGATGTTCTTCTGATGCCGATGCTAGGCTATTCCGTCGGACGCAGAATGAATGAGAGCAAGAAGTGGAGAGCCTTTTACTTCTACCTGCTGATCGGAATTTTCATTCCGTTCCAGGTCAAGATGATTCCACTGGTTCAGATGATGTCCGCACTGAAGATGATGAGCCCGGTCGGACTTGCCATCCTCTGCATCGGCTCCACCACCTGCGAGGCGACTTTCCTGTACACCGGATATCTTGCGGGAATTCCAAGGGACCTTGAAGAAGCGGCATCCATCGACGGATCCAGCACGTTCTACACCTACCGGAGAATTATTTTCCCTCTGATGCAGCCGATCATTGCAACCTCCGTCATCAAGGACTGCCTTTGGACCTGGAACGACTTTACGCTTCCTCTGATCATCCTGAACCGGTCTCCGCAGTATTGGACCATCGTTTTGTATCAGTACAACTTCCAGTCGGAAGCGGGCGTGGATTATGGACTTGTATTTGCCTGCCTGTGCATCTCAATGATCCCGATCCTTGTGATCTATCTCTTCCTTCAGAAGCAGATCATGTCGGGACTGACGAGCGGAGCAGTCAAGGGTTAAAAACAAAAACTAGAGGGGAGGAAAACGATGAAACTGCATTATCTGGGAACTGCTGCGGCAGAGGCAATTCCTGCCATCTGGTGCAACTGCGAGGTCTGCCAAAAGGCAAGAAAAATGCGGGGAAAGGATATCCGCACGAGATCGCAGGTTCTTTTCAATGATGATCTTATGGTGGATTTTCCACAGGATGCCTACATGCACATGCTCCAGAATCAGCTGGAGTTTTACAGACTGAAATATGTGATTTTCACACATTCGCATCAGGATCATTTCTATCCGGAAGAGTTTGCAATGCGAAGCAAGGACTACGCAGCGGGCATTACCGAACCGGTTCACGTATACGGCAACAATGTCTGTGCGGAACGGCTGAGAAAAACACCGGAGGTGGATGTTGACGGGAGAGTTGTGATCCATGAGCTGCATAATTTCGAGCCGGTGCAGATCGGCGACTATCTCGTAACACCGCTGACGGCCAATCACGATCCCAGAGAGAACTGCCTGATTTACAGCATTGAGAACGGTGGCAAACGGGTTCTCTACAGCAATGACACCGGAGAATATCCGGCACAGACATGGGATTACATAGAGCAGAATCATCTGAAGTTTGACCTTCTGAGCATGGACTGCACGATCGGTATGAAGGATTCGAAGAATTACCACATGGGGTATCCGAACATTCTGAAGATGAAGGAGCGGTTCGAGAAGGACGGCCTGATTGATGAGAAAACGGTCGTGATTGCGACGCACTACTCGCACAACTTCTATCTGCCGTACACGGAGCTTGAAAGAATCATGGAGAAGGATCACATCATCCCGTCCTATGACGGAATGCAGGTGGAGATCTGAGAACGGAAACGGCTTTGCTTTTTCTGGATGGAAAGACGAAGGAGAGAGCAAACACCGTCGGAAACGTAAATCTGCGGTGCAATGGGAGCCGCTGATAAATATTAAGGGAGGTTCAACAATGAACAAGAAAAGAGTTTTGGCACTGATGATGTCGGGGATGATGTTATTCTCTCTGGCAGGCTGCGGGTCTTCCTCGGACAGCTCCGCCGCTGACAGCACACCGGCAGCGGAGGAGACGACAGAGGCTGCAGCAGAGGAGAGCACGGACAATGCGCCGGTTCTGGATTCGGCAGCTGATGACGAGAGCGGCACCGTGAGCGGTGATTATACACCGGAAGACGGTGCAACCATTGAGGTCTTTACGATCAAGGAAGAGATCGTGGAAGTTGTTGATAATATTATCAAGGAGTTTGAGGCGCAGTATCCGCAGGTGAAGGTCAATCATACCTATGGAGAAGATGGCGAGACTGTTCTGAAGACGAGACTTGCTTCCAATGATATCCCGGATGTCATGCAGGTGATGCCGGCGGGTGTTGAGTACAAGGAATATTATGATGCGGGCTACGTCACCGATGTCACCAACGAGGCATTCGAGCAGAACATCGGGCAGAATCTTCTGAATCTGACGGAGTACAAGGGCATCCAGTTCTGTATGCCGATGACCGTTAGTACCTACGGTGTTTATTATCGCAAGGATCTCTTCGAGGCAGCAGGCATCACTTCTGCACCGACGACCTTTGATGAGTTCAAAGAAGACCTGCAGAAGCTTCAGGATTCCGGAATCAAGACACCGATTGCCTTCCCCTTCAAGGGAGATGCTCCTCAGCTGACCGAGCGTCTGATGGGTGAGCTGAATCCGGATTGCCCGAACGACTTCCAGGCAATTGCTGACGGAACCAAGGACATTGCAGACAGTGAGACGCTGAATACCTTTATGGAGTTCCTGGATACGATTAAGCCCTATGCAACCGAGGACGCGCTCGGAATGGACCGAGACGCAGCTCTTCAGGATGTTGTAAACGGCGACGCGGCGATCATGTTCAACGGAAGCTGGCTGCTTTCCCAGTTCCTGACCGCAAATCCGGACATCGACATTGCTTACTGTGCACTGCCGAGCCCGCTTCTGGATTCCCCGAAGGTTGCGGTAAACGTAGATACGGCATGGTCCATTGGAACATCCACCAAGTATCCGGAGGCCTGCAAGGCATTCCTGGACTTCCTGTCCCAGTCTGACATTGCACAGGAGTACTACGAGGTTGATGGCAACATTAACTATGTCAAGGGCGTAAAGTATGACAAGGAACAGCTCATGGATGTTTATGACACCGTCATGAGTGGCGCAGCATTCTCAACCGTTGGAAACCAGTGGCCGACCTGGGATCTGAGAGCAGATCTGGCAGCAGCTGCACAGGGCTACTACGGAGATGGAGACGCAGAGGCATTCCAGGATGCCTGCGCAGAGTACATTGATTTCTATTATCACCGCTGAACAAAGACACTTTCACACAAACGCTGATTGCGACGGGATACCGAAGACACCGGAGCTTAGGAGATAAGTCCTGAAAGAAAACTCCTTATGGCATACCGAAAGGCGTGTCATAGGGAGTTTTTATATGGGAGGTATAAAAATGATCGGATGGTTAAAGGACGCAGTTTTTTATGAAATTTATCCGCAGAGCTTTAAGGACACGAATGCGGATGGAATCGGAGACATCAACGGAATTACGGAAAAGCTGGATTATATCAAAGGTCTTGGCTGCAATGCAGTCTGGATCAATCCCTGCTTCGATTCGCCGTTCCACGATGCCGGCTATGATGTGCGCGACTACAAGAAGGTAGCGCCGCGCTACGGAACGAATAATGATTTGTACCGCCTGTTCCATGAGGCACATGAAAAAGGCATGCACATCCTGCTGGACCTCGTTCCGGGGCACACCTCGGAGGAGCATCCCTGGTTTAAGGAGAGCCAGAAGGCGAAAAAAAACGACCTCTCGGAGCGGTTTATCTGGACAGATCACTGGTTCCGCGGGTGCGACGGAATTCCTTAT
>ERZ808246.2900-NODE-2900-length-10169-cov-3.050129_pt1 | contig 10169 bp, 9 predicted proteins | sample MGYA00521083_ERZ808246 | MGnify/ENA primary metagenome ERZ808246 (study PRJEB31516, sample SAMN03275577) | gut metagenome | biome: mammalia-associated habitat; material: feces | host: Papio cynocephalus | place: Kenya | collected 2012-07-07 ... | reverse complement strand
GGTTCGTTCTTTTTCGGCGGCACGAAAAAGAATGAATATACGAGTGTGCAGAGACCCGTCTCTGTTCATCTGGTCGCACAGAAAGAAAAAGTATATACGCCGATGTAAACGGCACGTTTACAGAATGATATGTGGGTCCAAGGGATACTCCCTTTACTGTAAAGTAAGCTCTTTTTCTTGCAATAAGTCAAAAAGACGAATATAATGTAAAGAGGTGAAAGTCAAAAGAAACATGTATGACTGTACCACTTTTAGTATATGAAGCAGGTGATTCGTATGAGTGTATTAGCCGATAAAATTGAAAAATTTATATTGCATAAGTTGTTGGAAGAAGAGGAAGAAAATATTGTACTGCGGCGTAACGAATTAGCCGATGAACTGAAATGTGCCCCGTCGCAGATTAGTTATGTGCTGAGTACTCGTTTTTCCAGCGACAAAGGCTTTTTGGTAGAATCCAGACGTGGTTCCGGTGGATTTGTGCGGATTATTAAGCTTACGCCCAAAAAGAAAGACCGCACGCCTGTATTGATTCAAGAACGGCTGCCGGCTGTGAGCATTACCATGGAAGATTTGGACGGTTTCTTGTATCAGTTGATTAAACAGCGTCGCTTGACCAACCGTGAAGCTATCTTAATGCATCACACCTTTGAAGCCTTGTACCAGGACGTCAGTGATGAGACACAACGGATGGCTGTCCTGAGCCACATCATACAACATCTTAACTTGCGCTAGCCATGGCGAAAGGAGCGTGATAGCCATGTTATGTGATGTCTGCAAGAAACGAGAAGCCGTTGTCCATATTACAACGTTTGAAAATGGACAGCGAACGGAAATGCATTTGTGTGCAGCATGTGCCAACGCAAAACGCAAATATAGTGAATTCCGCGGGTTTAATATTGTTGACAATGATTTTTTTCGCAAAATGGCATATCCTGATTACGCAGATCAATCAAAAGAAGAACCGCGGTGTGCCAGCTGCGGCATGACATATAGTGAATTTAACCGGCTGGGGCAGTTTGGCTGTCCAGACTGCTATGCGGCTTTTAAAGAGGAAATACCGGCATTGCTGCGCCGTATACACGGCCACTGCAAGCATGTCGGCAAAGTACCCAACCGCGGGACCGGCGTATTCCGCACGATGACGCATATACGGCGGCTGCGGCAGCATTTGGAACAGCTGGTTCATGCAGAACGGTATGAAGAAGCAGCCCGTGTGCGGGATGAAATTAAAGCCCTGCAGCGGCACGTTCCCCATACGGATACGCAAAAGGAGGAATAACAGATGCCCATACAGTGGATGACATCCCCCCTTATCCCTTGGCAGACCGGCAGCGGCCCCTTCGCCGATGTCGTCGTGGACAGCCGGATTCGGCTGGCACGTAATCTCAAAGCATATGCTTTTCCGTCCCGCGCGTCTGACGAAGAACTGGCAGCCGTATGCCAAGCGGGAAAATCCCGCCTGCCGGCATTAAATATGCTGGGCAGAGGGGACTATACGTATATATCCCTGTCGGATATACCGGCAGCAGAACAAGAAGTATTGGCGGCCAGGCATATTGCTTCTGCCGCATTGATAGCTAAGCCCCAGCACCGTGCCCTGCTGGTGCGTGAGGATGGCGCCGCCTCTATCCTGTTGAATGAAGCAGATCATTTCTGTATTCAGACGGCAGCACCGGGCTTCCAGCTGGACCGTGTCTGGGAAGATGCATCCCAGATAGACGATACGCTGGAAAGCCATCTAAATATGGCATTTCATGATGAGTTTGGCTATTTGACATCCAGTCCCTTTTTGACAGGGACCGGCTTGATTGTCGGCGTGACACTGCATGTGCCGGCGCTGGTCGTCATGAAGCGTCTCAACCGCATTATTCAGGGAATTACCAAATTCGGTTTTACTATATGCGGTGTCTATGGAGACCGCAGTGAGCCGATTGGACATGTGTTTCAGATTACAAACCAGGTTACGCTGGGCATTACTGAACAGGACGTACTGGAACAACTGGATAAAATTGTCCGGCAGGTCGTGCAGGAAGAACGAAACTGCCGCCGTTTGCTGCGGCAGCATCATGAAGATGCCCTGAAGGATACCTTTCGACGGGCTGAAGGACTGCTGCGGTATGCGTACCTCATAAAAGAAGAAGAAGCACTGGGGCTGGCCAGTGATTTGCGCTTTGCTGTGAGTGAAGAAGAGGCACCGTATGATTTACAAGTATACGATGCTATTACGACCGTCAGTACGTCTGCCTTTTTGCAGCTCTGCCAGGGACAGGCAGGCACGGAAACGGAAGTAAACAAGCAGCGGGCGGCCAAGATACAGCAGGTACTGACGGAGCATGCCCGATCTGAATGTGCAAGGATGTGATAGATGATGAATACAAGTCGGTTTACAGAAGGTGCAAGAAAAGTCATTCAATATGCCCAGGAAGCGGCAAGAGATTTTCGTCATGATTATGTCGGAACAGAACATATTTTGCTGGGACTGGCACGCAGTGAAAACAGCATTGCCGGACAGCTGCTGGCGCAGTGGGGCATTACAGCTGAAAATGTCAGCCGCGCTATAGAAGCGATTATCGGTGTAGGCAAAGACGTGCCGACCCGGATGATTTTGACGCCGCGGACCAAAAAAGCCATTGAGCTGGCTGTATATCAAGCCAATGAAATGCGGCAGACCTATATCAGCACAGAAGAACTGCTGCTGGGGCTGCTGCAGGAAACGGGCTGCATGGCTGTCCGCATTTTGGAAAGCATGGATGTCAACATTAATACCATGACAGCCAATCTCATGGATGAAATCGGCGCATGTGCTGCAGATGAAGAGGACGTAATGCATGCGCAGCAGCCGCTTTCCCTCGATGATTTTGGCAGGGATTTGAACGCCCTGGCAAAAAAAGATGCGATTGATCCTGTCATTGGCCGGGAAAAAGAAATCAGCCGAGTCATTCAGATTCTTTGCCGCCGCACAAAAAACAACCCGATTCTCATCGGGGAACCGGGTGTGGGCAAAACGGCAATTGCCGAAGGATTGGCACAGCGTATCGTGACAGGCAATGTACCGCCTGTCTTAAAAGACAAGCGCATCTTTTCTTTGGATTTGACGAGCATCGTTGCCGGCACCAAGTATCGCGGCGAATTTGAAGAACGCATCAAAAAAATACTCGACATCATTCGCCACGACGAAACGATTATCTTGTTTATTGATGAAATTCATCAACTCATTGGAGCCGGCGCTGTCGAAGGCGGCATGGATGCGGCCAATATTCTCAAGCCGGCGCTGGCCCGCGGTGAACTGCAGTGTGTTGGCGCGACAACGCTGGATGAATATAAAAAGCATTTAGAAAAAGATGCCGCTTTGGCACGCCGCTTTCAGACAGTACTCGTAGGCGAGCCGACGGAAGAAGATACAGAAGCGATTTTGTTGGGACTGCGTGACCGTTATGAAGCTTTTCACAAAGCACGCATTACCGATGAAGCGATTCACGCTGCTGTTACGCTGGCTTCCCGCTATATTTCCGACCGTTATCTGCCGGATAAAGCGATAGATGTCATGGATGAAGCGGCAGCAAAAGTACGCATGAACGTGCTGGCTCCCTCACAGGAAGTCCAGAAATTGGAAACCAAGCTGGCAGATATTCAAAAAGAAAAAGAAGCCGCTGTAGCGGCAGAAGATTTTGAACGGTGCGCGGCTCTGCGTGACGAAGGCAAGCGCGTGGCAGACGCGCTGGCTGCGTTGGAAGAAAAGAATGCACTTCACGATGACGACAAGCTGGTCGTGACAGAAAACGATATTGCCGACGTCGTTTCCTCGTGGACGGGCATACCGGTACAGCAGCTGACGGCAACAGAATCACAGCGGCTGCTGCATTTAGAAGACGAACTGCACAAACGGGTCATCAGCCAGGACGAAGCCGTGCAGGCCGTTGCCAAAGCCATCCGCCGGGCCAGAGCCGGACTCAAGGATGCCGACCGCCCGATTGGTTCTTTCCTGTTTCTCGGCCCCAGCGGCGTCGGCAAGACAGAATTGGCAAGAACCTTGGCCAGCCAGCTTTTTGGCAGTAAAGATGCGCTGATTCGCATTGACATGAGTGAATTTATGGAAAAATACAGCGTATCCCGGCTGGTAGGCGCACCTCCTGGATATGTAGGCTATGAAGAAGGGGGAGAACTGACGGACAAAGTCCGCCGCAATCCTTACAGTGTCATTTTATTTGATGAAGTAGAAAAAGCAAACAGCGATTTCTTCAACCTCCTGCTGCAGGTGCTGGATGAAGGACGTTTGACTGATTCCAAAGGAAGAACTGTTGATTTTCGCAACACCGTCATTATTATGACAAGCAACCTGGGCGCCCAGCATTTGAAGCCGTCAACAGCTGTCATGGGATTTACTGCAGCAGCTGATGAAAAAACAGATAAGCAGCAGGCGTTTGCCAAAGCCAAAAAGGACATTTTACATGATGTCAAATGCTTTTTCCGTCCGGAATTTCTCAATCGTATTGATGAAATACTCGTATTCAAGCCGCTGGAAGAAGACGATTTGCGTCAGATTGTAGCGATTTTGCTGCGTGATTTGACAAAAAGGCTGGAAGCCAAAGGCGTAACGATGAGCTGGACAGACAAAGCCGATGCCGTGCTGGTGAAAAAAGGATCTGATTTTGCTTATGGAGCCAGACCGCTGAAACGAGCCATTCAAAAACTCGTGGAAGACCCGATTTCTGAAATGCTGCTGGGCGGCACTCTCCATGAAGGCAATACCTTGAAAATGGACAGTCAGAACAGCAAAGAACTAACGTTTTCAACTACATAAAGGTGTGGGTATGCCTTTCCTATCAATAACTGCTTTGAAGGACGTGAGTACATTTCTCGCGTCCTTTTTTTGGCTGTTAGTACGATGCAATGAAATACAGGACAAAAACAAAAAAAGCACTAGAAAAACTTGTGAATATTCCTTTTGTGATATATAATATATCATGAAAGGAATACGATAATGAAGATTATATTTTACGAAGATCGGGCTGGACGGATTCCTGTCCGAGAGTTCTTGGACAGTCTTGATATAAATATGCGGCAGAAAATGCTTCGTTCCATACAGGCTTTGCAGGATATGGGGGTTTCGCTTAGAATGCCGCTTTCAGAGTCGTTGGATGACGGCATTTTTGAGCTGCGTGCAAAAGTCGGCACGAATATCAGCCGGGTTATGTATTTTTTTGTAATTGGCAATCGGGCAGTTCTGACACATGGGTTTATCAAAAAAACACAAAAAACACCGCTCCGGGAGATAGAGCGCGCTAAGCAAATCCGTGATGATTATATGAAACGGCTTGCAGATTAAGGAGGTGAGTGTAATGGACGATTTCGATACCTATTTAAAAGAACAAATGGCAGATCCTGAGTTCAAAAAGGAATGGGACAGCAGCGAGCTTGAATACCAGTTGATGATGATGATATTGAAAGCAAGAAATGAGCAGAACCTTACGCAGTCTGAATTGGCAAGACGTACAGGAATACGGCAGTCCAATATCAGCCGTATTGAAAAAGGGCAGGCATTACCCTCTATTTCTACGCTGTGCAAAATTGCGCATGGATTGGGCAAACGGCTCCAAATAAAATTTGTGTGATACAGGACGTAGCTGTAACATACGGCTTTTGGCTGGCATGCATCATATTTTTCTTTAAATAGTTCTTGGTTGACGTTTGGAAATATGAATTGTCAGGTTGTAAGTTAGGCACGTCAAACGGTATGATAACAGGGCTGTGACAAAATGGGCTCAATGTATTCTTTTGTTGCAGCACCTGTTTTTTTGTTAAAAAATAATGCGTACTGATTGACACATGCTAAATAGAAAAAGTATAATGAAAATTATATTGCAATTATATATTTTTTTTATTAGGGAAAGGACGTGTTGAATCCATGATGCCGATTCTGGATTATTTAGACGGTGTTTTGTATTACCCTATTTTAATGGTTGTGTTGATTGTTGCTGGCTTAATTTTTTCTTGGAAGACGCGCTGCATCCAGCTGCGGATGTTTACTGAAAGTGTTCGTGTCGTTATGGAAAAACCGGCAACGGCTGGTTCTGTTTCTTCATTTCAGGCGTTGATGGTATCGACGGCATCCCGCGTAGGGACCGGCAATATTATCGGTGTTTCGACAGCTGTATGCTTAGGCGGACCCGGCGCTGTATTTTGGATGTGGCTTTTAGCACTCATTGGCGGTGCCAGTGCCTTTGTAGAAAGTACGTTGGCACAGGTATACAAGCGCCGCAATGCGTTGGGTCACAGCTACGGCGGTCCGGCGTATTATATTGAAACAGCTATGAAAAACCGTGCATTAGGCGTTATTTTTGCTGTATGCCTGATTTTGACATATGCCGGCGGCTTTAATATGCTGGCATCCTTTAACCTGCAGTCGACTTTTTCCGTATACAGCTTTTATAATCCGGATATCACGCCTTGGATATTGGGGGCTGTGTTAGCGATACTCGTTGGGTACTGCATTTTTGGCGGCGGCCACCGTATTATCAAGATTACATCTTGGCTGGTTCCGATTATGGGTTTTGTCTACATTTTGGCAGCTGTTATCGTTATCCTGTTTCATTTGCCGATGCTGCCCCATGTCTTCTCGATGATTTTTGCAGATGCCTTTGATTTCCAGTCCATTTTAGGCGGCGTATCCGGTTCCTGCATGATTTACGGCATCAAACGCGGCCTTTACTCCAACGAAGCCGGTATTGGTTCTGCACCGAATGCGGCAGCAGCTGCTGATGTCAGCCATCCTGTTAAACAAGGGCTGGTACAGATGCTTTCTGTTTTTATTGATACGATTTTGGTCTGCAGCGCAACCGCATTTTTGGGCCTTTGCTCTGGCGTGCCGATTACCAAAGAAGCCGCTGGCGCGTTGTATGTACAGCAGGCAGCTACCTCGGTATACGGCGGATTTGGGCCGGTGCTGATTACGGTCTGCATGGTTCTCTTTGCTTTTTCTACCTTGATTGGCAACTTGTATTATGTCGATAACTGCATTGCTTTCATTCACAAAGGCAGACCGTCGAAAACATTTATCGTCGTTTTCCGTATCCTTTGCATACTCGCCGTACTTGTCGGTGCCGGCATGTCCATGGCAGCTGTTTGGGATATCGCCGATATTCTGATGGCATTTATGTGCCTGATTAATATTCCGGCCTGCCTGATACTCAGTAAGGTCGCTATGGGCGCATTAAAAGATTATCAAGCTCAGAAAGCAGCAGGCAAGAATCCTGTCTTTAAAGCTGCTTCCATTGGACTTCGTGATGATGAAGTAGAATATTGGAAATAAAACATAGCAATTCTAAAAAAAGCATAGAAAAGGCTGCTTGCACTGCGCGGCAGCTTTTTTTATACAATCCCAGATACCATGTCAGTCATACGGTACGATAGAGTCATTTGTAAAAAGACAAACAGGGAATTGACATCTTAGAAAATTTTGTTATACTGAATCTTGGATTGAGGGGGAGCGCCCTGAATCTGTTTTTATACATGGCGAGGGAGCCTGTGTTTCAGGATGAGAGGATACTAGGGAGTATCGACCGCTACAAAAAAGAGACGGCATTTCTGCCATTTCGGTCGCTATGTATACGTATATATTGCAGTCATACAATCAAAACTTCACGACCAAAGAGTGTTTGCAGATGATGCCGTTACACCAAGGGAGTGAAGTTTTTTTTATGGAAAAAGACAAAAAAGTACTGCGGTTAGTATTGCTGGCTATGCTGGTGGGATTAGGCGTCGTTATTTCCCCGATTCTGCGTATTGAAGGCATGTGCCCGATGGCTCATTTGATTAATATTACGTGTGCCGTGCTGATGGGGCCTTGGTATGCCCTGCTTTGTGCGACGCTCATTGGGATTATCCGCATGACCATGATGGGGATTCCGCCGCTGGCGCTGACCGGTGCCGTGTTTGGCGCCACATTGTCCGGCCTGTTGTATCGCGCCTCTCATGGCAGGCTGATTGCCGCTGTTATTGGCGAAGTTATTGGTACCGGGATTATTGGTGCCATTGTTTCCTATCCGGTAATGGAAATTTTTTACGGCCGCACCGGACTGTCTTGGATGTATTACGTACCGATGTTTATCAGCGGCACGCTGATTGGCGGTTCTATCGCGTTTTGCCTGCTGATGGCCTTGTCGCGCAATGGCACACTGCGTGAATTTCAACAAAAATTAGGTGTGAATGTATATGACAGACGAAAAAAATAAATTATTTCAGCAGTTTGCTGCCCTGCGTCAGGAAGCAGCTGCCAATAAGCCTCTTGTGCATTGTATTACCCATGGCATTACGATGAATGACAGTGCCAATGTTATCTTGGCTGTCGGCGGCGTTCCCAATATGGCGTCGCATCCCAAAGAAGTCGTCGAAGTAGGAAAAACGGCTGCATCCCTTGTCGTCAACTTGGGAAATATCTCCAGCGAACGTATGGAAGCGATTCGCCTGGCAGGGCAGGCTGCCCATGCAGATGGGATTCCCATGCTGATTGATTTGGTAGGCGTGGCCTGCAGCACGCTGCGGCGGGATTTTGCCGTGCAGTTTATTCGCGAATGCCATCCTCAGATTATCAAGGGCAACAGCTCTGAAATCCGTGCGATTTGCGGCCTGCCGTCCCATGCCGTCGGTGTAGATGCCGGCGCAGCCGATACGGTTACAGTTGAAAATTTTAGACAAGCGGCGCAGGATATACAAGCCTATGCGCTGGCGCAGCATGCCGTGCTGCTGATGAGCGGCCCTGTCGATGTCGTTACTGACGGCATGCAGGTGTGCGGCGGTGCCAACGGTACGGCTCAGCTGGCCAGACTGACGGGCACAGGCTGCATGCTGGGAGCCTTAGCCGGCGTATATATCGCATCTCGCATGCCTTGGGAAGCAGCTGTATTATCTGCCGTCATGATGGGCTTGGCCGGAGAAGAAGCAAGTCGAATTGCAGGGTCTCGGATGGGAACGTTTCACTGGGCATTGTTGGACGCGTTTTCGATGATGACAGACACACAAATTCAGCAGCATATGAATTTACTTTTCTGATATAAAGTAAGAAATAACAAAACAGCAGGGCTCGGGAATCGATAATTTCCGCTGTATAAAGAATATTACGATGTACAGACAGCGAAGTGATAGATAAGGGCCTGCTGTTTTTTGTATACAACGGGAAAAAATAGGCAGTGGACTTATATTTTCAAAATGACTTGCTTTATGTAGGCGAAATAAGTATAATATAACTAATATACAGACAGGAGGTGACAAAAGTGAAATCTATGCAGAATGAGTATTGGCGAGTAATGGCAAGTAAGACGGATAAAGAAGTAAATGCCCTTAAATATACGGGGGGGGTATTTAAACCTGTCTAATCTATCATTTTACTTTGTATATGCAGACTCTGCGGAATGTATTAATAGTCGTTCTCGTAGAGGAACTGAAGGTCAGCGCTAAAAAGCGGTGACCCATTTGGTGTGCCTATTTATAAGCTTGGCAGATCGTTTTCAGAATACCCCCTGGTAGTATGTAAAGTATCATGAAGGGAGAATGTATGATGAATCATATATACAAAGTAATTTGGAATAAAGCTAAAGGTTGTTATCAAGTAGCATCTGAATTTACCCATCAGCAAGGGCGCAGTGGTAGTACCCAATCTGCAGTCAAACATACGGCAGCTGTACTCGCTGTCGTGGCATTAGTAGGTGGATTTAGTGCACAGGCCGTACATGCTGATGATACTCAGAATATTAAAGCCAATACAGTTAATAGCAAATATCAATTGACTGTAGGTAGTCAGCAGAATAATGGAAAGATGCCATTTCAAGTTAATAGTAGTGGTGCATTTTATGGTGCGACAGGAAGGTTTAATGTAGATAAAGATGGTAATACTACAGTAAATGGTGACTTGGATGTGACCACAAGAGGAAATGCTGGTACTACAAGTATTTCTTCTAATGGTGATAGTGTTATCGTAAGTGCGAATGCAACTGGTAATGATGGAAAAAATCATACCCAAGTTGTTTCCGTTACTGGTGAAGATGGAGTAACTTTTACCAATTCTGATAAAACAATGACTATAATTAATGGTGATCATATCACGAGTGGTATTATTAATTGCAATAACATCACGGCTGGTAATGTTAAAGCTGATAAGGCAAATATCGGTGGTA
>ERZ808246.2899-NODE-2899-length-10169-cov-26.777734_pt1 | contig 10169 bp, 7 predicted proteins | sample MGYA00521083_ERZ808246 | MGnify/ENA primary metagenome ERZ808246 (study PRJEB31516, sample SAMN03275577) | gut metagenome | biome: mammalia-associated habitat; material: feces | host: Papio cynocephalus | place: Kenya | collected 2012-07-07 ... | reverse complement strand
CTCAAAGGCTTCTTCGACGCCCTGCCGCGCGAACTTTACGAGGCCGCGGCGATTGACGGGGCGGGCGAGCTGACGGTGTTTTTGAAGATTACGCTCCCGCTGACGGCGCCCATCCTCGCCGTAAACGCACTCAACGCCTTCATCCACGCCTATTCGTCGTGGGAATGGGCGTTTCTCGTGTGCCAGAAGGAGTCCCACTGGACGCTGGCGGTGTGGATGTACCAGCTTTCGCAGACGTTCGCCCACCAGCCGTGGTGCGTGATGGCGGGTTTTGTCGTGGTGTCGATTCCGACGGCGGTCGTCTTTCTCGTGTGCCAGAAGGTCATTTTGCGCGGCATCGTCCTGCCGAGCCTGAAGTAATGCAAGAAATTTCGCCGCGCTATACCGTCCTTGTCGTCACCTGGAAAGGGGACGATCTCCTCAAGACGTGCCTCGATTCGCTCGTGCAGACCCTGGACGAACCCCCGCCCTGCGTGGTCGTGGACAACGGCGCGGCGGAGTCTACCCGCACGCTCTGTGCGGGCTATTCCTTCGTGGACTACGTCCGCGCACCCGGCAATCTCGGCTTCGCGGGCGGCAACAATCTGGGTCTTCCCTTCTGCAAGACGGAATACGTCTGCCTCTTGAACAACGATACCCGTCTGCGCGGCGATTCGTTCGCGCCGCTCGTGCGGTTTCTGGACGCCCACCCCCATGTCGCCGTCGCGCAGGGCACGCTGATTCTGCCGCGGTGCGGCGGGGCGTATGACGATTGCGGCACGCGTCTGACGCGCTGGGGACTGCAGTACCACCGCTTTTTCCGGACTTTGCCGCGGGGACCGCTGGAGGCCGCGGCGGTTTTTTCCGCCAAAGGGGCGTTCATGATGGTGCGACGGGGCGTTTTGGACGCCTTGGGCGGCGTTTTGTTCTACGACGACTTCAAAAGCTACTACGAGGAGACGGATTTCTGCCATCGCGTCTGGCTGAGTGGCTCGGAAGTGTGGTTTGTGCCGACGGAGCCGGTCGAGCACCTTTGCGGGGCGACGTCGGGACGGATGGACAACGCGGCGATTTGGCGGCAGTATCTCGGCAATATCTTCTTTTCGTATCTGGCGAACTTCTCGTATGAGGGATTCCTGCGCATATTGCTTCCGTTTACGGTGGTTTACGCCGGTTATCTGGGGAAATGCCTCGCGACGGGGCGGATACGGCATTTTTGCGCGGCGGCGTGCGTCGTGCACGACCTGTGGGGACGGCGGGCGAACCTGAAGGTGGCGCGGCGGCGGGTCCAGGGGATGCGCGTCTTGTCCGACCGTGCCTTTTTCGCACGCGTCCTCGGGGCGTGACCCCGTTGCGCCGGAACGGCGATGGCGTTGCGCCGGAACGGTGATGCCGTTGCGCCGGAACGGTGATGCCGTTGCGCCGGAACGGCGATGCCGTTGCGCCGGAACGGGGGTGCCGTTGCGCCGGAACGGCCCCAAGCCTGCAAAAGCAGGGCTGGGGATTTGCGCGGGCGGGCATACCGGGCGGTGCCGTGTTGCAGGATAAGTGCAGGGAAAACGTGTAAACGCGTCCGTTTTCTTGATATAGCCAAGATATTTTGATTTTCTTCAAAAATCCCCTTGCGTCCGGACGGCAAAATATGGTATACTATGTTCCGTTTTCGTGAGCGTGCGAGGATAACTCAGTTGGTAGAGTGCCACCTTGCCAAGGTGGTTGTCGCGGGTTCGAGTCCCGTTCCTCGCTCCATCGCGGGACAGTGAAATGGGGGCGTAGCTCAGCTGGTAGAGCAAGTGACTCTTAATCACTGGGTCCAGGGTTCGAATCCCTGCGCCCCTACCATTTCGAATGTGGCTAGGTAGCTCAGTTGGTAGAGCAACGGACTGAAAATCCGTGTGTCGCCGGTTCGATCCCGGCCTTGGCCACCAAACTTCTCCCTGTGCGGTTTTTCCCGAACTTCCCGGGGCGTGCCATAGTCCGCGCTGACGTTCCAATCCTGCGCGGCGTTCGTGTGGATGTTGTGCGGGGTTCATTTTTTTCGAGGGGGAGGTTGTAGCTTCGGCGAGAAAATGGTATAATTGTCAGCGTCTTGTGAGGATTGTGTGAAATCTTCATGAGGCGCAAACGAGTAAAATCTAAGAAATCTAACCAAAACTAGGAGTTAAAGGACTAGATCATGAAAAAATTGATGGTTGCGGTGTGTCTCGCGGGCGCTTGCGTTGCGTCCGCGGCGGAAGTAGCGGACAAGGGCGAAAGCGCCACGGAAGTCGAGCAAACGGAGGCGGCGCCCCAGTTGCCTTTCTGGGGCTTCGGCAACTACGGCATCTATTCCGGCTATCAGCTCTACGGGTCGCTCGTGAACTCCGAGCCCACGCTTCAGGGTTACCTCGAGGGCAACGTCAACCTCCTCGCCAAGGATATCGACTTCGGCTACCTCGGCATCGGCATTTGGTCCAACACCGACCTCACCGACAAGCGCCGCGATTCCTACGGCAAGGCGTTCAACGAGTGGGATTTCAATGTGCACTGGGGCCGGACGTTCTGGTTTGACGACGACAAGACCTGGGGCCTCGACTACCGCACCTCGGTCGTGTGGTACTACTACCCCCACCGCCGCCACCACCGTTACCAGAAGACGGACACCACAATGGACTGGAACCACAGCTTCGCGCTCGTGAACCCGTTCGTCATTCCGTTCATCGATGTGGTGCACGAGTACCACGAGTCGGACGGCAACCTCCTGCAGTTCGGTTTGAAGAAGACGGTCGCGGTCAACGATGCCTTCGCGCTCACCCCGTCCATCACCTTCGTGTGGCGCAACCGCAACTACGGCTGGTGCTTCCCACACTATGGCACGGATGCGAACTGGAACAAGATCAATTCCTGCCTCGCGACGATGAAGATCGGTTTGGACGCGACTTACCAGATCACGAAGAACTTCGGGCTTTTCGCCAAGGTCGCCTACTGCTCGATCATCGACGGCGATCTGCGCGACGCGGCGGATGCTGCTTCGGGTGCCGAATACGGCCAGTACAAGGACTTCGCCTGGGGCGGCGTCGGCGTGACGCTGAACTTCTGACAGCGGTTCCTGGCTATAATATAGGAGAGAAGGCGCGTACCGCAGGGTATGCGCCTTTCTTTTTTTGCTGTTTTCCGTCCAAAACGGGCAAATTTTGAAGATTTGAACAAGTCCAGTTGACCGCGAACGGTCAAATTTGATACAATATGGGTGCTTTTCGGCGATCTGAACGGTCGGTCCGAGGGGCGCGGTTTGGTTTTTGACAGCAGTAAGGAGCGAAAAGAGAATGGCGATGAACAATCCATTGCTGGCGGTTGTCCAGCAAATTGAAGCCGAGCGCGGCGTGAGTCGCGAGATCGTCCTGCAGGCGATCGAGTGGGCGTTGACGCAAGCCGCCCGCCGCAATCGCGACGTTACGAACGATCTGCGCGTGGCTATCGACCGCAAGGATCTTTCGCTGCATGTGTACGATACGGTAGTTTGCTCCGATGAAGACGTGGGGCCGGGCTTCATCTCCCTGGCGCGCGCCAAGCGGCTGAACAACGGCAATCCGGTCGTGGAAGGGGCGACGATCGAGATCGAGATCCCCGCGGCGCGTCTGGGGCGCATCGCCGCGCAAATGTCGCGGCAGATGATCATGCAGCGCATCCGCGACGCGGAACGCACGAACACCTTCTCGGAGTACAAGGACCGCATCGGCGACATCGTCACGGGGACGATTTCCGCCGTCGGCCCCCGCGAGACGTACGTGACCGTCGGCAAGACGGAAATGACCCTCCCCAACAAGGAACGCATCCCGACCGAGCACTATCAAGTCGGCGATACGGTGCGCGCCATCATCACGCGCGTGGAATCCGAGGCGCGCGGGCCGAGCGTGACAATCTCGCGCGCGAGCCCGAAGTTTCTGGAGGCACTCTTCCGGCTGGAGGTGTCGGAGATCGCGGACGGCGTGGTGGAAATCATGGGATGCAGCCGCGACCCGGGCTTCCGGGCGAAGATCGCGGTGCGTTCGTCGAACGACAAGGTGGACCCCGTGGGCGCTTGCGTGGGCCAGCGCGGCAATCGCGTGAAGGCGGTGGTGAACGCGCTCAACGGCGAGAAGATAGATATCGTGCGCTGGGACGCGGACATCTGCAAATACGTTGAGGCGGCGCTTGCGCCGGCGAAGCTGGAGTCCATCGAGGTGGATCCCGTCCAGCCCAATTCGGTGCGCGTCGTCGTCGCTCCCGACCAGTATTCGCTCGCGATCGGCAAGCGCGGGCAGAACGTGCGCCTGACCTCGCGCCTGACGGGGTGGCACGTAGACGTCAAGAAGTCGCTCGTGATGGCCTCGTTCGAGGACCAGAAGGCGCACGCGATCAAGGAATTGGCCGAGACGCTGAGCATCTCGACCGCGATCGCGACACGCATGGCCGATGCCGGCTATCTGACGGTCGAAGGCATCGTGGGCGACGACGAAGCCGGCTTTATCGCCGCGACGGGCATAGACGAGGTCGCGGCAAAGGGCATCTACGCGGCCGCCGGAGCCGTCGTGAAGATGATGAACGGGGGCGTGGAGGAATAATCGCCGCGTCCGCGAATCGGGCAAAGTTTGGCAGAGTCGATCAGAAACGGAAAGATTTACGATGAGAGTATACGAATTGGCGAAAGAATCGAACGTTACGAGTGCGGACGTCCTGCGGGCGGCGGCTTCGTGCGGAATCGACGTGGCGAGCGCGATCAGCACGATAGAAGCGGGCGATCTCGCGGCCGTGCGCAAAGCCGTTTCCGATCAGGGTCCGAGCGCGGGAGTGGCACGGCGCGCCGGGAAAGCGGCTCGCGCGGCGGAATTGCGCGCGAAAGACAGGGAAGCCGAAGACGCCGCGCTTGTGCGGCATGTCGAAACCGCGAAAGCGGCGTACGCGGCGCGTCCGGCGGACCGCATGAGGCTCCCGGCCGAGAAGAAGCCCGCTCCGGAACCCGTGAAGGCGACGGTGGCGCCGAAAGCCGGACCGGAGGCCCCCAAGCCCGAGGTTCCCGCTGCCCCGAAGACCGTGCCGGTGGTCCAAAAAACCGAGCCAGTGGCTCCGAAGGCGGCTCCCGCCGCGCCGGCGCCGGCCGCGGCAAAACCCGCCCCGGCTCCCGCGCCCAAGCCGGTTCTGGCGCCGATCAGCATCAATCCCAAGAAGCCCCAGCCGAAATTGGCCCCGATCAGCATCAACCCAGGCAAAAAGCCCCAGATTCGCGTAGGCTTGACGGCGGGCGCCAACTCCGGGTTCAAGCCGCTGCAGAAGGCGGCGCCGGGCATCGTGAAGATCACGGTCGCCGCGCAGCCCAAGGTGCGTCCGCCCAAGCCGGTGGATTACGAGGACGACGAGCGCGGCACGAAGAAGGGCAAGAAGGGACGCGAGGGCCAGAAGGCGTTCGACAAGATCACGGCGAACCATGCCACGGCGAACGCCGCGGCCCAGCCTTCGTCCGGCGGCCGCATTTCCGTCAACGCCGAATCCAAGGAGATTTCCATCCGCGGGGCCGTCATCGTGAAGGATCTGGCGGCGCAGCTGAACGTGAAGCCCAACCGGCTGATCGCGGATCTCATGGCGCTCAAGATCCTGGCGTCCATAAACCAGCGCGTGGAGCCGGACGTCGCGACGCAAATCGCCGCGAAATACGGCTACAAGGTCGCAATCGAGCATACGCGCAACAAGGACGCCGCGGCGCGGCCGGTGCTGAAGGCGATCGACGCGGACGATTTGATCCCCGAAGATCCGCCGGAGACGTTGAAGCCGCGCGCGCCGGTCGTGACCTTCCTCGGGCATGTCGACCACGGCAAGACGACGCTCATGGACTATATCCGCAAGGAGCACGTGGCGCAGGGCGAGGCCGGCGGCATCACCCAGCAGATCAGCGCGTACCAGGTCGACGTCGCGGGCAAGAAGATCACCTTCCTCGACACGCCCGGCCATGCCGCGTTCAGTGCCATGCGGGCGCGCGGCGCGCGGATTACGGATATCGCCGTCCTGATTATCGCCGCGGACGACGGCATCATGCCGCAGACGGAGGAGTGCATCAAGGTGGCCCGCCAGGCGGGCGTGCAGATTCTCGTGGCGATCACGAAGTGCGACAAGCCCACGGCGAACGTGGACCGCGTCAAACAGCAGCTTCAGAAACGCGGCCTCACCCCCGAGGATTGGGGCGGCGACATCATCTGCTGCCCGGTTTCGGGCGTGACGGGCGAGGGTGTCGATTCGCTTCTGGAGAACATTCTCGTCCAGGCGGAAGTCCTGGAGCTGCAGGCGAACCCGAACCGCCGCGCGAACGGGTACGTCATCGAGTCCGAACTCCAGCAGGGGCTGGGCCCGTGCGCGACGCTGCTGGTCGAGGGCGGCACGCTCAAGGTGGGCGACGCGATTCTCATCGGTGAGCATTTCGGCAAGGTGCGCGCGCTTATCGACGACCGTGGCCGCCGCATCAAGGAAGCCCCGCCCGCGACGCCGGTGAAATGCACCGGCCTGTCGGGCGTCCCCGAAGCGGGCGCCGAATTCCGCGTCATGCTGGACGAGAAGCGCGCGCGCACCCTGGCCGAGCAGACGGCGCGCGAGCGCAAGGAGGAGGAACTTTCGTCCTCCAAGGCGATGACGCTGGACGCGCTCATGAACCGCATGGCGGCGGAAGGCCGCCGGGAGCTCAATGTGATCGTCAAGAGCGACACCCAAGGCTCGCTGGAGGCGATCGTCGAGGCGCTCGGCCAGATCAAAAGCGAGAAGGTCGCCCTCAACGTCATCGCCACCGGCACGGGCAACGTCTCGCTTACGGATGTCAAGACGGCCGCGGCGGGCAAGGCGATCATCGTCGGTTTCGACATCGGCAACGATTCGGGCGTGCAGAGCCAGGCGCGACACGATGGCGTGCGGATCGCGTCCTTCCGCATCATTTACGAACTTCTGGATTACGTCAAGCAGTCCATGCTGGACCTCATCCCGGCGGAATACAAGGAAGTCGTCCTCGGGCATGCCGAGATCAAGGCGATCTATGACATCGGCAAGCTCGGCAAGATCGCGGGCTCGCAGATGCTGGACGGCCGCCTCGTCGCGAAAGAGCGCTATCGCATCCTGCGCAAGAACGAGAAAATCTGGGACGGCAAGGTCCAGACGCTGCGCCATTTCAAGGACGAGGTCAAGGAAGTCACCGGCCAGCAGGAATGCGGCGTGTGCTTCGTGAACTTCGAAGGCTTCCAGACGGGCGACGTCATCGAGTGCTACGCGCTCGAGGAACTGCCGCGCAGTCTCTGAGGAGGTTCGCGCCATGGGTGTCGATCGGTTGCAACGGCTTGATTCCTTGTTGAAACGCGTCATTGCGGAGTCCATGCATGCCGTCATGCAGGGCGACGCCGTGGCGCCGGGTTTGATCACCGTGACGGGCGTGAAATGCGGCAAAGATCTGCGCGACGCGACGGTGGGCGTCTCGGTGTTCGGCGACGACGCGCTCAAAGAGAAGGCCATCCGCCATCTGCAGCACAATGCGCGCAAGTTCCAGGCGATCATCAACCGCGAAGTGCGCATGAAGTTTACTCCGCGCCTCTGCTTCAAGCTCGACCTCTCGCTCGAGAAGGGCGACGAAGTGTTGGCGATACTCGACAGACTGCCGCCGGCGAACGACTGATGGCGAACCTTGTCCAGCTGCGCATGCTCGAGAATCTCGACGGGTTCCTGCTTGTCGACAAGCCCGTCGGGATGGCGTTTTCGACCGTCGTCAAGACGGTCAAGCGCAAGTTCAATCTTGTGAAAGTCGGCCATGGCGGTTCGCTGGACGCCGCGGCGTCGGGGCTTCTCGTCCTGCTGATCAACGATGCGAACAAGTTCGTCGGTGATGTCATGGGTGCGGACCGAACCTGGTCGGGCGAAATGCAACTGGGCCGGCGGACGAACACGGGCGACTCCCACGGCGCACTCCTAGAAGAGCGGCCGGTGCCGGCCGACCTCCCCCTCGAGACGGTTCTCCCTGACTTCAGGGGGGACGTTTTCCAGACCGAAAACGCCTATTGCAGCGTGCGCCGGGAGGGTAGTCCCGATTACGAGGTCGTCCCGACCGGCCCCCACAAGCCTTTCCTGGCGCACGTGTACCGTTTTGACGTAGAACCGCCGCGCGCGGACGGCCGTGCGTCGTTCACCGTTTCGGGAACGAAAGGGCTCTTGGTCCGCGCGCTCGTGGACGATTTGGGCGTGGCGCTCGGTTGCGGCGCGGTTCTGGCGAGTCTGCGCCGCACGACGGTGGGACGCTACTCCGTGACGGAGGCTATCCCCTTCGATCGGCTGTTGGAGACCCCCCTGGGCGACTTTGCCGCGCTTGTCCGGCCGCTTTCGGAGGCTCTCGCCCGATGATTCTCGCCGTTGGATTCTTCGACGGCGTGCATCTTGGGCACCGCGCCATCCTTTCGGGCGCGGAAGCGGTGCTGACGTTCCGCACCCATCCCCTGGAAACGCTTGCTCCCGAACGCGCCCCCCGGTTGATCATGTCGTCCGAAGACCGTGTGGCGGCACTCCGCGCTTCAGGCGTGGAGGATGTCATCCCGCTCGACTTCACCCCCGATTTCGCCGCGCTTTCCGCTGCGGATTTCGTGCGCGATTGCCTTTTGCCGCGCGGCGTGACGGCCGTTCGATGCGGCGCGAATTGGAATTTCGGCGCGAAAGGGGCGGGGACGCCCGACACGTTGAAGGCTTTCGGCATTGCCGCGACATTGGTCCCCTATGCCGTCTACAAGGGCGCACCCGTCTCGTCCACGCGCATTCGCGCGGCGATTTCGGCCGGCGCCATCGAGGACGCCAACGCCATGCTGGGCGCCGCGTGGTTTGTGCGCGGCGACATGTTCGCGGGCAAAGGGCTTGGACGCAAACTGGGCTTCCCGACCTTGAATTTTCGCATCCCGTCCTTTTACGTGCAACCGCCGCGCGGCGTTTACGCTGTCCGTTGCGGGGGCGCGCAGGCGATCGCCAACTGGGGAATTGCGCCGACCTTGGGTTCGGCGGGGTGGTCCCGATCCGTCCTGGAAGTCCACTTCACGGAGGGCTTGCCGTCCGCCTTCGGGGACGAGCGCATCGAAATCCTGCGGTTCATACGTCCCGAGAAGACATTCCCCTCGCTGGACGCGCTAAAACGGCAAATTGCCGCGGATGTCGTCCAGGTGCGAAAAGGGACGCAGGGACGTTGACCGTGCAGGGAATGTAAATTGCCGCTACATCTCTACAACTCCACATGGCTAAAAAATGCAGGTTCTACTCCCATTTTAGCGGAGAAGAGGTTTTGATCTGAGACGGCCGAATGTTTCCTGTCGTTCGTCCTGCCCTTCTCGGTCTTCCACTATAAAGTATGGCTCGAACGGCTTCGTTCTTCACCCGTTTGGCGAAAACGGGAAACCCACTTCAGCATTGAAACAAAGGCTTCAGTGCCGATTTCAGCCTTTCAACCGCCAGCCAAGATGGACGGACCGAAATGTCCGCATGCCGTTGGATTTCCGCTTCAGGTGAGTGCAAGTGTCGTCTGACTGCCGATATCGGGCGGGGAAAGCCGCCGTACCGCGCCGTACGCACGGAATGCGTGTGCGCGATCAGGCGCGGGCGGCGTTCTCCCTCGCTCAACTGCGACGCAGACGCAAGCTCCGGCAGGAACGCGCGAGTCGACCGCCGCATTTTGAAGAGATGCCGCACGCCCGCCATTTCGCAGTCTTCGAGGGCCGATTCGTTGCCGAACGGCGGGTCTCTCCGCACGCGACGCGGCTTCTTTACGGATGAAACGAACGTCAGGCAGTCTGCGGGCATGGAACGCGAATGCGACCCGGCCGTCTCGCCTCTGGAACGCCGCGAACGCGGCAAAGGAAATCGCTGCGGGGCGGAACGGAAACGTTCCGCTTCCATGTTCTCCCGATCTCCACGGCCAATTATCCCCCTGCGGCCTGTCAAAGGAGCCATATCGGGCGGGCGGCAGGGGGACGGCCGCCCCTATCCTTGGAGAGGGAAGCTGATATTTGCGTTCGCCCGTCGGAGTTTGCTTTCTGTGCGAGAGGCCTTCCGGGTCGCGCCGGAACGGCGATGCCGTCGCGCCGGAACGGTGATGCCGTTGCGCCGGAACGGTGATGCCGTTGCGCCGGAACGGCCACCCCGTTCTACCGGAACGGCCGCGCGATGCGGAAAGGATG
>ERZ808246.2898-NODE-2898-length-10170-cov-3.022145_pt1 | contig 10170 bp, 6 predicted proteins | sample MGYA00521083_ERZ808246 | MGnify/ENA primary metagenome ERZ808246 (study PRJEB31516, sample SAMN03275577) | gut metagenome | biome: mammalia-associated habitat; material: feces | host: Papio cynocephalus | place: Kenya | collected 2012-07-07 ... | reverse complement strand
TCTGAGCAAATCAGGACCCTCGGAACCTGTTACCGCACAAATCGGAATTTCGGTTAAAATGATCGTGGAGAAAGTCGGGAAGTATAGAGACGTATCCGTAAGAAACTGTGATGCCTCGGTTAATATGACATATTATATTGATCGTCTGATTTCATTTTTGAAAGATAACTGGGGCGAGGATCGTGTGATTCTGTTGAATGCCAGACCTTCGAAATTCAGAATGATGGCTGATGGCGAGGTGTTGGAATTCAATATAGGCGACAAAGAACGTTATTCCGAGGTTATGTGCAAGATGATTTTAGAACGGATAAATTGTCATTTCATCGATGTGCCTTTCGACCCCGTTTCCAGAGATGGGTCTTCTGTCCACTACATCCACCTTTTGATGAATTATTTGAAGGATGTGTTGGATTTGATAGTATCTCATGTACCCAAGGGAGATGTCAGATACACTAATTTGAATCTTGAATATAGAATCAAAGTGGAAGATCTTAAAGCTAAGAACAATTGTGATTACGATAACCTGCGTAGTTATTCACAGGATCTTATCAAGGCTGGACACTTCGATGAAGCTGCGGGAGTATTGAAACGCTTGGTTGACAATGGTGATGTCAACTCGATGTGGAGACTTGGGAAAATGTATTTTGACGGACGTGGTCTACGTCGGGATCTGGATAAGGCCATCGATATACTCGGCAAGGCATACTCTCTTGATTCTACAGGTAGCGTGGACTATTATTTTGAAGCATTGGAGAGAAGAGGAAGTGAGGATGATATCAAACTCTTGGTGACGCTTCTAGATTCGTATGTTTCACAGAACAGCGTCTATGCCATGTACAAGCTAGGGCACATTTACGGTGAGGGAATCGGCGTAGATAGGGATGAACAAAAAGCGGTTGAATTATACTGGAGGGCCATCCGCACTCAGGCCCCATGGGCTACGAAGTCGAAGCAATTGGCTACGTTGAAGCTGTTCGACATACTTTGGCAGAGAAAATCGTCTGAGGAGTTGTCTCAGCTTATGAACGATCTCACGGATTATTCACTAAAGGGCTCCGTGGAAGCCAGATCTCGTTTGGCGATGATGTATCGCGATGGTGTCGGCATTGAAGCAGATGTGGACAAAGCAAGAGAGCTGGATGTGTCGATCATGGAACAATCACTCTGATAATCGCATCCGATTATTTGCCACGTCCTAACAGCTTATTGAAGATGCGGCCGATAGGATTTTCATGCCCTGCTGAGACATTCGCAGAGGGGGCGATTATTCTGCTCCCTTTCTGCGCCCCTTCACATTTGACGATGTAGTCATTCGGGATGATGCTCGTTGTCTCATCCTTTGTAACGAACATTACTTCGATTGAGCCATCCTCGGAGATTAGCCGGCTACAGTTGTTGATTTCCAGGTAGTGAATGCAATCTGCCACCATCTCGCTTGAGTATTGCTTGGACCCGTCCACGATGATGCAGGGCCTTGCGCTGGACTCGATTATCCTTTGCACTTCTTCTGATGTCACGGTGGGACAGGATGTGTCATCTGTTGCTCCGTCCACCACGTAGCATCTGATGGCCACAGTCTGATTAGACAGTGACGCGATGCAGCAATCTATCCCGTTCTCGTTGTATCTGACGAAGACAGTGACGAACGGATAGTCAGAGATACGGGTATCCGTGTCTAATCTCGCTATAGATGCCTGATCTTTCAGAGGTAGTGTTTCTGTTTTGATTTTTTCCTTCGGTTCCAATGCATCGTATGTGTAGCGCATGGTGATTAGGGTTCTTTCGAGTACCCGTTTGCCCACATCTGCTTTGTCTGGGTTGCGCTCTAGGTAGTTGCTCATTTCTGATGCGCATTTCAGGAACCCATAGTAATTCTTGAACGATTTGTGAGCTGTCATGATCGAATCTCCTCTGATTCTGCGGAGGTACCACGCTTCGTTCACGTACATTGCGCGCTCTGCCTCCAGGAGACAAGTGAATGTGAAAAGGTTGTCTTCGTGCAACACGCCATCGCAGAAATTTAGCCCGCGATTCCTGTAGAATTCCGCATTCAGCGCACACAATTGCACAGGGGTTCTGTAAGCGTCTCCCTCGACGAAATGGCGCATCAGCTCCTCTCCGCTCATTACTTCGCAAGGGGCATTCCTGTTGCGGTAGAATTCTTTGAATCCTCTATTGGCGTTCTCCACCTCCTGAGAGTCGAAGAATGTCTCTGCATCGAAGTACAGGACATCCAGTCTGTTCGTTTCCATTACTGCACAAATGGATCTCAGCGCATCGGGGCGGAGCAGGTCATCGCTATCTAGGAAGTATAGGTACTTCCCCTGGGCGTATTCTGCACCTGCGTTCCTTGCGGACGAAAGCCCCCCGTTCACTTTATGGATAACCTGAATCCTCAGATCCCTGTCTGCATAGGATTCGCAGATTTCCCCGCATCTGTCCGGGGAGCCGTCATCGACGCAGATTATTTGCAGGTCGCCTGGATTCTCTTGATTTAGTACGCTGTTTATGCAATCATCGATATACCCTTCCACCTTGTATATCGGTATCACAACGGTAATCAGTGGCGTTTTTTCCAATTCGAAGCGGTCTGCTTCGAGCTTTCTGATAAGCTCTGCCACCCGGGCCTGGTCGTCGGAATCGATAACATGCGAGAGGGCATCATCGATCACCTTTCTCAGGACCTTTCTCTCGAAGCGGTTGTTGTTGTGGAGGATGATCTCAGTGTCATGGTCCGACGTCAGGCGGTGTGTCTCGAGGCTATTGAGCTCTGGATAGCCCAATTCTTTTGACAGCTTTAGATTGTCGGTGAGTCCCTTAATCAAATCTATCTTCTTGCAAAGGTTCCAGTTAATTTCCCTGTATGCCTCTCTATAGCGGTATGTGACCCGTTCGAGAGCGTAGAACGTTCCCGCCGTCGCCATCGCCCTGACCAGGAATGGTGGGTCCTGGAAGCGGATGTAGTTGGGGAACTTTATGCTATTCTCCTTTATGAGTTTGGAGGAGAAGATGAATCTCTGAAAGCCGTAGTCGAACTGATAATTGCGGTATTCCATTAAACAGTCCTCTGAGAATATATACTTCGAGTTCAGGCCACTATAGGTCGTGATAATTTGTCCAGATTTCAGACTCGAGAATGAGCCTCCGCATATAGCTACCGAATTGCTTTTTGCAGCTTCATATAGATCCTTCAGAGTGTTCTTGTCGGGATAGAAGTCGTCCGGGTCCATGAATGCGATGAATTCGCCGGATGAGTGCTCTATCCCGACATTTCTTGCATACCCTACCCCACGGTTGGACTGATCAACCACCACTATGCAGTTATGCTTGGACGCATATTCGTTCAACAACGACAGCGAGCTATCTGTAGAACCGTCGTTTACGCAAACTATCTCTACGCCCTCGAGGTTCTGAGACAGTATCGAGCCCAGACATTCGTCCAGATAGTCTTCCTTGTTGAACACTGGAATGATGACTGATATCTTTGGCATCATAGGGATTCGATTTCTTTTTTGTCTTCCTCGGTGCCTCTTGTTCTGAGCATGGATTTCAGCTCGCGTTTCGCGGTGCCGTTGCCCCTGTTGGATGCGGTGCGCATGAGTATGATGGCGTTGTCGATATTCTTCTGGACCCCCTGACCTTTGAACATTAGGCGTGCTAGTTTTACCATGCACCAGACATCATCATCGAAAGTTCCCTGCAGGCAGATACGGTAGGCCTCCTTCATATCGGCTGCCGTGTTGCTTCCGATGAGCAAGTCTGCGTATTCGTTGCGAGCCCATCCGATTCTGTGGTATGCAGGGGCTTTCATGAGCTCCTTTGCTTTCTCAGTATCGGCATTCACAGCCACACCATCCCTATACATACGGGCCAGTTTCGCCTGCGACCACATGTTGCCTGACTCGGCGTTCCTACTGCAGTATTCGAAGGCATTCTTCACATCATCCTCGGACCCGCGTTTGAGCAACGCATCCACGAGTGTATTGACAACCTCCGTCCTGCCGTTCTTAGCCAAGTATTTCAGGCTCTCAATGGCTTCATCTATCTTCTCGGGGTCGTTGAGCAACCCTTTGGCGACCGCATAGTTGTATCCCATGTCATTCTCCATTTCCATTTCCTCCACAATGTCCTTTGTCTGACTGCCAGCTTTGACCAGAATCTTGATTAGCTCCTTTCTTGCCCATGGCACGCCTGCGTCGTAGGCTTCTCTCATCAGTTCGGCGGCTTTGCGCAGGTTTCTGTCTACATACAGGCCCTGACTGTACATGCGGGCAAGCCTTCCCTGTGCCCAGGCGTTTCCCTCGTTGGCATATCTGCTACAGATTTGGTATGCTAATTCGGCATCCCCCTCTGAGGATCTGGCCAGAAGGAGGTCTACTGCTTGGTTCTTCGCCCTGCCGACATTCCTTTCAACAGCGTCTAGGCAATACCTGATGGAAGTATCGAGGTCCTTCTCGACATATGTCCCTGTGCTGTATAAGTTGGACAAGATGACAAGCAAATTCGGATTGATGTTGGATTTCGACAGACATATGCTGAGGGCCTCTTCATAATCTGCCTCCTCTCCCCTTTCAATCAAGCGCTCCACCATTTTTTGATAGTATCTCGGAACAGAATCACAGTCAGTTTCGCGCAGTATCTCGATGGATCTGTCGAGGTCCTTCACGACAATCCTTCCATCATAATAGTAGTCGGACAGCAGGGCAGATAGCTCGGGGATCTTCCTGGATTCTTTCTCATCACAAATTAGGAATGCTTCCCTGTTGTCGCGTTTGATTCCGGTATGTCTCAGCTGGTTAACCAGCTCCACACGCGCGAAAGGATCCTTCTTCGCATATTTCCTGAGATAGTGCACAGCATCTTTCCATTTCTTTTGTTGGAGAAGGATTTCATACTTCCTGACGTCGAACCCACTCGTGGGAGCTGAAACAGGCTTTTTTCCCATAGCTAGACGATTCAGTACATAGGCTTCTGTGTGTGCTATGTCACAGGTATTGATGCGCGGATATATGCTCGTAATCTGATGGAGAACATCTGCGTTCTCAGAGATTGCAAGGCAATCCGGCGGAGATGACACGTATCTGTCCATTAGATCTCCAACGCATGAGCAGAAATCGCTGTTGCAACGAATTTCGAAGAAGGGATTGGGTGACGAGTTCATCGATTCAAGCGTTTTGATATTGGATGCTACCAGGGCAATGGCCACGTTTATTCTTTTAAGTCCGTCTGCAATATCCATATCAGGCGCATCGGACAACCAGATTGCCATATGGAAGTCATGCCATATTCTATTGCTAAGCGGATGAATCTCACTTTCTTCACGACTAGTCTCTTCGTTCTCCATAGAACAACCTAGGATGTGCAATTCCGAATCAATCGATACATGCGCGGATAGTAATCTTCAATCCATCCTTTAATGACATGATTGTATAATCCTCTGTTATTGCATAGGCGTAGGCAATACCAGATCGAGGGTGGTTTCTATCCTGAATCTTCGGGTTTGTATGGCTGCATCATGACAAGGCGATCCTGTTCACTCTTTAGTTTTCGATCCGTACTGATCAATTGATAATAACGGCGTTAAAGAGATGGCGATCAATACATCCGCCCCATCTCATAGAGTGGAAAAAATGTCTTATATGGTTCGAGACGAGTTCAGTGAAAACTCGAGATATAACGGCGAGTCATAAAATCCCATCTTCAATAAAAGGAACGCGGATGCTTAATGGGGATGCCGAATGGAGTTCAAACCCGTGAAACGCATGATGGATTCTGGGAATCCTCTCGTCCATCGTATAGGACATTATCTGGCTTATCTATGGCAATACAGATTCATCTATACGACCACTGTGGTTAATGATTTCAAAGGTCGGTTCAGGTACACGGCACTGGGATATCTCTGGCATGTGCTGAATCCGTTGACTCAGATCGTCATCTACTACCTAATCTTCACTGTCATATTCGGACGTGACATCCCCAACTACTGGATCTATGTCTCCACAGGGATGTTCACATTCAACTTCATCTTGCAGTCGGTTATCGGCGGATGTGGTTGCATAGTGTCTAATTCTCGGATGGTCACGAAGATGGCGTTCGCCAGAGAGATGCTAGTGGCTTCCAAAGTGACTACCAATTTCATCACGTTAGCTATCTCATATGCAATCCTCTCCTTCCTCGTTTTGGCATCGGGCGCCGGACTGGATTGGAGGATAGTTTATATGATTCCCATTTCGCTGTGTCTCGCTGTGTTCTGCCTTGGTTTGGCGTTCTTCTTTTCAGCTGTCACCGTGTACGTCCGCGATGTCGCTAACGCGATGGGTATCCTGATGAGTTGTATGATGTTCGCACTGCCCATTTTCTATATGGCCGGTCAGAGGTCCACGCCAGGAATGGAGCTGTTCTGGTCAATCAACCCGATGTACTACTTCGTCGAATCCGTTCACGACGTGTTCTACTCGGGGGTGTCCCCAGATATGACTACGGTGCTGGTGATTCTCATCATCTCACCTGTCGCCTTTGCCGTGGGGCTCCTTGTATTTAAGAAGCTAGAGCACGGGTTTGCTGAGAGGCTGTGATATTATGGATAAGGCAAACTCAGTCGAAGTCAAATCAATGTCCAAACAGTTCACTGTCAAGTACACAACTTTCTACGGAGGTTTGGCTAAGTCGGGCACCAAGAGTGTTTTGAGGGGACTTTCATTCAATCTGAAGAAGGGAGAGGTCCTGGGCATAGTTGGAAAGAACGGTTCCGGGAAGTCGACGCTTCTGAAGATTCTCTCGGACATTATGAATCCCGACGAGGGATCGATTTCCATCGACGGCAAGGTTGCGAGCATTCTCGAGTTGGGTATGGGATTCAATCCGGAGTCTTCTGGCAGGGACAACATCCGCATCAAATGTAGCCTATATGGGATGCGCGATGCGGAGATTTCGGACGCGATGGAAGACATCGTGCTATTCTCGGAGCTAGGGGAGCAGATCGATCATCCATTGAGGACGTATTCCTCTGGTATGGTTGCCAAGCTCGCTTTCGCCGTTCTCATTCATGTGAAGTGCGACGTTCTGATCATCGACGAGGTGCTTTCTGTGGGGGATGCGGGATTCAACTCCAAATGCAGGCTGGCCTTCGAGAACATGAGAAAGTCAAAGAAGTCCATTATTATGGCCTCCCATAACCTCGAGACGTTGAAGGATATGTGCGATCGCGTCATGTGGATAGACGAGGGCGAGTGCAAAGAGATCGGAGATCCAGTCACAGTCTGTTATCATTATGAGTCCGATCTTGTGGATTCATTCGACACCGTGATGAGTCGCGCCCTCGCTGGGGACTTAGTATCGCTGAACCGTGCTGCGGTGATGTTGCGGGATGGGAACGGTGTTGATGCGGATTCCGCAAAGTCTATAGAACTGTTTAAAAAGGCGGCTGATATGGGCTATGCCGATTCGCAGGTTGAACTAGCCAATATACTGCTGATGGAAGGTGACAGGGACGGAGCGAGGGAATTGTATGCTAAGGCGTCGGCTGCAGGTAGTACGGTGGCCACATCATGTCTTATGACCATGGACCTCGATTCTGACATCTCGGAGGAGTTCGCCAAAGCGGTTCGCGCCAAGGCTGAGACTGGTAATATCAGGGCGATGAAGCTCCTTGCCGATATGTACTACAACGGCGTGGCTGTCGTTAGAGATAGGAATGAGGCATTCTTATGGTATCTCCGCTCCGCCCAGGGGGGCAATGCGCAGTCCCAGTTCATTGTTGGGACCTGCTATCGTGATGGCATAGGTATTGCGAAGGATGCCAAGAAGGCGGTCGAATGGTTGTCCAGATCGTCCAATCACGGGAATATAAGGGCTTGTACTGAGCTCGCTAACATGTACCGCAAAGGCATGGGCGTGGATAGGGACATGAAGATGTGCGTCGAGTGGTTCGAGGAGGCTGCCCGTCGCGGTGATTCCAATTCTATGAATCAGTTGGGTACTATGTTCCGTGATGGGGCCGGCGTGGAGAAAGACAAATCAATGTCTGATTTTTGGTTCACTATGTTCGCTCGTCAGGGCAGGATTGGGTATGAGGCAACCTTCGGAGACATCTTGAGACAAAGCTCTGTCGGGCAAAGTCAGGCGGCGTGTGTCAAATGGTACGCTGACGCGTCCAGCCGGGGTAGCATTCCTGCATCGAACGCCCTCGGCCAATGCTACAGGGATGGTGGATTCGTTCCCGCGGACTCGTCCAAGGCCGTCGAGGCCTATAGTATCAGCGCCGGTATGATGAATCCGATGGGGATGTATGAGCTCGCTATGCTAAAACTCAAGGGAAACGGCACACCGCGGGACCTTTCGGGTGCGTTCGATCTGATGAGGAGATCTGCAGATTGTGGCAACATGAATGCGATGCTCCAAGTTTCTCAAATGTACCGTGACGGGGTAGGGACCGAGGTCGATATTGATATGGCTTCCCATTATCTGGGCCTTTTATCCGAGATGGGAAACACAGGTGCTATGCAGATGCTCTCCGACCTGAATCGCCGATCTCCATTCTTATGTTTCCCTGCAAATAACATTAATGCATAATATCCGCTCATTGATAACACTATCCCACATCGCCATATCACAGAGGCTTGCTTCAATGAGGTTCTGCACAGTGGGAACTGGATACGGCAGTCTGTCGCTTTCTGCACTTCTCTCGCGTAAGTACAGGGTTACTGCCGTCGACATCGTTGAGAAGAATGTTGCCATAATCAACAGGGGTTTTTCGCCAACCGCAGACAGAGAAGTCTCTGAAGCCCGGCGGTCGGGAAGGTTCGATTTAGAGTTATTCATCTCGGAGTGCGACGCCATTATTGCCAATTGTATTGACAGTATACTTGAAGGATTCAGGAGCAAGGTATGCGCTCGTGACCTGTTTCTCCGTGACTGAGGTGAGCGCATGGTCGTACTGGTCACAGGTGGTGCAGGATATATAGGGAGCCACTGCGTCCTCGCACTACTTGAAGCAGGATATGAAGTGGCAGTCTTTGATAGCCTCGAGCTGGGGCACAAGGAAACGATGAATCTTTTGAAGGAGGTGGGGGGAGAGCGCCTCGTACGTTTTACTAGGGGGGATCTTCTAGACAGGGGCAGTATTGTTCCCGCATTTTCCGAGGGGGACGTTGAAGCCGTTGTGCACTTCGCCGCATATTCCCGCGTCGAGGAATCCGTAAGAGATCCAGGTCGCTATTATAGGAACAACGTCTGCGGAACGCTCAATTTGTTGGATGCCATGAGGGATTATGGCGTGGGAATGATGGTGTTCTCATCTACGGCCGCCGTTTACGGCGAGCCGAAGTATGTTCCCATAGATGAAGACCATTCTATGGATCCCATAAATCCGTATGGAAGAAGCAAAATGATGGTTGAGCGCATCATGGACGACTATTCGGAGTCCTATGGGCTTCGTAGCGTGCGCCTGAGGTATTTCAACGTAGCCGGTGCGGACGGTCTTTCCCGTATAGGAGAGTGGCATGAGCCCGAGACCCATCTTATCCCGAACATTCTGAGATCCGCGATAGAGGATGGCTTCACGTTTAGGATGTTCGGAGAAGACTACAACACCCGCGATGGGACTTGCATTCGTGACTATGTCGATGTCAGAGATTTGGCCGATGCTCATGTCCTGGCTCTGCGCTATCTCGAGAAAGGAGGCAGAACGGATGCATTCAATCTGGGCACCAAAGAGGGCAGCACCGTCAGGGAAGTCTATCAAACCTGCAGGGATGTCTTGGGGGCGGACATCCCGTTGGAGGTCTCGACCCGCAGGCCAGGCGACCCAGCGGCTCTGGTAGCTGACAACGATAAGGCGAGGCGTGTCCTGGGTTGGAATCCTAGAAGGACCCTAGAGGATAGCATATCGTCTGCATACGCCTGGGAGTATTCTCGGCACGGTCACTTCGGCAATTCTGATAAGTCGATGGAGTAGTAAAAGCGTTAGGATGTGCTGGTGTTCCACCTCAAAGATCATTGATCTAGTGAAAGAATGGTTCAGGGTGGCTGTAATTCAGAACCTTTCCTGGGTGAAGAAGGGGCCGGTCGATCCCGATAACCGATAAGCATGAAACTGTCCCATTCATAGCGGACCTTTCCCATTGGCTCGCATGGACGATAAAGTCACAGTGTCCGTCATCAAGGCGGATG
>ERZ808246.2896-NODE-2896-length-10172-cov-7.675892_pt1 | contig 10172 bp, 4 predicted proteins | sample MGYA00521083_ERZ808246 | MGnify/ENA primary metagenome ERZ808246 (study PRJEB31516, sample SAMN03275577) | gut metagenome | biome: mammalia-associated habitat; material: feces | host: Papio cynocephalus | place: Kenya | collected 2012-07-07 ... | reverse complement strand
CCAAATATGCGGTCAACCACCAGCGCAATCGCCGCGTCGCCGCTCACGTTGCAGGCCGGACCGTAGCCGTCGAGGGCAAGATAAATCGTCATCATCAGGGCACACTGGTCAGGGGTGAAGCCTAGCACCGACTCCAGAAGACCGATTGAGGCCATGAGCACACCGCCCATCACCCCCGGAGCCGCAACTGCCGCAACTGCCTGAATGAGAACGAAATTGATGAACATGGCAGGGGTTATTTCTATTCCGCACATATAGGCAACGGCAACGGAAGTCACAGTCAGCTTTATCGTCGAGCCGCACATGTGCACCGTGGAGCAGAGCGGAATCACGAAATCAGCTATGTCCTTGCGCGTGCCGTTCTTCAGGGCACATTCGAGCGTGACCGGAATCACCGCCGAACTTGAACAGAGAGAAAAGCCCGTGAAATAGGCCGGCATGATGTTCCAGAGGCACTTGAACGGGTTTTTACGGGCCACCGCGCCGGCAATGAGGTACTGAAGCACGAGGTAGCAGATCGAGAGGACGACGCCTGTCGCGATAATCTTCACTCCCGAGCCCATCACGACCGAAAGCTTGCCCGAAGCGCTCATCTCGCACATCATCGTGAAGATGTAGAACGGGAGGAACGGGATTACGGCCTTTTCGATGGTGAGTTTCACGATGTTCCCGAATTCGTCGAATCCGCGTTTGAGAGCCGAAGAATTTGTGAATATGATTCCGACTCCAACCATGAAGGACAGCAGAAGAGCCGTCAGGATGTCACAAATCGGCGGAATCTTGAGTTCGATGTAGGGTGCGAAGCTCTTGGCGTCAGCCGCTGTCGCCGAAAGCTCGCCGACCTCAAGGTAGTGCGGAAGCAGACCGTTCGCGCATCCGTATGAAAACAGCCCGGCCCCGACCGTGGAAAGGTAGGAAATCGCCATCACCGCGACGAGCATCTTGCCCGCGCCCTTGCCGAGGTTCGCCACCGAAGGGGTCACGAGACCGAGCACGAGCAGCGGCACGATGAACTTGAGAATCTGCGCGAAAAGCACGTTGAATGTCTTGAGAATGCGCACGAGCACATCCGGGGCCACAAGGCCGAGCAGCGAGCCCAGCACTATGGCAATCAGAACCTTGGGGAACAGCCCTAACTTAATTTTCTTCATATTCACAATCATTTGTCAACAGACGGCAAATATACGCGGCAAATCCGTAAATCGCCGGCATAAAACGTCATATCAGTGAGCGGCGCTGATTCTTGCAACCCAGCCTCCTCCCGGAGCCATCTTGACGATGACGCGACGGTCGGACGGCAAAGACGACATAACCCGTTTATAATCAGAGGCTATTTTCCCGGCGTTCACGCCGTCACGGAATATCTCCATCTCATACTCCCCTTCCGGCAGGAAGCCAAGGTCGAGCGTCATCTCCCGCGCAGTCCAGTCCGTCATCGCGCCGACATACCACACGTCCCCTGAGCGGCGGGCCATGGCTACAGATTCGGCGACCTTGCCGTCAAGCGCGACGGTCTCGTCCCAGACGGTCGGAATCGCGGAGATAAAGTCGGTGCATTCTTGATTTGCCCTGTAGTTCGTCGGTGAGTCGCACATCATGTTCAGCGGCGACTCGAAGACCACATATTCCGCCAGCTGGCGGCAGCGCGTGCCCTGGCTCATCGGCTCGGAACGCACTGGGAAGTAATTCTTGCGCGTGGCGTTGCGCATCGCCCCCTGCGTGTAGTCCATCGGGCCGGCCACCTGGCGGATGAACGGGATGGTCACGTCGTAGGTCACCTGATCCACCGACGGGTCGCTCCACTTCATCTGCTCCAGCCCGTGCACGCCCTCGAAGTTCACTACATTAGGATATGTCCGCTGGAGACCCGTAGGCTTGTAGGAGCCGTGGAAGTCCATGAGCAGATGATACTTGGCACACATCTCGGCCGCCCTGCGGAACCAGTCGACCATAGGCTGGTCGTCGCGGTTCATGAAATCCACCTTGAATCCCTTGACTCCCATCTCCGAGTAGTGCCTGCAGACATTCTCCATATCCTTCGCGAACGGCCACCAGCCAGCCCAGAGGATTATTCCCACACCGCGCTCTGCGGCATAAGGGACAAGTTCGGAAAGATGTATGTCAGGAACCTCCAGCATCAGGTCGTTGGCATATTTCACCGCCCATCCCTCGTCAAGAATCACGTATTCGATGCCGTTCTCCGCGGCGAAATCTATGTAGTGGCGATAGGTCTCGTCGTTGACTCCCGTCGCGAAATCCACTCCCTTCAAGTTCCACGCGTTCCACCACTCCCACGCTACCTTGCCCGGCCTTACCCAGGACCAGTCGGTGTCGGCGGCCGGAGTCGCGAGCTTCCACACGATGTCAGAGTCCGCGAGTTCCCTGTCCTCGGACGAAACAACGATGACCCTCCACGGAAATGTCGTTGCCCCGTCAAATCCGGCGATATGGTCCTTACGAGAATATACCATCTCCTGCACCATATTGTGCCCACCGATTGCCGTGGAGTCGGGAATATGGGCGAAATAGCCGCTGAGCGTCGTCCCTCCGGATTTTCTGTAATTATAGAGAAACATCCCGGGGTAGTTCATGAGGTCGGCCTCGGTGAGCACTACCTTCATGCCCTGCGGTCCCTCGACAAGAAGTGGCATTATGCTCCAGCGCTCCTTCCACTCCGAAAGTTTCGAGCGGGTGTAGGTGCACTGGAAATCGTTGACGAGCATGTCTTCGAGACTGCCTTTCCATTTCTTGTTGATATAGGGAATCTGCGCGTACCAATCCTCCGCAAAACGGAAATCCGCCTGTTCGTCGATGACGGTGAACGGGGTTTCCGAAAGGGATATGAACCTGTAGGCACAGGCGTCGTCGTAGGCGCGGAAAATGACCTTGTAGCCGCCCCTGCATTCAAGTTCAAGTTCGTTGAAGTGCTCCCGAACCTCAGATTTCTTGTAGGCCACGGCCTCAGCGGCCTCATCCACGCTGCGCTTACGTGCGCGGCGAACTTTCATTTCAGGGCCGCCGTAGAGCCTGCCGTCGCCAAGCGTCATCGAGGCCTGCGACCCCTCAAGCAGGAGGGTTCCTTCATGAAGAACGTCGTAGCAAATGCCCCCGTCCGTAGAAATGCGCATTTCAAGCCGTCCATCAGGCGATTTCAGGGTATATGCCCTCGGTGCGGCGGACAAAGTGACCGCCGCAGCCGAAAGCATTAAAAGTAACATCAAAAAAATTCTCTTCATAAAATATTGTTTGAAAAGGCGCTTAAGCGCCGTGCGGAGAACAACGAAGCGAGAGCCTCGTGTGATAGTGTGCACGGAGCACCACTTCCCCTTTTAGGGGACGGGAGGGGTTATAACAGGTATCCGCACATAATCGGGTAATGGTCGGAAATGTAAGTCACGCCATAGTCGGGGCTGTTCACCGTAATGAAGTCCAGAGCCTCGGCGCCACGGTAGAAAATGTGGTCTATGTTGCCGATGTTGCCGCCCTTGTACTCGGTGAAGCCGTTGAAGCTGACAGCTCCGTCGTAGCTGTGTGCATCCTCGCGCGCCGACCACATATAGGCGGACAGCGGCTCAAGGCTGCGCGGACCGTTGCGGGTCGCACCGTCGTAGAGGGAGCAGTTGAGGTCTCCCACGAGGAACAGCGCCGCGTCCGTCTCCGTAACGATGCTTTCCATCTGCTCCACCGCAATCACCGAAGCCTTGCGGCGCTCATCGATGTTGTAGTGCTTCGTGCCCGTCTCAGGATCAATGATTTCCTCGGGGTCATGGGTATAGTGAGTGTCAAAGAAATAAACAATCTTCCCGCTTTCCTTCAACTGAAGCTTCACCCAGACGCATCCGCGCACCTGCCAGCCGGAAGCCCCGCATGGGTTGTGGCACGGGACGGCCGGATCCTCGTCATTGTAGTAGAACACGCCCTTGTCAAGAAGTTCGAACTTCGACTTGCGGTACATTATCACATTCGGCGGCAACTGGTCATCCGTGACGTTCGGAACCGAGCCGTCGTATGTCGGAACCCTCCACATCCCATACTCCGAGGCTATGGCGAGAGTCTGCACTTTCTCCTCGTTACATTCCTGAAGACCGACAATGTCCGGCTGGACATCGCTGAGCATGTTCATATAGGCGAACTTCCTGTACGACCAGCGCGCGACCTCGTTCCCGGCATCGGACTGCCCACTGCGTACGTTCGATGACATCACCTTAATCAGCACCTTCTCCGCCGGCTCCTGCCCGGAATATTCGGTCTGCGGCCCGACAGGCTCGACCTTCGTGCACATCACAAGGGCGAAGGCGGACATTATCATAAGTATTCTTTTCATAATCATCTAATTATAAAGTACTTTTCCCGAAGGATTCGCTAATTATACCTGACGGCAAAATAGTCGATGCCATTGCCGGAGTTGGCACCTGTCGGAGCGAGCCCCTCGCCGAAATATCCGGTGTTGGTGTAACGGTCTGCCGGCTGAAGCCTGATGTAAACCCGGTCCTTTCCGAGCATCTCAGCAGGAAGAGGAAAGTCGTACTGCTTGAACGCAGGAAGCTGCCAGTCATGCGGAGCCGTGCTCACGACGCCGTCAGGAACCACATAGTCCGCAATCTTCGTCCATGCCGACGCATCCTTGAGATCTCCGCTCTCCGACCACCATGCCGTCCAGTTGTAAGGGGTCTTGCCGGTGGAACCAGTCACCGCGCCGTATGAAGTGAACTGCATAGAAATATGCTCCGCGCTTATCCCCTTGGTGGAAAACTCGACGACCCAGGACTCCGGCTCCGAACTCTCGGAAGCCCACCATGTCGTGCTCATCCACCCGTCAAGCAGCGTAGTCTCGGCCCCGTTGTAGGTATTTTTCTTCTTTGAGCTGACTTTTCCTCTGCCATCCTCGTTCGTACCGGAGTAGTCAAAGACATAGCCGTCGGCGAAAGAGTAGCCGAGCGGTTCCGCCAAGGATGAGTCAAAGCCGACATGATTCTTGAACGGAGCCACTCCTGACGATGTCCCTGTCCATCCGATGTAATTGAATGTAGAAGGGCATGCTTCCGGTGCCTTACCCGTGGAATGCCAGAACTTCGCCGTCTGGTCGCCCTCAGTCGGTCCGAACGAGGACACGCCTCCAACGGTCTTGACCCCCGCCGCATAGCGGAACTCCACGAGAATGTTCGAGAATGAAGATGAGGCATCGAAACCTATGTCGGAGTATGACTGGTGACGAATCTGGTAACGGCCTATGTTCCCGTATAAATCCTCATCGTCGCTGTCGCCATAGACATAGTTCGGATAAAGTTCATGCACGATGACTCCTTTCAACGTGCCGCTGCCGTAAGGAAGTTTCGAGTCATCCCTGCGGTAAGGGCAGGTCGTGTTGGTGTAGGTGTAGATGCTGCTGCCCTCGACGTCACGCACAAGACGCGGATATTTTGAGATATTCCCCTTTCCGTGCGAAAGCGTATAGGCGTCATTCACAGGCGTGAGAGGCCCCTTGCGAACAGGGAACTCGCAGTCCTTGAGAGTGACGTATGTGTAGACGTCGCTGTCGGTGAGTTCGGAGATATATTTTTCCTTTTCTGGAACGGAAGCCGACGAACCGGTCTCGCGCATGAGGATATTGGAAACGGTGAGCCCGCTGAGCTCATATCGCTCCGGCTCGTCCTCCCGCAGGATTTGAGTGCCTCGAAGAAGAATAGACACCTTGTCGTAACGCTCAAAAATATTGTCGTCCTCAGTCTCCATCTTCAGGAGAAAGCCATACTGTCCGTCGAGGCTTTCGATGTAGGCCTTGCGGAGATACGACGAGTTGTCGGAGGTTGTCGTCGATGTCTTCTCGTTCTCGCCGACGTTGCCGCTCTCGCGGTTGCTGACGATATATCCCTCGATTATCACGGTCTCGTCGATAGCCACGCTCTCTCCGCTGCGCCCAAGAGCACGTACCTCGGCGAAAGACATGGACTGCCCGAGAGCATTGTCCTTGGTCTTCTGGACGATGTAGAAAGTCTGGCCGTATTCGGCGCCGAAGCCGTCGGTGTAGAACACCTTCACGGAAGCAGTACGGAGGTCGTCCGTAGGGTTCTTCGAGCAGGCGATGCTGACGCTGCCCTGCTCCACTGTGGCGGAAGTAATCCAGTCTGCCGCGTCGCCGCTGTAGCTTACCTTGCAGACGATGTCCTTCCAGTCGGAAACATTGGTGGTGTAGTCGACGCTGAACTTGCTCTCCTTGTCCCCGTCGAGAAGAGCCGACGAGGAGGCGAGGGCGAGTTCCGGAACGCGTTTGCCGTTCTGCTTGACATAAATCGTGTCGGTGCGGGGTCCGCCCTTCACGACAAGCTTCACCATGCGGGCGTAGTCGCCGTTCTGGTCGCACTCGATGCGGAAGGAGCAGTCGCCGCTGAAGGCTATCTGACGGCATATCTGCCAGGAGTCGAGGTCGCGGACGCGCATCCAGTCAACCTCAGAGTCGGCATAGCTGAGGACGCAGTCCTGATTGGAGTAGATGTCTATGACCTTATAGAGTTCGGTCACCGGCTTCCCGTCCTTGTACTCGACCTTCGCGGGAAACTCAATCTCGGTCTCGGAGACGCCGTATTCCACGAAGTCGAACTTTTCCCTGTCTATCGAGGTGCAGGCCGCAAGAGCCCACACCATCGAAGAGACAGCTGATATTCTTATGATTGAACTTGGTTTCATAATGACTATTTTATGCGTTTCACGACAACGGCACCGAAACGGAATGTCTGGGCGGCTGTGGCAGAGACTTTTTCCGTATATTCTCCAGTAGAGAAATCTATGGTGGTGTCGTCCGCAGCCTGAAGCTTGAGAGTAACTTTCTCCTTGCCAAGCAGTTCCGTAGGAAGTTCCACATAAAACTCGTCAGGAGTGAGAGGCAGTTTCATTTCCTCGGAACCTGATGCAGGCAGTGGGCGGATAAGAATCTTCTCGAACTGGACAGGAGTTCCGTCTCCGACAGAATACGAAATGTTCCAATTTACAGGAGTCTGGCCTGTCGCATCCTCTTTTTGGGAACCACCTGCAGCAGAGAATACAAGAACAAGTTTCTTTGCCGCGACGGTTTCTGTTGAAAATGAAATTGTAAATCCGGCACCGGCCGTTCCGTCCGCAACATTCCAAAGAACTGAATCCCACCTCATAGCCTTAGGGTCGGCAATTGCTCCCGTTTCCATATAGCCGGAAGTCTGATTGAGTTTCCCCGTCCCCAAGAACGAACCTGAGCCGAATGACGGTTTCCATGCAAGGCCATCATAGTGAAGGTCAGAACCTGAACCTTTACCTGTCGGCCAATACCATTCAACGACTTTTTCACTGAATCCGGTCTCTCCGAGGGCAATGTCAGAAAGTTCCATCGGACGAATCTGATACCTGCCAAGAAGTTCGGCATTCTGAAAATATCCGTTTTCCGTATTCACTATAACGCCAGAAATATCTCCTGAGCCCTGCGGCACGCCGTTTTGAGTCCTGAGCCATTCAACATCACTGTTAACAAGCATATTTATCGTGCTGCACGACGCATCCGAAAGAATCCTGTAATCCATATTCTGCTTCCTGTTCTTAATCCAATCAGAAGCATCCTTAACTGTTGTTCCGACATTATTGTAGCTTCCATAGCTGAACGCAATCTCGACATCCTTGAGCGTTGTCCAAGTATAGATATCCTCATCAGTCAGTTCCGAAATCGCCTTCTGACGAGCCGGGAGCGAAATGTTCTCCTCCACTGTCACGATGTTCGCATTGACTCCCTTGAGAGTGTAGCGCACAGGGCTGTCCTCGCGGATGAGAGTCGTACCATTGAGGGAAATCTTCACCTTGTCGCCCTTCTTGAGGGTGTTGTCCGCAGCCGTGGCGAACTTGAGGCGCACACCGTAGTTGCCGTCAAGAGACTGAACATAGTTCGTGATGGCGGACTCATTGTCATCATAAGAGATCACCGATGTCATCGGATTGGTCTCCATGTTCTTCTGACCTCCGTCAGCGACAATCACGCCCTCGAAGTAGTCGCCGTCAAAGGTCTGCTCTCCGGCTGCCGTAAGAAGCGCGCGGAGTTCCTCGAAGCTGTACTGTTTGGTCTTTATGCCCTGGGTAACCTTAAGTTCGACGACGATGCCCTTGGAAGCAAGTTCGACCTTAATCACGGCCGTGCGGGCTTCCTTGGTCTCATTTTCAGTCACGTCGAAAGAGAGAGACTCCACGGTCGGCGTCACATTGCTTATCCAGTCCTTCTGGCTGCCCTCGTAGACTACGCTCGAAACAAGCTCAGGCATGAACGTCCCGAGAACGCAGTCCCACTGGACGGTCTTTGTTCCGGCAAAGGCCTCGATTGCCATCTCCGTCTCGTTCAGCGTAAGGTGTCCCGGCTCGGAGCCCTGAGTGATTTCGGCCACCGCACGATAGACGGCCTCGTCGATGTCGGTGTAGGAAACAGTGAGCGTGCCCTTGCGCTGTTCGCCCGTCGTGTTCTCGGCAACGGTGAACGAGAGCTGTCCGTCCTTGAGCTCAAGGCCTCCGATCCACTCCGCCGATGATTCTGCCTTAATCAGTGAATAGCCGATGTTGGACTCGACCGCAATCGCGTCCTTCACCTCCCATGCGATGTAGGATTTCTCGTTCTCGGCGAACGCGAGCTTCGGAGTCCCCTTCTCGCCCTCCTGATTCACGGTGACGGTTATGGTCTTGTCCACTCCGGCAGCAGTGAGCAGAATCTCCGCCCTGCGGAGGATGTCCGGGTTCTTCTCATAAGTGAGGATGAACTCCCCGTTGCCCTTTCCGCTGCCCTGCTCGATGGATGCCCACTTCACGGCTTCCTTGAAGTCCGCGTTCCACTGCCCTTTGGCGTAGACGAGCACATGCTCCTTGCCGGACTTGGATTCAAGGTTTATGGTGTTGTCGTTCACGGCCAGGGTCATGGTTGTCGGAGACTCGGTCTCCTTCTGGCAGGATGCGGCAAGCAGCGCTGATGCGAGGACGGTCGCCGCAAGACATTTTCTTAAAAACAGTTTCATATTCATATATTCAATTATGCAGTGTAAGTAAATTCAAATTTCATTATCATGTCGTCATCTCCCATACTGCGCGTACTCGTTGTTGTCGAGCGCTCCACCGGAGTAGGAAACCTGCACGGCCGGGATAGGATAGTAGCGGTGACACGGGAGAATATTCTGCTTAATCTTGGACGCGCGTGTCTGGGACTCAGTCACTTCGTACCATGTCCCCCAGCGCACGAGGTCGAACTTTCTCTGGAACTCGCCGAAGAGCTCACGTCCCCTCTCGACCTTGATTTCCTCCATGATGCGCTTCCAGTCACGGCGCGTGTATTCCCTGATGCCGGCGCGCTTCTTAGGCATATTCAGGTAGCGCAGAGCCTCGTCCATGTCGTCCTGAAGCATACAGTGAGCCTCGGCCATCATGAGAATGACGTCGGCGTAGCGGAAAATCTTGTAGTTGTTCGAGTCGTGGTTGGTCTGCATGTTCGGGCACCAGAACTTCGGGCCGAAGAACGCCGTCGTCGAGGACGGGTTTATCGAATTGAAAGGCTGCCCGTTCCACTCCTGGACTATGGCCATCGCACGCCTTTTGTCGGTCGCGGACGGATTGGCCTCGTCGATGGGATAAATCGTGCTGATGGTATAGCCGTTCGCCTGAGCCGGTGCATAGCAGGTGGCGTTGTCTCCGAGTTCTTCTATTACCACCCCGTCATACTTGTTGCCGCTGCGCTTGTACGGCATACAGAGGCAGGCAACATTTGAAGTATAGTTCAGTCCCGCGGCCGAATAGGTGTGCTGGACTTCAAGTATGGATTCCGGAGTGTTCTTCATCCGGAACGGGATGTCGGAGAGAGGATACTGGTCGAGATTGCCGTAAATTGACTCCACTTCCTTGCAGGCCGCGAGCGACACGTCCCAACGCTCGTTCCACTGGGCAAGCTTGGAGAGGAGCACATAACCGACGGACGCTCCGACCCTGTTGTCGGAAATCTCATTAGAGCGTACCTTGGAAAGGGACGGAAGACAGCCCTGAAGGTCTTCTATAAGCCAGTCACGGGTCTCAACGGCCGACATCCTCGGAAGCTTTGCCACCTTTGCGAGCGTGGCCTCGTCGGCGACGTCCTCCGTGTAGAAAGGCACGTCCCCGAAAAAGCAGGTGAGAATCCAATAATAAAATGC
>ERZ808246.2895-NODE-2895-length-10174-cov-3.516948_pt1 | contig 10174 bp, 9 predicted proteins | sample MGYA00521083_ERZ808246 | MGnify/ENA primary metagenome ERZ808246 (study PRJEB31516, sample SAMN03275577) | gut metagenome | biome: mammalia-associated habitat; material: feces | host: Papio cynocephalus | place: Kenya | collected 2012-07-07 ... | reverse complement strand
TACGGCATTCTGGCCGACATGGGCTACATCATCGGCTGCGAGAGCGATATGCACGCGACGATCACGCAGGTGCTGCTGTCGTCTCTGGCACTGGGTGAGCGCAAGCCGTTTTTGGGCGAGTTCACCGTGCGCCATCCGTCGAACCCGAACGCCGAGCTTCTGTGGCACTGCGGCCCGTTCGCATACAGCCTGCACCGCAAGGGCGAGACGTGCAAGTGCGTCAATATGCGCGAATGGTTCCAGGTCGAAGAGGGCCACTATACCGTCGCGCGCATCGATCAGGACCACGGAAAATACTCCGTCCTCGCCGGTGAATGCGACAGCACCGACGGTCCGTACACCTTCGGCACCTACCTCTGGGGCCAGTTCGACGATCTTTCCAAGTGGGAGCGCAAGCTGATCGAAGGGCCGTACATCCACCATATGTCCGAGATCGAGGGCAGCTTCACAAACGAGATCAAAGAGTTCTGCAAATACGTGCCGGCGCTGCATTTCGACACGGTCGAGTGAAAGGAGAAAATTATGAGATACGATTTGAACGAGATCCTCGCGCTGGGCGAAAAGGGCGGCTTCGCCATCCCGGCCTTCAACGTTTACAACCTGGAGACCGTCCTCGGCGTCATGAACGCCGCGGAGGAAACCGGCGCTCCGGTCATCTTCCAGATGTACAGCCGCCTGTTTGACTCGCAGCTGGCAAGATTCGTCGCACCGGCGATCCTGGAGGCCATCGACACCATGAAAACGCCCGCTGCGTTCCACCTTGACCACGGCGCGGGAACGCCCGAGGTGCTGCGTGCGCTGCGCTATGGCGCGACCGGCATCATGATCGACGCGTCCACGCTTCCGCTGGAGGGCAACATCGCCAAGACGAAGGCGGCCGTCGAGCTGTGCGCCGAATGCGGCGTGAGCGTCGAGGGCGAGCTCGGCCATGTCGGTTCGACGAAGGACGAGACGATGGCGGAGTTTACAAACGTAGAAGACGCGGTCCGCTTTGTGGATGAGACCGGCGTGCGCGCACTGGCCATCATGGTCGGCACGGCCCACGGCCACTACAAAAAAGCGCCGGTGCTCGGCATCGACCGCATTGCCGAAATTCACGCGGCCACAAAGGCGCACCTCGTGCTGCACGGCGGCTCGGGCGTGCCCGACGATCAGATCCGCGCAGCCGTCGCGGCCGGTATCCGCAAGGTCAACTTCGGCACCGACGTATGCTGCTCGTTCCTCGACGCGACGCGGAAGGTCGACCAGAGCGTCATCGCGCTCGACCTGTTCATGAAAGAGCCGACGGCTGCCGTGAAGGACTTTGCCATCAGCAAGATCGAGCTTCTGGGAGCGAAGGGCAGATGACGCAGGTCGTAGGCATCGGGTCGGCGCTGTTTGACATCCTCATGACCGCCGACTGCTTCCCGAAGGAGGACACCAAGCTTCAGGGCAGGGATACGAAGATCCAGTGCGGCGGTCCGTGCGCAACGGCGCTTGTCGCGATGTGCAAGCTCGGCGTGCAGAGCGAGTACATGGGCACGCTCGGAGACGATATGTACGGCAGCTTTATCCTCGGCGAGTTCCGGAAATACGGCGTGGCGTGCGATCGGGTGCGAAGAGTCCAAAATACGCAGTCGTTCCACAGCTTCGTGCTGCTCAACCTCAGCAATACCAGCCGCACGTGCATCTGGAGCAAGGGCACCGTTCCCGCGCCGCAGAGCTCCGATATCGATCTGGAGACGCTCAAAAACGCAAAATATCTTCACCTTGACGGCCATCAGCTGGACACGGCGATCTTTGCCGCGCAGAAGGCGCACGAGTACGGCGTCAAGGTCAGCCACGACGCAGGCGGCACGTATCCCGGCATCGAGCGGCTGCTGCCGTATGACGATGTGCTGATCCCGTCGGAGGAATTTTCGCTCAAGATCACGCAGAGCGCCGACGCGCGCGAAGCGGCGAAAAAGCTCGACGCGCAGTACCATCCCGAAACGCTCATCATCACCCAGGGCTCGCGCGGCGGGTTTATCTGGCAGGACGGCAGGGAGCTTCGCTACCCGGTCTATCCAGTGCAGGCGGTCGACTCCAACGGCGCGGGCGACACCTTCCACGGCGCGTTCGTCGCCGCACGCATCCGCGGCATGGACGTATACGACGCGGCCTGCTTTGCCTCGGCAACGTCCGCACTCAAATGTACGCGTTTCGGCGCGCAGCAGGGCATCCCGCACTTTGACGAGGTGCTTGCATTCATGAAAGAACACAAGGGGGTCATCCGCGATGGACAGGCTTGAGGCGCTGCGTGCGGCAAATCCGCACATTTCGATCGTTTCCGTCAACGACCCGTCCTTCTGCCGGTACGGCCGCGTCATTAGGACCGACACGTCGGCGTTCTGCAGGGCGGCGAAGACAGCCGTGGACTTCCCGGCAGAAGGCAGCCGGTACCTGGCGGCCGTCGCACAGCTCGATACGCTGCCGGAGGCAAAGGCCCTTCGTCAGACGCTCTGCGGCCAGCTCGACGAGCAGATCGGCCTTTGCTGGGGCCACTCCAACCAGCTCAACGCGCTCGAGTGGCACACCTGCAATGAGTTCAACATCGCCGTGCAGGAGCTGGTGCTGCTGCTGGCCAAGCGCGAGGATCTGGACGCAGACGGACGGCTCGACGCGAATAAGGTCCGCGCGTTCTATCTGGCCGAGGGCGAGATGATCGAGGTCTATTCCGATACGCTGCATTTCTGCCCATGCGAGGTGACGAAAAACGGCTTTTCCTGCATCGTCGGCTTGCAGCGCGGCACCAATCTGCCGCTCGAGCCGCAGACGGAGAAAAGTCCGTTCCTCTGGGCGAAGAACAAGTGGCTGATCGCCCATGAAAAGAATGCACCGCTCGTCGCGCGCGGCGCATTTGCCGGGATCTACGGCGAAAACTGGCGTATCGATCCTGTAGAGTGACAATAAAGTTTGGAGGAGACAGTATGAATCTGAAGAAGACGTATGTTCCGAAAATCGGCTATACCGAGATCTGCAAGACGGGAGAATGTTCTCTTAAGCTGCTCGACTTCGGCATGGTGGAGCTCAAAAAGGGCGACAGCGTGACGATCGAGACCGGCGAGAAGGAATTCGCGTTCATCATCCTCGGCGGACACGCGGATTTCGCGTTTGACGAGGTGACGTGGAAAAACGTCGGCGGCCGCCGCTCGGTGTTTGAAGGAAAGGCCACGAGCGTGTATATGCCGCGGCACAAAACGCTCACCATCACCGGCTGCGAACACGTGAAGATCGCCGTTTGCAGCACGAAGGTCGACGTTGACTCCGAGCCGGAGATCGTCGGGCCCGATCGCGTGCGGACCGTGATGCTGGGCGTGAAGCCGTGGGAGCGCGACACGCACTTCATCATCGACGGCAGCACGAACGCCAAGCACCTGACCATTGGCGAAGCGTTCATCACCCCGGGCAACTGGGCCGGCTTCCCGCCGCACAAGCACGACGTGGACAACATGCCGCAGGAGGGCATTCTGGAGGAAATTTACTATTTCCTGTTCCAGCCCGAGCAGGGCTTCGCCATCCAGTGCGCGTACACGAAGGACGGCGAATTTGACGAGGCGTACCGTGTGCAGCAGGACGATCTGGTCGAGTTCCCGCGCGGCTATCACACCACCGTCGGCGCGCCCGGCTACAACACCTACTTCCTCTGGCTCATGGCCGGCGAGCATCAGGGCTTCTTCCGCTCGAACGATCCCGACCACGACTGGGTGACGGCTGTCGAAAATCTCATCAAAAAGAGCTGATACCGTTTATCAGCACGACTTCTAAAAGGAACAGGCGGTCTCTGATGCAGCGATCAGAGGCCGCTTTTTATAAGCCATGCTCTATTTTCTTCTGGTCATCATCTACGCATCCTACATCGGCGTCGGTCTTCCGAACGGCATTCTCAGCGCCGCCTGGCCGACCATGCACGAAAGTCTCGGCGCGTCGGTCGGCCCATATATTGTGGCCTATGCGCTCGAAACCGGCGGCGGCTCGCCGATCTATCCGTGCATCATCCATATGACCCCGGCGTATATTCTGGCGCTGACGCTCGGCATGATCGTGCTGCATGAGCTGCTGCACCGGCGTTATCCGGCTCAAGCTTGAAGGCGAACGTGCGCTTCCCGGCAGCATCGGGGGCGCGCTTCATAAATCGGAGCTTTCGCGCTTTTTCCTCTTGCTTTTCCGTGGGATCCATGATATAGTGCTGGTATACACACCATATAGCAAAGGAAGTGATCGTCATCGCGCTGACCAGTTTGAGTCTCCCGGCAAAAAAGCGCATTCTGACCGTCTGCGTGAAGCTGTTTCTCGAGAAGGGGTATAAGAAGGCCACGCTCGCCGAGATCATCGAAAAAGCCGACGTGTCCTACAGCACGTTCCAGAACATTTTCCGCGCCAAAGACGGCGTTCTGACCGAGCTTACCGCGTTCATGTTCGAAAATCAGTTCGCGATGGCCAAGCGCGCAACCGGCGGGAAGCTCCCGCCCGTGTATGTCTACGCAGTCGAGACAGCCATCCAGCTCACGCTCACGGAGCTGAACGAAAACCTGCGCGAAATTTACATCGAAGCCTACACGCAGAAGGAGGCCTCGGCGTATATCCTGCGCCAGACGGCAAAGGAGCTGCACGCGATCTTCGGGGCGTATCTTCCGGCGTGCACGGAGCAGGATTTTTACCACATGGACATCGGCTCGTCCGGCGTCATGCGCGGCTACATGGCCCATCCGTGCGATGAAGAGCTGACGTTGGAAAAAAAGCTGCGGCTGTTTCTGTCACAGACGCTTCGCATTTACAATGTGCCGAAGCAGGAGGCCGACGCGGCCATCGCGTTTGTAGAAAGGCTCGATATCCGCTCGGTCTCGGAGCGCGTGATGCAGGAGCTTTTCCAGGCGCTTGCGATGCGGTATGAATTTTCACTGGACGGGCTGACGCCGGTCCTGCCGGCAGAAACGGAGGAAACACGATGAAACGAAGCTGGATAAGCGTCCTGCTGCTGCTCGCGCTCACGCTGGCTCTGCTCCCCACGGCGGCGCTGGCAGAGGACGAGACTGGGACCGTGACTTGGACCGAAATAGGTCAAGGCGATACAGGAAAGCTTTGGACAAGCGGCTACTATAAACTGAAGGAAAGCATCGACAACTTAGACGGTCTTGATATTGGCCCCACCTCAGAGGGAGCCACGATCACACTGGATCTGAACGGCCATACGCTGACAGGCGCTGCTGACTCCCTCTACACACTTTGGATCAACCAAAACACTACGTTGACTATTATGGACAGTTCCTCCAGCGGCGGCGGCAAAGTGGTATCGCCGAACGGTACAGCTGTCAAGGTATATACGAATGCTGTCTTCACTCTTGAGTCAGGAACAATCAGCGGTGGCGTTGTAGTTGGTGTTGGAAGTATTTCAAGCGACGATACAACAGCCTTCACAATGGAAGGCGGCAGCATAACCGGCGACTTAACTGCGGACGGCAAAACCACAATAAACCTGAATGACGGTACTGTCGGCGGAATATGGCTAGAAAACAACAGCACCCTCTTTGCCAACGGCGGCACAGTGACCGGTCCTTCCGAGTTTTACGGCAAGGTTCTCCGCAGTGAGAACGCCACAGGTTCGACTGTTTTTAACGGTGTTGTGATAAACAAAACCGGCAAGGATATCCCAGGCACGCTGAATGGGGGTACGGTCACCGGTTCTGGCTCGCAGGCGTCCCCCTATCGCATCTCCAACGCCGCGGGTCTGAAGTGGTTCCGTGACTATGTGAACAGCGCGGCTGATGGTAGCCCCAATCCATACGGTCTGCGTGCCACGCTGACAGCGGACATCGATCTGGAGGGCGTAGACTGGACGCCGATCGCGCCAAAAACCGTTACCTACGATGGCACAACATATGGATACCTCGGCACCTTTGACGGCAATGGACACACCATTTCCGGTCTGAACGTTTCGGGCGATTTCCAGTATGCCGGTCTGTTCGGTGTTGTGACCAGCGGCACGATCAAAAACCTGACCGTAGCCGGTTCGGTCAAAGGCGGCACTGCGGAGAACAGCGCCGCTGGCGGCATTGCGGGCAGCGCCAAAACCTGCACGATCGAAGCCTGCGCAAATCTGTGCAGCGTGTCTGCCAACCAATACGTCGGCGGCATCGTTGGAATGATCCACAACACGACAGTCCGTGACTGCTACAATATTGGAACAGTGACCGGCCGTTCCAACGCCGGCGGCATCGTCGGAATGACAGCACCCCGACCATCGAACACCATTGCCAACTGCTACAACGTCGGAAACGTTTCTGCCACCAGCTGCGCTGGCGGCATTCTGGGCGATGCCGGGCCGGTCAACGTAAGCAACTGCTACTATCTAAAAGAAACAGCCCAGAAAGCCATCGATGTTGTAAGGCTTGAAGATATTGAAGTTCATGCGCCCAAGACCGAAACAGAATTTGCCGACGGCACGGTGCGCGATCTGCTTTATGCTGGCCGTAACTATGACGCTCAGCCGTGGGACGATACGTGCCGCCTTGTCCCCGCAGTAGGTAAGTACCTGCCTGTTTTCAAGTATCAGGATTCCTACGAGGCCGCGCCCGAATCTTCTTCCGGCAGCCGGTTCTCTTACGCGACGATCTCCGCGTCCGCTGGCAGCAACGGCAAAATTTCTCCGACCGGCGATGTAAGCGTCCGCAGCGATCTCGGCCAGACCTTCACGTTTACGCCGGACAAGGGTTACCGCGTGGCAGATGTGCTCGTAAACGGCAAGTCCGTCGGCGCACTTCGCAGCTACACCTTTGCCACGGCTCGCAAAGACCAGACCCTCGAGGTCGTGTTCGAGAAAATTCCCGCCTTCGTTGACGTTCCGGCTGGTTCGTACTACGAAGAAGCCGTCAACTGGGCCTTAGAGAACTGGATCACCGAAGGAACTTCCGACACGCGCTTCTCCCCCGACGCACCCTGCACGAGAGCCCAGGCCGTGACGCTTTTGTGGAGAGCCGCAGGCTGCCCCGCGCCGCACGCCTACTCGACGGCGTTCGAAGACGTAACGTCCGGCAGCTACTACTATCAGGCCGTTCTCTGGGCGGTCGAGAACGGTATCGCGCAGGGCACGAGTGAAACCACGTTCGAGCCCGACGCGGTGTGCACGAGAGCGCAGATCGTCACGCTTCTCTTCCGCTATAAGGCGGCGAACGGCATGGATGCGGTCACGCTGGCAGAATTACTCGGCGGCTTTGCCGACAGCGCGGAAATTCCCGCCTATTCGCGCTCCGCCCTCAACTGGGCGATCTCCGCAAACGTCTTGCAGGGAAGCGGCGAAAAGCTCCTTCCGAACGACGCCTGCACCAGAGCGCAGATCGTCACGCTTCTTTATCGCGCGATGAACTAACGAAAAGCCCTGTCCGAAAAATCGGACAGGGCTTCTTTTTACCCGAGCAGGGTCTTTAGATCTTCTTCGGGCGTAGTTGTAGGGGCAATGTGATAATGCTCGGCGAGATAGGCCAGCACGTTCGGCGAGAGGAACGCCGGAAGCGACGGGCCGAGGCGGATGTTCTGGATGCCAAGCGACAGAAGCGTCAGCAAGATGGCGACGGCCTTCTGCTCGTACCACGAAAGCACCATCGAAAGCGGCAGCTCGTTGACCCCGCAGCCGAACGCGTCTGCCAGCGCGAGGGCGATCTGGATGGCGCTGTACGCGTCGTTGCACTGGCCGATATCCAGAAGCCGCGGAATGCCGCCGATCGCGCCGAGATCGAGATCGTTGAAGCGGAATTTGCCGCAGGCGAGGGTCAGGATGACGGTGTCCTTCGGCGCTTTCTTGACGAACTCGGTGTAATAATTGCGCCCCGGACGCGCTCCGTCGCAGCCGCCAACTAAGAAAAAGTGCCGGATGGCCCCGGATCTTACGCCGTCTACGACCTTGTCCGCGACGGACAGAACCGCGTTTCTGGCAAAGCCGGTCGTGACGGTTTCGCCGCCGTTGATGCCGGTAAAATGCTGGTCCTCCGGGTAGCCGCCAAGCGCGATGGCCTGCTCGATGAGCGCGGAAAAGTCCTTGTCTTCGCCAATGTGCTTGATACCGGAGAAGCCGACGACGCTTGTGGTGTAGACCCGGTCGGCGTAGCTTTCCTTCGGCGGCATGAGGCAGTTCGTCGTGAAGAGCACAGGCGCGGGGATGTTCTGGAATTCTTTTTGCTGGTTCTGCCAGGCCGTGCCGAAATTGCCCTTGAGCTGCGGGTGCTTTTTGAGCTCGGGATAGCCGTGCGCGGGGAGCATTTCGCCGTGCGTGTAAATGTTCACGCCCTTGCCGTCGGTCTGCTCGAGAAGAAGCTTGAGGTCTCGCAGATCGTGGCCGGTGACGACGATGAACGGCCCTTTTTCGATCGTCATGGGAACGGTCGTCGGGACAGGGTCTCCGAAGGTCTCGGTGTTGGCCTTGTCCAGAAGCGCCATGCACGTCAGATTCTTTTCGCCGACCTCCAGCACGATGGGCAGAAGCTCGTCCATGCCCCAGTCCTCGCCGACGGCGAACAGCGCCTTCGTGAAGAACCGGTAGAGCGCTTCATCCTCATAGCCCAGCACCGCCGCGTGGTGCGCGTAGGCCGCCATGCCGCGGATGCCGAAGAGGATGAGGGACTTGAGGCTGCGGATGTCCTCGTTCGCCGTCCAGACGCGCGTCATGTCGTAGTCGTCGTTGTGCCCGCAGGGGCTCTGACAGCAGCTGCAATTCGGAACGAGCCGGTTCGTCGCCTCGTGGACGCGCTTTATGAGACCTTCAATGTCTTCGGCGCTGAAATTAACGTTCGTGAGCGTTGCGAAAAGGGCGCTGGTCATGAGCCGGGCATCGTCGTTACGCAGCGCAGCGCCGTTTGCCGCGCGGGCCAGACCAATTAACGCGCCCGTGAGCGCGTCCTGCAATTTTGCAACGTCCGCTTCCTTGCCGCACACGCCGCGATTTCCCGTACAGCCGCAGCCGCCCGCCGTCTGCTCACACTGAAAACAAAACATTTTCTCCATGCCTGATACCTCCTGTTTGGTTGTAGACCCAGTATACAAAACAAATCGGGGTTAGTATGTTTGTTTTCCAACGAAATATGCATGGGCAGAAAAATCCGCCGTTTGGGGAGACGGCGGATCTTGTGTTGTCATACTGTTTTCTGATCAAAATCGTTCATCCGAAAGGTTTCGCCTTTGGCGCAGAATAACACCAGATGGGAAAGCCTACGAAAACGGTATCGTACTGCGCGCAGTCCGGCAGCTTCCCGGCGATTTCGGGCCGGGAGGACTTGTCCTGCATCTCGATGGTCGAGCGGCTCTTCTTGTCCATCCAGTCGAGGTCTTTGGACGTGTAGGGCGTGACGGGTTTGATCTCAAAGAGCTCGGCATTTACAGCCGCGGCCAGCGTTTTGGCAAGCTTCGCCGTAACGCCGCTGGCGGAAAAATAAGCAACCAGTGTTTTGGACATAAAATTTACCTCCCAAATCAGAGCTTCGAATAGACCTCGTCCGAGACGCTCTCGCACCATTCGCGTAGGGCAGTGCGCCCACATCGCCCTGCCGGAAGGTCACGTTTTTCAGGTGCAGGCGGTCGGCTTTTTCATGCGCCTGCGCCATCATGTCCGGCGAGTAATCCAGACAGGTAATGTCCGCCTCGGGCATCGTCTGATAAACTGGCATGGTCAGAATGCCGGTTCCTACCGGTACCTCCAGAAGCCTGCCCGAAAAATCCTCGGGAATGCCGGACAAAGCCTTTTCAAGATAAGCGTCATTTTCCGCCTTGTTCATGTCCCATATCAGACGGCACACCGCTTTGCCGCTCAGGGTAGAGCAGGTGATCATGCCGTCATAAAAATGATTGCCGCCCGTCATTCGGTATGCGCCGCGAATGGCTTCTTTCCGATCCATGGTATTCCCTCCGTATTTCCGTCATCACACGACCGTTTCCGATCTCATTTCTTCAAAATGTCCACGATTTTCGCGAAGTCCTCCTTCGCCTCCTTGAAGATCGGCAGCATACAGTAGCAGTGCACCATCTTCGGCCGGGCAAAGGCGGTGTAGGCCACATTGGCGCGTTTGCAGGCTTCCTCAAAATCCGGCAGCGCACCGTACAGCACCTCATCTGCGGAATAGAAGAAGTGGATATCGCCCACGCCGGTGAAGTCGCCGCGAGAGCCGGAGAT
>ERZ808246.2893-NODE-2893-length-10176-cov-4.300958_pt1 | contig 10176 bp, 10 predicted proteins | sample MGYA00521083_ERZ808246 | MGnify/ENA primary metagenome ERZ808246 (study PRJEB31516, sample SAMN03275577) | gut metagenome | biome: mammalia-associated habitat; material: feces | host: Papio cynocephalus | place: Kenya | collected 2012-07-07 ... | reverse complement strand
TAATTCCTCATCTTCATGCTCAGGGGATTCCTCATGCTCACTTGCAGACGTTTCGCTATCTTCGGATTTTATCTCATCCTGTTGTGAAAGCAAGTCGGCATCTTCCTCGTTGGGAGAAGGTTGCTCATCAGCGGTTTCCTCAGGGGTTTCTGGCTCCAAGGAATGACCTTCCTCCAAGAAATTGAAGCCACCTGTCTCAGGATTTTCCACGACAGCCTTGGGCTTATACTCGTCTTGGTCATCGGTGCTGTCACCAACGACAATATTTTCCTCTGCACTTACCCCGGACTTGGGCTTGGCATTCAAATCCATCGTGATGATTGCGGCATAATACAAGACGTAGCCAATGGTCAACACAATGGCAAAAATCAAGAATGGACTCATTTCTTTACCGATTGATTTAAATTGATGATTGATTTTTTGTCGGCACAAAATTACAGACACCTTGCCATTACTCATATATTATACGCACAAATACCCTTCATACAGGGCAGAACTTTCCTAATTGGTTCTATCCAAACAAACTTATAGAACCAACAATCTTAAATAAAATGAGATATTGACGACCATGAGAATAATACAAAATTCATTAAAATAATTGGCTATCCAACCTATATTTTGTATTTTCGCAAACTGAAACAATAAACGAGACTTTAAACCTTGTCACAAACGCAAGGTCTATCAAGAGCTATGAACATAGAAGAAGTAAGAGATTATTGCCTGTCATTGCCAGGCACTGAGGAAGCCATGCCTTACGGAAACGACTGGGTGGTATTCCGAATCGGCGGTAAGATTTACCTGCATATATGGTTGGAAGCACCCATCCCTACCATAGCCGTAAAACTACTGCCTGAGCGTGGGGAGGAACTAAGGGAAGAATACAACGCATTTTCTCCAGCCTATCACTTGAACAAGAAACACTGGAACGACATTTTTATAGAAGACACGTTCCCAACAGAAATGATTCAAGGTTGGATAAAGGAATCATACGATTTGGTCAAGAGCAAACTCCCCAAGTCCACATTGGAGCATTTTGTTCCATAAAACCGTAAACGGCAGGGTGTTTCACAACAGCCTGCCGCCACGACATAATAATTGAGTCTTTAAACACAATTAATTATGAAATTCCGTATATAATGATTCTATAATTTCTCGTCCTATCAGAAAAGGTCTTTGGCACTCTTCTTGATTTCCTCAATCTTGCCATGCTTGCGCTCATAGCTACTGATGGCTTTGTCAAACGCCGCATCGACAACATCCTTGATAGCTAATCCCTCACGATTGGCTATGATTCTGATTTTCTTCAAGGTTTCGGAGTTGACGATGGTACAGAAACGCTCCTCATGATTCTTCGTCTCATGCTCCTTCTGCTTGGCTCTTGCATTCATCTGCTGACCTTTCTCCTGCTTTTTAGTGTGCTCTACAGGTTTCTCTTGATTCTCATGTGCTCCCGTCAGTCCACTGAAGAGAGCGTCCAACTTGTTATTGTCCATAATAATCTCTTTTTAAGTGTTACTGAAATCTTACCAAGAACTCATCCGTGAACGCCTGATAATCATGTGCGCCATTGCTGCTCTTGTCATAGTCAACGATGTTCTTGTTCTCCAAAGGTGCTTCGGCAAGACGGATGTTCTTGCGAATCTTAACCTTGAATACGGTGTCACCAAGTGCCTCACGAAGTTTCAACTCAATGCCCTTAGACAACTTGCTGCCTTCCCATCTGGTTATAAGTACTCCAGATATGTGGGCATTAGGATTAAGCTTGTTGTGTACCATGTTGATGAAGTCGTTAATCATGGTCAATCCCTTGAATGGCAACACCTCGGAAACAAGAGGGATGATGATGTCAGTGGAGGCAGTGAAGGCGTTCAAGGTCATCAAGCCCAAGGAAGGTGGGCAATCCAATAGGACAAAGTCATAGTTCTCGAAAACATTGGCTCGTTCCAAGACTTCCTTCAAGATGCTCTCCCTTGCCATAGCCGTGGACAATTCCACATCCACCATGGCAAGGGTCAACGATGCTGGTACCAGTCGTAGATTATCATTGACCTCTATCACTGGTAACTCTGCCGTCTTACCTGTCATTGCCTCGTAAATGGTTTCTCCTTCCGAAAAATTAGTCAATGACGTTGTGAGGTTTGCTTGTGCGTCAAGGTCAACAAGCAAAACTCGATAGCCTTTCTTGGACAGGATGCTGCCCAAGCTGGCTACTGTAGTTGTCTTGCCAACTCCACCTTTATGGTTGGCAACTGCGATGATTTTTGTGTTCATTTCTCAATATTTTATATTATGTCGTATCAATAGTTTAAGTAAAGAAAATTTTCCAAGCATTGATACCATCGTATCAATATTTTAATATTTCACTACTTAATATATAACGCTAAATTTATCTATTTATTGCATCTTATTCCCTTGAATTTTATGATTTTCATACCAATTTTCAACTTCTTTTTGGCTGACTTTCATCAAAGTCGTACGAGGCGCATAGGATGCAAGCGTTTTCTTTCCCTCCTTGTTGTTGGAGAATCGCAAGATGGGGATGCCGCCAACCTTCGTTACAGCAAGGTCGTTGCCCTTGGCTATCCTCTCGGCATCAGCACCATAAATCTCTATTGTCTGGGTATCTTCCAGTAACAGGGATAAAATGCTATTGTTCTCCAATCCCTTGCTATGGAAATGGACAAAGGCAAGCTTCGCCTCCATCATATCATCTAAAGGCATGTCACCCTCCCTTTTATAGGTTCCCTCGCCAACAGCCTCCACATGAAACACTACAGGGTGCTCCTTTACCATCGTATCAAGATGAAGCAACTGCCCAATGCGAGAGTTGATCTTGTCATCAGTGACAACTTCCTTCCTGTAACCTCCTTCCGACAAGCCGCCAGTTTCTTCCTTGGCTGTCAATATATAGCCATTGTCCACTCTCTCCAAAGTGAAGAACAGTGGAAAAATCTTATTCTGTATCGCCATCCTTATTCTTGTTTATAATTGGCAGACCATCAGGATTGTGCGTACTTATACGCTCCTTCATGGTATGCAAGTTTATATCGTAATTAGCGCAAATTCCCTCATAGTAGAAGGCAAGAACTCGCTCTTGGTCATACAGCAATTCGCTGTCGCCATTCGCCTTGGTTCTCTTGGTAGGGTTGCCTTGCTCGTCCAACACATAGAACTTCAACGGAGAGCGTGTCTTGCCGTAATAGTCTGGAGAGGAAACAAGGTACGAAAGCAGGGAATCGTCAGGAATCATAGTCTTTCCCTCTCTCTTCGCCTGTATGTTTGCCTTAGCTATGCAAATCTTCTCCCTCACAAGCAGCACGTCGGTAGGCTCGTCAAACTCTATCTCCTTACGAGGCTCTGACTTGATGCTCACCTTCAAGTTCTTCATGCTGGTAATCTTGTAATCCTGCCCTTCCTTGATGTCACCCAGCTGCCTTGACTTGGCGAACATCGACCAGAACACAGCTATCTCGTCGGTACTGCTGCACAAGGAGTGCTGATATTTCAAGCCACTGATACAAATGTCGTGGACTTTCTGCTCCGAAAATGGCAAGTCTTCCACCACAGGCTTCAAACAATAGTAGGTAGCCAGCATCATCGCCCAGTTGTTGATGAATCGGTCTCCTATGACATTGTAGTCCACCTCGTCCTTTATCTCATGCAAGGCTCGTTTCCATGCGTCGTACCATCCTGCGTTGAAATTCTCACGGTACTTCACCATCTCCACTGTGATATTAGTAGGACACATGTTTCTGAGCTTGATGAACTCCTGGTACCTGTCCGTTTCAGCCTTGGTATGGGCGCACTTCTGGGACTCCAAGAACACCACCCTCGACATCAAGGCGACATCGACGGTGGGCATTTCCTGACCAGTGAGCAACACGCCACAATCCACGTCGGTAGCCTCTCTTCGCTCACCATCGGCAGACCGCTTGATGCGTCCTGCGTGGTCGTAGATTCCTTTCAAGAAATCGACATGCTTTCGGCTCAGCATATTCTTGTACTCATCGAAATGCACAATCATGTTGCAGACCTCCGCACACTTATCACCCATGGCAAAGTACGAGGTGCTATCGAGGTTGCTGACCTCTGGGGTACGTTGGAAGAGGCTTACGAGCGAAATGGCGAACTCAGTCTTTCCTGTTCCCTTCTTTCCGTATATGTTGAGAATAGGGAAGGAACGTGTGCTGTCGGTAATGATGTCCTTGAACAATGTGGCGAGGTAAAAGCAAATAGCTACGATGCCATTGTCACCATACAACTCACTGAGCAGAGTGAAGTAGTCCCTTGGCGATACGATTCTCTTTGGATCGTGCAGGAAACGACGCTCATTCGCATAGCCCACCTTGTCCCTGATGTGGAACTTGGACATGGCAGGAAGATAAATGTTCTCGTCTTCAAGCCGTATGATGCCGTACTCATCTATAGGTTTCCATTTGCCCTCATAGACCACACCATTGCAAAAGGCATAGAAACCCTTTTTGCCAAGGTTGTTCCAGCCCATTTTGGTTACCCTAACCGCTTCCTCTGTCTTGCCATACATATACGCCTTCAAAAGTTCATACTTCTCTGGCTTCTCGAAAAATCGGAAATCTCCCTTTCCCTCTATCTTTTCCTTAAACCGCTCCAGTCTGGTAACATCAGCCTGTTGCAGCTCGACCGTCCGCTTCACACCATTCTCATTCTCTAACTCAAAGATACGTGTAGGATTTTTCTCGTCGGCAATAAGAAACAAAGGATGGACTATGAAATTGCTCCAATCCCTTTCTTTTCCCTGTGGATCCAAGTCATAATAATGATTGTGCTTGCGATAGAAACGGAACCCCTCCAGTTCGTCCGACTTCTTGATGGCTTGGCGTTTCTTCCGTTCCTTTCTCCTGCGTGAGGCATCGGCAAGCGCACCTTTCCATACCGTAGCCTTCTTGTACTTATCCTTCAGGTCAGCAAGCAACGAGGCTCGCAACACCTCGGACTGCACGTTGACAAGCAAGTCACAGACATCGGCAATAACCTTCAACTGCTCGTCGTTCGTGGCACCAGCATCATAATGCTTGGCTGCGTACCAAAGGATAAAATCTTTCTCCGAAAGGGATTCCCACCTATTATGATTGACAATATACGAATCCGCATCTTGCTTTTGACCACCGACAGAAGGTATTTCACGCACGGACACTTGAAATCCCATTTCGGTGGCAAGACGACCATTGCGAAACACAAACTTCTCGCCAGCTCCGTGTCTTTCTCCGTCCTTTGGCACATCATGGTCTGGGATAAAACACAGGGTACATCCGAACTTGCTGAAACAATTCAACTGTTCTTCCGACCAACAGCCACCCAACGAGGCTACGACATTGGCGATGCCAAGGCTTTGCAGACGCATCACGTCTGGCGCACCTTCCACCAAATAGACCTTTCCTGTCTGACGAGCTGCCTTCAACGCTATGTCTATGCCAAAGATGGACGAGCTTTTCTTGTAGATGGCGCAGTCCTTGCCATTAAGGTATTTCACTGTCGCCTGAGGATTGAGTGTTCTCGCTGTAAACGTGACGATTCTACCATAACGGTCTCTCTGCGGTATCATCAGGCGACCACGATAGAAGTCATAGTAATTGCCAGGGCGTGTCTCGTCCTCTCCAATCAAGCCCAACTGAAGCAACACGTCCATCTTCAAGCCTTTCGCCTTGGCGTACGCAAGGAATTGGTTGCCATTCAAAGGACTGTAGCCCAAGCCATAGGTACGGCAAAAGTCCGAGTCCCAACGACCGTGGGTAGGATTTTCCACATCTATCTCAGCATAGCTACGACAAGCAGCCGCCTCCGGAGTATCGGCAAGATATTGAGAGCGAAAGAAATCATAAGCGTACTTATTATAAATGTACATAGTTTCCTTTTTCCTATATAACTCATCCTCCTCTGGAGTCCGCTTTTCATACAGGTCACTCGTATCTACGTCAGGGCAATACATATCCAAGAGATAGCGCACGGCACCATCAAATTCAAGTCCTTGGCTTTCCTCGACGAACGTGATGACATCGCCACCCTTCTCGCAACCAAAGCAATAGTACAGGTTGGTCGTGGAATCCAACAGCATGGAAGGCGTGCTTTCCTGATGAAACACACACTTGCACTTCTTGCGATGGCTGCCCGCCTTCTTCAAAACAGTGCCAGGGCATACGTCAACCACAAGTTGGCAAATGTCAACACGTGACTTGACAAGGTCTATATACTTTTCCTTAATCATTATATACGCTTATTTTGAATATCTTTCTACTTAACCTTCCATCTTTCCTTCTCGATGATGGAAACCAATTCCTTTTCCACCACTGGCGACAAAGGTCTGCCAAAATGGTCTTGCCCCCATCCGAGGAACTTCTGCTGCCAAGTATGAGGCGAGCCCCCAACATGGCAACTAACGAATGCCGTAAAACGACCTTTTTCTCCGTTCGTCAGCATCTTGTAATAGTTTGCAATTTCTTTTAGTGTCATTTCCTCAATATTTTAACGTTAAATAATCAATATTTTTTGTTTTTATCTCAATATTTGATTATATTTGCATGCAAAAATAGAACAAAATAATGGATGTGCAAAATTTTCATATCAATATATTGATACTATTAGCACATTTTAACTTATAACACAATAAATAAATATTGATATGTTGGACATTGATTTACTGGAAAATCTCTACGCTGGATTAGACAATGAGAAGAAACAAGAGCTGATAGGCTTGGTTTTCAAAAAAAGTCGGCAGACATTCGCATACTTCCGACGTACTAAAGATGTGTCCTTGTCCAAACTGGAGATCATCGCCGATTATTTCCACATGCCTTTGGATTATTTCAGAGTAGGAAGCTCATTTAAGTCTAACAATGTAGCTGGTAACAACAACTATGTAGGAAATGTATCTATAAGCACCAATCTCCTCATAGAGAACCAATCCCTCAAAAAGGAATTGGAAGCATTAAAAGAAACTCTCAAAGCCAAAGACGAGAGTCTGAAGACAAAGGATATGCTCATCGAAGCATTAAAAGAAAACAAAGGATAATTATGTCCTTGCGCAAAGTGTTACATAAAAAGACAAGACTCATGACTAAATTATTATTGATCATCTTGATAGGAATATATTCTATGCAAGCTAACGCTCAAATAGAAATGTTCAGTGAAAAAGCTTCTGTCCCAAAAGAGGCAGTAAAAGCTATGCCATATGATAGCCTAACAAACATTTCGGCTCAACTTTATGGAACAAAAGAAAATGCAAAATATACATTCGACCATCTTATAGGACAGACATTAATGTTTTGTGGCAATCCAATCTTTCCTAATAATAACTTTAAGGTAGGCTCTTATTATAAAGTAATTGGGACTACTTCACCTAACAACGTGTCTATCTTTGGTGGTCTAAAACTTAAAGACATTAATACAGGAAACATAATAGAAGATAATGGTAACCATCAAATGTATTTAAATACATACTGGGTTGTCGTTGGATATTACGAAAAGTTGAAAGAATCGTATTTAAATAAAAAATTCGTGTATCTTGGAACTGAAAAAACAAACATAGATGCACCTTGGCTAAAAAAGAACGGATTGATAAATTTAGCCACAGACACTGTGACTGAGAACGTAAAGAAAGAAACATTGTGGACTTGTGTCGGGGTTCAAGTGAAACCTGAAAAAGGGATAACCAAAGAAGACCCATCTGAATTTAGAGAGATAGCATCTGAATTTCGCAACCCCATAGTTCTAATCTTTGACAATCCTATATACGGAAAGCACTACTGCTATTTTGAGTCCCAAAAAGGCATGCCGTACAAAATGCTAATTTCTAACACAAAGCCCTATATTTGTGGGAGATTTCAGCTGAAATCTGATTTTGACTATAAGAAAGCAATGGCTGCAAAACGTAAGGTTTACCTTACAAAACAATATGGTGCTAAAAATGCCAATCTTATAGTACAAGGTATAATAAATATTGGTATGACTAAATCTATGTGTAGAGAAGCTTGGGGAAAGCCTGACAACATCCATAGAAATACAAGTTCTGAAGGGACTCATGAGCTCTGGATATATGGCAATTGTTATTTATATTTCGGAGGTAATACACTTACAATTATACAAAATTAATAACTTATCGCAAAAAATCATGAGTGAGAAAAATTATATTCTCTCAATATATAAGAATGTTACATACGAAGATGTATTGTCATATAAAAGATACAAGAAACTGTCTTTTCTAAAAGGCTACAGTCCAGAAGAGATAGCTAAGCATCTTTATGCCCAAAAAGAAATATCACAGGACAAATGGAAGGCTTTGAAAATATTAAGCCGTAAACTTTTTAATGAGAAAAGAGCTGAAGCTCATAAGGCTATTATTCACAACAGATATGATTATCTATTAGATGATTTCAACAACAGAAGATTGCCCAATGGCATCTTTTCTAAGTCATTTGACAGAGGGGTTTGTGCCTGTGTAAAAGCAAAGTCCGACCTTCCATTTTATGAGCATTTTTTTAGTGATTACTTTCTCAAATTCAACATTGACAGTATCATAGATTACGCCTATACACTTCCAGAAGATCAAAAAGATATGTGTAAAACTTTAATCTTTTCATCTATACAATATTATAGAGATACCCATGAATATAGAGGAAATTCTCAAAATGGGCATCAGTATATAGAACTTTCAGATGTTTATACCAACATCAGATTCAAACATGACGTATGGTATGATAATGCCAAAGCTGTCGATTTCTTAATAGAGCATTACCATGATAGAATTATAAATGCTTCTTTAAAAATGACGGGAAGCCTTACATATGAATCAAAAATAAATTATCTCCGTAGAACAAACCCTAATTTTGATACAAAGCAAGAAAAGAATAGATTTAAATATCTTGTCGCAATGGCACGAGATAAAATGTATAACCCTGGTTTAAATATTAATGAAGTTGGTTCCCATAAAGGAATTGTGGATATTAATAAGAATATAGCAAACGAAGATAAAACTTTTTCTGACAATAGGCATGAAACTCCGACAGAGGAATCAAAAGAGAAAATAAAAGAAGAAACGCTGTGCAGTCCTATAATTGAAGAAAACAAAAAAGATTTTTCAATACAGCAAAAGGATAAGGCTGTGAAAACAGTACAGGCTGATTTTTCATGTTGCGATATTTCTGCTAAAGAAGTCCACCTTAGTATAGTTTCAAAACCAAATAATTCTATTAGCGTTACTGAAAAGAAAGAAAATATTCGCCCTAAAGAAGGAATTGATTATAGCGAGAAACAAAAGAACAACCAAGAAATCGGAGATATTGGTGAAGATTTTGTACTTGCTAACGAAATTGACAAAGCCAAAAAATGGGGGTTATCAGTAGAATTAGTCTCTCAAATAAGAAGAGTTTCATTGGAAAGCGATGACTACGGCTTTGATATACTCTCATTTGACAAAAATGGAAAGAAACATTATATAGAGGTTAAGACAACAACATCATCAAGTAACAATTTATCTTTTATTCTTACACAGAATGAACTGGAACATTCTAAAGAATATGGAGAATCATACTCAATAGTGATGGTTCTTGATGTATTGAAAGAACCTCGCATTTGGGACATGGGTAATCCATTTATTCAAGAGCCATACAAAGTAAACATAAAGCCAATCAAGTATATAGTTTCATTTAGCACCAACAATGCTGATTAATATATACGTCAACACTTCTATTCGGCAATGAGCTGCTCGACATACCGACTTGTTGCAATAAAAACATATATGCCAAAGTACATTACATTCGTAAGTACCTTGGCATATTTCATATATATAACATATTACTTAGTAATCTTTATATTATTCATATTTCTATTTAATATCATATTATTAACACACACCGACCATTAATATGTCAATAGCAAACAACCCTCTGAAATTTAAGGGATAGATGGAACTTCATTGTCATATTTTCTTTTCCAAGACATACTTTCATATATCGTAAAAAGCACTTCTGAGATTCATAAAATTCTGTTGCAAAGGTATATGTTATTTCTTATTGGCTGCAAGGTCAAGGCTTTGCTTTGCCTCAAAATCTCCACACCTTCGGGTAGTATTTTAAGGACAAAACTTTGCACCAATGTTCATAACACCTTTGTGAGCAACATAATTTCTAACAAATCCCAGAAGTA
>ERZ808246.2890-NODE-2890-length-10199-cov-4.774054_pt1 | contig 10199 bp, 9 predicted proteins | sample MGYA00521083_ERZ808246 | MGnify/ENA primary metagenome ERZ808246 (study PRJEB31516, sample SAMN03275577) | gut metagenome | biome: mammalia-associated habitat; material: feces | host: Papio cynocephalus | place: Kenya | collected 2012-07-07 ... | reverse complement strand
GCATCCGGCGTGTATAAGGGGGATTTGTAATTATGATCAACGCAGTCGGCAGAGACATTCCCGAAGAGATCCTTGAGCGCACCGGCAAAGAGGTCTTTCAGGGCAACAACTATAAAAACGGCAAGGCCTTCAAGAAGGCCGGCCCCTCCGTCACTCCTGTGATGAAGAACGACCACGACAAGATGGTCAAGGACATCCACGAGGCACTGGTCAAGTGCAACGCCCATGACGGCATGACCCTTTCCTTCCACCATCACTTCCGTGAGGGTGATCTGGTGGTCTGCATGGTCATGGAGGAAGTCCACAAGATGGGCTTCAAGAACATCACCCTGAGCGCAAGCTCTCTGGGCAAGGCTCACGATGCTCTGGTCCCCATGATCGAGGACGGCACCATCGTCAACATCGAGTCCTCCGGCGTCCGCGGCAAGATCGGCGATGCCATCTCCCACGGCAAGCTGAAGGGTCTGGCCACCATGCGCAGCCACGGCGGCCGTGTTCGCGCCATTGAGACTGGCGAGACGCACATCGATATCGCTTTCATCGGCGCACCTTCCTGCGACGAGTACGGCAACTGCTCCGGCATGGGCGGCAAGACCAACTGCGGCGTGCTGAGCTACGCTTACGTGGACGCAGATCAGGCAGACTACGTCGTTGCTGTCACCGATTGTCTGGTGGCTTACCCCAACTACCCCGCCGAGATCAACCAGACCAAGGTGGATTACGTCTGCGTCGTGGATCAGATCGGCATCCCCGAAAAGATCGCTACCGGTGCTGCCAAGCCCACCACCGACCAGCGCAAGCTGCTGATGGCTGAGTACTGCACGCAGGTCGTGGCCAACACCCCCTACTTCAAGGACGGCTTCTCCTATCAGACCGGTGTCGGCGGTGCATCCATTGCTTCCACCATCTCCCTGAGCAAGATCATGGAGGAGAAGAACATCCATATGGGTCTGGGCGTCGGCGGCCTGACCAAGCCCATGTGCGAGCTGCTGGACCGTGGTCTGGCCCGCAAGCTGGTCGATACGCAGGACTTTGATCTGGACGCTGTCAGCAATGTCCGCTCCAACCCCAACCATTTCCCCATCTCTGCTGGCGAGTATGCAAGCCCGATGAATAAGGGCGCTTTCGTCAACAAGCTGGATTACGTCATTCTGGCTTCTCTGGAAGTCGATACCCACTTCAACTGCAACGTCGTTGTGGGCTCTGACGGCGTCATCACCGGCGCACAGGGCGGCCATCCCGATACCGCACAGGGCGCAAAGTGCACCATCGTCATTGCCCCCCTGCTGCAGGGCCGTATCCCCGCCATCTGCACCGATGTCACCACCGTGACCACCCCGGGCGAGAGCGTGGATATCGTCGTTACCGATTACGGCGTGGCCGTCAACCCCCGCCGCCCCGACCTGCTGGAAGCTCTCCAGAAGGCCGACTGCGTGCCCCTCAAGACCATTGAGGAGCTGCGGGATATCGCTTACTCCATCGTCGGCGAGCCGGACAAGGTCCAGTTCGGCGACCGTGTGGTGGGCATCATCGAAGCCCGTGACGGCACCATCATGGATGTCGTCCGTGAAGTCAAGCCTTTCTCCTTCCGCGAAGATTGAGTGCAGCCACCTCCGGCGTTCTCTCCGCAGCTTGCCAACCTGCGGGATTTCGGAACCAGTTCACGGGATTCCCTTCGCTCTTCTCAAGCCGCCGGAGACCATTGACACACAACTTCATGCGATTCTCCTTTTAATGGTTTTGTGTTTTATACCGGCATAAAACCGAAAGCCCCCTGCCCGCATCACGCCGGGCAGGGGGTTTTCCTGTTTCTGTGCCCCTTTCAGGTCCGTCTCATGGGGCTCTTGCTTTTCCCGGGGCAAAGTTTTACAATAGTGGCAGCAAACCTATGATCGGGAGGAAAGTATTTATGGCCTGCACAACAATCTTAGTCGGCAAAAACGCATCCTATGACGGCTCCACCATGATCGCCCGCAACGACGATTCCGGGTCGGGGCATTTCACCGCAAAAAAGTTCGTGGTGGTGCCGCCGGAGGAGCATCCGGCGGTCTATAAGTCCGTCCTGTCCCATGTGGAGATCCCGCTGCCCGGCAACGCCCTGCGGATGACCGCCATGCCCAACGCAGTGGAGGGCAAGGGCATCTGGGCGGCTTCGGGCGTCAACGCTGCCAACGTGGGCATGACCGCCACCGAGACCATCACCTCCAACCCCCGGGTATTGGGGGCCGACCCGCTGGTGGTCTATCAGCCCGCCAGAGATGGCCAGCCCGAAGTGCCCGGCGGCATCGGCGAGGAGGATATCGTCTATCTCGTCCTGCCCTATATCCACTCGGCCCGGGAGGGCGTGCAGCGGCTGGGCAGCCTGCTCAAAGAGTACGGTACTTACGAAATGAACGGCATCGCTTTTCAGGACGTGGACGAGATCTGGTGGTTGGAGACCATCGGCGGACACCACTGGATCGCCCGCCGTGTTCCGGACGACGTATATGTGGTGATGCCCAATCAGCTGGGCATCGACGCCTTTGATCTGGACGACGCTCTGGGTGAGCAGAAGAACTTCATGTGCTCGGCTGACCTGCGGGAGTTCATCGCCGAGAACCATCTCGACCTCTCGCTGAACGGAAAGCTGAACCCCCGGGATGCCTTTGGCAGCCATGAGGACGCCGACCACGTTTACAACACCCCTCGTGCATGGTTCATGCTCCGGTATCTGAACCCCCGCACAAAGGTCTGGGACGGCCCCAACGCCGAGTACGGCCCCCGCTCCGACGATCTGCCCTGGTGCATGGTGCCCGAAAAGAAGCTGACCCCCGAGGATGTGAAGTATGTGCTGTCCTCCCATTATCAGGGCACGCCTTATGACCCCTATGCCAGCTACGGCGACCCGGCTATGCGGGGAGCTTACCGTTCCATCGGCATCAACCGCAACGACTTCATGGCCCTGATCCAGATGCGGCCCGATGTCCCCGAAGCTTATCGTGCCGTGGAGTGGATCGCCTATGCGTCCAACGCCTTCAATACCATGGTGCCCTTCTACGCCAACGTCACCGAGACTCCGGCTTATCTGGCCTGCACTACCAAGGAAGTCTCCACCGACAGCTTCTATTGGGTCAGCCGGATGATCGCTGCTATGGCCGATGCCTCCTACAGCAAATCCCTCATCCATGTGGAGCGGTATGAGCTGGCTGTCCTCTCGTCCTGCCGTGCCCTGCTGAACCAGTACGATAAGCTTCAGGCTGCCGAGACCGACCCCGCCAAGCAGGCCGCTCTGCGCATTGCAGGCAATGAGGCCATCGCCAAAGCCCTCAAGGCCCATGCCGCCGATACGCTGGATAAAGTTCTCTTTGAGCTCAGCAGCGGCATGAAGAACGCCTATTCGAGATCGGATGCGTAATAGCCCTCTCAGTCATTGCTTCGCAATGCCAGCTTGACTCCTTCAGTCTCGCCTGCGGCTCGCCAGCTCCCTCACGGAGGGAGCCTTTGGCGAAAACGGAAAGCTTTACGGCAGAACAAAAGGCTCCCTCTTTGAGGGAGCTGGCACGGCAACGCCGTGACTGAGGGAGTTTCTCATAAACATAAAACAACCGGGCCTTGCGGTCTGGATTCACGGCATGAAACCGTTGATCTGGACAACAGGGCCCGGCATTTTATTTGTATGAGAAACTTTGTTCAGTCAGCATCCGTGACCCGGCCTGCCAAGGGCTCCCCCTTTGGGGGAGCTGGCATTGCGAAGCAATGACTGAGAGGGCTACTGGGAGAGCTGCCGCCGTAGGTGGCTGAGAGGGCTACCAGCTCAATAAACACCTTCATCTGGGGGGTCAGCCACTTATCCCGGTGGTAGAACAGCTGGCGGTACATCTGCACCTGACACTCGGGGACGTTCAGCCGGGCAAGGGTCCCGGCGGCAAGGGCGGGCCGGACGATGTACTCGGGCAGGAAGGAAAGCCCCATGCCCTGTTCTACCATCTGGCAGAGCAGGGAAGCACTGCCCAGCTCCAGATAGGGCTCCACCGTCAGGCGGCGGGCCGCAAGGCACTGGTCCAGAGCATCCCGGTAGCTCATCCCCCGCTCGGTCAGCAGAAATTCCTGCCCGGCCAGCTCTTCCAGCGTCACGGTCTCCTGCGCCGCCAGCGGATGCCCTGCCGGGGCCACGAAACAGACCGGCTCCGGCTGGTTCACGGCCCGGGTGATGGAGGAAAGCAGCAGGGGCTGATCCAGCGTATAGGCAAGATCCACCTGATTGGTGCTCAGCAGGCGGATCATCTCGTCGGCGGTGGCGGTGCGGAGCACCAGCTCCACCTGCGGGCATCGGGCGTGATACTGCCCCAGCAGCCCGGGCAGGAACGCACTGCATACCGAGTCCGCCAGAGCCACCCGCAGCGTGCCGCTGATCTGCTGCTCCGGCTGCAGTGCTGCTTTGGCCTGCTGGGCCGTGGCAAGCAGGGTGCGGGCGTAGGAAAGAAAGGTCTGCCCGGCATCGGTCAGCCGGACGGTGCGTCCCACCCGGTCAAAGAGGGGGGCTTCCAGTTCGGCTTCCAGCTGGGCGATCTGGGCAGACACCGCCGATTGGGAGTAGCCCAGCTCCCGGGCGGCCTGCGAGAAGCTGTGCAGCTCCGCAATGTGCAGAAATGTGTTGATCGTGCGCAGTTCCATGACCTTCTCCCCTCAGCGGCGGGTGATGTCGGTGACGGTGAGCTGTTCACCGTCCACCGTGAAATGCACCTCTACCGGGCCGAACTCCATGCCGTAGACCCGGCTGGGGTCGTGCTGGTAGGAGGGCCGGGGGTCCAGCGCCAGAACACCGGTCAGAGCGGCCCGCTGTTCCTCCGGCACCCGCAGCAGCAATGCCTCGGGAAAATCCACCTGCAGGGTGTGCCGCTGGGTCTGGGCCGTGAACCCGGCTGCGGCATCGGGGTGGCAGTCGGCATAGGGGATATAGGGCTTGATGTCGTAGATGGGGGTGCCGTCCATCAGGTCGGCTCCCCGCACGATGAGCACCGGGCCCAGCTCAGGGCGGTGCTCGATGGCTTCCAGCCGGACGCTGGACAAGCCAAGCGGGTTGGGCCGGAAGGGGGAGCGGGTGGCAAACACGCCCATCCGGGTGTTGCCTCCCAGCCGGGGCGGACGGACGGTGGGAGACCAGCTGTCCCGCACCGCCCCGGAGAACTGCCACACCAGCCAGATGTGGCTGAAATCTTCCAGCCCACGCACGGCGTCGGCGTTGCGGTACTCGGGGGTGAACACCACCTCGGCTTTCAGGCTGTCCACCAGCCCGCTCTGCCGGGGGATGCCAAACTTGGTGGGAAACGCTGTATGGATGTGCGCAATGACGTTCAGTGTCATGGCTTCGTTACTCATAATATACCTCTTATAATCCTCTGCAAAATCCCACGGCCTTGCCCTCGATCCGGATCTCTTCCAGCTGGGGGCCGGTAAAGATCATGGGCGAGCAGACGGAGGTATTGTCGGCCAGCAGCATCACGGCATCTCCCTGCCGGTGAAAGTGCTTGAGGGTGGCTTCCTCCCCGATCCGCACGGCGGCGATCTCTCCCTGCTCCACCTCGGGCTGGCTCCGGATGCATACGATGTCCCCATCGCAGATGGTGGGGGCCATGCTGTTTCCGTGGCAGGTCAGGGCAAAATCGGCGTGCCATGCAGCGGGTACGCCGATGTAGCTTTCGATGTTCTGCTCGGCTGTGATGGGAGTTCCGCAGGCAATGGAGCCCACCAGCGGCACCCGCACCATCTCGGGCAGGGGCTCAAACCCCGGGGGCGGCGTTGGCACGTCCAGCCCCAGCAGCCAGGCCGGGGTGGTGTGCAGGGCAGCAGCCAGCTCCTCCAGCTTGGCCTGCGGGATGTCATTGACCCCTTTTTCCAGCTTGGTGATGGAGGATTTGGAGCGGTAGCCCATCCGGATGGCCAGCTCTTCCTGCGACAGGCCCAGCTCGTCCCGGCGGATGCGGATGCGGTGAGAAAGTTCCGACATAAAAACAGCCTCGCTTTCGGCGAAAATGGTTCTTCTGAGGGCAGTATAACAAAAAATTTATCAAAAATCAACTTTTAAACGGCGAAATCCAGAAAACGGTTGACAATAAATCAACTCAAGAGTATACTACAACCAAAGATTGTACAAAACGCCTGAATTGCAAAACGGAAAGGGGGAAGGATTTCATGACCGATACCGAAAAGCTGCGCACCTACATCGACCTCCACGGCTACAAGCTGGGCTATGTTGCCCGGGTGATGGGCATCACGCCGGGGGCTCTGCGGTGCAAGCTGACCCGCGAGACCGAGTTCAAGGTCAGCGAAGCCGCCGACCTTGCCCGCCTGCTGGGGCTGAACCGGGAGCAGCGGGACGAGTGTTTTTTTGCGCAGGAACTCAGCCCGCAGTACACCCCCTGCGAAGGAGGCCGCCGATGACCCGGGAACAGCGGGAGCAGACCCGGCAGGCCCTCCGCCGCTTCGGCACCCGGCAGTGGGCCCGCAGCAACCGCAATTGGGCCGATGCCATTGAGAAGACGCTGGCCTACTACGACGCTGCCGACCCCATCCGCTCCGGTCTGCTCCGGCTGCGGTACTTTGAGAAGCGCAGCGAGGAAGAGACGCTGGAACGGCTCCACATCGGCCGCACCACCTACCTGAAAGCCCAGCAGGACCTGCTGAGCACCGTGGCCGTCTATGCCGCCCAGAGCGGTGCACTGCCGGACAAACAGTTCCCGAAAGTCCGCTTCCCGAGGTGGGAAGCGTGAAGCGGGCAGGAAAATGCAAAACAAAAGACCCTGCAAGCTTGTGCCTGCAAGGTCTTTTCAGAAGATGGTGCGGATAAGAGGACTTGAACCTCCACCGAGTTGCCCCGATTAGAACCTGAATCTAACGCGTCTGCCAATTCCGCCATATCCGCATATTCTGTTTTGTTCGTGAGCCGTGCGGCTCGGAACGCTGATTATTATACCACGGATGCGGAAAATGTCAAGCGTTTTTGGCGGATTTTTTTGATTTTCTGGTTTTCGGGGATTATTCTGCGCAGGAACGCCGTTCTTTTTGGGGCGTTTCTATGGATTTACTTCACCACGGCACCGCTGGACAGAGCCTCGTTCACGGCGTCCATCAGAGCCACCATGGTGCAGTAATTGGCACCGTAGGTCTCGGTGTAGGCGGAGTAGGTGTCGATCTGCTCCTGCGTGGGGGCCACATGGGCGGCTTCGGCAACGGCCTGATAGAGCAGGGCTTCCTTGGCGTATGTCTCGATATCGTCCGCCATGGAAGTCAGCATGGCATCGGCATCGTCATAGCCCATCACCTGCTTCACAAAGGTGTCAAGGTCCATGCCGTAGTAGGTGGACATGGTGTAGTAGTAATTCAGGCACTGCTTGACCTGATAATCCAGCACTTCCTGCGGGATGGACTTGAAGTCGGCGTTTTCCATCAGGTAGTCCATGGTGGCCGTGTTCAGGTTGTCCTGATAGAGCAGACGCTGGTAGAGGGCCTGCAGGTCGGCCACCGTGTGCACATCGTCGCTGGTGCCGTAGTTGCTGTCCACCCACTCATCGGTGAGCTCGGGCAGGACCTCTTCCGAGATGGAGTTCAGGGTCACCGAGAACACAGCCTTTTTGCCACTGAGGACCACGGTGTTGCCCTCGGCGTCGGTGGAGTCGCTGTAGCCCTCGGGGAAAGTCACGTTCACGTCAAAGGTCTCGCCGGGCTTGTGGCCCACGATCTGGTCCTCAAAGCCGTCAATGAAGGTGCCGCTGCCCAGCGTCAGGCTGTAGCCGCTGTAGGTGCCGCCGGTAAAGGCTACGCCGTCCACGGTGCCGGCGTAGTCGATGTTCACGGTGTCGCCGTCTGCAGCGGCACGGTCTACCTGCTGGGTGGTGGAGTGCTGGCTGAGCACGTTGTCGATCTGGGACTGCACGTCCTCGCTGGAGGGCTCTACGTCTGCCCGGGAGATCGGGATGGCGGCGTAGTCCTCGGGCAGGGTAACGTAGTCAAGGGCCTTGATGCCCTCCCAATAGCCGTTCTCGTCCAGACTGTCGCTGTAAGTGAAGTTTTGATAGTCGTAATCGGCGGCCTTGCCGATGAGGGCAGCGGCATCGCTGCCGGATGCGGCGGAAGAAGAGCTGGCGGTCTTGCCGCAGCCTGCCACGCTCAGTGCAAGGGCTCCTGCGCAAAGCACGCAGAGGGCTTTTGTGATCTTCTGTTTCAAAATATACCTCCTGTTTGCAAAACCGGCGGGATGCCGGAGATGAACCGTAAAAACGTATCTTATTATAAAGGCCAAATATGAAAAAGAAAAGTTTTTTGCAAAATTTCCACAAAACCGGCCGTTCCGGGCGACGAGATGCTGGAAAAGCGGGGCCCGTTCTGGTATGATAAAGAAAAACACCGCAGACAGAAGCCCTGCGGCAGAAAAACAGGGAGGAACAGTATGGACTACAACAAGGCTGCTCTCGAGATGCACGAGAGCCATAAGGGCAAAGTGGGCATCGTCAGCAAGGTGGAAGTCAAAAACCGGGACGAGCTGGCAACGGCTTACACCCCCGGCGTGGCAGAGCCCTGCCGGAAGATCAAGGAAAACCCCGATGACGTGTACAAATACACCTTCAAGGGCAATATGGTGGCGGTGGTGTCCAACGGCACGGCAGTGCTGGGTCTGGGCGACATCGGCCCCGAAGCCGGTCTGCCGGTGATGGAGGGCAAAGCCGTCCTCTTCAAGGAGTTCGGCGGGGTGGATGCTTTCCCCATCGTCATTGATGCCCACGATGCAGCCGGGGTCATTGCGGCCTGCAAGGCCATCGCCCCCACCTTCGGCGGCATCAATCTGGAGGATATCAAGAGTCCCGAGTGCTTTGAGATCGAGCAGACGCTGGAAAAAGAGCTGGATATCCCGGTGTTCCACGACGACCAGCACGGCACGGCCATCGTGGTCACCGCTGCCCTCATCAACGCCCTGCGTGTGGTGAATAAGAAGATGGAGGATGTGCACATCGTCCTCAACGGCCCGGGAGCCGCAGGCACCGCCATCATCAAGATGCTGATGACCGCCGGAGCCAGAGACATTGTGGCAGTGGATCAGTTCGGTACCCTGTACAAGGGCTGCAACAGTGCCGAGGCCCACAAGAACTGGCTGGGTGAGGTCACCAACCCCCGCCAGATCAAGGGCGGGCTGAAAGAAGCTCTTGAGGGGGCCGATGTGTTCATTGGCGTGTCCCGTCCCGGCATCCTGACCGCCGAGCTGTGCAGGACCATGAACAAGGACGCCATCGTCTTTGCCATGGCCAACCCCACCCCCGAGATCATGCCCGATGAAGCCAAAGCAGGCGGTGTGCGGATCATCGCCACCGGCCGCAGCGATTTCCCCAATCAGGTCAACAACGTGCTCTGCTTCCCCGGCCTGTTCAAGGGCGCACTGAGCGTCCGTGCCCGGGACATCAACGACCCGATGAAGCTGGCAGCGGCCTATGCCATTGCCGACCTCATCACCGATGCCGACCGCAGCGAGGAGAATATCATCCCCGGTGCCTTTGACCCCCGTGTGGCACAGGCTGTGGCTGATGCCGTGGCAAAAGCTGCCCGGGAGACCGGCGTGGCCCGGCTGTAAGCGGAGGAACGGACAATGAGGACGATTCCGGCACAGGAGATCACCGATACCGTTGCCCGCCTCTGCATCGAGGCCAACACCCGCCTGCCCCGGGATGTGCAGGAAGCACTGGACAAGGCCCGGCAGGAAGAGCCGTGGCCGCTGGCAAAGAATACGCTGGACCTGCTCTGGTCCAACCTGAGTGCGGCAAAAGAAGGAAACCTGCCCATCTGTCAGGACACCGGCATGGCCTGTGTTTTTGTGGAACTGGGCACCGATGTCCATATCGACGGCAGCTTTGAAGCCGCCATCCATGAGGGGGTGCGCCGGGGCTACACCGACGGCTATCTGCGCAAGAGCATCGTGGCCGACCCGCTGCGCCGGGGCAACACCGGCGACAACACCCCGGCGGCCATCACGGTGCATCTGGTGGATGGCGACGGCTGCACCATCACCGTGGCCCCCAAGGGCTTTGGCAGCGAGAACATGAGCCGCATCCAGATGCTCAAGCCTGCCGACGGTGTGGAGGGCTTTAAGAAGTTTGTGGTGGACACCGTAAAGCTTGCGGGCTCCAACCCCTGCCCGCCCATCGTGCTGGGCATCGGCGTGGGCGGCAGCTTTG
>ERZ808246.2889-NODE-2889-length-10207-cov-4.246158_pt1 | contig 10207 bp, 5 predicted proteins | sample MGYA00521083_ERZ808246 | MGnify/ENA primary metagenome ERZ808246 (study PRJEB31516, sample SAMN03275577) | gut metagenome | biome: mammalia-associated habitat; material: feces | host: Papio cynocephalus | place: Kenya | collected 2012-07-07 ... | reverse complement strand
TTTTTCATCTTCCCCATGCCAAGATCGTAGTTGCCTCCCACTGCCTGACGTGCCTCGAAGCTGTAGCCGCCATTGTCCCCGGTGCCGAAGAATCCGGATCCCCAATAGGTGTACTTCCAAAGATTGTAGCCTAAATCTGTGTCGGTGTGCAGAATGCCAGCTGAAGCCTTGAGCTTCAGAAAATTGATCCAGTAGGAATCATTCCTCCCTGCGGCTCCCACCGGAATCCAGCTCAAGCCCAATGTCGGGGAGAAGGCGTTCCTGTGTCCGGAAGCCAATTTCAGGGAATGGATCAAGGCTCCGCTGAAATCCACCATAAACCTGTCATTGTAGCTGTAAGCCGCATTGAATCCTATGTGGGAGTTCCTGTCAGAGTACACGCTGTTTTCTAATGAACGGTAACTGTAGAAGCCGAGAACCGAAGCCGAGACAGTGTGCTTTCCATTGAAGGTACGCTTGTAGTCAGCGGCTATGTTCGCTCCTATCCCTCGGCTGAACGTGCCTGACTGCAGGGTCATCACACCTGTCTTGGTGTCCTGGTTGATGCGGTTGATCTTGAATATCTTGCCTGTGGCGTCGCTCCAGACCGGCTCGTACAGGGCGTAAGTGTTCTGTATTGCCTCGGAATAGCCACCATAGGTGTCTATGTTCATTGTTCCCCGTAACGAGAGGCCTTTCATTATTTTGGAAAGGTCATACACGAGTCCTATGTTGAACTGCATTGTCCTGCGGTAATCGCGCTGGTAGCCGTTGCGGTTCAATTCACCGTAGATGTTCTTACCGTAGCTGTTTTTCCCGGACTCGGTATGTCCGCCCAATATTCCTTTGCCGTCAATGATGTCCACACCCTCCAGAATTGAAGGATCTTCAATAAGATCGACTGGCAGCAGCGGAGCGTAGTCATTCGGACGAAGGGTCGAAGCCAGTGTGAAGAAATCGGTACGAGGGTTCTGGTCAAGGTCAAAGACGAAGAACGCATCGACAAAGCTCTTCAGGGACGGAGTGATGTTGAAGTCAATGTTGCTTCGAATCTTGAAACGGTTGTAGCCGGTACTATATTCGTCAACCTTGTAGAGCTTGTCGTGATTCTCCCAACCTATGTTGGCGTAGAAACGCGCCACATCGTTTCCGCTGGTGAACTCGCCCAGCACCCTTGTGGAATTGGTCATCGGTTTAAGGAAGTCCGAGCTGTAGTAGTCCACATCAGGATAGCGGTAAGGATTGCTGCCGTCATATTTCGCTATGTCGGCCGGTCTGAACGGAGGGCGGCTGTCCGGAGAGTCGTTGAGGAATGCCTCGTTGTAGAGGGTCATGTATTCGCGTGAACCCAAATATTCCGGAAGCCTGATCGGCACCTGCACTCCAGTCTCCACTCCGAAGCGGATGTCCCTTTTGGCGACTTTGCCTCGTTTGGTGACGATGGAGAGAACTCCGTTCTTAGCCTGGGAACCGTAAAGGACAGTCGAGTTGATGTCCTTCATCAGTGTGATGCTTTCTATCTCCTCCGGCTGCAGGTTGTCTATGTCACGGGGCTGGCCGTCTATCAGCACGAGGACATCACCTATGCCGTAAAGGTTCAGTCCTGACTGGATGCCCGCTCCGTAGGATGACACAAGGGTGGATACTCCGGAATAATTGTCTTTCATGACTATCCGGGGCATGTCAATGGATGTGACGCTTCCTGGAGCCAGTTTCCCGGAGACGGTCTTGAACACCAGTCTGAGAGTGTCGGCGCCGTTTGCGATGACATTGTCCTCCTGGGCCGAACACACAATGCCGCCCATCAGCAGAGCCGAGACAAATAAGCCCCTAAGGCTGTTCGCGGACATCCGGGATATATGGTTGTGTTCTTTTCTTTTCATTATGCAATGGTCTGTTTATGATTATTCCCAACCGGGATTCTGGTAGAAGCCCTCGTACAGATAGGATTGCTCGCGTTTCAACGGGAACCAGTAGTGCCTCTGCTCGAATATGCGCGGTGTGTGGTACGGTTTTACCTTATAGTAGGTGTGGTCCTTGTCATATTCAAGGACCTTTATGTCCTTGTACTCCGGCAGGTGAGCCACGTACCAGCGGCGGGTGTCATACCACCTGTGGTTCTCGTAGCAAAGTTCCACGGCTCTTTCCCTGCGTATTGTTTCCCTGAGTTCTTCTTTGGATGCGACAAGATGCGCCGGAGTCGGAAGAGAAGTGCCGTCTGAGTTCCTCACCCTGTCTCTCACCGCCTTCAAAGCCTGCACGGCAGTGACTTTGCATTCGGCTGGAGTGCCGTCCGGACCGTACAGTTCATTAGCCGCCTCAGCGTACATCAAGTACACATCCGCCAGTCTGATCACAGGGAGGCGCTGGGCATGCCAGTTCTCTCCTGACGGGTAGATGAACTCATCACGGTATTTCTTCCACATGTAGCCTGTGATGGTGCCTTTTTCCTCACCGTAGTCTATGCCACCGACATAGAGTTCAGCCATCCACTTCTCGTTGTTCCGCTGCATCAGCAAAGAGCCGTCTGTCACTATGTTGGTGTAGAAACGCGGATCGCGGTCGGCCCAAGGGTTGATGGTAGGATTGTCATAGACAGACGGGTCGAACGGTTCACCGTTGCTCATGCCGAAGTTCTGCACGTAGTTTTCCGTGGCGCCGCAGACATCCACCCACGCTCCCATACGTTTGTTGCAGTCACCTATCTGCTGGCATTGAGCCTGCACCAAAGGGACATTCAACACACCCTCTTTCCCCGAACATGGGATCTCGGAATTGCGGCGGTAGAAAAGACCGCTGTAGTCTTCCCAGTCTTCCAGCCCATAAACGCTGCCTCCCATGATTTCCGACTTCTCCATGACTTTGCCCAGATACTTGACAGCCTTATGGAGATACTCCTCGTTGTAGGTGTAGGAACCAGTCGAGGTGCCGTTCATAAGCGGACTTGCCGCATAGAGCATGGCCTTGCCCAGAATCGCGTAGGCGGCGCCCCTGGTGAAACGGTCCTTGTTGGTGCCGTAGGTCATCTGACCCGTAGGAGTGTCCTGCCAGTCATCCGGCAGAAGCTCAGCCGCGCGAAGCAGGTCCTCTTCTATCTTGTCGGAAGATTCATGGTAGCTAAGGCGCGGATAACGCAGCTCCTCGTCAGCGGAAAGAGACTTCGTGATGTAAGGCATGCCTCCCCAGATGCGGATGATGTTGAAATGCAGTATAGCTCTCAGCATCAATGCCTGCCCTTCGATAAGACTGCGCTGTTCCTCAATGTCCACATTGCCGTAAGGGGTTTTCAGCATGTCAAGATGCTCAAGGGCGATGTTGGCCTTGCGGATTCCGAGCCAGCCCCCTTCCCAGTAGCCGAGACGGGTGGCACCGTTGTTGCCTCCTTGCGCCCATGGATCCGAGTCGTACCTGTCATTGCCGCTCAGATTCTTCTGGGCATAGAAATAGACTTGGTTGATGTCGTAGAACGTACGGTAATCGTTGGTGATGTTGTCGATGTACCATGCCTTGGTGGAAACCACATCATCGGCAAAATTGAAAGGGCCGTAGGTGATGGGGTCGTTCATGCAGTAATATGCGTTCTCTATGTACCCTTGGAACTTTTCGAAGGAGCCGAATATGTCCTCCTCGGTCAGTCCGGCATCGGGAGACTTGTCCAGATAGTCGCTGCACGAGACCGCGGTCAGGCAGCCGGCTGACAAGCAGATTAGTAGAAGTGTTTTATATAATATGTTCTTAATCATGATCTCATCGCGTTTTAGAATGTGACATTAAGTCCAAAACTGAACCTTTTCACAGGCGGGTAGCGGTTCGTGTAGTTGTACTCCTCACGCTCTTCAGGCATCTTGGACCAAAAGAACAGGTTGTGGCCTGCTGCTGTCAGTTTCAAAGACGACATACGTAATTTGTCGAGTATCTTACCAGTGAAGGTATAGGAGATTTCAGCACTTTTGAAACGCAGGTATGATCCGTCCAGCCATACCCCGCGTGTCGAGTTGCCTCCGCCCAAAGCATACAATGCGTCAGTATTGTTCGGAGTCCAATAATCCCACAGCCTCGGAGTCGCGTAAGGAGCCAATGCGCTTTTCGTGAGAGTCGGTGCGAAATTACGAGAGATATTATAGACACCAAGGAAGTGAACCTGGGCGCTAAGTCCCTTGTAGTCGAAGCCGAGGAAGATGTTGTAGGTGTTCTCTGGACGCTCAGGATAACCATAAGGTATCTTGTCGTTCTCATTGATGACACCGTCGGCATTGTAGTCAATGTTCGCCACGCTGCCAGGAAGTCTTGTCGTGTTGTTTTCTCCACCTACCCGTCCATAGACATCGTCCCAGCTTGTGATGAACTTGTCCTGGTCAACGTAAGTCTTGGGCTGGTTGATCCTGAAGCCCTCGTTTTTCTGGTAGTCAGGTATAAGCTCCGGATCATCCATAGCCAGAACCACTTCCTTTGCATGCGCGAAGGTGTAACGAAGCCATGTGTTCCATTCGCTGAACGAACGACGCAGTGTCACGTCAAGTTCGAATCCCCGGTTGCGCACCTTGCCTAAGTTCGCCGCGACAGGGGCTGCACCGAAATATCCCGGAACGCTGCTCGCGCGCTGGGCAGCTGACAGGAAAACCTTGTCCCTGTTGTCCTGGAACACGTCAAGGGAACCGGAAATCAGATGGTTGAAAAAGGCGAACTCGATGCCTATGTTCTGCTTTGTGGAGACTTCCCACTGCAACTCCGGATTGCCAACCTGGGCCTCTTTGTACTGCAGGTAGCTGGCTCCCGGAGAATTGCCATAAGGTCCTTGGAAGACAGTGCCGAACACACCCTTGGCGTTGTTGTCTCCGACGCTCCATGTACTCATGTAAGCCCAACGCTGTGCCGCGAAATTGTCACTTCCGACCTGACCGATGGAATAGCGGACCTTCAATTTGTCAACAAACTTGTCCAGAGGCTTGAAGAAATGCTCATCCGAAATCTGCCAGCCCAAACCCAAGGACGGGAAAAATCCGAAGCGGTATTTTGAGGCGAATTTTTCGGAACCGTTGTAGGAGCCGTTGGCCTCCACAAAATAACGGTTGTTGTAGGCGTAGGTGAATCTTCCTACCCAGTCCTCACGGTAATGGGGAAACTCACTGCCCTCCGCCATCTGCTCGCGGCTCATAAGGGCAAGTCCAGTCACGTCATGCTTGCCGAAGCTGCGGGCATAGTCCACCTGTACTTTGTAATAGGTGCGACGCACAGTGCTGTTGACCGACAGTTTCTCGCCATCGAACCAAGGTGGTGTTGGATAATAGTCCATGTCGTTGTCGCCTGTAGCGGGGTAGTAGATCACTGAACCTGTGTTTCTGTCAACCGCTTTGGAGAGCACACTCGACCATCCGAAATCCCTTAATGAGAAGAAGCGGGTGTCAAACGAGAAAGTACCCGACGCGGAAAGGCCTTTTGTGACGAAGTCCAATTTCTGCTTCAATGTGATGTCTGACATCATCTGAGCCGTGTTCTTCTTCTGGAAATTGGTTGATCCGCTAAGAACAGCGACCGGGTTCTTTTCTGTACCTCCATAAGGGCTACCATAAGCCCCATCCACATACTGTATCGGGAATATGGACGGAGGCAGGCTATAGAACGCGTCCCAGATCTCTCCGTATTGTGTCGGAACCTCATCCCTCATCCTAAGAGAGCCAGCAAGATTGACGCTGACGGTTGTCGTGGGTGTGAAGTTAAGGTCCACATTAAGCCTTATGTTGTAATGTTCAAATCCGAACTGGGGCTTGAACGGCAGATCATCATTGCCTCCGGACTTGAGCAGGTCGTCATCCTTCAGATAGGAAACAGCGGCGAAATACTTGGCGAACTTGGCTCCGCCCGTCACATTGAGGTCATACCTCTGTGTCATGGCGAAATCCTTGGTGATGGCGTCAGGCCAGTTGACATTCGGATAAAGGTCGGACTCCGCGCGTGATGCCGGATGACGGTATTTATTGGTCTCACCGACCGGTGAAAAGTAACCCCAGCTTGCCTCATCGTAAGGGAGAGACTTCTCCACCAATTCATTCTGATAACGGTAGGTGTCATAGGCATCCTGGATGTCAGGCATCTCACCGATAACCTTGAAAGTGGTGTTGGCCGAGAAGGAGACGCTAGCCCTTCCCTCTTTTCCACGTTTTGTTGTGATGAGGATGACACCTTCCGCTCCTTTCACACCGAACACGGCTGTCGCTGAGGCGTCCTTCAGCACGGAGATGCTTTCAATCTGTCCGGCATCGATGTCGGACATCTTGCGTTCCACTCCGTCGATGAGTATCAACGGGGAGGCTCCGTTCCATGATGAAAGGCCTCGGATGGTGATGGTCGGGTCATCGTTGCCAGGCATGTCAGACGCAGTCTGGGTTGACAGGCCGGGCATGAGTCCTGAAAGCATCTGACCCACATTTCCTTGAACACCGGTCTTCATCAGCTGTTCTCCCTTTGTCTGCGCGATGGCTCCAACGACGCTCTCCTTTTTCTGCGTGCCGTAACCAACCACGATTGTCTCCTGGATGGACATCGCATCTTCCTGCAACGTGATGTGGATGTTTGACATTCCTTTTATAGGAATATCCTGGGTGACAAAATTGATGTAGGACACTTCAAGAACCCCACCATCTCCTTTCACATTAATGGAGAAACGCCCATCAATGTCCGTCGTGGTTCCGATCTTGGTCCCTTTCAGCATGACACCGGCCCCGATAAGCGGTTCACCGTTCCCGTCAGTGACGACTCCCGTGACCTTGCCCGACCGTTCTGTCTTCTTGGCATTCTGGGTTTCTGTACGCTGAGGTGGGGTAACGGGAGATTTCGTGATGGTGACTTGACGGCCTCTTACCTTGTAATCCAGTCCTTTCCAAAGGACTTTGTCCATGACCTCGGTGATGCCGGCATCCTTCACGCTGACACTCACGTTTCTGTCAAGTTTTACCTGCTCCTCGTTGTAGAGAAAGACATAGCCGTAATCCCGCTCGATCTTTTCGAGCACCTTTTTGGCGGGTATGTTATTCATAGAGAATGTGATACCCTTTGTCTGCGCTGCCGTGCCCGAGGCAAGCAGCGCGATGCTCATGACACAACAGACCACCCTGCGGACAATTCCGACAAGTTTCCTTATTCTGCTCATTATCAGAAGAATTAGATTGGTTATAGAGTTAATTGTTATAAAATTTAGTGTCCTCCCATAGTTATGGAATAGGCACCGTCTTTATCCTTGCGATAGGTTATGCCTGAGACGATGGAAAGGGTTTCCAGGGCGTTCTCGCAGTTCACCGAAACATCCATATTGCCTGTGATGGACAGCCCCTTGACGGTCTCGTCACATGTAAATTCCACGTTGTAGTGACGGGCAAGCCGCCTGAGCACGTCCGCGATGTCTGAATGATTGAACTTCAAGAAATCACTTGTCCAGCAAACATAGTCGTCCGGATCCACGGTCTCCACCGATGCATTTCCTGACTGGCCAAGGCTCAGCCTCTGTCTTGGCGTCATCAGGTATTCTCCGTCCATCTGGTCTGAACCGACCTTGACCTTTCCGGAGACGAGCACCACACTCTGGCTCTCCTCACCGTGGTAGGCCTCCACATTGAAACTTGTACCGAGCACCGAGACGCTCATCCTGTCCGTTATGACCTCGAAAGGACGACTTTCGTCCCGCGCCACATCAAGATAAGCCTCCCCGTTGAGGTATAATGTTCTCTTCTTTCCGGACATACCAGCCTTGAACGCGATGATTGACCCAGCGTTAAGATGCAGGCTCGTACCGTCTGACAGCTTCAAGCGGGCTGTCTTTCCGTAAGGTACCGACAACTTGTGAATATCGTTACTTGCAGTGATGTCATGCGAGTATGTCGCCCCGTTGGAACTTATCGACAGCAAGTCTCCACTGTAGGATATCTCCGCATTGCTTCCGACCTTAAGGGTGTCGCCCGGAAGGACGAGCCTGATCTCCCCGGACTTTTCGGGAGAATAGTCCGCCACCAGCTGAAGTCCGAAATCATCCTGCGCTTCGTTTGAGACAAATTCGTCATGTACAAACACTCCTGCAGCAATGGCCGCAGCCACGCCCACAGACGCAGCTATGGTCTTGAAAAGGAACTTGATGCGTCTATTGCGTCTTCCGATGATCTTGTAATCCCGGAAAATCGAAATCCACAATCTTCTCTTGTCCGATTCGCTAATGTGTTCCTCAATAGGCTCCATGACAGAGAATATCTCGCCTCTTAAATCGTCTTTTATATTCATTACCAATTAGTTACCAGTTTATCCCAATGCATTGACAGAGCGTCACTCTCCAAAAACACAACATAAAGACCGCATGAGCACGTATTTTATACTCATACGATCTAACTTTTTTTTGTCAAAATCAGACAAACAATTGCAGGAAAACAGCCAAAGACATTATTTTTCTGACCTTGGCGAGAGCCCTAGACAAGAGGTTCCGCACAGACTGGACGTTCATGTCCATCAGCGCAGCGGTCTCCTCGAAAGAAAAACCTAATGTGTAATGAAGGTAAACGGTCTCCTTCTGCCTGTCCGTCATCGCTGACAGCGCGCGTTTGTACTTTTCCTCTGTCACGGCACGATTCTCAAACTCGCACGCAGCGTCATCAGAGAGCCTCCACTCAACGTTGAACGGTAAGTCGTCAAGGCTTATGGAAGGGAGTCTGCTCTCCCGCTTCAGATTGTCGTAAATCTGCCCACGGAGAGACTTGAAAAGATAAGCTTTGGGGCTTTTGATGTCCGTGGGGAGTCTTACCGCACTGAACAACTTAACGAAAACATCATGAATAGCATCCGTCAACAACTCTCTGTCGGAAACGATTTTCATACCGTATCTGTACATCTCATCGACATACCGATCATAAATACGGGAAAACGCTTCTGAATCTCTTTCCGTGAACTTGTTCCAGAGTGCCGTTTCTGATGTTTCATAGTCGTTCATAATCTCAACGCATGATTATCTAATGGAAAATCGTTTGCAAAACTACTAAAAAAAAATGTATCTTTGCATCAATCTTCCAGCAAAATAGAAGAGCCCATCCGAGATGGTCTTGAATATGATGCTGCACCCACAATAAGGCAAAAAATGAATAAAAGAAACACTTCTCTCATCATCAGAGGCATCACCCTGCTGGCAGCGTGCGGACTTGCTGCCAACATCTCTTTAGCGCAGAACAAAGTCAATGCTACGGAAGTCGGCAATGTAACAGTTGACACAACTCATCCGTGGTACGGGGCTAGGGTCGGGATCATCGGGGATTCGATTTCAGATCCGCAGGTGGCGAACGGGCCGGAGAAGTACTACTGGTACATGGCGCGGGAAATCGGAATCATTCCTTGCGTAGTGGCGACAAACGGCCGGGAATGGAATGATGTGATCCGGCAGGCAAACAACTTGAAAAGCGGGTTTGGGGACAACATCGACGCGATCCTCATCCTATTGGGCACCAATGACTTCAATGCAGGTGTGCCAATCGGGGGATGGTTTACCGAAGAATATGACCAAGTGGAGGCAGCGAACAATGAGCCGAAGTCGATTCAGACCAGAAGGCACCGGACTCCGAACCTTGATCCGAGCACTTTCAAGGGCAGGATCAACATAGCTCTGGATTCTCTTAGAAGTATGTACCCAGAAAAGCAGATTATCCTGATGACTCCGCTACACAGAGGGTTGGCCCGGTTGGGAGAAAGGAACATACAGCCAGACGAGAACTACACGAATCGCTGTGGGGAATACATTGATGCCTACGTAAATGCGGTCAAGGAGGCGGAAAATCTCTGGGCCGTTCCTGTTATTGATCTCAACGCCATTTCCGGACTGTTCCCGCTAAATGATACTCAGAAGGATTATTTCCTCCGAGATCGAGACAAACTCCACCCAAGCGATAAGGGACATGAGAGAATCGCGCACGCCCTCATCGCATGGCTCAGATGTCTGGCGCCAAGATTCAGCACCGAATAAAAAGGGAGGTCACTTAGATGGTTGGTGAGCTTGTCGAACCATAGGATAGGTCACTTCGACAAGTTCAGTGACCGAAGCAGCTCTAGCCACTTCGATGGTTGGTGAGCTTGTCGAACCACAAGTTCGTCACTTCGACAGGCTCAGTGACCTATTGTATTACTGTTATCCAATGTTGGTTCTGGTACTCAATAGGCTTTCCGGCAGCGGTGAGGCTCTGGACGTAAGCGAGCATCGTGTCGTAGA
>ERZ808246.2888-NODE-2888-length-10222-cov-11.246287_pt1 | contig 10222 bp, 9 predicted proteins | sample MGYA00521083_ERZ808246 | MGnify/ENA primary metagenome ERZ808246 (study PRJEB31516, sample SAMN03275577) | gut metagenome | biome: mammalia-associated habitat; material: feces | host: Papio cynocephalus | place: Kenya | collected 2012-07-07 ... | reverse complement strand
CGGGGCCGATGAACTTCTTGGCGTACAGGTGGAAGCTGCCGGCGTACGGCATGGCGACGGACAACTCGCCAAGGCTCAGCATGATGAAGTACACCAGCAGCGAGCCGATGCCGTAGGCGAGAATCGCGCCGAACGGACCGGCCTGATGAATGGTGTAGCCGGAGCTCAGGAACAGGCCGGTGCCGATCACGCCGCCCAGCGAGATCATGGTCAGATGCCGAGCGCTCATCTTGCGCTCAAGTCCACCCTGCTCGTCCGGCTTGGATTGCTCGTCCGCGTCACCCGACGGCGAGAGCTTGGATTCGGCTGATTCGGCGGCGACTTGCGATTCGGCCATTGCTTGCGGCTCCTTCATATCAGCTTGATATCAGCTTGGGAAGCGGCGCGAATTCGGCAGGCCGCCCAAACGCAACACTATACGTGAGGCAGACGAATCGAAGGCCGGAGCATACAAGTATGTGGCCATGCCCCATGGCTTGCCCTGCGGCCACGCGGGCTTGCCGGGTGCGGCAGCAACATATGCTGATCGTACCCTGCACGGAACGGCCGCGTTCCCAGCAACCGCCGATACAATAAGGGCAGATTACGCAGCCGCGAATCCGAAAAGACTGTGCGGCGTGCGAACGGATAGGGGGCATCATGGGCAAACGAAGCGTTCGTATCGCAGTCGTGTCGGCATTGATCGCCGCGCTGGTCGCCATCCCCTGCGCCGTCGCCCTGCGGTTCTGCATCCGGGCCCTGGAATACGTGCCGACCTGGCAGATGCCCCTGATCATCGCGCATCGCGGCGATACCACGCATGCGCCGGAGAATTCGACCCAATCCATCGCCGCGGCCGGCAAGGCCAACGCCGACTATGCGGAAATCGATGTCCGTCTGACCGCGGACGACAGGCCGGTGGTGTTCCACGATCGCAAAACCGGGCGGCTCGCCACCAGCGGCCTGAACCGCAAGGTCAACAGCCTGACGTACCGGCAACTTGCCGGCATGCGCATGGGCAAGCCGTGGATCAACCGCCATGCCGGCTTCTACCATGTGCCCACCCTGGATCAGGCGATCGAAACCGCACAGCGGGCGAACGACCATCTTGGTCTGCTGCTGGAGATGAAAACCGACGATCTCCACGCGCCGAAGCTGGCGTATACCATGTCGGATGCCGTGGAAAAGCTGGGATTTGCGAAACGCACCATGGTCATGTCGACCAGCCGGCGGGCCATGGATGTGATGCATGAGATGCACCCGGATTGGAAGGTCGGCTGGTGCCTGAGCGGCAACGCCAAACGGGTGGATTGGCGGCAGCCCATGGATTTCGTGGTGATCCGCTCCCATGAGGTCACGCGAAAGTTCATGTTCGAGGCCAAGGTGCACAACGTCCCGGTGTATGTCGGGCAGGCGGACAGCCACCATGCCGTGAATCATGCGCTGGCCCTGGGCGCGCACGGCCTGCTGAGCAACAACGTGCACCATGCGGTTCCCGCCGTCCGCTCGTATCTCGTCAAGGTCTCGCTTCGCGACGCGCTGCTGGAAAAGCTCGGCATACGCAAGTGAGCCTGGCATACGGACGGACGGCGGGAATCGGGGATCCCGCTTCGTGCGGGATATGACGGCCGATTCGGCCTGGATGATCGGTTGATACAGGTCGGCCGATCGGTCATTCAGTCGATCACTGAACGGCGATCACTGAACGGCGATGGCGTCGATCTCGACAAGCGCGCCCTTCGGGATGTTGTTGCCGCCGAAGGCCACACGGGCGGGCTTGACGGCACCGGTGAAGGTCTTGGCGTACACATCGTCGACCTCGTGGAAGTCGTCGACGTTCTTCATGTAGATGGTGGCGCGAACGACCTTGTCGAAGCTGCTGCCTGCGGCCTCGAGGATGTTGCCGATGTTCTTCAGCGCCTGTGCCGCCTGCTCGCCGGCGGACGCACCGGCCAGTTCGCCGGTGGCGGGGTCGATGCCCAGCTGGCCGGAGACGAACACGAAACCGTTCGCCTTCACGCCCTGGCTGTAAGCGCCCAGCGCGGCCGGGGCCTGCGGGGTTGCAACTGCTTCGAGGGAATCGCTCATGATGTGCTCCTTGCGATCGGGGCATGCGCCTGTGCACGCGTGCCTAAGCCATAGCCGGCAACCGACGCCGGCTCTTTCCCAGCAGTCTACTTGCCCGCGCTGAAAGCCCGCCGTTCCCTGCCCGCAATCCGGCCATGACGTGCGTATTGTCGCGAAATAGTGGCAAACAGCGGTTCTCATGCCAAATTGCGACAGGATTGAGGGATTTCTGTCGCGAAATACCCGCGTGAGTGAGATTCCATGGCAAATCACGACGGGATCGGCGCGAAACTGTCGCGAAACGGTGGTGAACGATGAGTTCCATGCCGTTTCACGACAACAGGAAGGCCCATCTGTCGCGAAATGGCGGCGGATGGGGGTTGCATGCGGAATCCGCACGCATGAAAAAAGGGCTTCAGCCGAATGGCTGAAACCCTACCGGTGGGCTTGATGGGGGTCGAACCCACGACCTTCTGTTCCGGAGACAGACGCTCTATCCACTGAGCTACAAACCCAAGCAACTCCCCCACTCTACACCATCTGAGCGAAAACCTCAGCCACAGACACGGCATCGCCACATTCGAGCGACACGGCCGGTACGGCCGCACAGCCTCGCTGTACGCCTCGTCGCATAACCCAGCCATGCGCACAGCCACGCACCCATCCACACAACCGTCCCGATCCGCCCGCAAGCCGCGGCCATACGGCCCATATCGCCAAATCCCCCGCATTCCATGCGATAAAACCATCTAGACTTGAGTTATGTCTGAGCCAACGAATGATTTCCAATACGAGCGGCGCTTCTTCTGCCACACGCTGCCCGTCGAATACCGCAGAAACAATCCACCCGAGCTGATCATCCAAAGCTATTACGTGCATTCCGGCAACTATGCGCTGCGCGTCCGGCTCACCTCCACCAGCATCAACCTCGTCATGGATTGCGACACCTACCCCATCGACGTGCTGCACGAATACCGCGACGAGTTCTCCCACGCGTATGTGACGGTGAAGGGACCGGCATCGCTAGGCACGCGGTATGAGAAGGAGATGGAGATCGACATCCATATCGCCTCGGAACTGGTCAAGCGCGGCGGCGATACGATCATCAAGAACCGCTACCCCGTGTGGATCGCGGAGGACGGCTGGAACGTGGACGTGTTCGGCGCGACGAATGCGCCGCTGATCGTCGCGGAGGCCGCACGCCGCACGCCGGTGACCAACCTGACGATTCCGACGTTCTGCCTGACCGAAATCACCGACCAGCCGCGATTCAACAACGAAAGCCTGGCCGCCCAGCCGTTCAGCAGGTGGGCCGGCGAATTCGAGGCGGAACTGAGCGAATACGGCCCAAGCTTCCAGCAGATGTTCGGCACGAACAAACGAGGCGACTGATAAGAAACCGCGGCTGAATGCCGGCCGGCGTTCCGAACGCATCCGGCACCTCGGGAGACTCAGACCTATCACGCCGCAGCTCGGAGAACCACGGAACAACGCAGGCCCATACGCCCGGCAACGCTCAGACACGGCATACGAAGAATCCGGCGGAACCGCAATGGCTCCGCCGGATTCTTCGTCTTTCCACAGACCGCGGTCAATGCCGATGCATCGGCTCAGCAGCCAGTACAAGTCAGTACGGCAATCGGCACATCACTCAGTACATCAGCGTGGCCAGGCGGCGACGTGCCGCGACCAGTCGGGGGTCGCCGGCCTCGGGAATGGTGAAATACTCAAGCAGACGCTGACGGACCGGCTCGATATCCGCCTTGTGGCCTGCGGCCACGAAATCCAGCAGACGGTCGAACGCGTCCTGGATCTGCCCGCCGATCATGTCGATATCGGCCACGGCAAGCTGCGCCTCCACATCGTCCGGCCGATCGGCCGCGGCGGCGCGCACATCGCGCACATCGGCGGTGGCGGAACGCGCCAGCAGTAGCGCCTTGGCGCGTTCGCGGGCGGCAAGCGTGTCGTTGGGGTTGGATTCCAGCACCTGCGCGTATGCGGCGGCGGCACCGGCATAGTCGCCGGACTGCGCCAGCTGGTACGCCTCCTGATGCTCCGGCGGCACCACGGATGCCGGATCCGCGGCTCCTTCGCCCTTCGCTTCGGCGGAATCGGGGTCGCCGGAATACGGCGCGGTGCCGTTCACGCCGGCCTGCTGGGCCATGGCCACGATCTTCGGCAACACCTGATCGGTGATCTGCTTCATCTCGTCATCGCTGGGCAGGCCCTGCAGCAGCGGCATCGGGCGGCCGCCGATCAGCGCGAACAGCGCGGGGGCGCCCTGCACCTGCAACGCCTGGGCGATGGACGGGTTGGAGGCGATATCGATGCGGGACAGCTGAATCTGGCCGTTCATCGCGTTGACCGCGTCGGCGAGCGCACGCGCCATGGGGAACAGGCGGTCGTCGGTCGGAATCCACAGGAACAGCAGGATGGGGAAGGTGGTCGAGGTCTGCACCATCGCCTGGAACGTGTTCTCGGTGGTGTCGATCACGTAGCCGCCGGCCGCCGGAGCGCCGCCGGCCTGACCGGGCTCGGCCTTGACCTGGTGCTTCAACGCTTCCAGATCGACCGCTCCCGCCAACGAAACCCCCGGATTGAACTGCTGCTGACCTGCCATGCTACCCTCCAAAAACAAAAATCGTTGCTGGCTTAACTATAAGTACCAGCAACGATTTCATGTTGCGCAAAATCCGTTGTTCCGCAGGCCGCGTATGTGCTAGTGGAACGTCTGCGAGACGGTACGGCCTAGATCGCCTCCACCTTGACGGGCTGACGTTCCGCGCCCACGGCCACGATCTGCTGATTCGAGCCGGCTGCGGGAATCCACAGCGCGATCACGTTCACATAGGTGACCTTCATGGTGCTGGTGGCCTTGCCGTTGCCGAACAACGCCTTTTCCTCGTCGGAGGCCGGCAGCGATTCGCGCCCTTCGCCGGCCTGCCTGGTCCATGTGGAGTCGATGCGCGCCACGACCAGATCGCCGCCGTCGGCGGCCGAACGCATGATCTTGATCTGGTCCTTCGGCACGGTGAAGACCTGCTGCTGCGTGCCCTTGTTGGCCTCCATGCCCTGCTGCACCGTGGCGGCAAGCTTCTGCAGGTCGTCGCGGAACATGTCGTCGGCGAAGTCCTTCTTGTAGGCGCTGGCGTCGCCCTTGTTCAGCAGATCGCAGTATTCGTCCACCGCTTCGGCCGGCGTCGCCACCAGCTTGGCGTCTTTGGCGGTGCCCATCTCGCTGCCCAGCTTGGGTACTTCGAACTTCGGCAGTTTCGCGCCTTGGAACAGGCGCGCGACGCCCCACAGCTTGTAGTTGTCGCGCGCGGAATCCTGGGTCAGCACCAGCAGCCTTTTGGACTGCTGGTCGTCGGTCGTGGTCGTGATGGTGAACACGGTGCGGGGCCAGCCGTCGTTGACGGGGATGACGGTCTGGGTGATCTTGCGCGGAATGGTGGCCTTGGCCGGCATCTTGCCGGTGGCCTTGGCGATGGTGAGCTCGCTGGTTCGTATGTCGAGCTGCGGGCCGGTGACGCGTTCGACCAGCGCGGCGGGGTTCTTGGCGGCATCGGCCGCGTCGATCGCATCGAGGATCTTGTTGCGGATCGTCTTCTCCTGCGCCGTGGTCAGGTCGGGCGAGGTCTTTTCGGACGACTGGCTTGATGTCGTCTGCGGCACCTGGCCCTCGCATGCCGCGAGGGAGACCAGCATGCCGGCGCTGACCAGCAGGGCCGCAACCTTGGTAAGGGTGTGTTTCTTCATCAGGATTCCTCCTCGGCGGATTCCTCGGCGGCGGTATCGTCTTCGCCGGTTCCGTCTTCGGTCTCATCGTCGGATTGTTCGGACGGCTGCTCGTCGGACTGCTCAGGCTGGGTCGATTCGTCGGCATCTTCGGATTCGCCGTCCGATTCTGCTTCCGTTTCGGATTCCGGCTCTGTTTCCGTTTCGGATTCGTCGGCATCGGATTCGGACTCGTCCGATTCGTCCGAGTCCGGTTCATCGCTCGTCCCGGATTCCCCGTCAGCCTCGGGATCATCATCCGTCTCATCAGCATCAGCGATCGTATCGCTCTGCTCGCCGTCGGCGGTATCGTCCGATTCCGCGTTATCGGCTTCCGACACGGTCTCGTCGGATTCGTCGGTCTCATCGGTTCCATCGGACTCGCCGGAATCAGCCGAATCGCCAGCGTCACCGACCTCAGCGGTCTCATCGGAACCAGCCGGCTCCTCGGATTCCGCGGACTCCGCGGGCCCATCCGATCCGTCTGCGGATTCACTCACAGGCTCATCCCCGGCACCGGCATCGGCACCGGCATCAGCGGAATCGGCCGCCTCGCCGTCACCGGTTGTCTCGACACCGAAGGATTCACCGGATTCCCGGGCCAACCGTGCGAAATACGCCTGCAATTCATCGGGGGAAATGACCGAGGTCTCCTCGCCGACGGACTCGTCATCATACTGCGCACCATCGGAGGCATCCGCCACCAGGTTGCGTGCGGACGGATCGATCACGGTCGGCTGCTCGAACGATTCACCGGATGCGGAGGAAGAAGCGGCATGACGACGGCCACCACGCTTGCTCGGCTTGAACGCGGCGATCAGGCTGCTCACGCTGCCGGCCAAGGCTTCACGAATGGTCACTTCCTCGGCATGCTCCTCGGACTGCTGCGCACGCTCTTCAAGCTGACCGGCGGTGCCCGTCACCACACGCTTGCGGCGGCGATGCGGCGGCATGGCGAATACGGAAGCGGTCAGCACGGCACCCACCGCCAGCAGGCCACCGACGAAGTAGAACGGCGTGGCGAAATCAGGCAGGGTCTTGCGTGTCCAGGTGAAGGAGACATCCGCATCCTGCTTCTCGCCCAGATCGATGAGCAGCACCGTCGAATCGTCCTTCACATCGCTTTCCGCCTCAACGCTTTTCGTGTCGCAAGTCACGGAATGCCACATGTCGGAATCCTTGAAGTCGACGCCATCCGCATCACCCTGCGCAGCATTGGCGCTCTTATCGCTCGCGGAACCGGCCGACCCGGCCTTCTCCGTACCAAGCGTCTCCCAGGTATCAAGCCCGGTCAGGCGCACATACCGTTCGCCGGACAGCCACCCCGCAGCGTCCTTGGCGGAAGTCTCGGCCACGCAGACCTTCCCCGATCCGCCCGACAGCACCTTCACCGTCACATCGCTGTCCACCAGACCGGCAACGCCGGGGTCCGTCACGACATAACGACTGCCGGAAATCTGCGTCTGCGCCGTAATCGTACGGCTGGGCTTCCATTCGGTGGCGTTCATGATGCCAAGTCCGATGGCCGCGACGGCGAGCAGGCCGAGAATCGGCGTCACTACACCACGCATCAGCACCGCATGACGACGTGCTTTCCTCTCAGCGTTTGGCTCGTTATCCATGGTTTCGACCTCGGATTCGTTTGTCCGCTTTAAAAAACTCATAACCCCACCATTCTAACAAAGGGCGGTATTGCTGGAAAATCAAGGTTTCCGGCTACAGTGGTTTGTCATGCATTCACAGAAAATCACCGCACTGCTCCGCTCCGCTCTGGCGGCCGGATGCGCGCTGGCCATGTGCGCCACGCTTGCGGGTTGTTCCAATAGCTCATCCTCCTCGTCGGACTCCTCGTCCAAGGAATCCAGCAAGCAGACGGTCAACATGGACCAGATCTCCGGAATCACCGCCACCGGTAAGCTCGGGGAGAAACCGAAGGTCACGTTCAAGACCCCCATGACGGTGCAGAACAACACCTACGCGGTGCTGCAGAAGGGCAACGGCGACACCATCCAGAAGGGTGACCGCGTCTGCGCCCAAGGCATCGCCATGAACGTCAAGGACGGCTCCGAACTCATGAGCTCCTGGGAGAAGAACACCCCCGACTGCTCGATCCTGCTGTCCGATTCGAACCTCAAGCAGATCGAGCCGTATAAGGCGATGGTCGGCCAGAAGCTCAACACCTCGATCGCGTTCGGCATCAACGACAGCAACTCCGCGAACACGTCCTACATCCTCGTCTACACGCTGGTATCCAAGTCGAAGGACCTCACCCGTGCACAGGGCGACAAGGTCGCCGACATCCCGTCTTCGCTGCCGAAGGTGACGCTGGGCAAGAACGGCAAGCCGTCCATCGATATGAACGGCCAGGGCTCGGTCGACAAGCAGATCACCCAGACGCTCATCAAGGGCAACGGCACGAAGATCACAAACTCCATGACCGCAGTGGTGAAGTACACCGGTTGGACGACCGACGGCAAGCAGTTCGACTCCTCGTGGGACAAGAACACGACGTTCGACGCCGATGTCTCCTCGTCCGGCCAGATCATCCAGGGCTGGAAGGACGGCCTGATCGGCCAGACCGTCGGCTCGCAGGTGCTGCTGGTGATTCCGCCCGACAAGGGCTACGGCGACAAGGCCACGGGTTCGATTCCGGCGAAGTCCACGCTGGTGTTCGTGGTCGATATTCTCGCCGCGTACTGATCCGCCATTCCGCGCCGATCCGCGAGTGGGGGCTTTCCGGTTCAATACGAACCGGAAAGCCCCCACTTATATATGCGTGCGATTCACACGCCATAGCCTGCAGATAAGTTCTCGCTATTATGCGTATCCGGAGCCTTTATCAAAGGCTGCGCCACACCGGAACTGATCCGCAAATCACGGATCAGAACAGACGCAGCGAATCGTCCTCCACACCCTTCATCTCCTCGTAGTCGAGGATCAGGCAACGGAAACCGCGGTCCTCGGCCAGCACGCGCGCCTGCGGGGTGATGGTCTGCGCGGCGAAGATGCCGTGCACCGGGGCGAGCAGCGGGTCGCGGTTGAGCAGTTCGCAGTAGCGCGTGAGCTGTTCCACGCCGTCGATGCCGCCATGGCGTTTGATCTCGATGGCCACGTGCTCGCCGTTCGCGTCGATGGCCATGATGTCGACCGGGCCGATGGCGGTCGGGTATTCGCGGCGCACCAGCTTCGCGCCCTTGCCGATGCGCTCGATCTGTTCGGCCAGGTACTGCTGCAGGTGGTCCTCCACACCGTCCTTGATCAGTCCGGGGTCCTCGCCCAGATCGTAGGTCTCGTCGGAATAGATGTGCTGCAGGGTGACCTCCAGCACGTCGGAGGATTTGGTGGAGGCGACGCGCAGCACCTTTTCGGGCGCGGGCGTATCCACGTCGCTGTCCGCGTCGGGCGGGGTGATGTCCTTGAGCGTGCAGGGTGCCGCCATCCAATTGAGCGGCTTGTACGACCCGAGTTCGGAGAAGATCAGCAGACTGTTATCGGCCTTGACGAGCAGCACGCGCTTGGCGAGCGGCAGCGAGGCGTTGAGACGGCCCGAATATTCGGCGGAGCAATCGGCAACCAGAATTCGCATAAGAGCCCACCCTAGCGCATGGCCTGACTTCGCGCCGCGCACAACTGCCATCGCGGCGACCACGTGGGAATACCGTTCCAAGAGGCAACGAGCAGAGCAGCGCAGCATAAGCGACGCCGCACAAAACAACGCCGCGCAAAACAGCGTGGAAACGACAAAACGGGGCGGCACCCGCATGGAGTGCCGCCCCGTCAGGAGACGATATCGTCAGTCGGTCATTCGGTCTCTTCGACATCCGCGCGCTTGAGCGCGCCGGCGTCCTCGACCGCGACGGTGAGCTTGTTCGAGTCGAAGGAGATGAATCCGTCAGCGACCTCGATCACGTGACGGGTTCCGTCCTTCTCAACCACGGCAAGCTTACCCTGCTTAATCAGCGTGAGCACGGGCTCGTGATTAGGCAGAATACCCATCTGACCGCCGGAAGCGGGAATGGTGACCTGCAACGCCTCACCGCTCCACACGGGGTGTGCGGCGCAGACGATGTTCACCTGCATCGTGGCTTTGTCACTCATCAGTCACCATATTCCTTCTGCATGTCGTGCCACTTGCGCTCGAGATCGTCGATGCCGCCGATACCGGAGAAGGCCTGCTCGGGCACGTTGTCGTACACGCCGTCGCAGATGCGGGTGAAGGCTTCGATGGTCTCGTCGGCCGGCACGTAGGAACCCGGGCGACCGGTGAACTTCTCGGCCACGTAGAAGTTCTGGCCGAGGAACTGCTCGATCTTGCGGGCGCGGTTCACGGTGGTCTTGTCCTCTTCGCCGAGCTCGTCGATACCGATCAGGGCGATGATGTCCTGCAGCTCCTTGTTAC
>ERZ808246.2887-NODE-2887-length-10227-cov-3.560460_pt1 | contig 10227 bp, 5 predicted proteins | sample MGYA00521083_ERZ808246 | MGnify/ENA primary metagenome ERZ808246 (study PRJEB31516, sample SAMN03275577) | gut metagenome | biome: mammalia-associated habitat; material: feces | host: Papio cynocephalus | place: Kenya | collected 2012-07-07 ... | reverse complement strand
CTGCAAGCGCTTCCTTTGCCTCGTTGAGAGAGTGAATAGCCCCGACGAGTTCGGAAACGTCGTCCTGCCACATAACGTATCCGCCGTCTATCTCCGAAGCAAGCAGTCTCATTCCGCCGTCAAAACGAACGCATCCCACGCTTGCTCGACGCAGATCGTCTCGGTTTACGTCCGGAGCGTTCGCAGAAACATATACGGTGTTAAAGTTTTCATCCGTGATTCTCGCGCCTATTGTACTCGAGGCAAATATCGCGCTGTACTCGCTGTTAGACTGTATAAATCCTATTCTTATACATATTTCAAATACAGCAATAACACACAGACAGAACACCGGAGTATAATCGGGGAATAAAAACACGAGCGGTTTAAATCGAAGATAGTATCCGAGCGAATATACGGCAAGAATAACGATAGGAATAAAGGGTAAATTATTATAACTTTTCTTTTTATATCCGCGGCATCTTATAAGAATTCTTATTACGGCAGACACCCCGCAAAGTGCGATCCATAAAACTATTATCCGGTATCCGGCGCCGTAAACGCAGTTTTCATCAGTATGTACGTTTGAAGTGAACGAAAAGACTTTGAAATGCATGTCGTTTGTCAGAACGAGCAAAAACAGAGCGGAGCTGACCGCGGCAGAAATATATTCCGCCTTTTTGGGCAAATACGTTTCGGGTCTGCCTATACATCCCGAAGCCATAAACGCAGCCGGAGGAATCAGAAGCATAGGCAGATAGTAAAAATACCAGCATATCCTTGCTATATCGGCGTCGCTTCCTGCAATATGATACTTAAACGATCGAATAAATATCCAAAATACCGACAGCGCGGATATCAAAATTAAAAAAAGTCTCGTAGGTTTATGGATAATCCGTCTCGAAACGTCGGCACACCATAGGATAAATACGGATATAAAAATCATAGAACGCGTTACCGAAAACGTCTCTTTAAAATACACGGAACTTAAAACATACGTGTACATAAAACGCAAAAGCACTGCGGTAAAGAGCAAAACGAATATTATTATAATGTCAAAAGGTATTTTAGTTTTCTTTTTCATTTCGCCGATTCCCCGACACGATATATTTTGCTTGTATATTACATTATATATTAAACTGCGGAAATAGGCAATAAAAATCTCCCGCGTGACATCTGCGGGACATTTTTTATTCTTTTACCGCCGTAAAAAACAGGCGGGGCATTTTGAGTACGACCTTGCCGTTTGCCATTACAGTATATTCCTCGGCAATTTTCTTTTTAAGGTCGGACAGAAATTCCGATTTCGTTTCTTCATCCATTCTTTCGAAATACGGCCTCAATCCGCTCGAAGAATACCAGTCTATAACCGAATCGAACGAATCCACGGTGTGAAAATACATCGTCTCCCACATAGTAAAATCCGTCGTAAAATTACATAACAGATTATAATAACCGTCGGACGAAAGATTGTGAAAAACATCGGTCGAAGAAAGAAAGCTCCATTTTCCCTCGTTTAAAAACTTTGAAAACATAATGTAGAACGGCGAATTCTGTCTCAACGGCACTTGAACCGCAAAAATTCCGCCCTTATTAAGACGTGAGAAAGCCGCCTCAAAAAGTCTCTTCTGATCGGGAATCCACTGTATGCACGCGTTGGAAAAAATCAAATCAAATTTTCCGTCCGCGTTTTCGAGTCCCTCGGGCAGAAAACATTTTTTAAAGTTGAGATACGGATATGTTTTATTTGCTTTATCAAGCATATCGTCCGACGCGTCGACTCCCAGAATATCGGAATTCTTAAATCTTTCATACAAAGCGTGGGTGCTGTTTCCGGGACCGCAGCCGAGGTCGATAATTCTTTTCGGCTCATTACCGACAAGTCTGCTTATAAGATCGAGCGACGGCTGTGTACGCTCGCGTTCGAATTTCAAATATTTTTCCGAATTCCATTCGGCCATAAAAATCACCCTTTCATATACATATATATAACAATTTAATTCAATTTTCAATATTTCTTTTGCCGTTTTTTTATTGACCCGAAATGTAAAAAGATGTATATTATCGACATAAAGACATTAAAGAGGGCATAAAAATGAAAAAGGAAAACAGCGATATAATCATAAAAACCGTGAACGAATCCGACGCGGACGAGCTTTTAAAAATATATGCTCCGTATGTAGAGAATACGGCGATTACATTCGAATACAACGTCCCGGGCATATCCGAATTCAAAAGCAGAATTACGAATACATTAAAAAAATATCCGTATTTAAAAGCAGTGCGGGACAGTGAAATTATCGGCTATGCATATCTCGGCGCATTTAAGGAAAGAGACGCTTACATACACTCGGCGGAAACTTCAATTTACGTAAAACAAAACGTACGCCGTTCGGGAGCGGGACGGACATTATATGAAGCCGTCGAAAAAACCGCAAAAATGCAGAATATTCTCAATCTCAACGCATGCATAGGCGTTCCGAGAATCGAGGACGAACATCTGACATTGGACAGCGTTAAATTCCATGAAAAGCTAGGGTATACGCTCGTCGGTAAATTTAATTTCAGCGGGTATAAATTCGGCACATGGTACGACATGATATGGATGGAGAAAATGCTCGGGGAGCATACGGACTCGCCCGCAGAATTCAGAGCATTTAATACTCTTACGAAAGACGAGCTTGCTTCGGCGGGAATAGATGCAGAATAAGACAAAAGACGGAGGTTTTAAAGCCCCCGTCTTTTTATTTTAAAGTTTATCAATCATTGAAAACAGATCGACAAAGAACAGTCTCGAATTGAAATAATCCGTCATACCGCCCTGGAGCGTCGTGTGACTTCCCTTCTGAACGGGCATAACATTCCAAACTCCGGGATTAATATTGTCCTTATCGAATTCAACGCTCGGCGCGCCTATCGGAGCGAGCGCGGAATAGGTATTTACAAGTCCGTCGTTTGCCTGCCACTTTTCATCGATTTCGTATCCGTTCGGCGTAACGCCCGTGAAATTAACGAGTCTGTCCGAACAAATCTTGTACATACCGCTCAAAACCTCGTCGTCGGAACGGCGTACTCCGTCCTCGCCGACAATTGTTCCGTCGCATGCGTACGAGAAGTAGTAAACGCTGTCTACTGTTCCGACCTTTTCGTTTAAAGCCATGGCGTTGTCTATCTGCATTTCATAAATTGCGGTGTCGGATTCGACTCTGCCGTCGGAAAGCTTATCCGAGATTCCGAGCATCGCTTTCGCTATCATCTTTTCCTGTGCGGTCGCGTTCGGATCATTTTCGAGCGTAAGCTGAACATCATAGCTCGACGTTCCGTTGTGAGGAGAAGCGAGTGTTATAACAGAATAAACCCAATCGCCTTTTCCGCCCTTGAAAAGCTCGGAAACATCCGTACCGGAATTCATTTCTTCCTCGCTTCCGTTCGCCATAAGCCATGCAAGCATACGAACGGTCGCTCCGCCGAAAGAATGTCCGACAAGGTTTACTTTTTTATCCGCGCTCCAGTCGGATATAAGTCTCGAATTCGAATAATCCTTACCGTATCTTGCATGATTACACTCCTCGCTGTGCGCCTTGCCGTAGTCGGTTACTGTACCGGTAAGCTGTGCGTAAAGCTCACACGCTCTGTCCCACGCGCTCGAAGTCGGGGAAACGGTCGCGGCGTGAACATCAAAACCTCTTGCGCCGAGATATTTTGTTAAATCGCCGTTTCTGACTCCCCAGTACGGAAGCAGTTTATTATACCAATTATAATCGCCCCATCCTGCGAATCCGTGAACGAGAACGTAAGTATAATCGGTGTTAAACTCCGTTTTATCAACGTTTACCTCGGGAATATTCGCCGTCGGGAACAAAAACATTATAATCGTCATGAAAATCGAAATAATTTTGCTCATTTCATTCTTCCTTTCGTTTCGTCTTTTTTTATTATTTTATCATATTGATGTGTTTTTGTCGATATTAAAAAAATATTTTAAAAGCGCGTAACATATTGACAATATTTTATATACATAGTAAACTTAATTTGTAAAATTTATCATAAAAGGAGAATCAGAATTGAACAAGCTTGTAACTTTATTACTATCGATATTCTCTGTTATGGCGGCGATTTTCGGCTTAAAATGGGCTGTACCGTACGACCCGTCAAGCTATGAAAACGCCGACGGTTTTCCGTCGTATGTAACCGAGGGTGAAATACGCGTCGAGCTTTTGAGCGACTCGATTGTCAGAATCGAGCAAAAGGGAGAACGCGGATTCGAAAACAGACCGTCGTTCGTCGTTTCAAAAAGAGACGGCTGGGAAAAGGTCGATTATACGACCGAAAATGAGGACGGTTTTGTTGTTATAAAAACGGAAAGCTACTGTGTCAGAGTTCCCGAAAACGCACAGAACGTATACGAATGTACGATAGAGAGCGCAGACGGCGATACTCTTTGGACTTACGAAACGCAGTCCGACTCGGCAGTCTATCTGCCGTCGCCTTCGGAGGAACTTAAATCATGGTCGTTTAACGACTCCCCGAGAGTTATTCCGTCCGAGGACGGCTATTCCGTCAGCAAGACGTGGCACAATCTCAACGGATGGGATTTAACAAATAAAGCAGACGACATTTTCGTTTTTCTCCCGGGCGGAGACTATAAGAAATTCACTTCGGATTTCGTCGAGCTTACGGGCAGAAGCGAAATGATAACGCTTAATCTGCTCGGATACTGGGATTCGAGATACTATGAATATACCGACAAAACCGCAATGAAACAAATCGAGGATTACGAATCAAGAGGTTATCCGCTCGACGTACTCGTTATAGATACCGACTGGCGTCTTACGACTTCGGGTACGGGCTACACCGTCAATCCTAAGCTGTTCCCGAACATGAAGCGTTTTCTTTCGGACGTTCACGATAAGGGCGTTTCTGTCGTATTCAACGACCATCCCCAGCCTCTTATAGGAACGAAGAACGTTCTTGATACCCAAGAAATTATATACAGAAATACAAATCTGAAAAAGCTCCTGTCAAAAGGGCTTGATTACTGGTGGTACGACCGCAACTGGTGGACAACTCTTAAAAACGTCGACCCCGACTTATCAAGATACGCTACGGGAATGTACGTTTATCACGATATTACCGAAAAATATTATAAATCCGTTTCCGACGGTGAGTTTTACCGCCGTCCGTTAATTATGGCAAACGTCGACGGCATCGATAACGGATATCTTTCAAGACCTTCGTCGCTTGCGGCTCACAGATACACGCTTCAATGGACAGGCGATATCGCTTCAAGCGAACAGTCGCTTTCGGATGAAATTTTCAACACCGTATTTTCAGGCGCGGAAATGGGACTTCCATACATAAGCTCCGATATCGGCGGTCATTCGTCCGAGGTTTCGCCCGATATGTACGTCCGCTGGATGCAGTACGGCGCGCTGTCGCCGATATGCAGAGTTCACTGTACAAAGCCTTATTCGCGTATGCCGTGGCTTTACGGAGATACTGCGGAGGAGGTAACGCATAATTACGTCGATATGCGTTACAGACTTCTGCCGATATACTATTCATTAGCACATGAAAATTATGAAACGGGACTCCCGATTGCAAGACGTCTCGACATAGAATACCCGCAGTACGCCGAGGCGGACAGAAACGACGAGTATTTATTATCCGATAATATTCTTGTCGCTCCGCTTGCGCAGAGCTATCCCGAAACAAATGACTACAAATTCACAAGCGGAGGAAACGACGGATTAAAAGCCGAATATTTCTCAAACGACAGTCTTTCCGGCACTCCCGATATCGTCAGATATGAAAAAGACGTAAATTTCAACTGGGGTTACGGCGCGCCAAACGGACTTAACGTAAGCGATTATTTCAGCGTGAGATTCACGGGTCAGCTTACGGTCGGCGATTCTCCCCTGTTCTTCAGAGCGTACGCGGACGACGGAGTCAGAGTTTGGATAGATTCCGAGCTTGTAATCGACGGCTGGGACGTTTATGATAAAACTTTTACGACTTCGTTTTTACAGCCTGATTCCGTACACGATATAAAGGTCGAATATTTCGATAAAAACAACGACGCGCATATTTATCTGACGGCGTATTCCGACGGAGAAGTCGAACGAAGCGTGTTCATTCCCGACGGAGAATGGATAGATATATGGACAGGCGAAACATACGCGGGCCCCGATACTATAACCGTTTCTCACTCGCTTGAAACCTCACCTGTATTTGTAAGAGCGGGAAGCGTCCTCACACTTGCCGACAATATGAAGAATACAAACGAAAAGGACTGGAGTCATTTGACTCTCGAAGTATTCCCGAGCGCGGACAAAACGGCGGATTCAACGCTGTATGAGGACGACGTTACGACCGTAGCTTATAAATCGGGCGAATTCAGAACAACCGATATCACTTTATCGGGAGACAGAACGCAGACTCTCGTGATTAATCCCGCCGAGGGCAAATTCAGCGGAGAGAGAGCGTTTGCCTCAAGAGATTATACCTTACGCGTTCACGCGCCGAAAGGCTGGGGCAAGCTCAATTCCGCCTCTTTAAACGGCAAAAACGTTGATTTTAAACTAATCGAACAGGATAAAAACGCCTCTCCCCTCGCAATAATCGGAGGCGCAAGAGATTCCGACGTTTACGAACTGACATTTTCCACAGACGTTTACGAAAGAAGCGAAGTTAAGCTGACGTTTGAAAACTCCGTTAACGATAAAAAGAACGATCGCTACAACAGCTCCGATTCCGCGTTTTTAATTAAAGCTGAAACGCTCGATAAGAATTCCGATTCATTAACAATTGAAGACAGTGCAAAGGATTATATTCTCTACGGGCTTAACTGGGAATTTGAAACGGCGCAGAAAAACGGAAACTTTACGTCCGATATCGTAAGCCGTGGAAAGAAAGATCTTTTCGACGACAACTACACGATAACTTACACAACCCCGGACTCGCAGACAAAGTCCACGACATGCGGAGTCGTTTCATATAAATCGCTGACAACCGTGCTGAAATCCGACGGAAACTCTCAATTTAAACTGTATGTCGGAGGTTTCAGATCGATTGCTTCTCTCACAGTCAGAGACAGGGCGGGTAATACAAAAACGGTTTATTTCGGCGATACGCAGTCGAATTACTACAAAGAAATCACAATAGATTCGTTCGGCGCGGGTGATCTTGAGGTCACATACGACCTTGAATCGGGCAATAACATAACAGCCGCCGCGTGCGTCGTATATTAAACAGCAAAAAATCGGGGTAGTCCAAACCTATCCCGATTATTTTTATACACGTACAGCCCCTGTAAGATATCCGTTTCTTCAGATTAATAAAGAAGATTGAAAACCTGTATATATAAATAAATCCGCCGAAACTTTCGTTCCGGCGGATTTTCGTTTAATTATTTATTTGTGATAATATCATCAATTCCGCCGCTGCCGCTGAAGAGGTTTTTAAGGAAGTTAAATACTATCTTCATAATCTCGCCGATTCTTGTAAAGAAACGGCCGATAACAGCGAGAGGATTGTTGTCAAGCGCATTGTCATTGCTCCACTGCGCGTAAAGTGTGATATCAGAGTCAATAGTCGAACTCTCCGTGTACTGGCTGCCAGTACCGTATTTCGGTGAATCGAACCAACCTGCGAATGTGAAGCCCTCTCTGTCTGCGGGAACGGGAAGCTCGCCGAGGAAAGCGTCTGACTGTACGATAATATAGGGAACGTCACAGGTGCTCTTATTGGGATCAAGCGTTACCTTATAAGCCTCCCAAACCGCGAAACCGCTTCCCTGCGGGAATACATAAAGCTTATCCGTATCGGTAACTAATACGCCGGTAACCGATGACGCCGAAACTCCGTTTGCAACTTCGATACAGCTTATCGTCTTGCCGTCCGAGAATCCCGAATCCGAAGAAATACCGATTTCTGAATTAACGTCAAGCACGCCCGATACAGTAAGCTTCGAATCTCCTACAAAATAAACGTTCTGCTCGAATGAAGAACTGTCTCCGATCTTACCGCAGTAGTTTCCGGTGATGTTTACGAGACCTTTAAGATTAAATGAGGTTGAGGGGTTAACCGTAACCGCTCCTCCTTTTCCGCTCGATGAAACATAGTTCGAATTCATTTCAGCCGAATTAACGGTAAGCGTACCGCCGTTAAGATAAACCGCACCGCCGTAGAATCTTGCCGAGCATCCGGTTATTTTATCATTAATAAGAGTACAGTTTGCAGCCTCGCTTCCGACATATACGGCACCGCCGGACTGTGAAGCATAGCAGGATTTAATCTCGGAATTGCTTAACGTGAATTTACCGGAGGCTGCATTTACGGCTCCGCCGAAGGGAGCAGTACATGAATCGATTAACGACGAATCCATGGTTACGTCGGCAGAAGACGAATTAACGACAATCGCACTGCAATAACGAGCCGCATAATTGTTCTTAATCGTAACAGCGGAAATATCGGCTATCGAGTTATTTATCTGTAAAACAGTTCCGGTTTCAACGGCAAGCTTATCCTCGTCCGCAGTACCTGCGGGATAAACGTACGCGCCGTCAATAATAAGATTCGTTAACGATACGTTGATCGGATTTGCGTTCTGCGCACCGAAAGTGAACATTATACCTTTGAATCCATCTGCGCGTGAAATCGTATTTATATTCGCGTCGCTTGCGCTCTTGATAGCTATATTCTTATTAATTGCAACCGTCTCGGAAATCACGGTATTTTTGAAAAGGGTGATTATTCCGCCGTCCTGCGACTCTTCGACAGCCTCGTTAAGAGTCATGGCGCCGTACGTTTTGCCGTTTTTAACATAAGTAATCTCGGCAATGTTCCAATGTGCATAAAGAGTTCTGGGAGAATCGGAAGTTATCGGAGTGTCCGCGGTAACCTCGGTTCCGCCGACGGAAGCCGTAAACCAGCCGGCAAAAGCGTAATTCGGCTTATAAGGCTTGGGAAGCTCGCCGTATACGGAGTCTGCGTATACGAACTTGCTCTCGCACGTTCCGCCTGCGGCGTTAAGAGTGATCTTAGTACCCTGCTTATAATCGGCAGAACCTGTTTCCGCATTATACGAATAGAAGTAACCCTCAGTATCGCTTACGAGGTTATTATGAATCTTTGAAAGATCGCCCGTAAGAAAATCGTTTGCGTTTACCGAAGAATCGTCAACCGTAACGCTTACGTTCGCGGTGGGAGCAAAATCGTCGGCAAGCTTTATCTTGGGAATATCGTTGCCGGAACTCTTAGTATAAATGTATAAATTAGAAGCGTTATGCGTTCCGTCGGAAGCTACGGAATAGTTATCAGAAATAACGCACGAACCCGCAAGAGTTATAGAAGAATCGTTTGTTCCGTCGGCTTTGTACTGGTTTGCGAATACACCGCCGCCGAGTCCGCCGTTGTAAACAAAGTTATCCTTAATCGTCGCACTGTTAAGAACAAGCGTACCGATCTCGTTTGAAATCGCACCGCCCCATCCCTGAGCCGAACAATCCGTAATACTGCCCGAATTCATAGTCATTTTCGCGCCCTGTCTTGCAAGACATACCGCGCCGCCGTCGTTCGAAGAAGTACAAGCCTTAAAAATTGCGCCGTTTGAAGTTACTTCGCCGTTTTTAAGAATTATGACAGCTCCGCCGTACGCAGACGAGCAGTTGATTATCTTAGATGAAGAGTCAAACGTAAGAGAAGCCGTTTTATCGCCCGCTTCGGTGCTTACCTTAGCTCCGCCGCCGAGATCCGACGACTTGTTATTGATAAGAGAAACAGCCGTAAAGTGAATCTCTCCGCTCTTAATATCGAAAAGAGGCGATTTTGCGTCAACCGAGTTTCTGTTTCCGTCGACAACGGTATTATAAAAGAACGCCTTTATAGGGGTCGAACCCGAATAATCGGATACAAATACCGCGTCTGTGAAGCCGTCCGCTCTCGTTACGGTGAAACCGTTGCCGAACAGCGTAACGTTTTTGTCTACCGTTACCGAAGCATCTGCGGTTATGTTGTCGTTAAGTTTAACGAAACCGCCGTCGGCAACCGAAGCAAAAGCGTCCGCGAGAGTCGACGCGCTTTTGTAATTCATGCCGTCGGCACTGTACTCGACAGAACCCGCCGCAGATACTGCTATCGGCATTACAGCCGTAAGCATCAGTATCGAGAGCAGTATCGCCAAGGCTTTTTTAGTGATTTTCATAAAAATTCCTCCGTCTCTCAAGAGTTTTCATACATATATATATT
>ERZ808246.2886-NODE-2886-length-10229-cov-4.155396_pt1 | contig 10229 bp, 7 predicted proteins | sample MGYA00521083_ERZ808246 | MGnify/ENA primary metagenome ERZ808246 (study PRJEB31516, sample SAMN03275577) | gut metagenome | biome: mammalia-associated habitat; material: feces | host: Papio cynocephalus | place: Kenya | collected 2012-07-07 ... | reverse complement strand
CGACAACACAAGTTTACTTAATTTCATTTCTAATATAATCTGATAATTGCAATTACTATTATTCTTTCGGGCAACTGACGTAGTTACACTCAGTGAGGAAGGCGGCACAGGCGAGGAATCCCTCTATCTTGACCACGAAGCACTTCTCTCGCGTGCCCTTCTTGGTGGTCTTGCTGCGCACCTGCTGGTAATAGCCCTCCACACCGGCAAAGATGCCATCCTCTATCTTCACCCGGGCATTGGCACGGAGCACGATGTCGTCGGGATTGAAAAATATGCGCTTGTCTTCCTCCACATTATCATATAGGAGCATGAAGTCCTCCATCTGCTTGTTAGGCACGATGATGGGCTTGAACATGCCGTCCTTGCGGCACACCTTAAACTGGAGCATGGTGTTGTATTTAGCCTTCAGGTCGCGCATACCCTGTTCGGTATGCTTCACAAAAAGCAGATTGGGCACCACGGGGCGATATTCCACCTTGCGCTTACGGATGGCCTGCCCCACCATTCGCTCTACACGTTCCAGGGCGAGGAAGGTCTCCACATGGTCTTTGTTCTTTAATACGGAAACCATCTTCGTCTCCTTACCGTATGGGGAACCCATGGCATACCAATAAGATTTCTCGGCATGCGTGGTTTGGGTTTGACTTGTCTCTTGTGTCATTGATTGGTTGTTTTAACTAGTCTATATGCAAAACAATACATTTTTCTGCAAAAACAAGGAAAATAATGAATTAAATTCTTAGGAACTCGATTGGAATTATACCCTATTTTTCGGGGCGTTAACAGGGTAAAGGGTAGTCTCTTAGATCCTTCACACCTTTGTAAGTGTTTGATTTACAGCGCATTCGCCAATATCCCCCCCCTATTTATAAATGTTAAAACAGGATGGGAGGTTCTTATCTGAACCTAGTTTCATAGTGCAAAAGTAACACTTTTCTCAAAAATAAACAAATTTTTTGGTCTTTTTTTTTTTTTTAACACACGCCTCGACTTTGATGCCGTTGCACGGCATCAAAGCGAGCCGACCAGGCACAGTTCTTGCTGAGTGTATGCCGCCAACCAGACAAAGTGTAAGCTACCAACCAGACTAAGTGTATGCCGCCAGCAAAAAATACTAAAATAATGAAAAATATAAGGTGGTATGAAAAATATTTCATACTTTTGCATCAGAAACAAAAACATCATTAACTATGGCAGCAAATACAAAAGACATTGAGACATGGCCTACGCTCAGCAAGGGCCTACACTACAATTGGTTGGTAGATTATGCGGCATTCAGCGCCTTCGGCACCTTCGAGCTTACCGCCGAAGAATGGGAGAAGCGTGACTTGATAGTGAACTTCAAGGGCAACTCGGAGCTGACCACCGAGATAGACCACCAGCAGGCATTGGAGAAAGCCATCCAAATGGTATCTTCCTTCCTCCAGGAAGCCTTCGGCGCAGAGCAGTTGGCACAGCTCACCCTGGTCTGCATCCCCGCCTCCCTCAAGAAGCACACGGCACGACGCTTCGCCCAGTTTAGCCAAGCGGTATGCCAAGCCACGGGCATGAAAAACGCCTACGATGCCTTCAGCTACACATCGAGCGTAGATGAGGACGGCGACGAGGTGGATGAGCTACACATCGACATCCCTTACTTCGAGGGCAAGCAAGTGCTGCTCTTCGACGACATCATCGCCTCGGGCGGTTCGATGGAAAGATTCGCCGAGAAGCTGGAGGCGATGGGAGCCAAAGTGGTAGCAGCCCTGGCACTGGGAAAGAAAATTTCCGACGGGTATGACAAAGATAAATGATAAATGATAATGGATAAATGATAATGGATAAATTATAATTGACAAATGATAAATAGATGGGGTCGCTATGGCTGGTATGCCATAGCGACCCTATCTGTTTTTGTATGCTCGGATGGCGAACCAGAAGTACGCCAAGAGCAGGGCATAACCAATGTAATACAAGGTGGTGACGCTGAAGATGATGTAATCGAGCGCACACACGCCACCCAAGCCGCCCAGATAGAGCAAGCCCTCGCCTAGCGGAAGGCGTTGGTGCACCTCATCTACACAAGCCAAGCCCACGATGAGGATACTCCACACCAAGGCGAGGAACACGCCCAGCACCCTAGGCACGGCGAAAGGATTGAGCGAAGGATGGAAGTAAAACTGCCGCCACATCTCTGGCTCGAAGCTCTGAATCCAGGAATAGAAAGCCGCGGAGACGGAAACCAGCAAGACCAGAGCTACGGGATAAGGCGAGTCGATGTCGTCGAAATGCACAATCTTACCTTTGCCATGGAAAACCTTCCTGATGAGATAGACCAGGGTAATAATCACGATGACCACCAGGAAGATGAGCAGATGGACATTGCTGAAGGTCATGATAAACTCGGAGATGGGGTCGTCGGGCACTACCCGAGGCAGCAACCTCGACTCCCGGCTCCACCCGAACAGGTTGTCCTCGGTGGCAAGCTGCACCCACACGGAGTCGATGCTGTCTTGCGGCACCATACGGATGTCGGTGACCACCAGCAACTGGTTCTTCTTGACGGCAAAGGAATCTACCGCCAATCCGCTGAGGTATTCCTCGGGCTGCTGCTTCATCAAAACCATAGAATCGCAGAACACGAGGAAATTAAACTTATTGGTGTAATGATGGGTGGTGGAGAAGGATATGGAGTCGAGCTGACGGTTGCTATACTCCACCATGGCGGCATGCTGCTGGTGGGAGTTATGGCGATGGTAGCAACTGCCGAGCATCAAAACAATGCCCAGCATCACCATATAGCGCAATATGATACCAACTGCCTTCCCCATCAATGACATACAATTACATGTTATTCTCCGATATACTATAACCTATTATTCTCTTTATTCACTATAGATATTCATCTGGCATTCGGCACAGCAGAACTCCAGTCGGAATCTCCTGCCATCACCCAGCTCCAAGAAAAGCGGCTCCTTCCACGTAGGCCTCTTGCCTCCCCGCTTCACGCAGTAGCCAAGCGAGTAACGGAGGCAATGGCGGCACTGCATGATGAGCGACTCACCACGGGCATTGGTCACCACCTTCTTATTAGCCCCCTGCGCCTTGAGCTGCTGCATGTGCTGACGGTCTTTCTGCACCGCCTGCTCATACGTCTCCTTGCTGGTGGAGCTCCATTCCAAGGGAGGTGTGTCGCCAAGCTCGAAAGCCTGAGACACCTGCTCCATGCCATGGGCCTTATAGAAATCTACAGCCGAAAAATTGGACACATTATAGAGATACTTCCACTTGGCATACTCTGGCTGCCATTCTAGCTGCTCGGCATCAAGCACCTCCTCGCCCACTTGTCCCAGGCTATAGGCTGGATCCATCATTTCGTCGAGACATCCACTCTCTAATGGCGCATCCAGATACCGACGAATTCCTTCATCGATTTGCTCTATCATAACTCTGCGAATATCAGAGAGTACGCTGTTTGGAATAAAGTATTTCTCCACCTCACCCACTTCGACATTCTCGCAGCTATAAAGCGTGTTGCCCAACTTGGAGAGCTGCCTCTTCATATTTTCCGCCTGAGGGCGCTGAGCCAACTGCAGGGGAACCTCGTAGAAGAAAGACGCCACCTTGTAAGTTTTCTGCGAAGAATGAAAGCCAGTAGGGGTACAATCCTCTATCTTAGGAACGCCCAACTTGGCACCCACCACAATCACAACGCCCGAAGCATCATTCTCCAGGGAGTCATCGGGAGAAGGCTCTCGCATCACCACGAAAATCGGAATGTTTCGGGTGGCAGTCTTCTTGGCGAGCACGGCCTCGAACGCCTGGTCGTTGTTGCGATACAGCGCCATGCCCGGACGCAAGTGCTCCGGCATGTGGTGCGGATAGAGACGGTTGCCCTCCACACGGTTTACCCGGAATCCCTCCAGCTCCTTCTGGTCGTTGATGAAGCAGAGTCCGTCGCCATTGGAGAAACTAGCCACGGTGGCGACATTGAATGAGATGTTGCCCCTGATTTCCTTCACCTTGCCCACATACTCGCCCATCGCCTTCGGCGTATCGAAGGAGGCGATGTCGGGCTGTCGGCCATTGAGGAAATAGTGGGTATATCCTCTATTGAACGTCTTCTTGAGATTGGGGCTGAAAGTGTGGCATGCCACGCCAAAGGAGGCACGGCAGTACTCGTCGGGATGGGTAGCCACAATCTCGTCGAGCTTCTGGCTGTAGGCAGCCACCACATTCTTCACATAGTTCACGTCCTTGAGCCTGCCCTCGATCTTAAACGAGGTGGCTCCCGCCTCGGCAAGGTCGAGCAGATGGTCTATCTGGCAGAGATCCTTGAGCGAAAGCAGATGGCGCTCGTGCTCAATTTCACGACCCTCGGAGTCGAGGAGATTGAACTTCATGCGGCAGAACTGAGCGCACTCGCCACGGTTGGCAGAACGCCCGAAACACTTCTCCGAGGCGTAGCATACGCCGGAGTAGCTCACGCAGAGCGCACCATGCACAAACACCTCCAGTTCGGCTGGCGACTGGGCGTGGATGTTGCGAATCTCGTCGAGCGATAGCTCACGAGCCAGCACCACTCGCTTGAAGCCGAGCGAATAGAGCCAGTTGACCTTGTCGGCTGTGCGGGCATCACACTGGGTGCTGGAATGCAGCTCGCAATGCCAGAGATGATTGGCACGCACCTCCCAGAGCACACCCATGTCCTGCAACAAGAGGGCATCGACCCCTATCTCGTCGAGCTGGGCTATCATGCGGAGGGTGTCTTCCAGCTCCTCGTCGTAGATGATGGTGTTCACCGTGACATGGACCTTGGCACCAAACCGATGGGCGTAGTCGCAGAGCTGGCGGATATCGTCGAGCGAATTGCCGGCGGCGGCACGGGCACCAAAGCGTGGCGCACCGATATACACGGCATCGGCGCCATGATCGATGGCGGCGATGCCACACTCCAGGTTCTTGGCAGGAGCCAACAGCTCCAGTTTGCGAAGTGGCTTGATATCTCTGAGCATAAGTATTTTATATTAATTATTTGATGTCCTCGATGTTGTAAGGAGTCTCTTGATAAACGTAATAGTTAATCCAATTGCTATAGAAGAGATTGGCGTGGGCACGCCAAGTGACCAGCGGCAACTCGTTAGGGTCGTCGTTGAAGTAATAATTCTTAGGCAGATCCACGTCGTCGCGCTTACCCATGTCTCTCTTATACTCCTTGTCGAGGGTGTTAGGAGCATACTCCAGGTGTCCGGTGACGAAGAACTCCCTACCGCCCCTCGCCATCACGATGCTCACGCCGCTCTCGGGCGACTCGGCAATGATGTCGAGACCTGGCACCTTCTCGATGTCCTCACGGCGCACCTCGGTATGGCGGCTGTGCGGCATGCAGAACACGTCGTCGAAGCCACGGAAGATGGGCAGCGTCGGGTCGAGAGGTTTCTGGTGGAAGATGCCGAACATCTTCTTCTGCAGCGGATACTTAGGAACGCCATAGAAATGGTAGAGTCCCGCCTGTGCCCCCCAGCAGATATAGAGCGTGGAGGTGACGTGCGTGCGAGCCCAGTCGAAAATCTCGGTGATCTCCGGCCAATACTCCACATCCTCGTACTCCATGGTCTCGATGGGCGCCCCGGTGACAATCATTCCGTCGAACTTCTGCTTGGAGAGTTCCTGGAAGTCCTTGTAGAACATCATCATGTGCTCTATCGGTGTATTCTTGGGGGTATGGCTCTTGAGCTTCATGAAATATACCTCCAACTGCAGAGGGGTATTGGAGAGGAGACGCACCAAGTCGGTCTCGGTGGTAATCTTCAGCGGCATCAAGTTGAGAATACAGATTTTGAGCGGCCTAATCTCCTGCGAGTGGGCACGGCTCTCGTCCATGACGAAGATATTCTCATGTTTCAGCAACTCGATGGCGGGAAGCTTGTCTGGTAATCTTAATGGCATATTATCTTGTTCCTTTCTTTTTTTATATATATCTATAAAATATAGTGCAAAGTACAAATTTTTATAACAATGCAAAGGTACGAATTTTTTGCGAGTATCGGGCAGGATAAAACGAGAAAAAGCGTAAAACCTTCCAAAATTGGATGATTTTACGCTTTTTTAAGCAGAATATTACCAGATGTGGGCACGCTTGTTCTTAGGCACGAAGAGCTTGTCGCCCTTCTTCACCTGGAAGGCATTGTACCAAGCATCCACCATCGGGAGGGCACCGTTGACACGTGCCTCGTTAGGTGAGTGAGGATCCACGGTCATCAGATACTGCAGGTACTCTGGGCGGGAATTGCTAGCCCATACTCTAGCCCAAGCCAGGAAGAAACGCTGCTCAGGAGTAAAACCGTCCTTCACGCCGAGCTTCTCGGTCTTCATGGCGTTCTGCAGGGCACGGAAGGCGATGTTCAAGCCTCCGTTGTCGCCGATGTTCTCGCCCAAGGTGAGCTTTCCGTTGACCTTCTTGCCAGCCAACTCGATGCTGCTGAAATGGTCGGCGAGCAACTTGGTGCGGGCCTCGAAGTTCTTCTTGTCGGCGGCAGTCCACCAGTTGTGCTGGTTGCCGGTCTTGTCGAACTGGCTGCCCTGGTCGTCGAAGCCATGGCTCATCTCGTGACCGATGACACCGCCGATGGCACCATAGTTCATCGCATCATCAGCCGTAGGGTCGAAGAAAGGAGCCTGGAGGATGGCTGCTGGGAAGCAAATCTCATTGGTGGTAGGGTTGTAATAAGCGTTGATGGTCTGAGGAGTCATCCCCCACTCCGTCTTATCCACAGGCTTGTTGACCTTGCGGGCGATGACATCCTTGATGAAGAACTCAGAGATGTTGGCCATGTTCTCGTAGAGCGAGAGGCTGTCATCCACCTGCAATCCGCTGTAGTCCTTCCACTTGTCAGGATAGCCAATCTTGATGATGAAGTTGTTCAGCTTATCCTTAGCCTGCGCCTTGGTCTCCTTGCCCATCCAGGTAGCCTCGTCGATGCGCTGAGAGAGAGCTGTCTGGAGATTGTGAACCAACTCCAGCATACGTTTCTTGCTGCTCTCAGGGAAGTATTTCTCCACGTAGAGCTTGCCGATGGCCTCGCCCAGGGTACCGCTCACGGTGCTCACGGCACGCTTCCAGCGAGGACGGTCTTGCTGCACGCCGCTCATCACCTTGCTCAACTCGAAGGCTACGGCACGGAAATCATCGCTCAAGACACCAGTGGCACCCGAGAGAACCTTGCTCTCGGCGTAGGTCTTCAAATCATCGAGCGGTGTGTCGGCGAGGATTTTCTCCACCTCGTGGATAGGCTCAGGCTGACCTACGCAGATTTCCTTGAAGGCAGGATAGCCAGAGGCGAGGAACACATTGCCCCAGTCGATGCCAGGATAGTCGATGACGAGCTGGTTGTAGCTCATCTTGTGATAGTTCTTGTCGATGTCGCGCAGCTCCACCTGGCTGTAGCTAGCCTTGGCGATGCGAGTCTCGATGGCGAGCACGGTCTCCATCTTCTTCTGTGCGGTGGCCTCGTCGTTGCCCACCATCTGGAAGAGTTTCTTCAGGTATGTCTTGTAGGCATCGCGAATCTTCACGGTCTGTGCGTCGTCGTTGAGATAATAGTCGCGTACGCCCAAGCCGAGACCCGCCTGATCTACCTCCACGAGGTTGTTGGCAGCATCACGCAAGTCGGCACCCACGCCGATGGCATACATCATGGTACCCTCGCCACGGAAGTCGAGCTGCGCAGTAACCAACTGGTACTCACGGCGGTCCTTGATGGCAGCGATGCGGTCGAGCACAGGCTTGATAGGAGCCCATCCCTCCTTGTTGAGACGCACGCTATCCATGCGGAGATTATAGAGCGAACCTATCTTCTGTCCGAGTGTACCCTTCTGCTGAGGATGGCTGGCATATTCGAGGATGATGTCCTGGATGCGCTTCTGGTTCTGCTCATAGAGGTCGGTGAACGCACCATTGTCGGTATGCTCGGCATCGAGTGGATGAGACTTCATCCAGTTGCCTGCCGCATAGCGATAGAAATCATCACCTGGCTTGATGGTCAAGTCCATGTTCGACTTGTCGATGCCAGAGCCCAGCTTGTCTTGCTGGGCGAACGCTGTCGTCGCACTGAGCAACAAGGCAGCGAAAAGAACTTTTGTCTTCATTTATTAATTAGTTAAAAAATAATAGTTTCCGAATGTACATTTATATCATGAAAGATAATCTTCGTTTATATCATGAAAGACTATCTTCGTTTATATCATGAAATGCGCTTATCATTTGTCTCGTTAGACGTGTTTTGTCGCCATTTACTACAAAACAACCCCCAAAAAGTGAGGGCACCATTGAGCATCAATAGCTCATAGCCAAACTGATAGCCCGTGAAATGGGAGGTGGCGGCATCGATGGCGAAGCAGACCAGCGGACTGGCGACGCACACCCAGGGCACCCACCTGTCATCCACTGCCCTACGGGTGAGCAAGCTGAAGGCGAAAAGACCGAGCAAAGGCCCATAGGTATAAGAACAGAGGATATAGATGGCATCGATGACACTGGTGGAGTTGATGGCCTTGAAGGCGATGATAAAAAGCATGAACACCACCGCCACCAGTAGGTGCATGCGTTTGCGAAGCCTCACATCCTCCCGCTTGCCGAGAATATCCACACAGAGACTGGTGGTGATGGCTGTGAGGGCGGAGTCGGCACTGGAGAAGCTAGCCGCCACGATGCCGATGGTGAAGAGCACCACCACTCCCGTGCCCATCGCACCGGAAGCGGCAAACATCGGCAATAGGTCGTCGGGAGCCTCGGGCAATGCCATGCCCTGCTTCTGGGCGAGCATCAGGAGCAACACGCCCAAGCTGAGGAAAAGCAGATTGGCTGGGACGAAAGCGAAGCCATAGCTGCACATATCCTTCTGCGCCTCGCGCAAGGTCTTGCAAGTGAGGTTTTTCTGCATCATATCCTGGTCGAGACCGGTCATCACGATGACCACGAAGATGCCGCTGAGAAACTGTTTCCAGAAATTCTGGCGAGAGAACCAGTCGTCGAAGACGAAGAGGCGGGAGTGGGAATCGTGGGCAATGGCTGCCACTGCCTCGGAAGGCGACATACCCAGCGCTGCCATCACCTGATAGATGATGAGGATGAGCGCAGCGAACATACAAGTGGTCTGAAAGGAATCGGTCCATACCAAGGTTTTGATGCCGCCCTTACGGGTATAGAGCCAGATGAGCAACACCATCACCGGCACAGTGACCCAGAACGGGACACCCACGCCATCGAGTACGAAGCGCTGCAAGAGGATGCAGACCACGAAGAAGCGAACCGCCGCTCCCGTGATCTTCGACAAGAGGAAAAAGGAAGCTCCCGTCTTGTAAGACCGTTCGCCCAAGCGTCGCTGCAAACAACTATAGATGGTGGTGAGATTATACCGATAATAAACCGGCAGGAGGAGGAAAGCCACGAGAAAATAGCCCACGATGAAGCCCAGGCACATCTGGAGATACGTCATATCCGTCTTCATGACCATACCCGGCACGCTGACGAAGGTGATGCCCGATATGGACGCCCCCACCATGCCAAACGCCACCATGTACCAAGGCGAACGACGATTGGCGCGATAGAAAGTCTCATTACTATGAGTTCTGCGTGCCGTGAGATGACTGAAAAGCAGGAGCACACAGAAATATGCCAGTATCGTAAGGATGATAACCATATTTTTCTCTCGTTTAATTCTTCGAAATCTTCTAATTCTTCGAAATCTTCTAAAATCTTCGAAATCTTCTAAATTCTGATTGCAAAGGTACGGAAAAATGGGGACATAACAAAATATTTGCAAAAACTTAACAAAGAAATAACAGAAGGAGGCAAGAACTTACGGGAAACGAAGCAGAAAAAAGGAAAAAGCAGAGAAGCAGAAAAAAGGGGGAAAGCAGAAAAACACAAAACCCTTCGAGAATCACTTCTCAAAGGGTTTCTGCGGTGCGTACGAGACTCGAACTCGTGACCTCCTGCGTGACAGGCAGGCATTCTAACCAACTGAACTAACGCACCATTGTGGAATTTTATTATGGAGGAGTTAAATAACTAATTTGCGGTGCGTACGAGACTCGAACTCGTGACCTCCTGCGTGACAGGCAGGCATTCTAACCAACTGAACTAACGCACCATCCTCCAAAAAGTGAATGGTTGATTGTATATGTTTGACAGCGGTGCGTACGAGACTCGAACTCGTGACCTCCTGCGTGACAGGCAGGCATTC
>ERZ808246.2885-NODE-2885-length-10230-cov-3.666339_pt1 | contig 10230 bp, 6 predicted proteins | sample MGYA00521083_ERZ808246 | MGnify/ENA primary metagenome ERZ808246 (study PRJEB31516, sample SAMN03275577) | gut metagenome | biome: mammalia-associated habitat; material: feces | host: Papio cynocephalus | place: Kenya | collected 2012-07-07 ... | reverse complement strand
GCTGCGCGAGCAGGCGGAAAAGGCACAGAAATACCTGACCTTCCGCGCTGAGCTGCGCGGGCTCGAGGTCACGGTATGGCTGGACAGCCTGAAAAAAATCGCAGAAAACGCCCGCAAGGCGGAGACGGATTATGCATCCGCTGCGTTCGTGCTGGAACAGGCGCATGACGAGCTGACCACGCTCTACAGCCGCTCCGAGCAGCTGAGCCTGCAGTATAATCAGCAGACGCTGCAGCTCGATCATCGCAGGGAAGAGATCAGCCGCATGGAAGCCGGGCGCCAGCAGGCGCAGAGCGACGCCGCGCTTTTACAGGCGGAAATGGAGCACCACCGGAGCAATATCGCGCGCGTCGAGCAGGAACTGAAGGCTCAGCAGGACCGCAGCGGCGGCATCACCGGGCAGATCGCGGGCGAGCAGGAAAAGATGCAGGCGGCGCAGCAGTCGCTGACTGCGGCGCGGCAGAAGCTTTCCGGCGCGCAGGCAGAGGGGCAGAAGCTCTCTGCGGAATCGGCCGAGCTGACGCAGAAGCTCGTATCTGTCGGGGCGCAGCAGTCACTCATCCAGACGCAGTGCGCGTCCTTGCAGGCGCAGATCGCGTCTATGGAAGCGTCTGTGGAAGAGGTGCAGGAGCGCAGAGCGATGCTGCACGAAGACCGGAAAGCGGCGCAGGCGCGGCAGGCACAGATTGCGTCCCAGCAGGCAGACTGCCGCAAACGCCTTTCGCAGGCGCAGGAGGACGTACAGAGCGCGAAAAACACCATTGCCGGTTATGAACTGCGCCTGAAAACGAGACAGGACAAGCGCGACAGCCTGCAGAAGCAGGCGTCGGCCGCCGGTGTGGAGCTGGATACGATCGATTCCAAGATCCGCATGCTGCAGGAGCTGGAACGCGATTATGAGGGCTTTTCCAAGGCCGTCCGCCTTGTCATGCAGGATGCCGCGACCGGAAAGCTGTGCGGCGTCCACGGGCCGCTGTCCAAGCTTATACACGTCGAAGACCAGTATACAACGGCCATCGAGACGGCGCTCGGCGCCGCCATGCAGAATATCGTGGTCTCCTCGGAGGAGGACGGCAAGGCGGCCATTCAGATGCTCAAGCGCCGCGACGGCGGCCGGGCGACCTTCCTGCCCCTGACCACCATTCGTGCCCAGTACCTGCAGGATACGGCCTGTCAGCGGCAGCCGGGCTTTATTTCCGTCGCGTCCGGACTCGTGCAGTGCGAGCCGCAGTACCGCGCAGTCATTGAGAACGCGCTGGGGCGCACCGTGATCTGCGATACGCTCGACCACGCCGTTTCGATGGCGCGGGCGTGCGGGAACCGCGTGCGCATCGTGACGCTCGACGGGCAGGTCATGAACGCGGGCGGCAGCATGACCGGCGGCTCCGCGAGCAGAAGCGCAGGCGTCCTGACACGCGCAAATACCCTGCAGCGCTTGCAGCAGGAGCGCGCTGCGATCGCGGAAAAGCTGGAAGATCTGCGGCGGCAGGCGGCGGACGCCGCGTCCTCGGCAGCCAAGACAGAATTTGAAATGACGGCAGTGCGTGCCTCGCTGCGCGAGGCCGAGGACGAGGTCCTGCGCCGGACGGAGGAGCAGAAGCAGGTGCAGCTACTCTCTGCGACGGTGGAGGACAATCTCGATTCCATTGAGAAGGAGCTTGCAAGGCTCGACTCGCGCTCCGGCGGCGAGGAAGGAAAGCTGCAGGCTTTGCGCGGGCAGCTGCAGCAGCAGACAGCCGCACAGGCTGCGCTGCAGAGCCAGAAGGACGCGCTCGCGACGCAGCAGGCCGCGATGGAGGACGCCCTGCAGAAGAACACCGACGCCGTGACGGCGCTCCGCATGGACGAAGCGTCGATCGAAGCGGCCTGCGCGGCTTCACAGAATACCATCGCGCAGCTGCAATCGCTCAGCGAAGCCATGCGCGGCGATGTGACGCAGAAGCAGGCGCTGATCGCGGAATATCAGACGCAGATCACCGAACTGAAACAGAAAAAGGCGGCCTGTGAAACGGGGATCCGGACGGCGCAGCAGCAGCTGGAGCAGGCGCGGCAGGAGCTGAAGGAAGCCGTCGACGCACGCGCGCAGCTCGAAGCGAAACGCAACCAGACGGAAAAGCAGGCGCAGGAGAAAAATCAGGCGATTGTCCAGCTCGAACGCGAGACCGCGCGTCTGGAGCAGAAAAAAGCCACGAGCGAGCTGGAGGAAAAGCAGATCGTCGACCGTCTGTGGGATTCCTACGAGCTGACGCCCGGAACGGCGGAGGCGGAGAACGTTCAGATCGAAAGCCTGACGGCGGCCAACAAGCGGATCGGCGAGGTCCGCCGGAAGATCTCTGCGCTCGGCACGCCGAACCTCGGCGCGATCGATGAATACGCGCGCGTATCGGAGCGCTACACCTACCTGACATCCCAGCGGGACGACGTGCTGAAGGCAAAATCGGAGCTGGAAGCGATCGTCAGCTCGATCACGACGGAAATGACGGAGATCTTTGTCCGGGAGTTTGCCCGGATCAATGAGTATTTCGGAAAGACGTTTACCGAGATGTTCGGCGGCGGCAAAGCCTCGCTCATTCTCGAGGATCCGTCCGCGCCGCTCGAATGCGGCATTGAGATCCGTGTCCAGCCGCCCGGCAAGCAGGTCAAGACCATCACGCTCCTGTCCGGCGGCGAGAAGGCGTTTGTTGCCATCGCACTGTATTTTGCGATCCTGAAGGTCCGGCCGACGCCGTTCTGCATGCTCGATGAGATTGATGCGGCGCTGGATGACCGGAACGTCGAGCGTTTCGCGCAGTATCTGCACACGCTCAGCAGCCGGACGCAGTTCATCGTCATTACCCACCGGCGCGGCACGATGGAAGCCGCCGATGTCCTGTACGGCGTCACCATGCAGGAGCAGGGCGTGTCCAAGATCCTCCGCCTGAGCCTTGACGAGATGGCCAGGCAGCTCGGCATTACCGCCTAAGTACGCCATACTATCCGGAAGGAGTTAACATAATCATGGGATTTTTTGAAAAACTCAAGCAGGGGCTGAGCAAGACCGCCAGCTCCATCAGCAGCGTCTTTACCGCCAGTGATCTGGATGACGAGTTCTACGACGATCTGGAGGAGAGCCTGATCGTCTCCGATCTCGGCATGGACACGACGGAGCAGGTCATGGACCGGCTGCGGAGCGCGGTAAAGGAACAGCACATCAAGACCGTGAGCGAGGCCAAGATCGCGCTGCGCGGGATCCTAGCGGACATGCTTGACGTCGGCGATCCGGGGCTGAAGCTTGACACAAAGCCGTCGGTGATCTTAGTCATCGGCGTCAACGGCGTCGGCAAGACGACGACGATCGGCAAGCTCGCGCATCAACTGCGCGGGCAGGGGAAAAAGGTGCTTCTCTGCGCGGGTGATACATTCCGTGCGGCGGCGGCCGACCAGCTGGAGATCTGGTCGGAGCGCGCGCACTGCGACATCATCCGCCAGCACGAGGGTGCAGATCCCGCCTCCGTCGTCTTTGACGCCATCGCGGCGGCAAGAGCGCGCGGCAGCGACGTCATCATCTGTGACACCGCGGGCCGCCTGCACAACAAGCAGAACCTCATGAACGAGCTCAATAAGATCGCCCGCATTCTCGACCGCGAGCTTCCCGGCGCGAGCAAGGAGGTCCTCCTTGTGCTTGACGGCACCACCGGCCAGAACGGTCTGCTGCAGGCCAAACAGTTCCAGGAGTGCGCCGGTGTGACCGGTATTGTCCTGACGAAGCTAGATGGCACGGCCAAGGGCGGCGTCGTGATCGCAGTCGCGCAGGCGCTGCAGATCCCGGTCAAGTTCATCGGCGTCGGCGAACAGATGGACGACCTCATGCCGTTTGACGGAAGGAGCTTCGCGGAGGCGCTCATATGAAAGTAATTCTGGCAAGCAAGAACCAGCATAAGCTTGTGGAGCTGTCCGCGATCCTGTCCCGGCTCGGCTTTGAGATCGCGTTGGAATCGGAATACGGCCTTGATATCGACGTGGACGAGACCGGAACGACGTTTGAGGAAAATTCCTTCCTCAAGGCAGAAGCCGTGATGAAGGCCAGCGGCCTGCCGGTGCTGGCGGATGATTCCGGCTTGATGGTCGATGCGCTGGGCGGTGCGCCGGGCGTTTATTCCGCGCGCTACGGCCATAAAAACTCGGACGCAGAGCGGACGCAGTATCTGCTTGCAAACATGAAGGACGTTCCGGCAGACGCACGCACGGCAAAGTTCGTCTGCGTCATCACCTGCCTGTGGCCGGATGGAAGAAAGATCGTCGCGCGCGGCGAGTGCCCGGGCGAGATCCTTTTCGCCCCGAAGGGGCAGGGCGGCTTCGGCTATGATCCGGTGTTCTATCTGCCGGAGCTCAAAAAAACATATGCAGAGCTGGCGGCGGAGGAGAAAAACGCGATCTCCCACCGCGCGCGGGCGCTGCAGGCATTCTGCAGAATCTATCGAGAGGAATTTGAACGATGATAACGAGTAAAGAGCGCGCCGAGCTGCGCGCGCAGGCCAATCCGCTGGATGTGACGCTGATCGTCGGCAAGGGCGGGATCTCCGAGACGGTACTGGATGAGGCAGTCGTCCTGCTGGACAGCCATGAGCTTGTCAAGGGACGCGTATTGGAGACCTCCGGGCTCACGGCCCGGGAAGCGTCCGACGCGATCTGTGAAGCGCTTGGCGCGGAGGGGATCGGCTGTGTCGGCACAAAATTCGTGATCTGGCGCAAGTCGGAAAAGCTTGCGCAGGAGAAGAAAAAGGCCGCGGCAAAGAAGCCCGCGAAAAAGCCGGTCTCCGGCAACTATAACCCGGTCAAGGCCGGTCTTCGTGCGCGCAAGCAGGCGGCGGAGCAGCAGCGAAAGCAGCGCAAGCAGTATTTCCACGACAAGGCTGTCGCCGCGGCGATCGAACGCAGCCGGCAGCAGAAGGAAGAATCGTAAAAAGCAGAATTTCGGACGAACGGAGGGAGTGCGCGTGGCAAGGATCGGTATTTACGGCGGCAGCTTCAATCCGCCGCATCTGGGACATGTGCTGGCGGCAAAAAAGACGCGCGAGCTGCTGGGGCTTGCGCAGATCATTTTTGTTCCGGCTGCCATTCCACCGCACAAGGCCGTGGCAGACGGCTCTCCGGACGGCCAGATCCGCTATGAGCTGACAAAGCTTGCTGTCTCGGGTGAGGAAGGGATGTCCGTCAGCCGGATCGAGCTGGACCGCACCGGCCCAAGCTATACGGTGGATACGCTGCGCGAGCTGCGGGAATGCTATGGGCAGGACGAACTGTTTTTGCTGATGGGGACGGACATGTTCCTGTCGTTTTCTGACTGGCGCGGGCCGGGCGAGATCGCGTCTATGGCAAAGATCGTCTGCATGGCGCGCATACAGGCGGACAGTGCCCTGACGGTGCAGCTGCAGGCGCAGGCTGCGGCGATCGAGCGCGCGTTCGGCACAGCGCCCATCGTCCTGCAGAACGACTGTCTGGAGATCTCCTCCACGCAGGTGCGGCGGCTGCTGTTCTTCGGGATCGCCGACGAGCTTCTGCATCCGGCAGTGCTGGAGAGGATCGAGCGCGACGGGCTTTACGGCGTGCATGGAGATTACCGGAATCTCCCGTTTGCGGAGCTTTCCCGTGTGAGCCTTGGCCTGTACAGGCAAAAGCGCCGCGCACATGCGCAGGGCGTGGCCGATACGGCCGTGCGCCTGGCGCAGAAATACGGCGCGGACACACAGCAGGCTGCGCGCGCGGGCATCCTCCATGACGTCACGAAGGCGCTCACGGCGGAGGAGCAGCGAAGGCTGGCGGATCGCTGGCAGCTGCCTGTGACCGAGTTTGAGCGCGCAAATCCGCAGCTGCTGCACGCCAAAACCGGTGCGGCGGCCGCGCGGCGCATCTTCGGCGAAGACGAGGCCGTCGCCTCTGCGATCGAGTATCACACGACCGGAAAACCCGATATGACGCCGCTTGAAAAGATCATCTATCTGGCCGATATGATCGAGCCTGGCCGCAGCTATCCCGGTGTGGACGCCATCCGCGAAGCGGCGGTGCGCGATCTGGATGCGGGCGTGCTGCTCGCGCTCGAACGGACCATTGCATTTTTACAGGAGACAGGCACGGCTGTGTGCGAGGATTCGCTGCGCGCGCGTGACTGGCTATTACAAACCCGAAAGGAACCCTGAATGAAACTATTTGGCAATCGCCGCCGTGCGGAGCATGCGGAAAAGCAGCCGCTCTCCCGCGGCCTTCGCGCTGTGCTGATCGTCTGTGCGGCTGTGCTGCTGCTTTCCGGAAGCGTATTTGCCGCATGGAAGCTGCTGGTCAGACCGGCAGACCGGAAAGAACCGGAAACACTTGCGCGGACAGACGCTTCGACTGCCGAAGCGCCGGAGAAGGAACCGTCCGTGATTCACGTCGTACCAAAGACAGAGCAGACGGAGGACGCGCCGGAAGAGGAGATCGAGACCGAACAGCCCAAGAGCCTGCGGGAAGGAATCTATAATATTCTGATCTGCGGCACCGACGACGACGGCACCCGGACGGATACCATCATCATTGCGCATCTGGACACGACCGACCACACGGCCGCGCTGCTGTCGATCCCGCGGGATACGCCGGTCGCGACCGGAAACGGCGGGATCATGAAGATCAACTCCGTCTATGCAGGCGGGGGCGCGGATGGGATGCAGCGATTGGCAGGCCGCCTGAAGGAACTGCTCGGCTTCCCGGTCGACGGATATGTGCTGGTCGATCTGGACGCGTTCAGGAAAACGGTCGATCTGGTAGGCGGCGTGGAATTTGACGTTCCGCAGGATATGGACTATGAGGATCCTTCGCAGGAACTTTATATCCATCTCAAGGCCGGCCTGCAGCGGCTCGACGGGGAGAAGGCGATGGAGCTGGTGCGCTTCCGCAAGGGCTATGCTTCGCAGGATATCCAGCGCACGCAGGTGCAGCAGCAGTTTCTTAAGGCGCTCGCCAAACAGTGTCTGTCGGTATCGAGCCTGTCCAAGCTGAAGGAGTTTGCCGATATTTTTGCCGAGGACGTGACGACCGATCTGACGGTCGGGAACATGATCTGGTACGGCAAGGAGCTGATGGCCTGCGATTTTGACAATATGCAGACCTACACGGCGGAGGGCGAGGGCGCGATGATCAACGGCGGCGCATATTATCCTCTGTATGCCGGGCGGCTTCTGGAGATCGTCAATAAGAGCTTCAACCCCTACGATACGGCGATTTCTGCTTCGAGCCTGACCGTGATCACACCGGAGCTTGCGGCATCGTATCAGAACCAGCCGGCACAGACCGAAGCGCCTGCGGAAGAGCCTGTGCCGGATGACACGGAGCAGCCGGAAACGCCGGAAACTCCGGACGAGCCAACGGAACCGGCGGAACCGGAAGAACCGGCGCCGGAGGATCCGTTTGAAGATGAGAATTTCTGGACCGAGGACGGTCAGACATAAAGAAAGGAAGAACAATATGCTTTCAGCAAAAGAAGTTGCAGCGATCGCAGCCAGGGCGCTCGACGCGAAGATGGGCGAGGATATCCGCCTGATCGGCATTACCGATATCTCCACGCTCGCGGATTATTTCCTCATCTGCACGGCCACCAGCTCGACGCACGTCAAGACGCTCTGCGACGCAGTCGAAGAGGCGATGGACGCGGCGGGCGAGCCAATGCTCTCCCGCGAGGGACATCGCAGCGGTACGTGGGTGCTGATGGATTTCGGCAGTCTGGTCGTTCATGTGTTTACAGGCGAGGCCAGAAAGTTTTATGATCTCGAACGCCTCTGGCAGGACGGTCATCAGGTAAATCTTGCGCCTGTTTTGGGTGAAAAAGCTTGACAAATCCGGAAAATATACGTACAATAACCCGGTAAAAGGCGAAGAAGGGGATTGCTCTGCGCGATTTTCTCAGAGACCCGGCGGCTGGTGCGAGCCGGGAGGATCAGACAGACGCTTCTCACCCCGGAGCTTCCGGCTTGAATGCAGTAGGGACGGACGGCTGACCGCGTTAGAGGTCTGTGAGGGCTGCGATCGCAGCTGAAGCAGGGTGGTACCGCGTAATTTACGCCCCTGACCGGATGGTCAGGGGTGTTTTTAATGTCAGAATGATCAGACAAAGGAGTTTGTTATGAAATACGATTTTGCAGCCATTGAAAAGAAATGGCAGGAAAAGTGGGAGCAGACCAAGCCCTATGCCGCCGTCACCGGCGAGAACAAGCCGAAGTTCTACGGCCTGATCGAGTTCCCGTATCCGTCTGCTGCGGGCCTTCATGTCGGCCATCCGCGCCCGTTTACGGCGATGGATATCATCTGCCGCAAAAAACGCATGCAGGGCTATAACGTCCTGAACCCCATCGGCTTTGACGCCTTCGGCCTGCCGACGGAAAACTTCGCCATCAAGAACCACATTCACCCGGCGATCGTTACGAAGAAGAACATCGAAAACTTCACCCGTCAGCTCAAGATGCTCGGCTACAGCTTTGACTGGGATCGCGTTATCGACACTACGGATCCGCAGTATTACAAATGGACGCAGTGGATCTTCCTGCAGATGTACAAGCATGGGCTGGCCTACAAGTCCACCATGCCTGTCAACTGGTGCACGAGCTGCAAGTGCGTGCTGGCCAACGAAGAGGTCGTCGAGGGCGTGTGCGAGCGCTGCGGTGCGCCGGTCATCCGCAAGGAAAAAAGCCAGTGGATGCTCCGTATCACCAAATACGCCGACCGTCTGATCGACGATCTGGACGGTCTGGACTACATTGAGCGCGTCAAGACCCAGCAGAAGAACTGGATCGGCCGCTCCACCGGTACCGAGGTCACCTTCAAGACCAACACCGAAGACGACATCACCGTCTACACCACCCGTGTTGACACGCTCTTCGGCGTGACCTACACGGTCATCTCCCCGGAGCATCCGCTGCTGAACAAGTGGAAGGATCGCATCTCCAACTGGGCTGATGTCGAGGCCTATCAGCAGGCGGCGACCCGCAAGTCCGATTTTGAGCGAGGCGAGCTGAACAAGGATAAGACCGGCGTACGGCTCGAGGGCATCGAGGTCACGAACCCGGCGACCGGCAAGGTCGTGCCGATGTTCGTCTCCGATTACGTCCTTATGAGCTACGGCACCGGCATCGTCATGGGCGTGCCGGGTCACGACCAGAGAGACTGGGACTTTGCGACGAAGTTCGGCCTGCCCATCGTCGAGGTCGTCAAGGGCGGCGATATCACCAAGGGCGCGTTCACGCTCAAGGACGATACAGGCATCATGGTCAACTCCGGCTTCCTGAACGGCATGACCGTCAAGGATGCCATTCCCGCCATGAAGCAGTATGCCATCGAGCAGGGCTGGGGTCATGAAAAGGTCAACTACAAGCTCCGCGACTGGGTCTTCTCCCGTCAGCGCTACTGGGGCGAACCGATCCCGATGATCTCTTGCCCGAAGTGCGGCTGGGTGCCGGTTCCCGAGGATCAGCTGCCCGTCGTTCTCCCGCAGGTCGACAGCTACGAGCCGACAGATGACGGCGAAAGCCCTCTGTCCAAGATGACCGACTGGGTCAACACCACCTGCCCGTGCTGCGGCGGCCCGGCCAAGCGCGAGACGGACACCATGCCGCAGTGGGCCGGCTCCAGCTGGTACTTCCTGCGCTATATGGACCCGCACGACAAGACCGCGCCCGTTTCGAAGGAAGCCGAGACCTACTGGGGCCCCGTCGACTGGTACAACGGCGGCATGGAGCACACGACGCTGCACCTGCTGTATTCCCGCTTCTGGCACAAGTTCCTGTACGATATCGGCGTTGTCCATACGAAAGAGCCGTATGCCAAGCGCACGAGCCACGGCATGATCCTCGGCCAGAACCCGCATTATGTCGGCAATGTTTCCACCGAGGAGGAGAAGCAGGCGCTCATCGAAAAGTACGGCAATCAGGCGCTGCGCCCGGCCGTCAAGATGTCGAAGTCGCTCGGCAACGTTGTGAACCCCGACGACGTCGTCAAGGCCTACGGCGCAGACACGATGCGCCTGTATATCATGTTCATCGGCGATTTTGAAAAAGTCGCCACGTGGTCGGACGAGGCTGTCAAGGGTTCCAAGCGGTTCCTCGACCGCTGCTGGAACCTCATGGATATGGCCTCCGATTCCGAAAACTTAAGCGAAAAGAACGAGGCCATCATCCACAAGACCATCCGCAAGGTCACGCAGGATATCGACGAACTCAAGATGAACAC
>ERZ808246.2881-NODE-2881-length-10241-cov-3.863440_pt1 | contig 10241 bp, 11 predicted proteins | sample MGYA00521083_ERZ808246 | MGnify/ENA primary metagenome ERZ808246 (study PRJEB31516, sample SAMN03275577) | gut metagenome | biome: mammalia-associated habitat; material: feces | host: Papio cynocephalus | place: Kenya | collected 2012-07-07 ... | reverse complement strand
TACTGTGTCTGAATATGCAATAGTTATTTATTAAGTATTTTTAAATTCTGGTATCTAATTTCTGCGCATATTCGTCATAGAATTCATAAAACGTATCGTTTTCGAGAGAAAGCCGTATGCGTCTCATGAGTTCATTATAAAAATACAGATTATGCATAACGCAGAGTCTGAGTCCGAGCACTTCTTTAGCTTTTAATACATGCCTGATATAAGCTCTTGAATAATTTCTGCATACCGGGCAGTCACACTCAGAATCAATCGGCGACGGATCTTCTGCATATTTATTGTTATTTAGATTAATTATGCCGTTCCATGTGTTTAAATGTCCGTGACGTGCGTTTCTCGACGGCATAACACAGTCAAAAAGGTCGACTCCCCTTTTTACGCCGTTTATTATATTTCCTGGAGTCCCGACGCCCATAAGATATCGGATTTTATTTTTCGGCATAAACGGTTCAACCTGTTCGATAACATGATACATAACCTCCGTAGGCTCACCTACCGCAAGACCGCCGATAGCATATCCGTCAAGGTCAAGCGAGGCTATGTCCTTCATGTGTTTAACACGCAAATCGTCAAAAGTGCATCCCTGATTAATTCCGAAAAGAAGTTGATTTTTATTAATCGTTTCATCAAGAGAATTCAGACGTTCCATTTCTTTTTTGCATCTTTCAAGCCATCTGGTCGTTCTCTCGCATGATTTTTTTGCATATTCATATGCAGCGGGGTTCTCAACGCATTCATCAAACGCCATAGCTATCGTAGAACCTAAGTGAGACTGAATCTGCATACTTTCCTCGGGTCCCATAAAAATATGTCTGCCGTCAATGTGCGATTGAAAAGAAACACCCTCTTCTTTTATTTTACGGAGTTTAGCAAGAGAAAACACTTGAAATCCGCCCGAATCGGTCAGAATAGGTCCGTTCCAGTTCGTAAATTTATGAAGTCCGCCCATTCTGTATATAAGGTCGTCGCCCGGTCTTACATGCAGATGATAAGTATTGCACAGCATAACCTGGCAGTTTATATCCTCTAAATCCTGAGCCGAAAGTCCGCCCTTAATGGCACCGCACGTTGCAACATTCATAAATCCCGGTGTTTTTACCGTACCGTGAACGGTTTCAAATTCTCCGAGACGCGCCGTACCGCAGTTTTTAATTAATTTGTACATAAATATCTCCTAATCAGTCAGTTAAAATAAATCGCTGTGAGTGCCGGTTCTTGATAAAAATAAAAACAATTCGCTGTTATTAATCCTATAAACAAGAAGCCAATCTGGTTTTATATGACACTCTCTGAATCCGGAATAATTTCCCGATAATGCGTGATCATAATATTTTTCGTCAAGTGAAATATTGTTTGCCAGTTTATCAATAACAATATTAAGAAGATTTAAATCCGCTCCTCTTTTTGCCATCAGCTTTAAATCTTTACGAAATTGATTTGACATTACAATCTCAAGCATCGCTCAATACCTCATTGAGTGCATCTTTAAATGATGAATATCTTTTGTACTTCTGAGGATTTGTCTGCATTTCAAAATATTCATCCATGGCTTTACGTGTAACGGAATTTGGAATTTCTGTAGTTAATTCAAAAGGAATTCTTTGTTCTCTGACAACGGTTTTTGCAAAAATATTAAAGGCAGAGCTTACGGAAATTCCGATTTCACTGCAAAATTCATCGAAAGCTTTTTTTGTTTCTTCGTCCATTCTGATGTTTACATTGGTCTGCGGCATGTAAATACCCTCCTTAAAATATCTAATTAATATATTTATATTATATTCAATAAACAGCAAAGAGTCAAGTATAATAATATTATATGTATATAATTTTCATATAACAATCATGCAATTATCATTATGGAGGGTATGATTAGAAAATCTTTATAGGATAAGCATTGCATCTCCGAATGAGAAAAATCTGTATTTATTCTCAACCGCAACTTTGTAGGCGTTAAGCGTATTTTCTCTGCCGCAGAATGCGGAAACAAGCATAATAAGCGTACTTTCGGGCAGGTGGAAATTTGTAATCAAACCGTCTATACATTTGAATTTGTATCCGGGATAAATGAATATGCTTGTATCGCCGGTGCATTCTTTAACAGTTCCGTCCTCAGGCGATGAGGCTGATTCAAGCGTTCTGCATGACGTGGTTCCGACTGCGATAACTCTGTTTCCGCTTATTTTTGCTTTATTAATTTTTTCGGCGTTTTCGGCGTCGATATAGTAGTGCTCCGTATGCATTTTATGTTCTTCTATATTTTCTGTTTTAACGGGTCTGAATGTGCCGATTCCGACGTGAAGCGTTACATAGGCTATATCAATGCCTTTATTTTTTATTTTTTCAAGAAGTTCAGGCGTAAAATGAAGCCCCGCAGTAGGTGCGGCGGCAGACCCCGGGTCTTTAGCGTAAACAGTTTGATATCTGTCATTGTCTGTCAGTTTTTCTTTTATATAATGAGGCAGCGGCATTTCGCCTATTTTGTCGAGAACTTCATAGATATTAGAACCCGTATACGTAAAATAAGCGATACGGTTTCCGTTGTCGAGGACTTTTTCGACATTTGCATGAAGAATACCGTCTCCAAAATCGAATTCGTCTCCCTCTTTTGCCTTGCGTCCGGGGCCGGTTATAACCTCCCAGCGGTCGTCTCCGAGATTTTTCAGCATCAGAAATTCTACTTTAGCTCCCGTCTTTTTAAAGCCGTAAAGACGTGCGGGAAGAACTTTCGTATTATTAAGAACAAGACAGTCGCCGGGTTTTAAATAATCGATAACATCATAAAAATGCTTATGCTCGATTTGCCCGCTCTTTCGTCCGAGACAAAGCAGTCTCGACATATCGCGTTTCTGCGCGGGATGCTGGGCTATCAATTCTTCGGGAAGTTCAAAATAAAAATCACTTTTTTTCATATATTCTCACCAAATTAATTAAAAATATCATGTTAATGTTGACTAATTATTATTTTAATGATAATATATACATTAAATGCAAGTTTCTTTTAACATCACCTAATGATTATATTGCATAACACGATTAATTACAACAGTTTTTTTGTTTTTTTGGAGGTTTAGTCATGAAAAAATATAAAGTAGGAATCATAGGCGCTACGGGTATGGTCGGACAGAGATTTATAACAATTCTTGACGCGCATCCGTGGTTTGATATCACCGTTCTTGCGGCTTCCCCGAGATCGGCGGGCAAAAAATATAAGGACGCGCTCGGTTCGAGATGGGTTATGAAAAAGGAAATGCCCGAATACGTCGGAGAAATGACCGTAATGGACGCAGATAACGATGTAGAAAAAATTGCGCAGGCGGTCGATTTTGTTTTCTGTGCAGTTGATATGAAAAAAGATGAAATCAGGGCTCTTGAGGAAAAATACGCTAAAGCCGAATGTCCCGTTGTTTCAAACAACTCTGCAAACAGATTCACCGACGACGTACCGATGGTTATTCCCGAGCTCAACTCGGAGCACATAAAAATTATTGACGATCAGAAAAAGAGACTCGGAACAAAGAGAGGATTTATTGCCGTTAAGTCAAACTGCTCGCTTCAAAGTTATGTTCCCGCGCTTTATCCTCTCGATAAGGATTTCGGCGTAAAAGATGTTCTTGTAAGCACATATCAGGCTATTTCAGGAGCCGGAAAAACTTTTGAAAGATGGCCCGAAATGGTTGACAACGTTATCCCCTATATCGGAGGAGAAGAAGAGAAAAGCGAGAAAGAGCCTCTTAAAATTTGGGGCGAAATCAAGGACGGAAAAATCGCCCCCGCCGAAAAACCGAATTTTACTGCACAGTGCATAAGAGTTCCTGTTTCAGACGGTCATCTTGCCTCGGTTTTTGTTAATTTCAAGAAGAAACCGACTAAGGATGAAATACTCAAAATTTGGTCGGAATTTTCGGGCAGACCGCAGGAACTTAACCTTCCCTCGGCTCCGAAACAGTTTATACATTATTATACTGAGGATGATATGCCTCAGACGAAACTTTGCAGAGACCTTGAGGGCGGAATGGCAATTTCAACAGGCAGACTCCGCGAAGATACTCAGTATGATTATAAATTTGTATGCATTTCACATAACACTCTCAGAGGTGCTGCAGGCGGCGCAGTTCTTCTCGCCGAACTTCTCTGCGCTGAGGGTTATATAGAGCCGAAATTTAATTGATTGAAAGGTGATTTATCATGTCAAATCCTGTTTTTACGGGAGCAGCGGTTGCGGTAATTACGCCGTTTACCCCGGACTTGAAAAAAATCGATTACGACAAATTTGACGAAATAATTGAGTATCAAATTGCTCATAAAACAGACGCTGTCGTTGTTGCCGGAACCACCGGCGAAGCTCCGACATTAAGCGTTCCCGAGCATATCGAACTTGTCAATCACTGTGTAAAAACAGTTAACGGCAGAGTGCCTGTTATTGCAAGCTGCGGAAGCAACGATACATTCTACTGCGTCGGTCTTGCAAACGAATGCGAAAAAGCCGGAGCTGACGCATTATTAATGGTTACTCCTTATTACAATAAAACGTCGCAGAGCGGAATTATCGAACACTATAATTATATCGCCGACAGGGTTAACACTCCGATAATTCTCTATCATATTCCCGGCAGAACCGGAATGACGATGAAACCGGAAACTATCTTTGAAATATCAAAGCATAAAAATATTGTCGGTATAAAAGAAGCCAGCGGTAATATTTCTTCAATCGGACAGACTGCGGCGCTGTGTTCTGATGATTTCAGTTTGTATTCCGGAAACGACGATCAGATTGTTCCTATAATGTCGCTCGGCGGAAAAGGCGTTATATCCGTTCTATCACATGTAGTTCCCGAGGTCGCTCACGATATTGCACAATTCTATCTTGAAGGAAAAACCGGCGAAGCGACAGCATTGCAGCTTGAATATATGGATTTGTGCACAGCTCTTTTCTGCGATGTAAACCCGATTCCCGTAAAAGAAGCCATGAATATGATGGGATTCAACGTCGGCAGATGCAGAATGCCTCTCGGTACAGTCAGTGAAGAAAATAAGGCAAGACTGCGCAAGGCGCTAGAAAATCACGGACTCATTTAAAGTACATCGGCTTTTTAAAGGATGAATAAAAAAATGATTAAACTTTTACTTTCCGGATGCTGCGGTCATATGGGCAGAACAATAACCGCACTTGTCAATTCGCGTGAGGGATTCGAAATCACAGCGGGCGTAGATTTGAAAGAAGATAACAATCTTGACTACCCTGTTTTTGCTTCGTTTGATGAAGTAAATGTTAATTTTGATGTTATTGTTGATTTTTCACATCCGTCTGCCCTCGCGGGGCTTCTCGAGTATGTTAATAAAACTCATATTCCCGCCGTTTTATGTTCAACCGGATACTCGGATGAACAAATTGAGGAAATTAATGCCTCGTCAAAAAACTGCGCGCTTTTCCGCAGTGCAAATATGTCGCTGGGTATAAATCTGCTCTCTGATATATGCGAACAGGCAGCCAAAATACTCGGTGATAATTTTGACATAGAGATTATCGAGGCGCACCATAATCTTAAACTTGACGCCCCCAGCGGAACGGCGCTGATGCTCGAAAAATCGATTGAAAAAGGTCTTGATTATAAACCTGAGCTTGTTTATGACCGTCATGACAGACGTCAGAAACGCGATAAAAAAGAGATAGGCATGCATGCGGTACGCGGAGGAAATATAGTCGGAGAACATCAGATTATATTTGCCGGAGAGGATGAAATAATCACATTCTCCCATTCTGCGAGGTCAAAAACCGTTTTTGCATCCGGCGCGCTCGATGCAGCCGCGTTTATGACAGGAAAGAAAAGCGGACTATATTCAATGAAAGACGTTATTTCATCTCAAAATTAAATTCTAAAAAATCCGTCAAAAATTCGGCGGATTTTTTTATTTTACCTATTGACTTAAACTTAACTTTAAGTTATATAATTAAATCAGCAAAGGAGGATTTTATTTATGAAAGATTTTGACAACTCAAATATTTTCGGAAAGGGCGAGCCGAACGAAGCTTTTGCAAAATTTTTTATCGGGAATTCATATTTAAATATGCTGACAAAACCCGGAGATAATATTTCTCTTGCAAATGTAACGTTTGAACCCGGATGCAGAAACAACTGGCATATTCACCACGCCTCAAAAGGAGGCGGACAGGCTCTCATCTGCATCGCCGGCGAAGGTTGGTATCAGGAGTACGGAAAAGACCCCGTCAGTCTTGTTCCCGGCAGCGTTATCGTCATTCCGCCGGAGGTAAAACACTGGCACGGCGCAAAAAAAGACTCATGGTTTTCACACATTGCCGTTGAAATACCGGGGGAAAACTGTACTAACGAATGGTGTGAAAGCGTAACGGACGAGGAATACAATAAATTATAAGGAGATTAAAAAATATGGCGAAAGTAACAGCGGGGCATGACGCACTCGGCGAGTTTGCCCCCGAATTTGCAAGATTAAACGACGATGTTTTGTTCGGTGAGGTTTGGTCGAGAGAGGATAAATTATCACCTAGAGACCGCAGTCTTATAACCGTTTCGGCTCTTATGGCATCGGGAATAACGGATTCATCTCTCGAATATCACATTTCTCATGCAAAGGAGAACGGCGTTACCAAGGAAGAAATGAGCGAAGCGTTGACGCATCTTGCTTTTTATGCCGGCTGGCCTAAAGCATGGGCAGCATTCAGATATGCAAAGGAAATCTATAAATAATTAACCGGCATACAAAAACCGCGAAGTCCTGAAAAGACCTCGCGGTTTTCTTTATTTATCCTTGTATTTTTCGTAATAATCGTCGGCTTCTTTTAACAGCTTATTAATTCTAATCCGTTTTTCTTCATTCAGAACATATTTGTCCTTCATCATATCGCTGTGAGAAACAAAGTGCAAAGATTTATAATATCCGCTCTTTTCATAACGAATCAAACCGATAATAAGCGAAATAAATACGATAAAAGCCGAGATATAAAACAGCCAAATCATTTATCCGAAAAAGTTCTGAAGAATAGAGAAAATCTTTCTTATAATTTCAAGGATTTTATCAAGAAAGTTTGCAAATTTATTATATTCGGGAGAGCTGATTTTGTATGACGGAAGCGAAATATTATTATCGCCTACAGAGCAGTCAACTGTAATTTCCTCAACAATGAGTCCTAAATATGCGTCGATAAACAATGACGCGTAATCGGAAACGTTAAGGCTTTTCGCAAGATAATCCGTGATAACGGAGGGAATCTGTTTGCCCGTAACTTTTTGAATGAGAGATGCAAGCACACCTGCGGTCATATCGTCCTCACCGTCAAGAGCATATGCAATTCCGATTTTGAGACAGTCTTTTACAACTTTCATTTCAACGCTGTTTGCGCCGTAATTTTCGTCGCCCTCATAGAATCCGGCAACGAACTTAGCGATAAGCTCATTGTAAGTCTTATAATCAGAAGCAGTTACGGTAAATCCGTATTTTTCACCGAGAGATTCAAAGCTCTCGCCCTCTGTCTTTTCATCGGTTTTATAAATAGGAGAATAGAAAATACCGGAAAGTTTGTTTATGAGTTTATATGCAGCATCATACTCGGCACTTCCCTCTTCACCGACTTTTGAAGCAATAGACGCAGGAGAAGCAAGTCTCTTATAAACAATGGAGGAAACGCCGGCTTCGAAACAGCCGTATGAATAGGAGGCAAAATCCTCTTTCATAGCCTCAAGCGAAGCTTCGTTTGCACCCGATGAAACAAGTGACGTATCGATATCCGTGATATATTCCGTCTTAAAATCAACCGACGAATCGCTGAATTTAACGTTTCTGTAAGCTACGGGATACATGGAAAGAGATGTTGTCTGAACATCATAAACAGAATTCATATTAACGGATGTATATTTAACGATATCGTTAATGTGAACATGTCCGGAGAAATTATAAACAACTCCGTTATCTGCAAGAAGCTCGGGGAAACTCTCATATGAATTAATAATATGATTCGGAGTTACCTTCTTCTGATAGGCAAAATGCTCGGTAATTGCATGGTGAGTCATGGTAATAACTTTTTTACCGTCTTTTTCAGCCTGTTCAAGCTGAGTTTTAACCCAGGAGACGCGCTCTTTTGTAAGAGCATCGGCATTGGATTTGTAATTGCACGTATCAATTGCGATAAGTCTGTAGCCTGATTTTAAATCATAAACGTATGAACACGAATCGGGATCGGAAGCGACAGCACCGGAGTATCCGAAAGAAGCATAAATGTTTTTAAAATCAGCGGGGGCGGCGTTAACTCCGTCAGACTCGGTTGTGTAGATATCATGGTTGCCGTTAATAACAAGAACCTTAATTCCGGTCTTTTCCTCGAATGCTTTTAAAGCCTCAGCCATGTACAGATGCTCGGCAATCGTACCTTTATTGACAAGGTCGCCCGAAATAAAGAGATAATCGGCGCCCGATGAAGACGCTTTTTCAAGAAAACTTGCAAAAATCGCCTTTGACTCAAGACTGAGTGCTGGATTTGAATGAGAAGCCGAATATTCATACGGATTATCCGTATCTTCTGCCGATGCGGTCTGTTCCGAAACGTGAAGATCGGAAGCAACAAGCAGATTAATATCCGATTTGTCAGCCGCAAAAGCTGGAACGATTCCGATTGTCAGAATAAGACAAACAGAAAGAATAAGGGACAGTGCTTTTTTCATTTACATATCACTCCGTTTTTTTATTTATCCGAAAACTTACCGCATTATTCTGCCGATAAGGTTCTGATATACATTTTAAAGAATGCAACTCCGTCCTCCATGCAGTCGACGGGAATTCTCTCATTTGTTCCGTGTGTTGTGAGAAGAAGCGACGTATTGACCATAAACGGCGAATATCTGTACACATTCTCACAAATACCTTCGTATCTGTACGCGTCGGTACCGCCCATAACAAGATACGGCGCTACAAGATTGTTGCTGTTCATGCGCTTGCAAATTTCTTCAATAGCATGAAAAGCCCTCGAATCCGTACCGGAAAGATGGGAAGGTTCCTTACCTCCGAGAAGTTTAATTTCAACATTTTTATTTCTGATTACTTTATGAAGATGTTTTTCAACATCGGCAATCGACTGACCGGGCATAATTCTGAAATTAACTACTATCGAAGCTTTCTGAGGCAGAACGTTAGCCTGAGGCGAACCGAACATCTGAGTAACGCCCGTTGTTGTGCGTACCATTGAAGCCGCCGGCGGAATAAATGTCATAACTTTGGTTATGAGCGGTTTCATATAGTTAATATTACATGCGACGAAACGTCCGGGAAAAGACATATTCTGCCCTATCCTCGTAAATAAATCAACCATAAAAGGATTAAGATGAGCCTTAAACTGATGAGACTCTATGTCCTTTATAACATCAGCCATCTTTCCTACCGCCGTATGCTTGGGAGGCTGAGCGGAATGTCCGCCTTTTGTTCTTAGAGAAATCTTAAAATCCGCATATCCCTTTTCACCTACGCCTACGCCGGCAAGATTGAGGTTCATTAAATGCGGAATATTTACGGGAAGGATAGCTCCTCCCTCGTCAATTATACAGTCAAGATGAACTCCGCGTTCTTTCAAAAGAGCCGCCATTGCGTCAGCTCCGGACTCTTTTGTTGCAACGGTTTCCTCATTATGTCCGAGAAGAACATAAACGTCACGTTCGGGCTCAAAACCTTCCTCGAGGAGTGTCTCAACTGCTTCAAGAACTCCGATAACGTGGTTTTTCATATCAAGAGCACCCCTGCCCCAAATAAAACCGTCTGCGACCTCACCGTCGAAAGGAGGATACTCCCAGTCCTCAAGCGTTCCGTCGGAAATCGGTACGACATCCTGATGTCCGAGTAAAGCTATCGGGTCAAGCGACGGGTTCTTACCTTCCCAGCGCATGAGCAGACTTGCTCTTGATACGACTTCAATTTTTAATACCGAAAAAATATGCGGGTATCTCTCTTTTAAGAATTCATGAAAACGTTTAAACTCATTCCAGTCGACTTTTTCAGGGTCGTTGTTTGAAATCGTTTTAAATTTTATTGCGTCCGAAAGATTCTTTACAAATCTGTCAACGTTAACTTTTTCTTTTTCGAGAGGAGGATATTCTTTCTTTTCGGGTTTGAATTTAATTGCCCGAACGGTATTAGCTGCTAACAGTGCCCCCGCCGAGGCAAGAGCAGCTGCCGCCGCGGCTTTTTTTTCTGCCATTTGTGTATCACACTTTCCT
>ERZ808246.2880-NODE-2880-length-10241-cov-4.556646_pt1 | contig 10241 bp, 7 predicted proteins | sample MGYA00521083_ERZ808246 | MGnify/ENA primary metagenome ERZ808246 (study PRJEB31516, sample SAMN03275577) | gut metagenome | biome: mammalia-associated habitat; material: feces | host: Papio cynocephalus | place: Kenya | collected 2012-07-07 ... | reverse complement strand
GGTAAAGAGGGACGTTTAAAATGAGTTATATAAAAGAAAACGATAATTTATACGTAGCAAATACGTACGCGCGTTTTCCGATTGAGATAGTATCGGGCAAGGGCTCTACGGTCGTTGACAGCGGCGGCAGGGAATACACCGACCTCGGCAGCGGAATCGGCGTTACGGCATTCGGAATCGCGGACGGCGAGTGGAAAAAAGCCGTCGAAAGCCAGCTTGACAAGATTCAGCACACGTCGAATTTATATTATACCGAGCCGTGTTCGACTCTCGCTAAAATGATGTGCGAAAGAACGGGCATGAAAAAGGTATTCTTTTCGAATTCCGGAGCCGAAGCAAACGAGTGCGCGATAAAAACCGCGCGCAAATATTCCGAGGACAAAAAGGGCAAGGATCATTATACGATTATAACGCTGAAAAACAGCTTCCACGGCAGAACGATAACAACTCTCGCCGCCACGGGACAGGACAAGTTCCACGAGGATTTTACTCCGCTGACAGAGGGATTCGTTTACTGCACGGCAAACGACTGCGAGGAGCTTAAAAAGCTCGTAAGCGAAGTAAAGCCCGCGGGCATCATGCTCGAAATCGTACAGGGCGAGGGCGGAGTTATAGCGCTCGATAAGGAATTCGCGCTCTGCGCACAGAATCTGGCGGAGGAAAACGACATCCCGCTGATTATCGACGAGGTTCAGACCGGCAACGGCAGGACGGGAAAACTGTACGCGTATATGAATTACGGACTTAAACCCGATATAGTTTCTACGGCAAAGGGTCTCGGCGGAGGTCTGCCGATAGGCGCGACCATGATGGGCGAAAAGGTTGAAAACGTATTAAAGCCCGGCGACCACGGCTCGACGTTCGGCGGAAACCCCGTGTGCTGCGCGGGAGCGGTCAGCATTTTAAGCCGTATCGACGACGCTCTTTTAAACGAGGTCAAGAAAAAAAGCGACTGGGTTTTCTCGGCTCTTTCGGATTCGGACGGCGTAGAGAGCGTCAGCGGAATGGGTCTGATGATAGGAATTAAGACAAAGAAAAGCGCAAAGGAAGTCGTAGCCGAGTGTATAAATAACGGCGTGCTGTGCCTTACGGCAAAAGACAAGGTCCGCCTCCTCCCAGCGCTGAATATCCCGTTCGAACAGTTGAAACAGGCGGTAGAAGTAATTAAAAATGCGTGCAAGCAATAATTTACCCTCGGTAAATTATTGTTTATATTCATAAAAAGTCTGCTCATTATGAGTAGACTTTTTTCTGTCGTTATGATATATTATTAATCGGAAGAGTTTTTTATTTTGAGGAGAGAATCATGAGGATTGACGAAATATTAAAAAGCGATAAAATTTCGCTTTCATTTGAGGTTTTCCCGCCGAAAACGGACTCGTCGTTCGAATCCGTTAAAAAAGCCGTCGGCGAAATCGCGGGCATGTACCCGTCGTTCATGTCCGTCACGTACGGCGCGGGAGGCGGAACGAGCGCGTACACGCTTAATATCGCAAAGAGCATAAACGACATCTATTCCGTCCCGTCGCTCGCTCACTTAACGTGCATTTCCTCCACGAAAAAGACCGTGGAAAAACGCATTGAGGAGATTAAGAACGCGGGCATAGAGAACATTCTCGCCCTGCGCGGAGACATCCCGTCGGACGGCAAATTCGGCACGGAGTTCCTGCCCGAGTACCGCCACGCGACCGACCTTATCGAGGACATCAAAAAACACGGCGACTTCTGCATAGGATGCGCGTGTTATCCCGAAACCCACCCCGAGAGCGCAAGCCGTGAGGAGGATATTTCATACCTTAAAGTCAAGCAGGACGCGGGATGCAATTTCTTTACCACGCAGATGTTTTTTGACAACGGTATTTTTTATAAATTCTATGATGAAGTGCTGAACGCCGGCATAAACGTACCCGTCGCGGCGGGTCTCATGCCGATTACGAATATAAAACAGCTCGAACGCGCCTTGACACTTTCAAATTCGTTCATACCCGATAAATTACGCCGTATCGCCGATAAATTCGGCTCGAATCCGACGGCAATGAAGCAGGCGGGAATTTACTACTGCATTGATCAGATTTTCGACCTTATCGCTTCGGGCGTTACGAATATTCACATCTACTCCATGAATAAGCCCGACTGCGCGAGAATGATCAAAAACGCCGTCGACCCGTTAAGAGGCGGTCATGATGAATAACGTTATAACATTAAAATACAATGAACCCGCATATAACCGCAGGGAGATACTTCGCTATATGGGGCAGAAAACGCCCGACGAAATATCGGAAAGGCTTATAGACAAATGCGTTTTGCTTACCTCGGGCAAGCTTGATTTAAAGGTCTGTTACGCGATATATGACCTTAAAATCGAGAATAACGCCGTCATGTTCGCGGGCGAAAAAATTATAAGCGAAAACCTATCGAAAAACCTCGCGGGGTGTAAAAGCGTTATACTCTTCGCCGCAACGGCGGGGCTTAACATGGACAGGCTTACTGTCAAATACTCGTCTCTCGACGCGTCCGTTCACGCGTGTTTGCAGGCGACGGGAGCCGAGAGGGTCGAGAGCCTTTGCGACGTATTCAACAACGAAATCAGGGAAAAATATATTACCGCTCCGAGATACAGCCCGGGCTACGGCGACGTAGGCCTCGAAAACCAGCGGATTTTTTTTCGTCTGCTCGACTGCCCGAAAAATATCGGCGTAAGTCTCGGGGACGACCTTATGATGAAGCCGACGAAGTCCGTCACGGCATTTATCGGAATAAAGGGTGAAAAGAAATGAACGTACTCGAATATATTAAAAATAATTTTTTATATTTTGACGGCGGATTCGGCACGCTTTTATACGAACGCGGACTGCCCGCCGGAGTCGCGCCCGAGAGATGGAACATTACGAATCCCGACGACATAACCGCTGTTCACAAGTCGTATTTCGACGCGGGAAGCAACGTCGCATCAACAAACACGTTCGGCGCGAATATATTAAAATTTGACGAAAAAGAGCTTGATGAAATCGTAAAAAACGCCGTGCAAAACGCGGACAGAGCGCGGAAGCTTACGGACAATAACGAACCTAAATTTATCGCGCTCGACATAGGTCCGACGGGCAAAATGTTAAAGCCGTTCGGCGACCTCGAATTCGAGGAGTGCGTAAATATATTCGCTCACACCGTAAGGCTCGGCGTAAAATACGGGGCCGACCTCGTGATTATCGAGACTATGAACGATTCGCTCGAAACGAAAGCCGCGCTTCTCGCCGTCAAGGAAAATTCGAACCTGCCAGTATTCGTCTCGAACGTATACGGCTCGGATTCCAAATTAATGTCGGGCGCAGACCCGTACGCAATGGCGGCAATGCTCGAGGGCATGGGCGCAGACGCAGTCGGAATGAACTGCTCGTTAGGCCCCAAACAGCTCGAACCCACCGCGCTCAAGCTGCTCGGCGTATTGAGCGTTCCGATGATAATGCAGCCCAACGCGGGGCTTCCCGAGACTGTAAACGGCAGAACCGTATTCAACGTTTCCGTCGAAGAATACGCCGAGGTCATGGCTTCGCTTTGCAAAAAAGGACTTCGCATAATGGGCGGATGCTGCGGAACGACTCCCGAATACATAAAGGCGTTAAGGAACGCAACTAAGGATATAAAGCCCGTCGAAATTACGAAGAAAAACCTCTCCGTCGTCTCGTCATACACACACGCGGTTAGAATCGGCGAAACACCCGTACTGATAGGCGAGAGAATCAACCCGACGGGCAAAAAGAGATTCAAACAGGCGTTAAAGGAACACGACATGTCGTACATTCTCGCGCAGGGAGTCGAACAGCAGGACGCGGGCGCGCACATTCTCGACGTAAATACGGGTATTCCCGAGGTCGACGAAAAGGAAATCCTCACAGACACGGTACGCGAGCTTCAGGCGGTTATCGACCTGCCGCTGCAGATAGATTCTGCCCTGCCCGAGGCAATGGAGAGCGCGCTTAGAATTTACAACGGCAAAGCCATGATAAATTCCGTAAACGGCAAAGAGGAATCAATGGAAACGATATTCCCTCTCGTCAAAAAATACGGCGGAGTCGTTGTCGCGCTGACTCTCGACGAGAACGGAATCCCCGATACTTGGCTCGAACGAGTAAATATCGCCGAGAGAATTTTAAAAAAAGCCGAGGAATACGGCATTGATAAAAAGGATATAATTTTCGACACGCTGTGCATGACCGTCAGTGCAGACAAAAACGCCGCGATTACGACCGTCAGAGCATTAAAGGAGATAAAACAGCGGTTCGGCTGTCACACGTCGCTGGGCGTTTCGAACGTATCGTTCGGACTCCCGCAAAGGGACATAGTAAACGGCGCGTTCTTCTCGTTCGCGCTTGAAAACGGACTTGACGCAGGCATAATCAACCCGAATTCGGCAGAAATAATGAAAACATACAAAGCATATAACGTCCTGCACGCAAACGACGAAAACTGCTCGGAATATATCTCGTTCGCCGAGTCCGTCGAAGCTGTGTCAAAAACACAAAACGCGGTCAAAAAGCAGTCTAACACACCGGAAACACTGTCCGAAGCGGTCATAAAGGGTTTTAAAGACCTCGCCCAAACGCTTACAAAAGACGCGCTTAAAACGCACGAACCGCTCGACGTTGTAAACAAGGATCTGATCCCGGCGCTCGACGAGGTCGGCAGGGCATACGAGGAAAAAAGGGCGTACCTGCCCCAGCTTCTGATGAGCGCGGAGGCGGCAAAGTCGGCGTTTTCGGTCATTAAAAATTCAATGAATGAAAAAAACGGCGAGTCAAAGGGTACGTTCGTAATAGCAACCGTCAAAAACGACGTTCACGACATAGGTAAAAATATCGTAAAGCTTCTGCTCGAAAATTACGGATACGAGGTTATCGATTTGGGCAAGGATGTAAGCGCAGAATCCGTCGTCGACGCGGTTATAAAATACCACGCGCCGATAGCGGGATTAAGCGCGCTGATGACGACTACCCTGCCGTCGATGGAGCAGACCGTTAAGCTTATAAAGAAAAAAGCCCCGTGGTGCAAAACCGTTGTCGGCGGAGCGGTGCTTACAAAAGAGTACGCCGAGAGCATAGGCGCGGACAAGTATTCGTCCGACGCGATGGAAACGGTGAGATACGCGGAGAAGCTGCTTAATAATTAATTTGGGAAATTAATTATTAAGCAGCGATCAGAGGGCAGTGTACAGCAGTCGGAAATTACGCAATACTGAACACTGACAACTGAACACTATCTACTGAAAACAATAATTTACCTCGGTAAATTATTGTTTTCTATTGACAAAAAATGTTGTCTACGATAAAATTAAAATCGGAGGTTGATACTTATGAACTTAAAGCTCAAATCTGCGCTTATTTCCGTCACCGCGGTTATCGCGGTTTCATTGAGCGTTATGGCTTCTGCAGCCGGCGGGAGCGTAAAGGACGTTACAGAAAAAAGCTCGCTTAACATAGAAGAAGCGACCGGTATCGAATCGACGACCGGCAAAGAAGCTTCGTCTTCAAAATACGAGGACGTATCCGTAAAGCCCGCCGAAAAGGAAACGGAAAAATCCGACAAGCCCGTTATCATCAAGCATGACGTCATGATGGGCGATACCGACAAGGACGGCAAGGTTACCGCCGCAGACGCAAGACTTGCGTTAAGAGCGTCGGGCAAGCTCGAAGAACTCGATTTATTCGCGGCTATCGCGGGCGACATAAACAACGACAGAGAGGTTACCGCTATCGACGCAAGATCGATTCTCCGAGTTGCGGCGAGACTCGACACGTTCGACAAGCTTCATCATCATTCGGTCGAGGAATCGCCTGAGGTTCCCGCAACATGCACAGAGGACGGCAAGACGTCCACGGTTTACTGCGCGAGCTGTTCAATGATATTCAAAGAGCATGTTACCATCCCTGCAGGACACAAAATCGTCCGTATTGAGGTTCCCCCCACCTGCACGGAACCCGGCTATACTTTCGTTGACAAGTGTGAAAGATGCGGTGAAATTATCGCTAAGGGCGATTTAATTCCCGCAAAGGGTCATACTCCCGCTTCGGACGGCGCGCACTGCAAGGATTGCGGAGAGCTTTACAATCCGAGCAAAGCTATAACCGACTTCGCAAACGGCGATTTTGAATTCACGGGCAAATCGTACACCCGCGCTGCCGAAAAGGATGAAAAAGAGATAACCGCCGTTCCCGATGACGATTCCGTTATTAAAATGTTTATGAAAGACAGTAACATGAAAATGTTAATCGAAACCGAAGACGTAAGCGTCGTCATCACCTCGCTTAAAACGCCTTACAGCTACAGAAGCTATCTTTACTCCGACGACCTCGGACTTTCGACAAGATACGGCGAGACGCTTATCCGCGTTTTAAAAGTTCATCCCAACCTTGAGATGATTCTCCTCGACGACGGCGAAAATAACGATTTTACCGTCACGAAAACAGTATTCAACGGCAAAGAGGTCACCGAGTATAAAACGGTTACTTCACTCGGCACGTCGATACTTTACGTCGACGGCGATACGCTCGTAGCTTTCGAGGATTCGACAGTATCAAATCCCGACATATTCACCGGATTTATTATCGACGAATTTAAAGCAGGTACCGCCGATATCACTTACAATCCCGACGATTATAAAGAAGTAGGAAATAAAACTTTTCTGTTAGCAATGTCCGGATATCTTGATTTCCAGTATATCGACATCGTTGATTTTATTGAAAAATTATTCTAATTAAGCTTTTTACCGACCGCCCCGCGACGGAGTCAGACTACCCCGTCGGGGCGGTTTTTGTATAGCAAAAGAGAGTCGAACTCATAAGGTTTATATCCACCCTCTTTCCGCTTCGACTGCGTTAAAGAAACTTGAAAGCCGTTAGGCTTCCGGCGTTCCTTTGCCTTGCCGAAACGAAAATATGATTGATATAAACTGCTCCGCACCCAAAATACAGCGGATTGCGTCTATGGGGACGGTTCTTTTCCGCAGGAATACTGGCGTATTTCAAGGGAAAAACCGTTCCCAGAGGCGTGAGACGGTGCGTTTTGGGCTTATGGGGTTCGACTCTCTTTTGCTATGATTTTTTAACGGAGTGAAACATATGGAGCATTTAAAGAAACCGAATTTAAAGGACGTTACCGTCACCGGCGGTATGTGGGAGCAGAAGGACAGACTCAACCGCGAAACGAGCATTTACAGCGTGTACGACAGATTTTCGGACACGGGCAGATTCTCCGCGATCATAAACGGCTGGCATGAGGGAATGGAGCATAAACCGCACATTTACTGGGATTCCGACGTTGCTAAATGGCTCGAGGGCGCGGCGTATATTATAGCGAAGCACCCGGATAAAAAATTAGAAGCAATGTGCGACGAGACGATTGAGGCAATCGCGAAAAGACAGGACGCGGACGGATATTTCAACTCGTATTTTCAGCAGTGCGAACCCGAGGCAAAGTTCACGCGCAGAGTCGACCACGAAATGTACTGCTGCGGTCACTTTATCGAGGCTGCTGTCGCATATGCAGAGGCAACGGGCAAAACTCTTCTGCTCGACGTCGTAAAAAAATACGTCGATTTAATCGAAAAAGTATTTATAAAAGAAAAATCCGCGCCGTTCTATACCCCCGGTCATGAGGAAATAGAGCTTGCGCTCGTAAGACTTTACGAATACACAAACGATAAAAAATATCTCGAAATGTCAAAATATTTTATCGAGACGAGGGGCAGAAACAAAGAGGACAATTACGAATGGAACACCGAGTACGCGTTACAGGACTACGTCCCCGTCAGGGACATGACGACGGCGGAGGGTCACAGCGTAAGGGCTTGTTATTTATACTCGGCAATGACCGACGAAGCGCGGGAATATTCCGATAATGAAATGCTCTCCGTTTGTGAAAAAATATTTGACAACATAATTTATAAACGAATGTACATAACCGGCGGAATCGGCTCGACTTATCAGTCCGAAGCGTTTACTTTGGACTACGACCTGCCCGACAAGACGGCGTACACGGAGACATGCGCGGCAATATCGCTTGCATTCTTTTCGGAGAGAATGAGCCGCACGATTCTTAATTCAAAATACGCCGACACATTCGAGCGCGCGCTGTATAACGGTATACTCTCAGGCGTTTCGCTCGACGGCAAGAGGTTTTTCTACTGCAATCCCCTAAAGGTCATACCGCGTCTTCATTACAGAAACAAATGTATGACGAAGCCTCACCGCGAATTTCAGCCGTATGAGAGAGTCGAGGTTTTCGACTGCTCATGCTGCCCGCCGAACATCAACAGATTCATTTCGTCGCTCGGCAGGTACATTTACGCTTACGACGAAAACAGGGTCGTACTCAATCAGTTTATTGAAAACGAAGCTCAATTCGACGGCGTTAAAATAAGCGTAAAGACCGATTACCCCGTATCGGGAGTAATAAAAATAAACGCTTCGGGCATGGGGGATAAAAAACTTTTAATAAGAATCCCCGCATGGTGCGAAACGTTTAATGTAAATAAGGATTATGAATTAAAGGACGGCTACGCGTATTTCACCCCGGATAACGGTGAAATCAAACTTAACGTCGAGTTCGATATGCCCGCAACGTTCGTCGAGGCCGACCCGAGAGTCGAGGAGTGCGCGGGCAAAATTGCCGTCTGCCGGGGTCCCGTCGTGTACTGCGCGGAATCGTGCGATAACGGAGATAATTTATCCGCGCTCGGACTTGATACAAATAATCCGCAGTTCAAAATCGAGAATAACGACAAATTCGAAAATACGATAACCGTAAACGGTTTCAGAAACACGCATGATGAAAATATGCTCTATTCAAAACTCGGCTCGGGCGAAAAAACGAACGTCAGAATCAAAATGATACCGTTTCACGCATTCGCAAACCGCGGCGAGAGCGAAATGTTCGTGTGGATGAACAAACAATAATTTGCAGGCAAATTATTGTTTGTTGAAGTAAAAAGTTAAAGATAATACGCAAAACCGGATTATTCAAAAAAGAGGGATCCTATTTGAAAAAGAAAAAAACTGAAACAACCATCCACTCCGGCACAGCAGAATATTTGATTTATGCCGCGTCAATCGGTGATCAACCCGACAGTATTGAAATGCGTTATGAAGATGAAAATATATGGCTTACACAGAAAATGATGGCGGCATTGTATGATGTGGATATACGCACAATCAATGAACATATAAAAAAAATATATTCTGATTCCGAGCTTGAGGAAGACGCAACTATCCGGAAATTCCGGATAGTTCAAACCGAAGGTTCCCGTCGGGTTACACGCGATACAAAGCATTACAATCTCCAAATAATTATTTCCGTAGGATTCAAGATAAACAATGAGCGAGCCGTACAATTTCGTAAATGGGCAAACAGTATAGTAAAAAATTATACAATTAAAGGCTGGGTTATAGATAATGAACGTCTGAAAAACGGCAGTTCTGTTCTTACAACAAAATACTTTGACCGTTTACTTGAACAAATTCGTGAAATTCGGCTGTCTGAACGCAGGTTCTATCAGAAAATAACAGATATCTATGCTACATCACTGGATTATGACCGTACAGCAAAAACAACAAAACAATTTTTTGCTAAGGTGCAAAACAAAATGCATTACGCAATACACGGACATACGGCAGCCGAACTGATTTATGAACGAGCAAACGCAGAAAAACCAAATATGGGACTAACAACATGGGCGGCAGCTCCGGAAGGTAAAATCGTAAAAAGTGATGTAGGTATTGCGAAGAATTATTTAAGCGAACAGGAAATGCGTTCATTGGAACGAATTGTTTCGGCTTATCTCGATTTGGCAGAAGATCGCGCAGAACGTCATATACCAATGACAATGGAGGATTGGGCAAATCGTTTGGATTTATTTCTGACAGCAGATGATCGAGAAGTCTTGCAGGATGCAGGTAAAATCACGGCAAAAATCGCTAAAGAAAAAGCGGAAACCGAATTTGAGAAATACAGAGTCATTCAAGACAAATTATTTATGTCTGATTTCGATAGGTATATACTTGAATTGGAAGGAAATACAAAAAAGTAGATATTATCAAAACGGATACAATTAATGTTTCGCAAAAAATGCAACGTATTCCTAAGGGCAAATTCGGCCGGCTATTTTTTCGATTTTATATATTATTCACGGGTGTTACGACAAAATCGTAACACCCGTGTTTTCTGTCATTTCAGCATTGCAATTGCGTCGG
>ERZ808246.2879-NODE-2879-length-10245-cov-2.944848_pt1 | contig 10245 bp, 9 predicted proteins | sample MGYA00521083_ERZ808246 | MGnify/ENA primary metagenome ERZ808246 (study PRJEB31516, sample SAMN03275577) | gut metagenome | biome: mammalia-associated habitat; material: feces | host: Papio cynocephalus | place: Kenya | collected 2012-07-07 ... | reverse complement strand
AAATTACTTCTTTACTTAAAATAGGGGCGGACAAGCCGCCCCTATCAAAATTTCAAGCTGTTATTTCTTAAGCGCAATTACAACCTTGCGGTTGACTCCCTGACCGACGCTGTATGTCGTCACATACGGATCGTCCTGGAGTGCGGAATGAATTATTCTGCGCTCATAGGAATTCATCGGTTCAAGCGTGGTGCTCCTTCTTGTGCGCGTAACCTTCTTTGCAAGCTTGTGCGCCAGGTTCTCCAGAGCCGCGTTGCGCTTCTCGCGGTAATTCTCCGTGTCGAGAGATACTTTCTTGAAGTCGGAATCGCCGCGGTTTACCACAAGGCTTGTCAGATACTGCAACGCATCGAGAGTCTCGCCCCTCTTGCCTATCACTATTCCCATGTCGGGGCCGGTGAACTCAACCTTGATTGTGTCGTCATCCGTCTGCACATCCACATTGACTTCCTCGCCGAGGATGTCAAAAATGCCGTTCAAAAAGTCCTTTGCTCTGCGCTCGGGGTTCGGCAAAAGCGTTACCCTTACCACAGCGTCCTTGCTGCCGAGACCGAGAAAGCCCTTTGAGCCTTCTTCCACAGTTTCTATCTCTACCTCGTCCTCGGTTGCGTTAAGTTCGGCAAGCGCCGCAGCTATTGCCTCCTCCTTGGTCTTGGCACTCTTTTCTATTGTCTGCATTATAAATCAACTCCTTTTCTTTCTCTTTTTGTTATATCTCGCGTCCTTTGCCGCCTGTTTCTCGGCAAGAATCTTGTCCTGATTTGCAATCTCGCCCTCAAGTTTGTTTTTGTAATAGCCGTTGAGCAGTATGGTCTGCAAAAGTGATATCACATTGGACACAATCCAGTATACACCCAGTGCCGCAGGCAGAGTAAATGTGATCCACAGTGTCATGAGCGGCATCATGTATGTCATGGATTTTGTCATGCTCTCGGCAGAGTTTGACGAAGTGTTGCTTGTCTTTTGGTCGGGAGAGAGCACACGCTCTTTCTTCACCTCGCCGTTTGCGTCTTTCTCTTTGTCCTTCTTCTTGTCGCCGCCGTTCATCATGGTGGTTATCTTGCTGGAGAAGTATGTCGTAACCGTAGCGACAATCGGGATGATCCAGAGCACGGATATCTTTGATATGCTCGGCGACGCCGAGATGTCCATGCCGAGGAAATTGAAGTTGATGAGGTCAAAAGCCTTTGCAAGCACAATCTGTGCCTGGTTTGCGGCTCTGCCGGTAATCTCGCCGAATTTCTCTACCAACGATGCGTCCGCAAGATAGCGGTTTGTAAGTTCGGTCACCTTGTCCGCGTCAAAGTGGAGCATATAGGTGAGCGGACTGTAGATAACTCTGTAGAGTCCAAAGAGAATCGGCAGCTGAATGAGCAGCGGCAGACATCCCCCGGCAGGGTTTGCGCCGTACTCCTTGTAGAGTTTCATGGTCTCCTCGCTCAGCTTTTGCTGATCGTTCGCGTACTTCTTTTGCAGTTCGGCAACCTTGGGTTGAATCTGCTGCATTTTTGTTGCGGATTTTTGCTGTTTGAGTCCGAGCGGCAAGAGTATCAGCTTGATAAACAGTGTAAACACTATGAGTGACCAGCCGTAGTTGCCCACAAACTGATATATGAAATCAAGCACATATCCGAGCGGAATCGTGATAATTGTCTTAAACAAATCTTCTACCTCCTATTTGAGCGGGTCATAACCGCCGGAATTGAACGGATGACACCTCATAAGCCGCTTTGCCGCAAGCAAACCGCCCTTTGCCGCACCGTATTTTGTAACCGCCTGCAGAGCGTACTCCGAGCAGGTGGGATAAAACCGACAGCAGGGTTTCTTGCACGGCGAAATATATTTTCTGTATAATTTTATCAATGCCGTAAGCAGTGTTTTCATATTAAATTCAACTTCCCGAGACAGTATTTCATGGACTTGTCCACATCTTCAAGAGTTGCCCCCCTGACGCGCGAGCGCGCCACAACGATTACATTGTAGCCCGGCTGCACAAGGGGATAGTATTTTTGCCACGCGGCGCGCACCAGGCGCTTTGCCCTGTTGCGGTCGACCGCACGGTTAAATGACGACACCGTGATGCCTATGCGGCTCACGGGGCGGCGGCTCTTTGCGCAGTGCACCACCAGGTGTGACGAAACCGCCTTTTTGCCGCGCTTGTAGGCATACCGAAATTCGCGGTTTTCTTTTACAGTGTTTTTCATAACCAAAAATCCCTCCGCAAAATCTGTTTGCCGAACCTAAGTTACCCATGCCGCATATTTAGAAAAAGACCACAAACGAGTGTGGTCTTGAGATTCCGGACAACCGGTGACTCAAGCCGCTGCGGGCATGAGTCTCAATTGACCTTACGCGGACAAAACTTTTCTGCCCTTTAATCTTCTGCGAGCAAGCACCTTTCTGCCGTTAGCATCGCTCATTCTCTTTCTGAAGCCGTGAACCTTGCTTCTGTGTCTTACATTCGGCTGATATGTTCTTTTCATCACTAACACCTCCTTGAAAAAGCAGCACCGTATAAATAAATCGGTGGACGCCCCTCGGGGACAACCGCTCCGTAATTCGTATTTTGTCATACGACGAATATCTTCTTATCGCCTAAAAACCATGATATATTATATATCGAATCGGCTATTTTGTCAATACCCTATAATTATAACCGCTGGAGAAATAAAAATCAAGCTTTTTTTATCTTTTTCGGCTATTTTGTTTATTATGACATATTATTTTTTGATTTTTGTATGTTTGCGCAGATACTGTGCAGCAAGAAAATCGTCGCGCAGTGTCTTTGATTCGCCGCGGATGTTCGCTTTCAACTCGCCGTCCTCGCGGCATATGCCTATGTTTGTCACAATGTCAAGTTTCTCCCTGAGTTCGTTCGAAAGCTTCATAAATCCGCTGCCGTCCCAGCAGGCAACTTCGAACACCTTGTTCATGAGGTACATCATGCCGAAATCGCCGCCGTCTCCGCGCACATCGCCGATAATCTCCCTTGCGGCGGAGTTCGCAAAGATTATGTAAGGCACCTCAAAGTAATTGTACAAACCCTCGTCGGTGTCGAAATCGAGATTTATGCCGTATTCGCCGTACACCGAGCCGTCGTTGCCGAGCCATGGGTTGTGGTCGCCGAAAGCGACAAGCAATATCGGTTCTTCCCTCTCATCTATGCGGTCGGCAAGCTTTTCGAGTTCGTCCGATGTCTCTTTTATGCCGGCGAGGTAGTTGTTGATTATGTTGTACGCCTCGAGCGACACATCGCCGCGGCGCACATACTCTCCGCCCTCCAGCCAGTCGGGATTGTAAGGTCCGTGGTTCTGATACGACACAAAAAATCCGAAATACGGCTTTCCGCTGTCAAGGTCCGCCTCGTACAGATTCATTATGTCGTCAAAGAAATATCTGTCCTCAAGTATCTTGTCGCCGCCGTGACCGCTGCGGTCCTCGGTGGATTCGAATATGCTGCCGTACCTGTCCTCAAAGAAATAGTAATTGTCAAAACCCATGTTGCGGTTGAACACATCGCGGCTGTAGAACCAGCTGTTGCCGGGGTGCGCCCCCTCCACGGTGTAACCCTGATTTTTGAAATACCTCACATGGGTGTCCGTGGGCGAGCGGTATTCAAAAGGCTTTGAATACCCTGTCAGAAACGCCCTCTCCGTGTTCACCGTGCCGCCGCCGAATGTCGACACAAAAATATTGCCGAAAACCGAGCGTTTTTTCAGCCGGTTGTATGCCGCATAGGGATTTTTGCGGAAATTGAGGGTATCGAACTTCGAAAAATCGTTGAACGACTCGAGCATTATTGATATCACATTTATCTTTTTGTCATCGGGGATGTCGCTGTCAGAGAATTTTTCAAGCGCGGCGAGCGCCCTCTCCTCGGAGTATCCCTCGGGCGGAGTGTCGAACACATCGCCGAAACTGTGGATAAAAGAATACACAAATCCGCGTGACGCAAAGGCATCTGCGGTGTTTATGCTGTCAAGGAACTCTCCGGTGACAGCCGAGGTGTCCGTCCGCTCGTAGATTCCGTCGTCCAGATACACCACCCTGGCACCGAGCACAAGCACAAACGCAAAGCCGAGGGCACAAAAGAAATTCAGATTATATTTTTTGGAGCGCCAATCAAAGAGAAACGACACCGCCGTGCCGACCGCGACAAGCGCAAGCGTGAGCAAAAAGCACACATCGGGCACGAGTTTGTATCTGCCCGTCATATTGAAAGCCTCGTTGGCAAAGGCTATGTCCGCCGCCATGAAAGGTTCGCTGCGGAACAGCATTTTGAAATAATTTATCCACGACACGCCGAATACCGTCAGCGACGAAAGCAGAGCCGCCACCCACACACGGTTTGTCAGGCAAAAGAAAAACGCCGCAATCAGCAGCACGGGCACAAAATTGAGCACGATAAGAGACGGGAAAGCAAAGTACGACGCAAATATTCTGCCGCTGTCGGCATGGGAATGCGCAGTCAGAAACAGGCTCATGACCGTGACGACAAACGCCCACGCAAAGAGCCACACCCCCGCGGCAAAAGCGGATTTTGTTTTAAGCTGCCGCATACCGTACATTTTTGTCCCCTTTCACAAGTAATCAGCCAAAGTCTGACGAATTTTAAGCAAAATTCAATCGGCTGTTGTTAATATTTTAACATCCGCCGCATTTTTTGTCAAGACAGCAAGAAAGAGCGCCGCGGCGCTGTTTCAAACATTTGACATTTGAAATGCTGCGCTGCGGCGTCTGCGATTTTGTTCCGATAAGAGAAATGTTTTATCTGTAAAGGCTTGCCTTGCCGATGTCGTTGAACAGATTCATCTTGAACTCGACAACCTCTTTCATCGCCTCTATGCAAGGCGGATAAATAGCGTTCGGCTCAATCCACTTCGGATTTTCCTCGAGCACCTCGCGGCACTTTTTGTAGAACGCAAACTTGATATCACTGGAGATGTTTATCTTGGAGATACCTATCTTAACCGACTCGGCAATCTCCTTGTCGGGGTTGCTGGCCGTGGAGCACAAGCGGAATGTCCACTGTGTCGCGGATGGTCTTGAGCAGATCGAGTTTAAGTTCGGGTTTCATATCCTTGGGGTAGATTCCGTGAGCCGTGCCTATGGCAACGGCAAGAGAGTCTATGCCGGTCCTGTCGATGAAATCCTTTGCCTGAGCCGGGTCGGTGTAGATGATGCTGCTTGTGCCGCCCTCATAGGACTCGCCGGTGTTGCCGATTGTTCCAAGTTCAGCCTCGACGGATACATCGGACGGGTGAGCCACTTCGACAACTTTCTTTGTGATGGCGATGTTGTCCTCATAGGACATATGCGATGCATCAATCATAACCGAGGTGAAGCCGCAGCGGATTGCACGCAGAATTTCCTCAAACTTGCCGCCGTGGTCAAGGTGGATAACCATGGGCACTCTTGACTTGTGAGCCTCCTCTATGCAGGTTTTGATAAAGCTGTCGCCGAGGAATTCAAGTTCTGTCGGGTGGATAGCCAAAATCACCGGGGCGTCTTTTTCGTTCGCCTTTTCAACCACGCCTTTGAGGATTGCTTCGCTGCCTATGTTAAAAGCAGGTACCGCAAATTCGTTTTTATCAGCTACCGCCAGCATTTCTTTCATGTTAATCAACATAATAATCACATCTCCTTAAAATTTTGTGTTTAGCCGTTTGTAAAATTACTAAAATGCACAATTTCAATTGTATCAATTGTCTTATTTTTCGCCGTTTCATGAATCCCACCACCGCTAACGCGGTCCCCCTCCCTTTGGCAAGGGAGGCTTTCTCCATCAGCACAAACTATCGCCCGAGCGAAAGGCTCCCTTGCTAAAGGGAGCTGTCACCGTAGGTGACTGAGGGATTCAAAAAAATGCAAAAAGTTATCCACGATTTTTAGTTCGTAATTTTACAATCGCCTAATTTTGTGTTTTTGATGATAAAATCTTACTTCAAAGCGAGGTGTATATGTTGTGTGTCAGCGAGATCCATATATCTCAGGGTTCCCAAAATAGTGGTAGCGCAGCGTGCTATTTTGGGAAAAAGGAGAAACAGCAAAGCGAGTAAGCTGTAAATCTCCGATTTGCAACGCACGATGCGCGGCTTGTTTCGACGCCGTCGCGTGTCGAGCAGACACACAACATATACACCTCGCCTAAACATACCTCTCGCCCAAACATACACAGCCCAATATATCAAGCCGTGCTCAAATTGACATATAACCCATTTCCGATTTTGTATCTGTCAATTCTTGCCCTCTGAACCCGAGAGACCTATATAGTATCTCACAAGTTCCTCACTTTCATTCTCCACGCCCGACACGAGGTCAAAATAATTTATATCCGGGTATTCCGCAAGAATCCTTGCCGCTGCGTCACGGTTTGCATTCATGAAGTCGCAGCCGACATTTATCTTGTTTATGCCGCCCTTTACCGAGCGCAAAATGTTGTCTCTGCCCGAACCCGAGCCGCCGTGGAGCACAAGCGGAGCGTTTGTCAGCCGCTTTATCTCCGCCAGACGGTCAAAATCGAACTCCGGCACCATGCCCTCGGGATAGTTGCCGTGCGATGTGCCTATGGACACCGCCAGAGCGTCTATGCCCGTCTCGGCAAAAAATCGCTTTGCCTGAGTCGGATCGGTGTACATCTCCTCGCCGGTGAACTCGCCGCCCTCGCTTGCGCCCAGACAGCCTATCTCACCCTCTACACTCACGCCGCGCTTGTGCGCATAGTCCGTGACACGCTTTGTTATCTCAATGTTCTTGTCGATGTCAAACCGCGACGCATCTATCATGACCGATGAAAAACCGCCGTCTATCGCGCCGATGACATATTCCTCCTCCTGACCGTGGTCGAGGTTGAGCGCGACATTCACTCCCGAGCGCTGAGCCAGCGTGCGCACTATCGGTACGATCAATCCGCTGTCGCAGTGAGTGAGGTAGTGGTCTTTGAAAATATTGACGATAATCGGCGCCTTAGATTTCTCCGCGGCGGATATCACCGAGCGTGCAGTCTCGAGGTTAAAGCAGTTTATCGCCATGACCACATAGTTGTTTTCGTTTGCTTTTGCAAGCATTTCTTTCATTGATACATACATTTTTTCGGTCGCCTCCCAAAACAAAATCCGAGTTTAATTAAACTTTATTGCCGAGAGGTCTGCTTCTTCCTCCTCGTCAAGCACAACAGTGTCCTCCTCTTTTGCGTCCTTTTTGAGCGCAACCAGCAGCAGAGCGGTTATGACAGTGCCGACGGTGAGTGATATCATGAATCCCCAGGGATTAATCATTGCCGGAACAATGAACATTCCGCCGGAGGGAACCATGGAACCCACATTGAGAATCATGATGAGTGCGCCGCCTACCGCAGCACCGATTGAACATGACGCGATAACTCTTATCGGATCGACCGCCGCAATCGGGATGACGCCCTCGGTAATCATGCAGATACCCATGGGGAACGCAATCTTGATGTTGTCCGTCTCGCTCTTGGTGTATCTGGAGCGTTTTATCAGCCACGACAGAGCCACACCGAAAGGCGGAATCATGGACGCGCAAATCTTAACAGCCTCGGGACCGTAAACTCCGTCCATGAGGAGTCCGTCAGCAAAGAGTGACGCAACCTTGTTTACCGGACCGCCGAAATCAAACGCCGCCATAGCGCCCATTATTGCGCCGAAGATACCTCTTGAACCTGTCTGCATGTTAACCAGGAAGTTGGTGAGCGCCTCTGACGCCCATGCTATCGGACCGCCGATTACAAAGAACATTATGAGTCCGATTACGACCGATGCAAGCAGCGGTATAATCATCATCGGCATAAGTCCTTGCGCCCATCTGGGCACTTTGAGATTGTTTTTGAGAAATTCCACAAAATAACCGGCAAGATAACCGCCGAGCATACCGCCCAAAAATCCCGCGCCCATGTTCTGAGCAATCATACCCATGAGCAAACCGGGGGCAATACCCGGTCGGTCGGCTATGGAGTAGGCTATTGCCGCGCCCATAACGCCGGGGAGAAGTCCCATGCCGTAAACGCCGAGTGTGACGGCTGCCTGCCAGATGCTGTAGCCTGCTTTGTAGTCGGTTATGGTGTCCGGATTACCGCCGAAGATGTTACCTATGGCAATCAAAAGACCCGATGCCACAACGAGGGGGAGCATAAATGATATTCCGGTCAGTGCGTGCTTTTTAAGCTGTAACTTTTTCATCTTTCCTTCCTCCTTGAAAAATTTTTATCATCCTTTGAGTTCTTCTTCAATCTTGTTAAGCAAAGCCTTGGGCGACTTTATCGCAATATTCGTGGGTACTTCCACAATGCGTTTGCCCTTGAAACGATCCTTTCCGCCGACCTTGATGTCCGCCGCAATGATGACCACATCCGCCGCCGCGATGTCTGCCGCGGTGAGTTCGTCCTCTGTGCCTATTGTGCCCTGAGTCTCTATGTGAGCCTCATGACCGAGTTCTTTTGCCGCCGCAACCAATTTTTCTTTGGCGATATAAGTGTGTGCAATTCCCGATGTGCACGCTGCAATTCCTACAATTTTCATGATAATTTCTCCTTTCGTTTATCTCACTCCGAAAATACATCTATAATTCCCTGTGTGTCCTCAGCGTCGAGCAGTTTTTTGCAGTTCTGCTCCGATGCAAGCTTTCGCGCCATCTCCGACAGCAGCCTTACATGGACTCCCGTCTTGTCGGCATCGTTTACCGCCAGCAATACGATAAGTTCAACCGGCTTGTCGTCCACGCTCTCCCATTCAAGGCTCGATGTGAGTCTGCCTATCGCAACGGTCGTCTCCTTTACGGCAGACGATTTGCCGTGCGGAATGGCTATTCCGTTGCCTATGCCCGTTGTGGATATCTCCTCTCTGTGCAGGACATCCGCAAGAAATGCGTCCCTGTCCTCAAGATATCCGCCCTCGTACAAAAGCTGTACCAGTTTTTCGAGAGCCTCGTTCTTGCTCTGTGCCGAGAGTCCGGCAATGATGTTCTCTTTTTTCAAAACCTGTGCCACATTCATTGTGCGCACCTCCTTTCAAGAATATTTTTTATTTCATCCTCAGTCTCCGCCTCGAGTGCTCTTTTTGCAATCTTACGCGCCTTGGCGGAATCTGTGGTGCTTATCTTGTGTTTCAGCCTGACTGCCATCGGCAGCGGAACGCTGAATTTTTTCAGCCCCAGACCTATCAGCAGTTCGGTGAAGTTAAGGTTTGCCGCCAGGTCGCCGCAGACGCTCACCTCTATGCCGGCGTCCGCACCGCTTTTTATCACCTTTGCAAGCGCCCTCACCACCGCCGGGTGATACGGATTGTACACGCTCTCGACAGCCGCATTTCCGCGGTCTGCTGCGTTGATATACTGCACCAGGTCATTTGTGCCGACGCTAAAGAAATCCGCGTGACGGGCAAAAATTTCCGCCGTCATGGCGCTCGCCGGCGTTTCAATCATTATGCCGACGGGTATGTCTTTAGAATACTCTATGCCCTCGGCGTCAAGTTCCGCACCCACGCTTTCAATCACTTTCCGCGCCGCATCTATCTCGGAAACACTCGTTATCATCGGCAGCATGATTTTTGCATTCATGCCGTGCGCCGCAATGAGCAATGCCCTTATCTGCTCGGCAAATATCTCGGGATTGTTCAGGCAAAGCCTGATTCCCCTGTTACCGAGGAAAGGATTGTCCTCTTTCTCCATGTGCATATATGTCAGCTGTTTGTCGCCGCCTATGTCGAGAGTCCTCACTGTGACGGGAGTGCCGCCCGATTTTTCGAACACCTCGCGGTATGCCTTGGTCTGCTCCTCAACGGTCGGCTTTTTGTTCGCCGCCGAATAGAGAAATTCCGTTCGGAAAAGCCCCACGCCGTCCGGGTGCTCCGCGGCGTAGCCGTCCATATCGTCCGGCGAACCGATGTTTACACACACATGAATTTCCTCGCCGTCAATCGTGCGTGCACGGGTGTTTCTCACCTCATCAAGCTTTTTTGCAAGTTCTGTTTCGTCGGCGAGTTTTTGAGAATACTCCGCCTCGGCTGCCGCGTCGGGCGATACGGCAAACACCCCTTCGTATCCGTCCAGATACGCCGTCTCGCCGCCGCATCCCTCAAGTCCTTTCGCTCCGACCACTGCCGGTATGCCGAGTGATTTTGCCAGGATGACTGTGTGCGATGTTGCGCCGCCGAGTTCTGTCACAAGTCCGGCAAGGCGGCTTGTGTCAAAATGCATTGTGTCCATCGGGGTCAGTTCATGTGCCGCCAG
>ERZ808246.2877-NODE-2877-length-10251-cov-3.539329_pt1 | contig 10251 bp, 10 predicted proteins | sample MGYA00521083_ERZ808246 | MGnify/ENA primary metagenome ERZ808246 (study PRJEB31516, sample SAMN03275577) | gut metagenome | biome: mammalia-associated habitat; material: feces | host: Papio cynocephalus | place: Kenya | collected 2012-07-07 ... | reverse complement strand
AGCCTGATCCGACAGGGAAATATCCGAGTGCGTCAGGTTGTAATCCTCCAGCTGCTCCACGCCGCTTCCGCCCTTATAGGTATAGCCGATGATATGGGAAAACAGATTTTTATACGGATAGGATCGGACATCATTTCCGTCCTGGTCCTGAATGGTCTCCGCAAGCACCTCTCCGGTAGAGGCATAGATTTTGCCCCGGACATTTTTCTCCAGAAGGGCTTCTTCGCGCTTATTGTAGTCGTTCTCGAACAACTGCTTCGAATTGCTGTTCGTATAGACCAGAAAATAGACGATCATCGCGGCAAACAGCACGCTGACCAGCGAGCCGGTCACGAATACCTGACGCCGTACCTGTGCTTTTTCCTTAAGAAGCGCCGCCTTTTTATACCGTGCCCTTCTCTCCTCTCCGGACAGGCGCCCGGTTTCCTCTCCGCGAAGAGACGTCCTGCGGGAGCCCGGATCCTGTCTGGAATAAGATCTTCTGTCAGTCATCGTAAAATTCCTCGTTATCGGATGTGCCAGACGCCCTCACCGAAGAACGCCTTCCCGCCCCCGAAGAAGTATATCTGCCATTCTGCACATACAGGTTCTCTCCCGCCGTACGGCGCACGGCGTTGGACCTTTCATAACGATCCTCATAGCTGCTCTCGCCGCGGTAATAGGATCGTCTTTCCGTTTCCGCATACGCACTGCGCCGATACCCGGAGGAATCCTGGGATCTTCGCCTTTCAGAGGAAGAGGTATATCCTGTCCCGCGCACTTTCCGGTAATCATTGCCGCTGTAGCGGCTCCGATAAGCCGCATCCCTTTGCTTCAGCCGCATCCTGCGCTTCTGCACCTCTTCGATCTTCTCGCCGCGCAGAATGCACATCACCTCCACCAGAGTGAAAATGATCAGGGTTGACAAAATAGAGCTTCCTCCGTAACTGATGAACGGAAGCGTCACACCGGTCAGCGGGATGAACTTCGTCTGGCCGCCCAGAGTCAGGAACATCTGGAATACATAGCAAATTGCGGCGCCGTAGGCCATCAGCCGGTAGAAGCGGTCCGCAAAGCTCGACGCAAGCCCCAGCATGACAAGGAAGCAGCTGATGCCGACGAGAATGATGCACACGCCTACAATCTGCCCAAGCTCCTCGCACACTGCCGCGAAGACAAAATCCGACTCGACGAACGGGACATCCGACGGAGTCCCCTGCCCGAGACCAACACCACACAGGCCGCCCGCTCCAATTGCAAAAAGCGACTGCGTAATCTGATAACCGATGGAATCAATGAGACTCCATGGATCCAAAAAGGCCTGCACGCGCTCCCGGATATGCGAGAACAGGAAATAGCAGCCGACCGCGCCCACAAGGCCCAGTCCCATGCCTCCTGCAAGCACAATCCACTCGCCCGTTGCAAGAAAGGCCATAAACAAAAATACCACGAAGAAAATAAGACCCGAACCAAGATCCCTGGATCCGATAAGAACCAGCACATGAGCCGCTGCAAAGACTGCAACAATCAAAAACTCCTTAAAGTTCCTCACGTCCTTCAGCGTGCTGGCAAGAAACAGAATATAGATGATTTTAACAAATTCCGAAGGCTGGAAGGTGACACCCGCAATGGTATAGGTGATATTCGCGCCAAGGGTCGTTGCTCCAAGGAGCATGACCACAGCCAGACTCAGAATGCCAACGATGCCATACATATAGCGTGGCGTCTTCAGAAGATAAAATTTTCTCCGGAAAAGAGGAACCACGAAGGCAATCAGAAGCCCCGCAGAGGCGATCATCATCTGATGTACCGCGTTGCTGAAGGACAGGCGCGACTGAATGACAAGACCCACTGACAAAAGCAGACACATATTGTTGAACAGGGGCATATTGGCATGATAGTAGAGCGTCCGGTACAACAAAAAAATTGCAAAGAACGCTCCCATCACCAGGAAAGCAAACAGCATATATCTGCCTTCTCCGAGAGCAACATACAAAGTAAAATAGCTGATCAGCTGAAACAAAAGGATGAGGCCGTTCTCAATCAGCGTGAGAAACCGGATTTTCTTCGGATCCTTCTGTGTAAGAAGATAAAAAGACAGTATCGTATATGCAATTATGACGGCAATAATACCGTATTTGGTTAAAGCCAGGATATAAGTCCGCATGAAAAATTAAATTGCACCCTTCCTGTAGTGACCGTTGGTATACTCCGGCTCCGCGCAAGCTATGCTGCTTCCGGCTCTCCTGCCAGATAAATTCTTCGCAGCCTTCCCGGAAACTGCCTCCGGGATTTTCCAAAGCGCCTCCCTCCCTCTGGCAAAAAGGGAAAGAATCTCCCGCACCTCATCTGCGCATTCCGTTGTGAAACTAAAAAGAACCGCGCCGCACTTGTCCGCAAGCTCATCGCCTGTGAAGTGGTGAAGGGAGGTCGGCACACTGTTGTAAATAATATTCTGACAATGCGAGCACACCGTCGCAACCGGAAACCGCGCTCCCGTGCGGTCCTTCAGAAACCAGAATTCCGATCCGGTCTTTGTCTCCCCTCCGGAAATTTCCCTTCCAGTGCGGAGGCACTTTCCTTCCGTCTTCCGCACACAGCCTGCCGTCATCATCAGAGGAACTCTTCCATATACCATCAGGATCTTATCCGACAGACGGTTCCGAAATGTTCCGGCCATTTCACGCCGGTCCAGCTCCAACGGAAGAACCATTCCCCGGCAGAACCCGCCAAGAGCCTTCTCGCTCTCCTCGTTCCAGACATAGAGCATACTGTCCGCAAGAACCGTTTTATCATACTCTTTCTCTCGGAGAAATTCCACCTCTTCGAGGTTTCTCGTAACAAATCCGTAAAATTTTTCCGCATTTTCCTCGTAAAAACGCAGGATCCATGTACGGTCGCTCTCCCGAAAAATGTACGGAAGCGCCGCAAGAACCGGAATGTTCCGCCCCTTTGCAAGGTCAAGAAGATGTTCTCTCTTCTTTCTGGCCGCCTTGTCCTCCTCGAGAAGCCCGCCGTCCAGAATCAGTGAAGTGGAAGGGTTTCCGGCTTTTTCATCCTCCCAGATGCCGGATTCCTGCTCCTTCAGCCAGGCGAGCACCTCGCCCGCCTGCTCTGCCGTCCTTACCATATAGAACGTTGAAGGAAGCGGCATCCGCTGTGATTCTGTCCTATGTTCTGCCTCCTGCAGCATTTCTTCTGTGCTTCCCGCTTCCTGCAGATTTTTCTCTTCTTGTCCGCTCTTTTTCAGGAGCTCTTTCGTAAGGCCCTCGAGTGCCTTTCTCCGGAGCTCTCCGAGTGCTGAAACCGGGACGAAGGCCCTGCCGTCCGTGTGCACCTGAAGGTTTCCAAAGGTAAACGAAGAGCCGCCCGCCTTACCAAGCTTGGTCCGAATTTCTTCCTCCGTCAAAGCGTGGTTTCTTGCTTCCTGCACGGTGGCCCCTTCCGCCGTGCAGGAAGTATCGCCGCAGGAGACCGTCATCCGGGCCACCTCGCCCGCGCACAGAAACGCCTCGCCGCAAACAGGAAGCTTTCGATCCTCCTGAAGGTATTTCGTCCGGATCTGATCCAGAAAGTCCTGACTCGCCCCGCGATAGCCAGGCTCATGGATGGTTACCAGCTTCCTGCCGTTCCGTTCCCTGTAATAGCCGGTACAGAGGTCTGCGCGGATATACAGGCTGTTCAGTGCATCCAAATCCTCCCGGTCCACCGACCAGGATCCGGGACGGCCATTTTGATCCCACTCATAGAAGCGGTCAATGTATTTCCGGTAAATAGCAACTGTTCCTGCCACATATTCCGGCTTCTTCATGCGGCCCTCAATCTTGAACGAATCAATTCCACAGTCAATGAGCTCCGGAAGAAGCTGCACGGCACACATATCCTTCATCGAAATCGGATAGCAGACACCGTCCCTCCCGGCTGGATTTCCGTTCTCGTCCAACACCTCATAGGGAAGCCGACAGGTTCCGGCGCATCGCCCCCGGTTGCCGCTCCGCCCGCCGAGAAAGCTCGACATCAGGCATCTCCCAGAATAGGAATAGCACATTGCTCCGTGAATGAAGGTCTCCACCTCCACATTTTCCTGTTTGAGAAGACGGATCTCCTCCAGGGAAAGCTCCCGGGAAGGGACTACACGAACGAACCCCTGCTTCTTCAGAAAGCGAACTGCCTCGCGTCCCGTCACCGACATCTGGGTGCTCGCATGGAGCTCCACCTCCGGGCAGGCTCTTCGGACTGCTGCCGCGACACCGAGGTCCTGAACAATCACGCCATCCAGCCCTTGTCCCGCAAGCCGCTGCACAAAGGCTGTAAGGAGCGGAAGTTCACTCTGCCTCGTCAGCGTATTAACCGTAAGATAAATCCGGACACCGAATAGCTGTGCTCTCTTCAGGACCTCTCCAAGTTCCTCCTCGGTAAAATTCCCGGCATAGGCTCTCGCGCCGAACTGCTGCCCCGCCAGATAGACCGCGTCCGCACCGGCGTTCATGGCTCCGCGGAACGCCTCCATTCCGCCCGCCGGAGCAAGAAGCTCCACTTTTTTCCTGGTGTTTTCCTTCATTGGATTTCCCTTCAATGGAAAAAGCGCCGGAATCCTTCTCCGACGCTTTCTTTTCTTAAAATGTATCTGTTACCGCATTCAGTTCCTTCCGGAATGCTCCTGCCTTGTCTTCAGCTCGGTCTCCAGACGAATAATCTTCTTCGCGTTCTCGTCATTCTCCGCGCGCACTTCCTTCAGATTCTTCTCAGTTGTCTCGAGCTTCATCTGCGTCGCGATCAATTCATGCTTCAAATCGTACAGGTCCTTCTCTCGCGTGGATCCGTCCGCTTTCAGATCATCCATCTCACGCTGTGTGCGGAAATAGTCATCCGCGATGTTGATCTGCATCAGGATATTCTTGAAATCCGGATTCAGCTTATTGTAGTTCTCGTTCTTGCGGAACTCTGCGATCTTCCCATTCAGGTATGACGCAATCTTCTGCAGATACTCCTCACTCTCATAACCGGAGAGGGTATAAACCTTTCCGTCAATAATTACTTCCGCATCCGTCTTCGCAGCCATTTTCCACTCCTGCTGCGGCATTCTCCGCAGCCCTTTCTTCCCGGAACCATCGGATTCCGATTCCCAACGTCCCGCTTTCTCCCGCCCGGATTCTGCAGGGATTCTCTTCCTACACCGGGCAACACATTTTATTGTACTGAACTTTCAGACGGTTGTCCAGAGGCTCACATCTCCTCTTCCGGACATGCAAGCCCCAGATGCTCATACGCAGCCTTCGTTGCGACCCGTCCCCTGGGCGTCCGGTTCAGGAGGCCGTTCTGCAGAAGATACGGCTCTACCACATCCTCAATCGTCCCTGCGTCCTCGCCGATCGCCGCGGCCAGTGTATCCAGGCCCGCCGGTCCTCCTCCGAAATTCTGAATCAGTGTCAGGAGAATTCTTCGGTCGCTCCTGTCAAGCCCCATGGTATCGACATCCATCAGGTCCAGTGCCGTTCTCGCCACTTCCTCCGTCACAACGCCGTCAAAGCGGACCTGTGCGTAGTCCCGCACGCGCTTTAAAATGCGGTTTGCAAGGCGGGGCGTTCCGCGTGAACGCTTCGCCATCTCAACAGCCCCCTGCTCCTCCACAGACACACCGAGCTTGTCCGCAGAATTCAGGATGATCTGCTTCAGCTCGTCCACCTGATAGAATTCCAGACGCTGGATCATTCCAAAACGGTCACGGAGAGGTGCCGACAAAAGGCCCGCCCGTGTCGTCGCCCCCACCAGAGTAAATTTCGGCAGCTCCAGACGGATGGACTTCGCCGCAGCTCCCTTCCCGATCATGATATCGATTGCGAAATCCTCCATAGCAGGATACAGAACCTCCTCCACCTGCTTGTTCAGGCGGTGGATCTCATCCACAAACAGAATATCTCCGGCCTTCAGACCATTCAAAATTGCCGCCATCTCCCCCGGCTTCTCGATCGCGGGGCCGCTCGTAATCTTGATGTGCACCCCCATTTCATTGGCAAGAATCTGCGCGAGCGTGGTCTTCCCAAGTCCGGGAGGCCCATAGAACAGGATGTGGTCCAGCGGCTCCTGCCGCTGCTTCGCCGCCTCAATGGCAACACTCACACTGTCCTTGATCTTCGTCTGTCCGATATAATCCTTCAGCTTCTTCGGTCGAAGAGACCCTTCGATCTTCTCGTCCTCCTTCGTGAAGCTGGTTGTAATCATTCTCTTTTCCAAACGTCACTTACCTTCCCTGAAGTCTTCAGAAGTCACCTGTGGGTTCCCATCCCACAGCCCTTGCCGTCGTCCTCCGGCGTATCCACCACATAGGCCGTCCGAAACGCCGCATTAATTTCCGAAATTTCCTTCCGTCCACTGATATAATCCGAATAAAACTCCGTAAGATCCATTCCGCTGTTCTCACACCCTTCGGCCTCTTCCCAGGCCCTTACGATTTCCAACCGTTCCTGAAGCGTCGTATCCTTGATCAGATAGCTTCTCATCTTCTTATCTCCATTCTCCACCGCCCGGCTGCCTTCCGGATCACTCCCTGTGCAGGCAGGCACTTCATTTTCTCTCCAATAAGACTTATCCGAGGTAGCGCAGCGCACCGCTCAGAAGCGCCTGCACATCAGAAGAATCTGTGCCCTCTTCGCTTCCTGCCTTCCGCACAGCCTTCAGTGCCTCCGCTCTCGCATAGCCAAGAGCCGTCAGAGCCTCTGCTGCCTCTTCTGCAGCGCCGCTTCCCGCCTTCTCTTCGACGCTTCCTGCATTTCCATTCGCAGCAAACTCCGAAGCCGCATCCTCTGAAGCCAGCTCCAGCTTGTCACGAAGATCCAGAATCACACGCTCTGCGGTCTTTTTGCCAATGCCGGGAGCACGTGAAATCGTCTTCACATCTCCGGAAAGGATCGCAAACACCAAATCATCCACGCTCGTGGAGGAAAGCAGTGCCAGCGCTCCCCTCGGACCGATGCCGCTGACTGTGATCAGCTTCTTGAACAGACGAAGCTCCTCTGCAGACAGAAAGCCGAACAGTGTCGCATCTCCCTCTCTTCCGAAGCTCATATAGGTATGAATATGAACCAGCTCATCCTCACTGCAGGCCGCAAGCTCCCGGATGCCTTCCGCGCTCATATTCACTTCAAATCCGATTCCATTTACATTCAAAACCACTCCGGTATCGGAGCAGCTCTCTACGGTTCCCGTCAGTGATGCGATCATCTTCGGATATCCTCTCTTCGAATCCATGTTCGATGTCTTTCAGTTTACCATGAAATTCTTGAATATGATATGATGAATTAAATGTGTCCCGGAACCCACTTCTCCGTTCCGGATGGCTCTAAATGGCGGGGCTGCATCCTTCCAGGCATTGGGTCCGCATACATAAGATCCTGTTTCTACCCCGCATTCGGTGTATTAACACCGATGTTGCCGTTTGAGAGAGACAGATCAATGTCACTTTCAAACTTTACAGTACAATTTTGTTCAGGAGGTCATTCCATGCGCATTATTTTCATCCGGCATGCAGAGCCGGATTATGAACATAACACACTGACAGAGCGCGGCTTCAAGGAGGCAGAGCTTCTCTCGCTGCGCGTCCCCCACTGGAAGGTGGACCGCTTCTATGCCTCTCCTCTGGAAAGAGCCAAGCTAACCGCCGAGCCCTCGCTCCGCAAGATGGGCCGCACTGCCGAAATCGTGGATTGGATGCACGAATTCTCCTATGCCATTATTGATCCCATCACCGGCGTCCGGCAGGTCCCGTGGGATTTTATGCCCCAGTACTGGACGGAGGAAGCGCAGTTTTTCGACAAGGACAGCTTCTACAAGCACCCTCTTCTGCAGTCCAATCCAGACTATGAAAAGGCAGTTCTTGCGCTCCGGAGCGGTCTGGACGGCATTCTTGCCGAATACGGCTATCACCGAAAGGACGGCTATTATCTCGCCGAGGAGGAGAAAACCCGCGGTGATGACGATACCACGATTGTTTTCTTCGCGCACCTCGGGGCCAATCTCGAGGCCGTCGGCTATCTTCTCGGAATCTCGCCGGTGGTTCTGCAGCAAGGCATTTACCTTGCTCCGACCTCACTCTGCATTCTGAACAGCGAAAAAAGACAGGTCGGCAGCATTCCGGATGCCACACCTGCCATCGCCATGTTCCGCGCCCAGGTTCTCGGAGATGTGAACCATCTGCTCCAGAACGAGCAGCCAATCTCCGAGTCCGGTTCGTTCGCGAAAGTCTTCAACCAATAAAATCCCGGATGTTTCTCGCAATCCGGTCAACAAACATTTCCATCTGATGCTTCTCCTCTTCAGAAAAGCCCTTCAGAATGGAGGTTCGGAAATCTTTCTGAAACTGCTGCGCGTCCCTCACCATGGGGGACGCGTTTTCCGTGATTCGGAGATGAATTTTCTTCCGATCATTCTCATCGCGCAGCTTCTTCAGAAATCCGCGCGCCGTCAGCTTCGACACAGCCATCGAAACGTGTGACTTTGCAATTCTCCGCACGCTCACAATCTCGGCCGCCGTGTCAAACTGCGGATTGTTTGCCAGAAAGAGCATCACATCCACCTCAATGGCCGTCATGCCATACTGCTCCATCACAGCCTTTTCCGCCTCGGAATAGCTGTTCGCAATCAGCGACAATTCTTCTGCCGAAATTGACATTTTATACCTCACTGAGGCAAAACCGCGAAGGCGGTTTTGCCGAATGTGGCAGCCGGTGCGTAAGCACCGATGCTGCAGTCTGAAAGTGACATATCAAGGTTGCTTTCAGACGTTATACCTCACTGAGGCAAAATCCGCCTTACTCCACCCAGTTGAAAATCAGGATCGCGATCCCGAGTACCAGAAGCACTGCGCCCGTCATCCGGTTCAGGGTCACATTGTCAGCCTTATTCGCAAGCTTCGCCGCAATTCTCGCCCAGAGAAGCGTAAACAGCATACACAGAACCAGAATCACAGGATCCGGAAAACCACCCAGTGCAAAATGGGATACCGCCCCCGTCAGGGCTGTAAACGTCATGATGAAAACACTGGTTCCCACCGCGGTTTTCAGCTCATATCCGAGGACCGAGGTCAGAATAAGGAGCATCATCATACCGCCTCCTGCTCCGACAAAGCCACAAATAAGGCCGATCACCATGCCGCTGACAAGCGACTGAACGAGTCGCTTCTTCGCACTGACCTCCATCATCTTCTCCTTCGTTGCCATCACCGGCTTTACCAGGAATTTGATGCCGAGAATCACCGTCATGTAAATGGAAAAATTTCCCATTGTGGCGGACGGAAGAAAGCTTGCCGCAAAGCTTCCGATCACGGTGAAAAGAAGGACCGAGATCATCATGATCAGCCCGTTTCTCACATCCAGGTTCTTGTTCTTCCCATAGGTCCATGCAGAGACCGCACTCGCAAGCACATCCGACGCAAGTCCGATTCCGATCGCCAGATACGGGTCCACATGCAGGAAGGTGATCAGCATGGGACCGATCACCGCCACCGCGCTCATCCCGGCAAAACCGGTTCCGAGGCCAGCGCCCATCCCTGCAAAAAACGTAACAATCAGTGTAATCCATACAGACATGTCAGTTTCTCCTTCAAAAGCTTCTGTCAGCAAAACAACTCATTGTTCAGAATAGAACAAATAGTAGTTCTATTCTGAACAAATGTCAAGGCAGTAAAAGGCCCGAAGACAAAGGAAATGTCTCCGGGCACTTATGTTACGCTTCTTTGCTGTTAACGTAATTGATCAGTCCGCCTGCATCAATCAGTCCCTGCATAAACGGAGGAAACGCCTGTCCCTGATAGGTCTTTCCGGTCGTCTCATCCGTGATAACGCCGGTATCAAAATTAATGGACACCGTCTCACCTGCCGCAATTTCCTTTGCTGCCTCCGGACACTCAATGATCGGAAGTCCGATGTTGATGGCATTGCGGTAGAAAATACGTGCGAAGGTCTGTGCGATCACGCAGGAGACTCCCGCCGCCTTAATGGCAATTGGCGCATGTTCACGGGAAGAGCCGCATCCGAAGTTGCGTCCCGCGACAATGATATCGCCCTTTTTCACCTTCTGAATGAAGGTCTTGTCAATGTCCTCCATGCAGTGCGCAGCAAGCTCCGAGGGTTCGGAGGTTGCCAGATACCGGGCAGGAATGATGACATCGGTGTCCACGTTGTCACCGAATCTGAATACTGTTCCTTTTGCTGCTTCCATTCTTATACTTCCCTCCTCAATATTTGCAAGGATCCGCAATGACACCCGCGATTGCCG